>BNJV01000419.1_pt1 | contig 112458 bp, 197 predicted proteins | sample 8540591 | NCBI WGS metagenome assembly BNJV01 (sample SAMD00202457, study PRJDB9452) | human saliva metagenome | host: Homo sapiens
TCAGTTACGTATTGCTGAAGCTTTACGACGAGGCACCGTGCCCAGACTTATCCGACCCAGGGCGGTCGGTCCGGCGCTTGCGGGCGTCGACAAGCAGGGACAACTGACCGGCCTGGACGGGCGGGCGATCCTCAGCCAGACCGCAATCTTGAGGGATATCCGCGCTGGTAGAGCAGGAAATCACCGCGCGCGGCTGGCGCACCAAACTGGCTGGTGGGTGGATTCATTCGCATTGGTCGCTGCTGGTCGGCGATCGCATTGCGGGGCACACCAAGGTGGAGAAATTCGCTGACAAAAATTATATATCAGCTGCGATTCGACCGCTTGGGCATCGAATCTCCGCACCATGCAGCGAAATATTTTGAGTACCATTGAGGAAAAAGTGGGACCCAACATCGTGACGGAATTGTGGATTTCCGGCCCTAAGCCCCAGCTGGCGGTATAGGGCCGCTGCATGTCGAGGCCGCGGGCCCTGCGATACCTACGGCTAAGCCCGAGAACTAAGCTAACTTGCCCTAAGACGCGAGCAATGTCTTACCATGTGGTCCCTAGGCAGTGTAGAATAGAACGGTCTAAATGCTATTAAAAATTCAAAGGAGTGCTAGTACGTGGCTACCGCTGAACACGAATATGGCGCCTCATCAATCACCATCCTTGAGGGACTAGAGGCTGTTCGTAAGCGTCCCGGCATGTACATCGGTTCCACCAACGAGCGTGGCCTACACCACTTGGTGTGGAGGTTGTGGATAACTCAGTGATGAAGCAATGCCGGCTACGCCGACAAAGTCGAGGTGACCATTCTTGCTGATGGCGGTATCGAAGTCATTGATAACGGCCGTGGCATTCCCCGGAAATGTCACCTCCGGTGCTCCCACCGTCCAAGTTGTTAGCGACCCAACCGCACGCTGGCGGCAAAATTCGACTCGAACCTACGCCGTGTCCGGCGGCCTCCACGCGTGGGTATTTCCGTGGTGAACGCCCTCCACCCGGGTCGAAGCCGACATTAAACGCGACGGCAAGCACTGGTACCAGAACTTCACCAATGCTATTCCCGAAGAACTAGTGGCAGGTGGGCCCGCCGAAGGTACAGGAACAACTGTTCGATTCTGGCCGGATCCTGAAGTTTTTGAAACCACGGTTTCTCCTTTCGAACTGATTGCCTCGCCTGCAGGAGATGGCGTTCCTGAACAAGGGGCTCACCATCACCCTCACCGACAAGCGTGCTCTGAAGAGGAAATCGAACTGGAAACGTTGGCGGAAGAAATCGCCGAGGGGGACCCCGAAACCACGGTCGAGGCTGCTGATGAAAAAGCCGTCAAAAAGAAGGAAAAGAAAAACCTTCTACTATCCCAATGGGTTGCAGGACTATGGGAACATTTGAATAAGTCCAAGACGGCGATCCACCCTCACGATCATCAGCCTGAAGTCAAGGGCGAGAACCTTGAGGTCGAGGTGGCCATGCAATGGAACTCCTGGCTATGCCTCAAAGCGTACACACGTTTCGCAAACACCATTAACACCATCGAAGGTGGCACCCATGAAGAAGGCTTCCGGGCGGCGCTGACCTCACTGATGAACAAGTATGCCCGTGAGCACAAGCTGCTCAAAGAGAAAGAACAAAACCTTACCGGTGACGACTGCCGTGAAGGCCTGGCCGCCGTGATCTCGGTGCGGTAGGAGAACCCGCGGTCTGAAGGGCAAACCGAGACGAAGCTGGGCAACCTGAGGTGCGGGGCTTTGTGCAAAAAGCCATCAACGAGACATGTTTCCGACTGGTTGGACGCCAATCCGCCGAAGCCAAGGTGATTATCAACAAGGCGGTATCCTCGGCGCACGCCCGGGTGGCGGCCCGCAAAGCCCGGAAATGGTGCGGCGGAAATCCGCCACCGACCTGGGCGGACTCCCCGGCAAGCTTTTGCGGACTGCCGGTCCAAAGACCCAGCCAAATCTGAGCTCTACATTGTGGAGGGCGACCGCAGGCGGCTCGGCCAAAGGTGGTCGGGACCCATGTATCAGGCGATCCTGCTGCTGCGGGCAAGATCCTCAATGTGGAAAAAGCCCGCCTGGACAAGGTGCTGAAAAACAAACGAGGTCCAGGCCATCATCACTGCCCTGGCACTGCGCATCCACGACGAGTTCGACATTCAAAAACTCCGCTACGGCAAGATCGTGCTCATGGCCGACGCTGACGTGGACGGCCAACACATTGCGACCCTGTTGCTCACGCGCTGCTGTTCCGGTTCATGCCCCAGCTGATCTGAGGAGGGCCACGTGTTCCTGGCCCAGCCGCCGCTCTACCAAGCTGAAATGGGCGAAGGGCGATCAGGTTCGCCTACCCGACAACCAGCGTGACGAGCTGCTTGCCGAGGCCTGGCACGCCGGCCGCAAGATCAACAAGGATGATGGCATCCAGCGCTACAAGGGCTTGGGTGAGATGAACGCCTCCGAGCTATGGGAAACCACCCTGGACCCCCAGGTGCGTATCCTGCGGCGGGTTGACATGAATGACGCCCAGCTTGCCGACAGAACTGTTCTCCATCCCTCGCTGGGTGACGACGTGGCTGCCCGCCGGTCATTTATCACCCGCAAGGCCAAGGACGTGCGCTTTCCTGGACGTGTAACAGAATGAATGGGCCTTTTTGCTCCATGGTTATCTGTGGGGAGCAAAAACTATGTTTTTGAGATTCCGCAAGATCCTCGATAGCGCCCAAATTGAAGATGTCGAGTTATGGACGAGTTAGAAATGCGTGCGGATGTTGAAGCACTGCGTCAGGCCCGCGCCGAAGACGACGGGACCCGTATCTCTGGAAGAATTTCTAGCAGAAGAGTCCTAGTCGCACGGCGCGGTGTAATCCTGGGCGTGATTATTTCACTCTGATACATATTCGGAAGCGCGTTTATCGTATGCCAAAAAGCTTGGCAGCATATCTTCTAAAGTTGATAAAACCGGCGTTTCCTCGCAACATCAACGATCCCAAAACCGAAACCCTCGCTTTAGATAATGTGCAGCGTAACCGATAGGTAGTGCACTATTCTAAGCGGGGTTTCTGCTGAGAAACAGTTCGTCAGGGGGATCCTTTTTACCCAAAACCCCGCTTAGTACATATTCTACACTCGCAAAGGTATCGTGCTTCATTATCTAGAGCAAGGGGTTTTCGGTGTGAGCGAATAAATCTGGCACCTTTCTCAGGCGGTTTGTCAGCTTAGATAATGTGCAGCCCCCGTCACACCACAACGCAGGTGATGCTGGCAGGCTCGCCAAGCTGACAAACCTGGCATTTTGTCCCCTGAAGACGACTTTGAACCGGAAACCCCGCTTAGATAATGAAGCAGGAACCGGCGGATGAGCGGATGTTCTAAGCGGGGTTTTGGGTGAATGCTGGGGTGCGGGAATGAAGTTTCGGTGGGTTTGTCAGCTTAGTAGGTGTGCTACGTTCGGGTAGCAGGGTTTGGTAGCTGCAAAACCGGTTGCAGGCGGCTTGGGCGGAGGGGGCTGAAACGGGGCTTTTGCAGCTATCAGAAGTGCTACGCGGGCGCGGTGGGCATGATGAGAAAAGCCCCGGCGATGAGGCGGGCCGGGCTGGGGTTGGTTGGGGTGCCGGAGGTGGACGTCGTAAAGCGGGCTAGTCGTCGAAATCTACGTCGCTGTCCTGGGCGTTGTTGATACGTCGGCAAGTTTTGGGGGTTATTGAACCAACTCGATCACTTCCCGCAGGTGGTCCAGGATTTCGTACGTGCCAATCACGGAGAACATGCCGGCCTCGGGATCGAAAATCACCTTGTCGGAGAAACCGCGCTGGTCGGCATAAAACTTAATGAGGGAATGCCAAAAATAACCATTACCCACAAACCCGGCGTTACGGATAATCCAGCCACTGACCTCGGGCCCGGAGCCTCAAAAATACAGCGCGGTAACACCACCGGTGCTGACCAGTGCACCCTGGAGGCCGTGTCGATCGCCTCGCCTGGGCGGCACGCTCGTAAGGAGAGGAGGAAATCCCCAGTTGTGGGGAGTGCCGCGCCGCGCAGGAGACCAGTAGTATGGAGCGATTCGCCCAGCGCCTCCTCCAGCATGGCCAGGTTAGCGGTTCTACTGGGGGAGACCCAGGCGCCGGCAGGGATTTCGTGCACGCCAATGCTGCGGTCCTCGCCGGGCAGTTTTTCGTAGATGAGTCGTTGCTTGAGCGGTATGGGGGATTGGGTGCCGGTGGCGTCGGGCTTGTCCATGGGGACGAAGGCGCGCTCGTCCACGTTCCATTTATCGCCGTTGTGCGAAAATAGTAGTGGTCCAGCACCTGGGCCACAGGGGCGTCCTCCAGATTATTGACCACCAGGAAACCGGAGGCATCAAAGGCCTGCTGGGAATATCCATGGGCGGTATCAATAGGTCGCTGATTCCCACCAGCGGGAAATAGGGAGGTGTCTTTAGGTTGGTGATGATGGTGCGGTAAAATGCACCAGGTGGCACATACCCAGGTATGAGTCCGTGAGCACCACGCCGGCGGAATATACCCGTAGTCAGCTTTTACCAGGCATAGGCTGCCTGATGTGGTCGTAATCCCGCTTGATTCCACGCCGAGATAATCGACACACGTCTCCCCGCTTCAACATAGATAACATTGGTTGCGACTCATAATTGTACGTGCGTTGGGGTGGAAACGAGCGGAAACCAGTAATATCCGGTTTGGGGGCGGTAAACTACAAGCTCATTGCGGGTTTCTGCTACCGCCATATGGTGGTGGATGCTTGACGACGCCCGCCCGGGTAGTTGTCTCACATCTTGATACGTTGACAATCAGGTTGAACAGCTCTGTGCGTCAGTGCGGTTGCCCACATTGGCGTAGGCGGAGCCGCCTCAGGAATCCCATACACGGTATTGGTGTCGCTCAGGATTGGGCCCCCCGGATTGGCCTGCGGTGTCAATGATGTGGGTGATCTCTATCGGGGTACCCGATGATGGTATTGCGATCCTTCCACAGGTTGCCTCCGGCTTGCTGGGGTAAGCGATGATAGCCAATCACCGTGGCTTTGGCGTCGAGGAGGTCCTCGTCGCTGGGGATAGCTATCCCCGAACCACCCAACCTTGTCACCTATTGGGGTGTCTAATTTGATAACGCCCCAGTCTTGTTGAAGATAGGCAAAAACCTTATTGTCAATACAAATTTGGGGTGGCTTTTCGCCGTGGGGAAGGGGGTGGTGTCCCCATTGACGCCGGGGTGAAGGTGATATCGATACGCCCCTGACACGCAGTGACCCGGCGGTGATGACCGTATCGCTGACAAGGCGCCGCAGTGGTTCTTGGTGCCCGTCCTCCATGGTGAAGCCTCACCTTCCCAGCCATCGTAGGGGGTCTGGTGGTGTCGGTGATCTGTTCCCGGTCATCCGTTTCGATAGCTGCCTCGGGTGGTGGTGCTAGGAGGATTCCCGTGTGGTGTAGCCTGGGCTCTTTCTACGAGGTCTTCGGTTTTTATTGTTATTGGGTTTCGTGCTTTTTGCCGTTAACGATCTAAATCCGATAGGGGTAGGGGCCACCAGAGGTCGATCCGGCGGACAGTGGTTGTCGCCATTGGGACTGGCGAGGAGCAGGAATGCGCACAGAAAGTGCTGCGCGTGATATTTATGGTTTTCACGTTTTCAAAGTATTATCTTACTAAAAATGGGCCATGCTTTTGTGGCTCAAAGCGCGTGTCGCACGCCCGCTACAGAGTGTAGTTGGGATCAAAACCCAAGAATGGAAAAAGCGTACTGCACTGTAGGTAAGTCCCACCATGGCGGCAATGGAAAAACACGACCGCTATTGCTGTGCGGATGGGTTATTGACCTGCCATCCAACAGAAGCGCTATGGAACACCCAAGGGCCAGGCCCAGGCCGGTGGTGAGGCTTTCTCGATAACCGGCCGCCACCCGTCAAGAAGCCAATGACGACGGACATGACGGCGACACCAAACCCAGCACGATCCCGTAGAACGCTAGCCGCTTGAGGGCACTATTGAGCGTGGCTCGGTGGAAGAATCGAAACAGTTTTGACATGATGACCCGCCTTCAGTTTCATATATGAATATTTCACCCATTTTGCGCACTAGTGTTCTGGCGGCACCGCTTGTATCTGGATATTGCACCGCAAACCTTAGGCAGGGTGGATAACTTTACATCAGCAGCAGCGCTGCCATGAACAGGCCACGTGCGGGCAAGCCGCTATCCTCGCTGCGTGGAGGTTGTCATTAACCTTGCCGTCCAGCAGGAGGGTTAGGCAGCCGCCGATCGCCACGCGGGCCCGGCAGGGTGAGGCTTGTCATAGAGATGCGTGCTTTGCCAGACACCGTGGTCGAGGTGACAAAAGATATGGACTCGCCAGACCAGGCCCAGGATAATGCTAAGCGAGGCGATCAGCTGCCTGAGTACGGCATTGATCGTGAGCTTGCGGTAGAAATTGAGGAATGCTGAGCATTGTGGCACCGCCTGACTTTTCACGATAAATACTTCCAACCCATTTTACGGGCGTTACCACCAGAAACCCTGATGTGGAGCAAAATTCTCGGCAATCGCCGGGGAATTGTGAGGTCTTAGATGGTGGGTCAGGTCCTGATGGTCGGCGTCGAGAGGCTCCCAGGGCGGGCAACGCGGTCGCAACCAGCCCTCGCCACGCCGGCGCCAACCACGATCAACCCAATCTGCGACCACGGCACGTACAGGTGCAGGGGCAGCTTCGCCATGCTAGCGCTGATGGCCAGAATACCCGACCAGCCGAACGCCACGCCCAGATCGTGCCGCAGATCGCCGCAACCACCGCGGTCAGGCGGGCCCTCATCATCACCATCACCACCAGCTGGCGGCGCTCCAGGCTCCACCGCCCGCAGCATGGCTGACTCCCGCGCCGCTCAATGATCGACAAGCGGTGGTGTTACCAATCCCCACGATCGTAATGATAATGGCCACACGCCAGCAGGGAAATCATCACCAACAGCACTGCATCCAAAATCTTGCAGGTATCCGGCCCGCCCCTGGGCCCCGCCGCCAACCTGGAAGTGTCTGAGGAATTCAGGCTCGACACAATGGTTTGATTCGCTGCGCCGACAAGTCGGAATCCACCTCATATACATTTGGTTGCGTGCAATTTGCGTTGAGCTTGGCCAGGTGGCCTGGTTCAAGGCAACCGCCCCTGTTTTCGCCCTTGTCGGATAGGTCTCAGGTCAGCGGGTGAACCCGCACACCAAACACGGTCACGGTGTCGTCACAGCATGCCCGGAAAATCACTGGCGTTGGCCTTCATATGCGGCTCGCCACCCGCTTGGGTGCAGTGCAGCACTCTGATCCAGCTGGGCCTGGTCCATGCCCGCCATCAGGCTTCTTGTCCGCACGGAGGTGGCCGCCGTGATCGGGGCGCTTTCCAGGGACGGCAGCGGTGGCCCTGGGTCTGCGTTGATCCCGGTGATCTCTGCCGGGTGAACGAATCCGTGGTGCGCACCCACTGGGTCGATTGGCCGCTGGGTGTCGATCTCCGAAGTGATCGGACTCGCGTGGAGTGCGGTACTACCCGTCACCAACAGTAACCAGCACGGTGACGCCAATCAGCAGGACGTGGCGGTGGCCGCGCACGCGCAGCGGATTCCTGCATCGAATTCGCCGCGGCCAGCTCCGTGGTGGGGGCCCAGCGAGATCAGCATGCGCACCTGGTGGGATCAGTGGCGGCACCACTGCAGCTCCAGCATGATGCACGCACCAGGCAGACCATGCCGGCGCCGATCCCCAGGAAGATCGCGGCGTCACCACGTGCCCCGGGCCGCCAGCACCAGGCCCGCTACGCCCGCCAGCACCAGGAGGCTGCCCAGGATGATTCGGGCCCGCGGCACCGTGTTCTGGTGGTGGCTCCATGCTGCAGCGCCGTGATCGCGCACCTGCGGGCTTTTCGGCCGCCCCATAGGCGCAGGCCACCGTCGCCAGGGTGCCCGCCACCAGGCCAGCCAGCTGGGCGCATAGCCTGGGAACCACTAGGTGGTCACTGGTGAAACCGCCCTTGGCGAGCTGCAACAAAGAGGGCCGAAATCAACAATGCCCAGCAGGGTTCCCACAGCGGACGCCACCAAACCCACCAGGGCGGCCTCGGCAAGAATAAGCGTGTCTGAACCTGCCGGCTTTCGGCGCCAACACACCGCAGCAAGGCCAGCTCCTTGATTCGCTGCGCCACCAAAAACCTGGGAACGCGATGATAACATAACCCGCCACAATCAGCGACAATCCCGCAAACGCCGCCAGCATGGCCAGCAGGGGAAGAACTACTCGCCTCGACAGCTGCTTCACCCGCCGATCCGCGGCCTCCTCCCGCCAACACCTGAAGATTCTCGTCCGAAACCGTCTGCTTTGATGCTGGAAACCAACTCGGGCGTGGCTGAAATCCGGGAGCGCGTGCACAAGCAATTCCGTTGTCGCCATCGTCGGCGATCGCAACCGCCGTCAACCCTCTGCGGTGAGCGCGTCAACACCGGAATGCCCATATCCATGGCAGACGAACCAGACGTGATCCTCACAACCCGCACCGTCACCGGCTTTTGAGACACCCAGCGGCGTGGACGACCATGCGTCACCCACCGAGACCTTCATGGTCTCCGCGGTGCCCCCAGAAACTACTCACCTCATCCGGGCTTGGTGGGCCACTCGCTGGGTCAAGGAATTCCACCGTAAACTGGGGTCCACCCGCGCCAGCAGCCGGGCATTACCGGCGACCATCGTGGCTGACTTCGCCCGCGGCCACGTCCGGGGACCGACGGCAGCCACACCGGCAGCCTTCCCGGAATCTTCCCACATCTTTGACCAGTTTTCCGCTCCAACTCGTTGCTGAGCGGTGCGGCATGCGCCCCACCCATACATCAGTGTTGGCCACCTGGCAGTCAACGACTTCGTTATCGAATCCGTGGCCAGCCACGTGATAAGCGTGGTGACAGCAAACGCCACCGACAACACCACCGCCAACGCCGCCGCAAGCAGAGCGCCCCAGGTGGTCTCCGCATCGAAGACAAAAGCAGGAACTTCATCGGCTACACCGCCACATCCGTTACACGTCGCAAAGCACCGCATGATGTCGTCCAGGCTCGTGCGGTAAGCTCCTACTGATTCGGCCGTCGGCAAGCTATCACCACCCGATCCGCATACGACGCAGCCACCGGATCGTGCGTCACCATAATCACCGTCTGATCAAAATTGACCCAAGCACTATCCTTCGCAAAACCCGCAGCACCTCGGTGCCGGAATGCGAATCCAGGCTACCCGTCGGCTCGTCCGCAAACACCACGGTCGGCTCGCCACCAACGCCTCGCGCGATCGCCACTCGCTGCTGCCGCGGCCGCCCGACAACCCATGCGGCTTATGCGCACCCGCTGGGCAATCCCCAACGTTTCCACCCACGCTGGCAAACCACGCCTCATCAACTTTGCGACGAGCCAGCGTCAGCGGCAACACAAATGTTCTGCTGGGCTGTCAACGTGGGCACCAAATTAAACTGTTGAAACACAAGCCCCACATGCTGCCGACGCAGCCTGGTGAGCTCCCGATCCGGCATCCTCGTGATCTCGGTGCCCCCAATGAACACCTGACCCGAATCCACCGTATCCAAACCGGCCATACACTGCATCAACGTCGATTCGACCCCGACGGACCCAGTGATAGCGACGAACGTTTCCCTCTCCACCGTCAAACTGACATTATCCAATGCCGTCACCTGGGTGGCCTCCGCCACTAGTGCTTTTACCAAGTCCACTGCGGATACATTCTCATTCTTACTATGAACTTCACTCCTGCCCGCGAGCTGGGAAATAATCGAACCTGGGGTCGGAAAACTCAACCCGACCCAGAGTATGATGAATCCGGGCTGCCTATACAATGGTGCGAAACCGGGCAAACCCCAGGCGGATAAACGCCTTCATCCCCGGCTCTGCGTAGGCCGCCACACACAACATTTCCGCCGTCTGACTCGACAAAAACCGCCGCGTCAACTGGTACGCCATGCCCGTGAGCGGCGGCACACTTATCCATTGCCACCGCATACCCCACCAGGTTTTCCACATCGGCCATGGTCCAATCATCCTGCTGAAGTCGCAAACGTTTCGAAATCTCCGCCATGAGCCGCGGATCCACCTGCTGGGCTCTGGTTATCGAAGGAAGTTTTGAAAACCCCAACTCGGAAAACAAAAATCGCCAAACCGCGCTTCCGCTGGATAAACCCCAAGGCTTCGAATTCCTGTTCGGATTTGAGGATTTCTCCGCCTCCATATACAGGTCGTGAACAGTCTTCGACAGTGGTGACTTCATCATGGCCTGCTGTTTATCTCCAACAACCGCGCCGCTGCTGCTGCAGCCCTACGATCTGCTGGTCCAAGCCACGCAGCGTCTGATCGTAAATCCGCAGTCACAGTCGGCGGGGTCGGTGGGGGCGGTGGTACCTGCGGCAGGGGGTGGCGGTGGGTGCGTCGACAAGCTGCGTCGAAGCGGCAGCGGGGTCGGCACCGCCGCCATCACCGCGTCTCCCGCCGTACAACTCCAGCCGAATATCTCAACCGCATGCCCGCCTGCGCCATACTCGAATCTGAATCAACCGGGCAACATCCGCAAACTCGTAATCCCGCCACGGGCCTCGCTGCTTCGCCGGCACCGGCAACAACCCCAAATTATGGTATACCGAACCTACGCACACTACACCCGGCAATCTCGCCGCATCTGAAACACGCATAATACCCGACACCACCACATCCCGTTTGCCAAACATTATAGTGCCAACTCATGCAGGAACCTAGCCCAATAGCTGCTAACAGCACAATCGCGCCACGATACCGATCCACCGTGTGCGGAGCCCACGCAAACACCGACAAATCAACACCCACTTGTCCAACTTCAACAACTCCCCGAAAACGACAGGAAACCCGAAACCGCCACCGGCAGCCACACCACCGTCATCGCCACGGCACTAGTCTTTCGCCGTCACACACAACGCCACACAATGCCGCAAACCCACAACACATGATCGTTGGCGGAAGCATCAAGCGTGGACCACACCACGGTGCCAAAATGCTCTGACGACACCCGGGAATCCGCGCTTGCGCCAGCAGCCGAAAGAGCGCCGTAGGGACCACCGCGAAAATAGCTGCCAGCGCGGCATAGCAGAAATTCCGCAGAAACATTGCGCGCCGATTGGCCGGTGGTGAGCACCAACGTGAGCAAGCCCTGATTCTCGTCCTTATGCAGGGACAACACCAATTGGACGGTCATGCAGCAGGCCAGGATTCCCACCATGATCGCCATCAGCTGGGCGTACACATCCCGAAGATCCTGGATGTTTGGGGCGATTTGGTTGAAAAGCTCCGAGGTGCTGGGGGATTCCGTGAAAATGTCCGACATTTCCCCGGTCATGGCAGATAGTCCAATCGAGACCACCGCAATGGCGACCGCCCACCAGGCGGCCATGGGGCCTTGGAGTCGCCACCAGAGTGACCATGGGCCCCAGCCGGCGGCCCGGTATTTGCGAGGTTGGGGTTGCACCCATTGGGAATGCAGATCCCGCTTGACCATCACGATGGGCAGGGCCATGAGGACGAGCACCAGGGCAAATACCAGCAGCGGCGCCCACCGGTCCCCATCGTGCTCGTAGGGTTTGACCACCTGAAACCATCCGACAGGCGTGAGCCACCGCAACCAATGTTGGTGATACACATCGGCAACAATCCGCACACCAAACGAAACAAGTAGCACCAGGAGCGATGCCTGTCGGGCCGCACGTACCGACCCGAAGGCCTCCCCGGCAAGAATGGCCAGGAGACCAAAGAAGCCGACACTCATGAGCGACACGCCCCCGTCGATCAGACTTCCCTTCAGCGTGAACTGGTCCGAAAGAGCGGAATTCGCCCACAGGCTGACTGCCACCAGCACGCCCCCACAGGACGCTGGTGAGGATGGTGACGGTGCGGCGCGGCGAAGCCAGCGGCGGAGAGGCCATTAGATTGCAGCAGTTCCGCCTGGCCGTTTCCTCTAAACCCCGGGACACGCTGGAACCCAGGAGAATATTCATGATGGCGGCAAAGAATAATCAGCCACGATATGGTTTTCCAGGAAGTCCAGTGGTATAGTTCGAACGGTTCCGGGATGGTGCCATAGAGCACCACCGGCCCCGAGCGTTCGCTGCATGGAAGCACCGCAGCCAGCGAGCCTCTCGTCCGTAGCTGCTGATATATGTTCCCGGTGAGGTGGCGAGCCAGCAGCACAAGTGGTGTGAGCCAGGCGGAGGAAGACGGTGGGTGCGGAGGTGGATTGATGAGGTTAAGCACGGCTGGCCCTCCTTGTTGTTGGTTTTGGTTGCCTTGGGCTTCCTGTTGCTGGGCGTGGGTTTGCCTTGTCCGTCTTGGTAGAATTCGAGAAGAGTTCTTCGAGGCTGGCGGGGGTGATGGTGATGTTTGATGCGCCTTTGGTCGATGAGGTGTTGGAGAATTGTGGTTGACGTTGTCTTGTTCGTGGATGTGGTCAGTAGTCCGGGTTGGTGGCGCGGATTCGGACGCGCCGCGGATGTGGGCGGAGTTGTTTTCAAGGATCCGGGTCGACGATGAACGTGCCGTTTCGGATGATGCTGATGTCGTCGGCGAGTTCTTCCCGGACGCTTCGGAGAGATGTGGCTGGACGGTAGGATTGCTGCGCCTTCGTTGCGGCGTTCTACGATGTTGATGAATGCTTTGTTCGATGAGTGGGTCGGGTCCGCTGAGGTGGGTTCGTCGAGGACGGGGATATCGACGTTGGCGGCGAAGGCGGCGATGAGCATGAGACTTTTGCCGGTTGCCTTTGGAGTAGGTGCGGATGCGCGGTCGAGTTGGAGATCGTTCAACGTGTCGGCGCGTTTTTCTTGTTGTCTCCGGTGGGTCAGGAGTTTCCGGCGAGGTGTCGAGGACTTGGTTGCCGGTGAGGTTGGGGAAGAGTTCTACATCGCGGGACGTAGGCGATGTTGTGGATGAGTGGTTTTGGTGGGGTCGGTGTTGTTGATGCGGCAGGTTCCGGTGGTGGGGTGGATGAGTCCGAGGAGACAGCGAATAGTAGTGGATTTGCCCGGCGCCGTTGGGTCCGAGGAATCGCGGACTGTGCCATGGGCGACAGTGAGGTTGACGTTATTGAGTACCTGGTTTTCCCGAAATCCTTGCTGAGCTGCGGGAAATCTCATTCGGATAAGCGTTCATGCCTTCACTATAAAGTGCGACGTTACGTTACACGCAAGCCCCCGCCGCTTTGACGACGCCCTCGGGTGTGCATGCCGCACCTGGGACCACTGGCACGAAACCCCGCTGGCTGTTCTGAAGTACAGCACGCTTTGCCTTGCTGCACATTATCTCAGCGTTTCTGGCTTGGGTGGGTGAATGTGTCTCCTGTAATTGGTTTGTCAGCTTTAGATGATGTGCTACGGGGCGGTGTAGCATGTTTGATAGCTGCAAAACCTCCGAAGTCCCCACGCCTGAGACCTCCTGAACGGGTTTCGCAGCTATCAGAAGTGCTGCCGGCTGGGCTGTATGGATGCTAGCGTTGACAATCCCGGTTTGCGGGCTCTGGGGAAGGTTTCCGGGAGAAACCCCCTTAGATAATGTGCGGCAGCGATGGGGGCAGTGGGTTTGTCAGCTTAGCAGGTTTGATAGCTGCAAAACCATGTTCAGGGACATGGAATCCAGGAGGTTTGGGGGTTTCGCAGCTATCAGATGTGCGGTCATCGTTGCCGCATATGTTTCCTAAGTGGGGGTGCGGGAGAAGCGGTTTTCGCTACGAGTGAACGGCATCATCTAAGCTGACAAAACCCCTGATTCGTTTCCTCCAGATGGGTCTTTGGAGAGAAACCCCGCTTAGACACTTTTGCGGTGGGCAGTGGCTGTAGATGTTCTAAGCGGGGGTTTTTGGCTTGGGTGGGGAATGCGGGGTTCCTGCACATCGGTTTTTGTCAGCTTAGATGATGTGCTGCAGCTTGTGCCTGATATAGCGGGTTTGATAGCTGCAAAACCGGTTGAGGGGAGCTTGGAGGAGGGATTGAACGGGTTTCGCAGCTATCAGATGTGCTGCGGGCTGGGGTCGGCGGGCCGGGAGGTGGGCGTCGTAAAGCGAGGGATGCAAAAAGCCGACGCCGGGTTTCACCGAAGAAAACCGGGGTCGGCTTTAGCCTAGGTTAGGCAGGGCCCTAATTAGGCGGCCTTCATGTGCTTTTCGAGGATGTCGGCATGGGAACATGTCGGCTTCATCAGGCTAACAGCCTTGGGGCGCACCTGTCGTAGATCTTCTCAGAGGTAGCTTTTGTCGGCCTTCTTGACGTTTGCATCAGCAACAGCCAAGATGTCGGCAATCGCAGCATCAGAGTGGGTGTTGAGGTAGGTGCCGAAGTCTTCCACATCGGAAGCCTCGTATTCTGCCCAACGAGGTTGCAGAGCTTCAAGCAGCTCCGGAGAACCCGGTTGACGCCCCTAGCAGCAATATTCTTGTCCGCCAACTTGGCGGCACCGAGCTCCGGTCTGACAGCAATGCCGGCATCGTCGATGGCGGACTCTGCAACTTCTGCTAGCTCGGCTGCGACTTTTTCGCGCTGATCGCCGAGAAGAACAGAAAGATCAGACATACAAATATCCTTTCTAAAGATAAAAACGTGGCCTGAGATCTAGTGACAAGAATAAAGACGACCGCAATGTCAGCGCATTACCAACGATTACGATCGTTTTGTTGTCAATTCTTCCGCCACAGTTCTTAAAGTGCCTCCTAGCGATTATAGGGACGATAACGATAGATTTCAGTCACCAAAGGCCACTCTAATTAACTGTAATCACAACTGTCACAAATGTTACAGGAGTTATCCCAGATAGCGCAATACACCGGAAAAACTTAGTGGATTGCCAGCCGGATCACAGGGTGCTACCTGCATATAATTAGACATTTCCCGGGTTATTTCGGGTGATCATCACGAGTGCGGCGGCTAAAAGCGTCACAGAATAGGGTGCCGTGAGGGCACTAGCCGAAGAGCTCAGGTGAGCCTGGTATGCAGCAGCACCTGCTCGAAAACTCCGCATTGCGGTCCGTGAGCAGGGGCCAGCTTGATGATCGTCGCCGCCAGCGTCCAGCCCCACCGTGTCAGGGGTATGTACGCGAATGCCGGAAAACTGCGCCCGGGTCACACTCGCCGCCGCATACAGTGCCGAAAAATCCGCCACGTCCACGTCGTATTCCGCGCAAAACACGTCCGCGATAATGAGCAATTGCTCCCCGCTTAACGACGGAAAACCCATGGTTTTACCCGCGGTTTTCCTCGAATTCGGGCCGCCAACACGGCCTGCTCCGGGATAATGGTTTCCGCGAGTTGGGCGATGTGGGCGTCGGCAAGCGTGCGTTGGGCGGAGACACGATGGCGCGCACGGCGGCCTCTTGCTTGCTGCACCCCAGGCGTCGGCAAGCAGGAGAGGGCGCGATCTTGGTGGGAATCTAGTCGAGGCGTCATGGCCATGAGTATGACTATGATACCACTAGTTGGGCAAGCGGTATCATGGGATGCTGTGGTGATTATGATCGTATTCTCCCCATCGACCTCAACGAGGAGATGCAAACCTCTACATTGACCGCGCCATGTCGGTCATTGTGGGTCGGGCGTGCCGGAGGTTCAGGATGGCCTGAAGCCCGTCCACCGCCGCATCCTCTACGCCATGTACGACTCCGGCTATCGGCCCGACCGCGGCTATGTCAAGTCCGCCCGGCCCGTGTCGGACACCATGGGCCAATTCCACCCGCACGGCGACTCCGCCATCTACGACACCCTGGTGCGGCTCGCCCAGGACTGGAATATGCGCTACCCGCTGGTCGATGGCCAGGGCAACTTTGGTTCCCGCGGCAACGACGGCCCCGCCGCCATGCGGTACACCGAGTGTCGGCTCACCCCGCTCACTCATGGAAATGGTGCGGGACATCCGCGAAAACACCGTGGATTTCTCCCCCAACTACGACGGCAAAACCATGGAACCCGACATTCTGCCGTCCCGGGTGCCGAACCTGCTCATGAATGGCTCCAACGGTATTGCCGTGGGCATGGCCACCAACATTCCCCCGCACAACCTGCGGGAGCTGGCCGACGCCATCTATTGGCTGTTGGAAAACCCGGATGCGGATGACGCCACTGCCCTGGAAGCCTGCATGGAGCATATCAAGGGCCCCGATTTCCCCACCGCCGGCCTCATCGTTGGCACTCAGGGCATCAGGGACGCCTACACCACCGGGCGCGGTTCTATCCGCATGCGCGGCGTGACCAGTATCGAGGAGGAGGGCAGCCGGAGCCATTGTGATTACCGAACGGGCCTTTATCAGGTCAACCCGGATAATCTGATTTCCAGCATCGCTGAGCAGGTGCGACGGTAAATCTTTACCGGCATCTCCAAGATCGAGGACGAATCCTCCGACCGGGTGGGCATGCGCATCGTGGTCACGCTTAAGCGGGATGCCGTAGCCGCGCGTGGTGCTCAATAACCTGTATAAGCACTCCCAGCTGCAAACCAACTGGTGCGAACATGCTTTCGATCGTTGATGGGGTGCCGCGCACGCTCCGGTTGGATCAGATGCTCCGCTACTATGTGGCCCACCAGATCGAAGTCATCGTGCGCCGCACCCAATATCGCCCGGGACGAGGCGGAGAAGCGGGCCCACATTCTGCGCGGCCTGGTGAAGGCCCCTTGACATGTTGGACGAGGGTCGTGCGCTGATTCGCCGATCGGAGACTGTGGACGTTGCCCGCCGCGGCCTCATCGACCTGCTCACTATTGACGAGGGTGCAGGCCGATGCGATTCTCGCCATGCAGCTGCGTGGCGCCTGGCCGCCCTGGAACGCCAGAAGATTATTGATGAGCTCGCCGAGATCGAGGCGATCATTGCTGACCTGAAGGATATTTTGGCCTCCCCGGGCCGGCAGCGCGCCATCGTCCGCGATGAACTGAAAGAGATCGTGGACAAGTACGGTGATGATCGCCGGTCGCAAATCATTGCCGCCACCGGCGACGTGACCGAAGAGGACCTGATCGCCCGCGAAAACGTGGTGGTGACCATCACGTCTACGGGGTATGCGAAGCGCACCAAGGTGGATGCGTATAAAGTCGCAGCGCCGCGGCGGCAAGGGGGTGCGGGGCGCCGAGCTGAAGCAGGACGATGTGGTGCGGCACTTCTTTGTGTGCTCCACCCACGACTGGATTCTGTTCTTTACCAATTTTGGTCGGGTGTACCGGTTGAGGGCCTACGAGTTGCCGGAGGCGTCCCGGAACGGCCCGCGGGCAGCACGTGGCGAACCTGCTGGAATTCCAGCCGGAGGAGCGGATTGCTCAGGTCATTCAGATCCAAAGCTATGAGGATGCCCCCTACCTGGTGTTAGCGACGGTTCAGGGTCGGGTGAAAAAGTCCCGGCTGTCCGACTATGAATCCGCTCGTTCCGGCGGGTTGATTGCGATTAACCTGAATGAGGGAGACAAGCTCATTGGCGCTTCGTTGTAGCTCAATGAGGACGATTTATTGTTGGTGTCTGAGGAAGGCCAATCCATTCGGTTTAGCGCCGACGATGAACAGTTGCGCCCCATGGGTCGGTCGACGGCGGGGGTAAAGGGGATGCGATTCCGGGGTGACGATCATCTGCTCGCCATGACAGTGGTTCGGGACGGTTCGTATCTTCTGGTGGCAACCGCCGGCGGCTACGGGAAGCGGACGTCGATGGACGAATATTCCGTGCAAGGCCGGGGTGGGGTCGGTGTTGTAACATTCAAATACAACCCGAAACGGGGCAAATTGATTGGCGCATTAGCGGTCGATAATGACGACCAAATCTTTGCCATTACCTCCGCCGGCGGGGTTATTCGGACGGAAGTAAACCAAATCCGACCAAGCTCTCGTGCCACAATGGGAGTTCGTTTGGTTAATCTAGAAGACGGCATTGAGCTCCTTGCCATCGACCGTAATGTTGAGGGCGAAGGTGAGGAGGAAGCAGAAGCCGTGGCTACTGCCAAGTCGCGCGCTCCTAAGCAAGAAACCATTGAGGAAGAAGATTAATGGCTACTCGTGAATACACGGTGCAACGTATTGCCCCGATGTCGGCGTTCCGCACGGCGTTTTCGCTCTCTATCATCGGCCTGGCGGCCTGGATAATTTGTGCTGTGGTGCTCCTATTTAGGCATGGCGGCGTTTGGGGTGTGGGACCAGGTCAATCAGGTTATTGGTGGCGTGGGCGGCGACCAAACCCTATCGTTTGGCGTGGTGATGTCCCTGGTGGCACTCATTGGCGCTATTTTTGCCATCTTTTTCTCCGCGCTCGCCCCGCTGACTGCGGTGCTGTATAACGCGGTGGTGGATTTGTTTGGTGGCATTCGCGTGACACTCCGCTACGAAGCAGAGTAGAATAGCTTTACGACGCTGTAACGCAGGCGAAACCTAGGCCCCGAGCAGGCGATTTGCCAAGTCCGGTCATACTGGGTAAAGTTCTATCTCGTTCCCCGGGGCCTATAAGCTCAGTCGGTTAGAGCGCATCGCTGATAACGATGAGGTCGCAAGTTCGATTCTTGCTAGGCCCACTGGAACATGGGGCATTAGCTCAATTGGTAGAGCATCTGCTTTGCAAGCAGAAGGTCAGGAGTTCGATTCTCCTATGCTCTACGAAATAAGGGCCGTCAATCATAATGATTGACGGTACTAAAACTATTGGAGGATGAGGGTGGTTAACCTAAAGTTGGGGTAAGGGTGAGGGGTGATTGCCGGCCAGATATCATTAACAACTATGCAAGTTAGGCAATCCAAACCTCCCTATCGGCTCCAGTGCCCAAGCCCGGCTTACCATTGTCTGTTCGGTGCTTTTGACCTGGCTTTCCGTCGTGGGAATGTCGTTATCCATCAGCGGGGCCGGGGCCGTCATTGATGGGGTGGCAGCGAGCTGATTCTGTGGGGAGTGATTCTCACGTTTCACCACCATCATGATCCGCACCATGGTGGTGGCCCGGGGTCATATTGCCGAAGAATCCTCGAATCCGGCACCGCATCATTGATGCGGTCTTCACCAGCGGACCGGTGAACAGCACCGGGGCCGTGGTGTCGCTTGCCACCGAATCCAGCGAAAAGATGATGGCTCTCCGGGTGGGATCTGTCGGTCAAATCGTCGCCTCCTCACCGCACCCCTGGTAGTGCTGGGGGTGATCGGCACTCATGTCCGGGCGCATCGCCCTCATCCTGCTTGGCATGCTCGTCATCGTGCCGCTCCTCATATGCGGCTTCCGCAAAGATCATTTCCACGGTGTCCTCCGGCTCCCAGGATGCCAGAAGGCCCTGGCTGCCGCCTCACATGGACGCCCTGAAATCGCTCAGCACCCTCCAACTATTGGCTGCTGGCCGAATCTCCGACCAGCTGGCTGCCACCGGGGAACGCAACCGGCAGGCCGTCATGCGGCTCCTCAAGGGTAACCAGCTCATCCTGTTTGTCATGGATGCCGCCTTCTACCTGGCCGTGGTCACCACCACCGCCTACCTGGTGTTGAGCAGCACTACCCTCACCACCGGCCAGGCTGTCGCCATCATGGGGTTGAGCATCTGCTTCTGGAGCCCATGGACCAGGTGGGTGCCTTCTTCTATGTGGGCATGAGCGGGCTGGGCGCCCAGCGTGGCATTTTCGGCTTCCTCCGTGGTCGCAGCAAGGCGCGCCGCCAGGACGTTCCCATCGACCCCCACCAGGAGGCCGCGGTATCCATCACCGACCTGTCGTTCCGGCTACGACGACCGGGATGTGCTCTCCCACATCAACCTCGCCATCGCCCCCGGCGAGCGGTGGGGATCATCGGGCGGAGCAGCCAAGGCAAATCCACGCTTCTGGCCCTCATGGGTGGTGACCTTATTCCCCGAGTGGGCAGGTCACGCTGCGGGAGGCGTCGGCAAGCGTGGCGCAAACCACCTGGCTGTTCACCGGCACCATCGCCGACAACCTGCGTATCGCCCGCCCCGACGCCACCGAGGCCGACATGCGCCGCGCTCAAACGCGCCCGTGTCGCCGACGAGATTCGCAGCATGCCGAGCGGGCTCGACACTCAACTCGGCGAGCAAGGCCTCGGCATCTCCGGTGGCCAAGCACAACGGATATCGCTCGCACGTGCGATTATTTCCGGGCGGCGCATTATTCTGCTCGACGAGCCCACCCTCACACGTCGACCTGGCGTCCGAGCGCGAAATCCTCGCCGCCATCGACGACCTGGGCCGCGACCACACCCTCATCATGGTCACCCACCGCACCACCACCCCTGCGGCACATGGACCGCATCATCACCGTCAATAACGGCACCCTCACCGCCGACAATACCCTTTGCAGAACACCATGGAACCCACCGTTAAACAACTCGTCACCTGGCTTATGGCATCACCCGGCCGGTCCTGGCGCTGGGCGTCTCCACGCTCTGCCGCATCGCCAACCAAGTGCTCGGCATACTCCTTTATGTGGTCCCGGTCTACGCGCTGGTCGCGCATGCCGTCGACGGTGAGGACAGGGCGAACCCACCCAGCATCCCGGCCGTGATCGGCCTTTTGGCGATAGCCGCGGCCCCTCGCCAAAGCCTCCCTCCGGTATCCGAACATTATTTCGGACACCTCGTTGCGTTCAGGCCCTTGAACTCATTCGGGTGCGGGTCTTCCGCGACATCTACCCCAAGCCCCCGCCATCGTGTCCACCACCGGAAACCGGGCCGTGGCAGCGGCGACATGCTCACCCGGCTCACCCGCGACATCGTGCCATCGAGGGTGTTCTTCGCCCCACACCACCGCCCCCGTCATACTCCGCCATCATCGTCCCCACCTGCGTGGTCGCATGCGTGGCCGTCATCGCCCCGTGGCAGGGGCTCATCGCCGCCATCATCCTGCTGATCGTCACCCTCATCACCATTGACACCAGCGCCTACCGGTTCGCCGTGCGCGTCACCGGCCGCCGCGGTGCCCTCGCCCAACATATCACCGACTCCGTGGGTGGGGTCGCCGAAGTCATCGGGTACGACGCCGAACAACGCCGCCACCACGAACTATCCGAATTAGAAATACCTCTGCAACACGACTATGTGCGCCGCAGCGCCCTGGTAGGGGCCCGCACCGGGCGGTGCGCAGCCCGGCTCGCGGTGCTGTTCATGCTGCCGGCCACCGACAACCTGCCCGTCACCGTGGCCGCCATGTTTGCGGTGCTCCGCTGCTGGGACATGGTAAACGAGGTCGCCGACCTGGGCAATCACCTCTCCCAGTCGCTCGCAGCCGCCCGCCGGGTGTGGATGCTCTCCACGCCGGGCTCGCCCCCACCTCCGGGCCAGCACAGTTGACGCCACACGGCGGCCTGAGCGTGGAATGGCGCGACGTGTCCTACACCTATGCGGGCAGCCCCCGGCCGGTCGTCACGGGGTGAACCTGGCCGTGCCCGCCGGCACTGGGTGACCGTGGTAGGCACCACCGGCTCCGGCAAATCCACCCTGGCAAAACTCCTACTACGCTATTGGGATGTTGACGACGGCGCTGTGCTTATCGACGGCCGTGACCACCGGGAATACGACCTCGACTCCCTCCGGGCTGCTGTGGCGGTGGTCACCCAAGACATTCGGGCCATGAACACTACCGTGGCCGACAATCTCGGCTGGCCCAACCCACCGCCACTGACGCCGACCTGCTGGCCGCCCTCAGGTGGCCTGCTCTGGACGAAGAGGTTGGGTTGGCCGACCCGGTGGGGGAGGGCGGCAGTGCGCTCTCTGAGGGGGCCAACGGCAACGATTGTCTCTGGCCCAGGCGCTCCTGCGGGGTGGTCGGGTGCTGGTGCTTGATGAGTTCACCGCCCACCTCAACCCCGCCCTCGCCGCCGAGGTGCGCCGTCGGCTGCACGCCGCCCACCCGGATGCCACCATCATTGAAATCGCCCACGACCTGGACAACATCACCGACTCCACCTGGGTGGCGGTCATGGACCAGGGCCGAATCGTGGAACAAGGCAGCCCCGCCGACCTGCTGGCCGAACAGGGGAGCCCTCTACCATTTTGCAGCACTCGGGATCGGGAAGACCAAGAGAAGGAGGTTTCGGAAGTTTCCAGGATGCACTAGGTAGCAAGTGCGCTCGAGGGTGGAAAATTCCCGTAATCTGCAGTTCAGAGCCATTACTCAACACAGAAGCTTATTCGGTCACTGGGAAAACTTATCTGCACTAGCAGATGAAAAATCGGAAAAATATGCCATCTAGTTTGCTTTTCCTTACTCCCAAAAGACTAGCCATGTGTATGGACACCGAATAAGCTTCTATGGATACGCATGGAAATGTTGATAACTGTGGGGTATAGGTGTTGACGCGGAAAGAAATCGGAAAATACTATTTGAACTCATGCCTCAGTAAGATGTCAGGTTCATGAGTTTGGTGCAGGTATACGGCTAGTGGGGCAAAAGGAAGACCAAGAATGTAACTGGGCATACTGAGAATGTTGTATTCCCGCAGTAGCTTCAGGAACTTCGAGGTGAGGTGTGATCTTTTGAAAGATCACCTACCTGTAGTATCTCTAAAAATCAGTACAAAATTTTAAAGGCACAACCATTAGTCCGAACCAATCCACCATACCAATCAATACCTACTGCTATATCACCATTTTCGTATGCCACTACGATTCCCTTGCTGCGGCGAAAGAACGCTACCAGGAACGGTTATTCACCACAAGCGATGCGGCTATGATATTGTTTTCGCATCAGAACAAGTCCTTGACCTGGGGCATGTTGACTACATGTTCGAGTCGCTTCTCGGGGAGCTCATCGGTTTTGACGAACCCCCGTCCGAAGCCGAAAAGAAAAACTACTCAACTTTCGCTCTCACCACGATCGTCAACATTCCCGAACGCAGCGAAAGTGGCATTGATGATCTTTGGTTTTATGTAATGAACCTTCTAGAACTGGACTATGTGCACGAGTTCCAGCGGTTTTTCCCGAGTCGCACCCGACTCATCCACTTGCGACACCCTTTTGGGCTATGAAGACCCCGAATGCGAAGACGTATAAAATTAAGGATCGCTATGACACAATCCTGGTGCTATTACACCATTTTCGTCACTCAATACGGTCTGCTTCATGCAGCTAAACGACGCTACCACGAGCGCATCACCGAAGTAAGACAAGACTACGATGTGGTTCTTGTATCCGAACATGCTTACCAACTCTCCACCCCACCACTATTCGCCGAGCTTATTGCTTCCACCCAGAGCCCACATGCAGGGAAGAAGAGACGCCACATTCGTCTTCACCGCCATCATCACCATTCCCAATGACACCAACCCCCACATGGTTGCTCACCTGCTGGAACTAGACTACACGGATGGGTCATCACCAACATTCCCCAGCCGTACCCGGGGAATAATCGTCACTCCCTCCGGGCGAGAAAGCTCACAATGTATTGATCAGTAACATCCTAAGGGGCTTCTTCAGTTTCCTACCTGTTGGCTAGGGTTTGTTGCACACTAATTGGTGGTAAACCCCAGCGTCTGCGATATACTGGAATGTACGACGGGTCGGTCGGAACGTTGTCGCCTGGGGCTATGGTATAGCCCCCGAGGCTTTCTATGATGACAGTGTTGAATACGATATAGCTGGTGGGCGAATCGTCGTAAAGCGCTGGTAGTTTTTAGCTATCTTCCTTGCCACTTTTATTATCTAGGCCTAACGCTCAATACCCTGATGGTCGCATTCGTTTTTCGCCTTCTAATTTTTTCACTAGCTTTAAGTTGCGCTCTGATTGGGTCTTCTTACCTTTTCTGGGGGTGAACTTCTGTAAATACGATAAATCGTCATACGAATGTCGGGAACTTTCGCTCCATCCAGCATAAACCTTCTTCTAGCACTTCATGGAAGGTGACAGATTTTACTTTACTTTTTGTCTTAAATATTCTTACCCAGATTCCATCAGATGTTTTTTCATTTTCCAGTAGCCATTCATGTAAATCATTCCTCGTTTCAAAAGATATTACATTCAGGTTTTCATGCGATCCATTCAATTTCATTATTTATATTCTCCTTCAATGAGAAGCTTCCCTGACTGCGTATTACCATGGTGTTCCAGCCAATTTATAACCGCCGTAATTTCTCTGGAAAATCGTCGCCCAATAAAAAATATCTCACAAGCTGAATGTGGCTTGCAATGTCGCCAAATAACCAAGCATGCCCCTTATTTGGGTAGTAGACACATTCAGACCACGGGTTTTTCTGCGCTAATATTCGGTGGGAATCATGAATAGCCGCAGCCTCATACTCCCCCGAAACAAAGAGGGCAGGATTGTCGAAGACTGCATCCACCTTGAGCGTGGCAGCCTGCGACATGGCGCGCTGAACCGACTTCCTTCTGGCTCGTTGTAGGTCCTCAATAAGGATTCGGCAGTCCGGCTCCGGTACACCATTTTCCCGCATTATCATTGTCAGTAATTGGGCAACGATCCTGGTATTTTTCAATAATGGCAGCAGATGCGTCATGGCAATGCCTTTGCGGTTGCCCGTAATCGGTCGATGACCAGCCCCATCTACAATAACTTTATCCACTAGATCGGCGTGTTTTTCTAGTAACTTCAGAATGAGATAGCCGCCCAGAGCAAAACCAACAAGGTGCGGTTTCCCACGCGCCCTATCTTTGATGGCATCCGCAACTATCTCTACCACATCATCAAAATTCGTCCACTCTATATCGCGGCTGTTGCCATGCCCTGGAAGATCCACAAGAAGACAGTGGAAAATCATGCCTGAGCGTGCAGCCATATGATACCGCCATACCTGATTGCTGGAACCTGCGCAGTCCTCTCATCCATGGGAAAAATTTTATAAGCAACTCACGCAATATTTGATCTCATTGACCGCCCAGTCCAGGGTGTCGTCATCGTGGCAGCCGAATCCGAACACAATGCCGTTCTCTTCACCTTGGCCACCCCAATAGTCGTGCGGGGCGGTGACCTGGATGCCGCTGCGTCGGCAGGCGTCAACCACCTGGTGGGCGGGGGCGTCGCACAGCAACACCGCGTGCAGGCCACCCGTTATGGGGCGCAGGTGGCAGCCGGGGGCGTCGGCAAGTAGGGAGTAATCAGGTTGCGTCGACGGCGATAAACCCGGCGTAACCGCTGGGTGCGGCGTCGTAAAGCGCCGGTGGCCAACATACTGGGTGAGCGCGTGCTGGGGGATGCCGCCGACCGCCGGGCCCAGGGCTTCGCGCAGGCGGGTGAGCGCCGGCAGGAGCCGCGGCGGCGCAACGATATAACCACAGGCCAAGGCCGGTGACAGCACCGAAGAAAACGTGCCCAACAGCACCGTGTGGTCGGGGGCGAGCGCGGCAAGCGCCGGCAGCAGCTGGCCCACATACCGCAACTCAGAATCGAAATCATCTTCGATTATTACGAGTATTGGTGTGCTGTGCCCACGACGTCAATGCCACCCGGCGTGACCCCTGACAGCGACCCGCCGGAGGGTATTGGTGGCTGGGGGTGACCAGTACCCGGTCCAACCTGGAGGTGTTGTAGCTCCGCGGGATTGACCCCATGGTGGTCGTGTGCAGGTCAACAATGGTGTGTCCGAGGGTGGCGGGGACTCGTCGGAGGCTGGGGTAGCTGGGATTCGACCCGATGGTGCCGGGGCCGAGAACATTGAGCAGTAGGGCTAGCCCATCGCGTGGCACCGGCGGTGAGCGATAATGCGGTCGGGGTTCACCACCAGACCCCGCATGTATCGTAAGTGTGTGCTAATTTCTTCCCGGGTTGTGGGATACCGGTGGCGGCGGGTTCCGTGCCGGTGACGCTAGTGGTGGTGCAGGCGTCGCGCCAGGCGCCCGCCAGGTGGAGTCGATGAGGGTGTGGGTGTCGGGCATGCCGGGGATGAGTGGAAGCAGACGTGCGGCGGGCGCATTGGGTGCGCTGGGTATGATGGGCGCGCCGGGTGTTGTGCTGTCGATGCGGCGCTCCGCAAGCTATGCAGGGTTTGGGTTGACGCGGGTGCCGGAGCCGTGCGCGCGATACGGTGAGCCCCTCGGCTGCCAGGAGTTCGTATGCTGCTACCACGGTGCCGCGGGCGACCCCGAGTTGCCGGGCGAGCATGCGGGTGCTGGGCAGGTGGTCGCCGGCCGCCAGCACTCCGGGTGTGGATGAGGTGCGGATTTGGGTGGTGATCTGGGTGGGGAGGGATTTTGGGGTTGCCTGGGGTGCCGGCGGTGAGGTGGAGAGGGATGTCGGCAACAAGGTCAGGGACGCATGGTTGTTATCCAACCCGCCAAAAGTGGCTCTAGTGCAACTTGCGGTATTTGGATCTGGTGGTAAACCACTTACGCAGGTTTGATAGATCGCATGAGTATTCGTGTGAATCAGGAACCAGCCCAGTCGTTGAAGCGTGGGTGTCATCATGGATGTGGTGACGCCGGAGCAGGCGAAGATTGCCGAAAGCCGCCGGCGCGGTTGCGGTGATGGCGTTAGAGCGGTGCCCGCCGATATTCAGCGCAGGGGGTGTGGCGCGGATGTCGGATCCCGGGCATGATCGCTGAGATTCAGGAGGCAGGGTGTCGATCCCGGTGATGGCGAAGGGCCCGCATTGGCCATTTCGTGGAGGCCCAGTGATTTTGGCGGAGTTGGGGCATTGATTTCACTGATGAGTCCGAGGTCCTGACCGCCGACCCGCGCGGAATCACATTATTGCGGAACTGCCTGATCCTGACGTTGCCGCGGTGCGACCAATCTCGGCGAAGCTTTACGACGCATTGCCGAAGCGCGCCGCAATGATCCGGCCTCCAGTGAGCGCGCGCACAGGTGACGTGTCGGAGGCGGTGCGGCATTTGCGGACCATTCTCGTCGCAGATTCACTACAGTTGCGTACGCTGGACAAGGATGTGCTGTTTAGTACAAGGATCTTCAGGCTACTGATCTAAAGTGCAGGAGTGAGCGGAGACTGGAAGTTGCTGGTGCCAATGTTTACAGGGTTGGTCGGTGGTGTCTAGCTTCACCGGCGGATGCTGCCCTGCGATGCAGATTGGTGCGGAGGGTGCCGTTTGTGGCCCCGGCATTTTCAAGTCGGGCAACCCGGAAAATGCGGGCGTGCGCAATCGTTGGATGCCACTAAGTCACTATAATGACCCGGCGGTGATTACCCGGCGTGTCCCGGAAACCCGAGTGCCATGCAGGAATTAATGCAGCTGGATCATCCGCCGGCGACCGCACCGAAGCTGGCAGAACGCGGCTGGCGGGATTTATCGAAGCACTTGGGATTAAAGTGCTTGTGATGATCGCAAACTTTTGCCGCGTCTGATGCTGGTTGCGCCCGCATGATTACCAAACCATCGTTCCGGCAAATTTTATGCCCATAACACCCCGCTTAGCCCCTCTTAAAAACGGTAAAGACATGAGGAAAAAGTTTTGGACCCAGGGTAATTATCAGGACACCATAAGCTTCCAGGAGGACTTTACGAAAATCTTGAGGTAATTATTGGGGTGACACTGGTCGGAGGGTTAACGTCCTGCTTTTTCCACCGGCGGCAGAAGCGCTGAAAAACAGTGGTCTTGAGACCCCCGCCATGTTGTAGCATGATCACCCACGGGGCCCCTGGGGACACCTTCTGGGACCCGGTCCGTAAAGGCGCCGAAGACGCCGCCAAAAAGACAACCTGAACTCCGCTACTCCAACGATCCCCAGCCCCCAACCAAAGCAAACCTGGTCCAGTCCGCCATCGACTCCTGGCAGACGGCATCGCCCTCAACCATGCCGAACGCCGACGCTCTGGGACCCGTCGCAAAGCGGGCAGCCGACTCCGGCATCCCCACGTCGCCCTCAACGCCGGCATGGACGAATACGCGCGACTATGACGAAACCGCTTCTTCGGGCAGGAGAAAAATCGCCGGCGAACAAGCCGGCAAACGCCCGCCGAAGAAAACGCCGGGCACGTGCTGTGCGTCATCCACGAACAAGGCAACTCGTCGCAAGAACTCGCTGCGCCGGCATCAAAGAAGGCCTCGGTGGCGGCGAACTCGACATCCTCTACGTCAACGGCCAAGACCTCACCGCCGCCCAGGCAACCATGCAGGCCAAACTCGCCCAAGACACCAGCATCGACTGGATCATGGGACCCAAGCCCCCGTTGCCATGCGAGCCATCGACGCCGTAACCGCGGGCCGGCACCAACACTAAAATCGCCACATTCGACACCAACGCCGAACTTGTCGACGCTATCCGCACCCAAAAATCGTGGGCCGTCGACCAACAACCTATCTGCAGGGCTACCTCGCAATTGATTCCTGGTTAGCCAAGCGCAACGGCGGTGTCAGTGGGCGGCAACCGACCGGTCTACACTGGACCTAGCTTTTATCGACGCCGGCAACGTCTCCAACATTGCCGATGCAGCACAGAAAGCGCCTGCGATGACCCTTAGCCGACTCATCTCGACGCCCCGAGCTTGCCAGCGCCCCTGGGTGCCGCGTCATCTTCATTTTCTTCATGATCGTAGCCCCGGCCTTTAGGGTCGCTCGCGACGCCTTCGCCACCACCCTCTACGCCAGCTCAACGCTCGGCATTGTGGCGCTGGCGGTGGGACCTCATGATCGGCGACGAATTCGACCTGTCACTCCGGCGTGGCCGTCACCACCGCCGCCCCTGGCCGCAACCATGCTCAACTACAACCTGGGACTCAACTCCTGGTGGGCGCATTCTTATCCCTCATCGTCGCCCTCGGTATCGGTGCACTCAACGGCTACCTGGTGACCCGCACCGGCATCGCATCCTTCCTCATCACCCTGGCGGCATTCCTCATGCTTTGCACGGCCTCAACCTGGCGGTCACAAAACTCATCACCGGCCGGGTTGCTACACATCAGCGAGCATGCAAGGCTTCGACTCCGCCGAAATGGTATGTTGCCGGCGCCGTCACCATCTTCGGCGTTAACGTCCGAGTCACAGTCTTCTGGTGGATCTTCTTCGTCATCCTCGCATCAATCCTGCTGTTCAAAACCAAATTTGGCAACTGGATCTTCGCCGTCGGCGGCAACCAGAATCCGCCCGTGCCGTCGGCGTCCCAGTCCGTGAGGGTCAAAATCACCCCTCTTCATGTTCGTCGGCTTCGCCGCCCTGGTTCGTAGGCATGCACACCCTCTTCGCCTCTTCGACTCCATCCAAGCCGGCAACGGTGTCGGCAACGAATTCCTCTACATCATCGCCGCAGTGATCGGCGGCTGCGCCCTCACCGGCGGGCCGCGGCACCGCCATCGGCACCGCCATCGGCGCCCCTCATCTTCGGCATGACCAACCAAGGCATCGTGTACGCCGGCTGGAACCCCGACTGGTTCAAATTCTTCCTCGGCGCCATGCTGCTCTTCGCGGTCCTCGTCAACTCCCTCCTTCGGAAAAATCACCACCGGACGCCAAGAATAGGGAAGGGTACAACGTCATGAGCATTATCGAACTACGCGATATCACCAAAACCCATGGCGCCTTCACCGCCCTCAACGGAGTCAACCTCACCGTCGACGAAGGCACAGTCACCTGTGTTCTGCGGCGACAACGGTGCCGGCAAATCCACCCTCATTAAAACCCTTGCCGGACTCCACCCCCAACCTCCGGCAAAATCTTGATCGACAACAAACCCACGGTATTCGGCAGCCCCCGCGACGCCCTTAACGCCGGCATCGCCACCGTGTACCAAACCCTGGCCGTTGTTGACCAAATGTCTGTATGGCGCAATTTCTTCCTCGGCAACGAACTCACCACCAGCCTCAGCCTGCTCCGAGACGAAGAAATGAAAACCATCACCAGCAACCAGCTGCACGACATGGGTACCGACCTGCCCAACGTTGATGTGGAAGTCGGCCAACTCTCCGGCGGCCAACGCCAAGTTGTCTCTATCGCTCGCGCCGTCCACTTCGGCGCCCGTGTCATCGTCCTCGACGAACCCACCGCGGCCCTCGGCGAAACAATCCGGCATGGTGCTGCGCTTCATCGCCGCCGCCCGAGAACGCGGTGTGGGTGTGGTACTCATCACCCACAACCCCCACCACGCCTCACCTGGTCGGCGACCACTTCACCATCCTCAACCTGGGACGGCAGTACTCGACGCCGACCGGGACGAAGTATCCCTGGCGGCACTCACCCAACAAATGGCCGGCGGCAGCGAACTCGAAGCCCTAAGCCACGAGCTGTGGGAATAACCCAACAACCCTCAAACTAACCCCTGGGGGCTGCAAACCCGGCAACCCCAGGGGATACCCCTAGTCGTTCGACTTATGATCCTTGAGCTGCTCCTCAAGCGCATCCAACAACTCATCATCCCGTTCGGCGGCACTCACACCAACCTCCGGTGAAGCGTGGCGAGGAAGGTGAAGCAGGCTTCGCTTGCGCCTCAGCCTCAGAACCCTCCGACCCCTCATACTCACCCACGGTCGGCGGCTGCGTACCATACCCTCCGGGGCAGACTTCGGCCACAACACATAATAAACCGCAGCACCCACACCGAAAAACCAATGGCCGTCAGCACCGTGAACTTCACAAACTTCGGCCCCGCTTCCGGCGAGCAAACTTCGCATTCACCTTCCGCTCCGCCTTCCGGGCCGACTTCTTCAGAGCCTTCCGCCCTTCCGAGTCTTTTTCTTCCCAACTCGGTCAGCTCCGCAAACTTCTCCGAAGCCTTCTCCACAGCACCCTCAACATTGATGTCCTTCCGGGCGGCCTCACGATCGAGGGCTTTTTCCGACAAACGTATTAAACCGCTTCTGGGACTCGTCGATAAGCCCTGCACATCATGCCTTAGCGGCGCTCAACCAGGGCTCATATGCCCGCTGCGCCTTACGGTTACGGTAATCAGGCGTAACTGCCATAGGCGCGCCGGGCCATGCGGGTAGTAGTTCGGAGGGTAGAAAGATTCATGATGACTCCTCGGAGGATTTAAGACGATATTTTTATCAAGCCTAGCGATGTTCTGCGATTCGTGCCTCATGATGGCTGCATGAGTTTAAAGACTTCAACTGCAATCATGCACACCAACCATGGTGACATTAAAATCGACCTCTTTGGGAACCACGCACCGAAAACCGTCGAAAACTTTGTCACCCTCGCTGATGGCACTGCACTCTACAAAACTCCCAATGCCTCCGGTACCACCGACGGCCCCTTCTACGACGGCGCCGTATTCCACCGGGTCATTGATGGTTTTATGATCCAGGCAGCGACCCCACCGGCACCGGTCGAGGCGGCCCCTGGCTACCAATTCGCCGACGAATTCCACCCCGAACTGGTTTTCGATCGCCCGTTCCTGTTTGCCATGGCTAATGCTGGTCCCGGCACCAACGGTTCTCAATTCTTCATCACCGTTGCCCCCCACCCCCACCTGACCCCAACCACCACACTATTTTCGGTGAGGGTCACCGACCCCGAGTCTAAAAAGTGGTGCTGGAAATCTCCAAGACTGCTACCGGCCCCGGCGATGTACCGCTCAACCCCGTCGTGATTGAATCTATTGAAGTAACCGGTAGCTTCTGCACAGTTTTCCGGGTTTCGGCGGTAGTGACATAGCATGATCCACAACTACGCACGCCAATCCCCGTCACCATGGCCTTCTCCTGGTCATGGTGATTATTTTGTTGGCCACCGCCGCGCAGGCTGGTTCGCTTGCCAACAATGCTGATTCATCATTGGGCGAGCAATTAGTGCTCTACCCGCAGCAGCTGACCCCCGTGTCCATCGTGGGCAATATGTTTATGCACTTTGGTGCCGCCCACCTGGCTATGAACACGATTATGCTGTTGTTGCTTGGCCGCGAGATCGAAATGTCCCTGCGCGACCCCTGGCTGTACGCCGCGGTATTCCTCGTCAGCGGCCTGGGTGCCGACGCCGCCATCGTCCACTTCCACCCCAACTCCGTTGTTGCCGGGGTTTCCGGCGTGCTGTACTCCTTCATGGCCCTGCTCGTCGGCATAGCTTTTTCGAGCGCCGTTCCGACCTGCGTGCCCCATCATCCTCACTGCCGTCAACCTGGCCTACAGCCTTCTTGCCCCCCGGAATCAGCCTGTGGGGCCACCTCGGTGGGCTTTGCGCCGGAGTTTTCCTCATCCCCTGCAACGATCTGGCCCCAACGCAAGGTAGTGCAGTGGATAGCGGTCTTGATGGTTGGCGCGGGCAGCCCTGGGGCTGACCCTCTTCCCGGCCTAGCATCCCCACCCCATGCCCCCTCATGCTGGTATCACGTTTGATAGCTGCGAAACCCCCTCCGCCCTCAGCCTCCCAGACTCCTGAAACACGGTTTTGTACGCTATCAAACCGCTACCTGGGTGGGCGGCATGCCACGAGCTCCTCAAAACATATTCTGACGCATAGCACATCTGATAGCTGCGAAACTCTCCCAGGAGCAGCCGAATGCGGGGCGTCAACAGGGTTTCGCAGCTATCAGATGCTGTTTGAGCTATTGTGCGGGTTCTGGTCGCCAAGTTGGCTGGAAACCGCAATGGTTACGCAGCTATCCGGGTCTTCTGTCGGGAGTGTAAGCATGCAAATCGGCCCGAAATCCCCCGGTTTTGCCGATTGCAACCAACCAGAAAGCTTCGCTGCATATTTGATAGCGTACAAACCGCGTCCAGGAGGGCGGAAACACGGCTCGGAGAGGAGTTTGTACGCTATCAGATGTGATGCTGGTGGGTCGATTATGAGCCGCGAAACCAGGGGCGAGGTTGCGCGATTGCGAGTTGAGTGGTGGGCACCTTTGGGCGTCGTAAAGCGAGGGCTAACGCCACCCCATGGTCATGAGCAGGCCCACAATCAAACAAGCCAAAACCCAATACTCGTAATTCCACGGCCCCAGATGTAACATGAATGGAATCTGGGGTCCAGCCAAATAGTTCACAATCAGCCACAACAAACCCGCAGCCATCAGGCCAAACATAATAATCTTGTACCACAACGGGGTGCCGGAAGAATTAATCTTCACCGGCGTGCGGTTCGTGGTAGTGGAAGAAACCGGGAGTGACCCCTTCACGATCTTTTGACTTAGGCATAGCTCTTAACCCTCTCTCAACTTAACGTCCAATAGCGGTGATATCGAACTCCCACAATTGCACTGTCACAGTACCATCTTTCCGCACCGGCGAACCAGCTGCCGGGGTTTGCTGTGCAATCCGACCACCATTGACCAGCGCACCGGTCTTCACCGGATCACCCAAGACAATCTGCGACCGATTACCCTTCCAGCCCGCTGCCTGCAGCGCCGAATATGCCGCATCCACCGTCATATTCGTCAGGTTGGGCGTCTGAATCAGGGAACCGTTGGAAACCTTCACATTGATCTTCGACTTGGCGGGCATTTGTGTACCCTCACCATCGACCGAAATCACCGTGCCATCCGGTTCCGAGCCGTCAACAAACTCGACTACCGGTTCGAACCCCAGGGAGGTCAAATTGCCTTCGGCCTGTGACCATTGCATGCCGGTCACCACCGGAACCCGGGTGGTGGCCTCGCCGATCGACACTGTGATCGTCACCTTTGAGCCCTTCGATACCTGCGTGCCAGCCGACGGATTTTGCTCCATGATCTTGCCCCGCTCCACCTTTGGAGACGAGCCCTCACGAACCACCGGGTCCAGGTCCAAGCCCTTCTTCTTCAAAATTGCCGATGCTTCCGCAGTGGTCTTCCCCGACAGGTCCGGCACTGACGTGTTTTCCCGGCCCGACGACACCGTGACCGTGATCGTGGAACCGCTCTTCACCGTCGAATTTGCCGTCGGATCCGTGCCCACCACGTGATCCTCCTGAACATCCGCGCTGGCGTCATTCACCACCTCGGTTTTCAGCCCCAGCTTTTTCCAGGGTGGCCAAGGCGTCTTCCTTCGTCTGGTTTCGCAGATCCGGCACCGTCACATTGTTTTTTTGTCGGGAGAATCGTTGGCGAAAAATACTGATAGGCGAATGCTGCGGCAACACCCAGCGACAAGACCGCCACCACAATCAACGCGATCCGCAGGCCCTTCCGCGGCCGATCCTCATACGAATCATAATCATCCGCATCCAGCTCAGCCCGCCGGTGTCGCTGCACCTGTCCAGACTGGGCGCATGCGCGGCATGTTGACCAGCGGCGCGTCCCTGCGGGTTACGGCTCGGAGACATGCGCGGATCGGCCGGTGCCGCATGCGCTGCCCTACGCGACTGCAGTGGTGGCGTCGGCCCCGGAGGAAACTCCTCCGACACCGCAGGCACCACTGTAGTTTCCTGCTGCATCGGCGGGCACCAGCCCCGACCCCAGCGCTGGTGCCGGCAAACCCAGCAGCCTCCAGCCCAGCCGTGCCAGCAGCGCCAGCCGCACCGGCAGCTCCGGCGGCGCCAGCTAACCCGGCCGCCCCGGCCCCGCCAGCAGCGCAATTCCGCCGCCGCAATACCGGCTGGACCAGGCAAGCTTGCCGCCCCCTCGGGATCATGATCCACGTATTGCCGTGCCGCCATTGTCACCAGGTTTTTCTCCAACCTCTGCAGGTCGGCGGCCATTTCCACGGCGGTCTGATACCGATCCCCGGGATGTTTCGCCATGGCGGTCAACACCACCGCATCAACGTTTAATGCGGCGGTGGGAGAAAGGTCTGGAATGAATTCCGATGGGGGTGTGGGATCCTCCTGCACATGCTGATACGCCACCGCGAACGGAGTATCCCCATCAAAATGGTGGGTGGCCCACCATGATGTCGTACATCAAACAACCCAGGGCGTAAAGATCCGACCGGCCATCCACCGGCTTCCCCCTGGCCTGCTCCGGCGATAAGTATTGGGCGGTGCCGATCACCGCTGATGTTTGCGTCATGTGCGAGGTCACATCGTCGAGGGCCCGGGCGATGCCGAAGTCCATGATTTTCACCACGCCGGTGTTGGTAATCATCACATTTGCCGGTTTGATGTCCCGGTGCACAATTCCCGCGTCGTGGCTGACCCTGCAATGCCTCACACACCGGGATGAGTGTTGTTGCGGCCTCGTCTGGGCTGAGCGGTCCCCCATCTGCCACAATGTCTTTCAGATTCCGGCCTTTGACCAGCTCCATCACAATATAGGGTGCTTTTGGCCGTCGTGAAGCGTCTCCCCGGTGTCGTAGATGGCAACAATGGCGGGGTGGTTAAGCCGGCCGGCATTTTGGGCTTCCCGGCGGAACCGCTCACGGAAATTTGCATCCCGAGCAAGTTCGCTGCGCAGCATTTTCACTGCGACTTCGCGCCCTAACAGCGTGTCGGTGGCCGAGTACACCACCGACATGCCGCCACTACCCGCTACGGACCCAAGTTCGTAGCGGTTGGCAATTAGCTCACTCACTGATTTGCTCCTGGATTATTTTGGTTATTTTGGCCGCCACCACCGCCGCCGTTATTGCCGCCACCACCGTTACCGTCACGGGTCCGGTTGTGCTGTCGGCTCGGTGACGACTGGTGGTTGTACAGCAGTGGGAACTGCGGTTGGGAGATCCGTAATAACCACTGTGGGGGTTGGCGTCGGCTGTGCGTAGGTGGGTTGGTATGAGGGGGTTCCCACCGTGGACTGATTATTGTGCTGCACAGTTGGCTGGGATGGTGCCTCGTACTGGTTATTATTAGTATAATTATCAGGAACCTGGGGAGCCTGTTGCACGGGCGTGTCTTGGGTAACTGTCACGGTCCGTGGGCTTGATGATGTGGTGGTTGCCACCACCGATGAGCTTTTCGGCTGTTGCTTACCCGTCCATTTGCCGCCCGAGAAATAGTACATGCCGACTATAACCGCAATGGCCAGCACTATCGAAATGCCAATCCCAGTGATGAGCCCGGTTGTGCGCGACTCCTCTTCCGGCTCTGGTTGTGGATGCGGCCGAGGTTTCCGGGGGTGGCGCAATGGTTGCCGATGCCGCCCGCGCCGGCACTTATTGGCTCGCGCAGGTGGGGTAGTGGGGGATTCGTGCGCGGCCCGGTGGTTTTCCTGCGGCGCTATGGTGGTGGCGTCGGTTGCCGGTATTGCGAGGTTTGGGCGGTGGCGGAGGTTTCCTCCATGCTTTGCGACGGTGTGGCGACGCCCACCGGTTGCGGCGGCCGTTTACCTAACCGGGCCGCTGCCACGGCCTTTTCCAACTCTGCCCCATCGGAGTACCGGTGTTCCGGTTCCTTGCGGAGTGCAATACCGATGAGCTCCCGGGTGGGGGCGCTAATCGACGTGGGGAGGGCCGGGGTGCCTGGTTGATGTGCGCAATGGCCACCGACACTGAGGAATCCCCAGAGAACGGCCGCTTGCCGGCCAACATTTCGTAGCCGACCACCCCCAGAGAGTACACGTCGGTGGCGGTGGTGACGTCTTTCCCCTGGGCTTGTTCCGGGACACGTATTGGGCGGTGCCCACCACCATGCCGGTGCGGGTGAGTGGGGCGGCGGCGTGGCCTTGGCGATACCAAAGTCAGTGATTTTTCACCTTGCCGTTTTGGGTGATGAGCAGGTTGCCGGGCTTGATATCCCGGTGGACGAGGCCACGTTCGTGGATGGCGGCCAGGCCGTGGGCGGCCTGCTCCAGAATGTCCAGGGCATCGGGTTCTAAGAGCGACCCCTTCCTAATGAGCATATCCGCCAGAGATTCGCCCCGAATGAACTCCATGACAATGAAGCAGAAGGTCCGGCCGGAATCGTCGGTGACTTCCTTATAGTTGTAGGTTTCCACCACATTGTCATTGCGGATGTCTTCGCTGGCCAGCGCCTCATTTCGGAACCTGGAGAGGAATTCCACATTGTCGGAAAACTCCGGCCGGAGTACCTTGACGGCTACCTCGCGCTCGTTCTCGATGTCGTCGGCAAGCCACACGGTGGACATGCCACCGTTACCAACCCACCAGTTGAGCAAGTATTCGTCGCCCAAGAGGTCTTGCAGCATGTCTTGTTCGCTCATTATTTGCCTCCTTGGGCATTCGCAGCCTGCACGGCTGAGATGACGGCACGCCCAATGGGCGCGGCAACGGAACCGCCGGTTGCGGCTTGGCCCCGGTCACCACCGTTTTTCACCACGACCGCCACGGCAATGTCTTCACCAGGGGCGAAGGCAATATACCAGGCGTGCGGGTTAGAGTTACGGGAATCTTCGCCGTGTTCGGCCGTGCCAGTCTTCGACGCAATGTTGAGGCTGCTGCTACCGCCCGAGGTGTGCTGTTCGGATGCGCGCATGAGCTGCGTGAGCGTCTCCGCGGTTTCCGGCTTAATGTCGTGGGAGAGCTCCTTGGGCTCGTTTCGCTGAGGATGGACAGGTCGTTGGCACGCACCTTGGACACCACGTGGGGTTCCATGCGCACCCACCATTGGCGACGGTGGCTGCAACCACGGCATTTTGCAGCACACTCATAGACACGTCGCGCTGACCAATGGAGGATTGGCCGAGGGCAGCATTGTCGGGGATGGGGCCGAGCGTGCCCTTGGACATGGGGAGTCCCAGGTCGTATTGTTCCTCCACCCCGAATGCAGCGGCGGCGGTACGCAGCTCGTCGGTACCCACGTCGATGGACATTTGCACGAAGGCAGTATTGCACGAGTATTGAAAGGCGGTGAGCAGCGATACCTGGTGGGATCCGGCGCAGGTTTGGCCACCATAGTTTTTCCAGTGTGGAGGTGGTGCCCGGCAGGGTGATTTGTGACTCGCCGGTGAGTGTGGAGCTGGGATTATATTTGCCGCTGGCCAGCGCGGCGGCGGTGGTAATCACTTTGAATGTGGAACCAGGGGGCAGAATGTCTTGGGTGGCGTGGTTAGCAGCGGCGAACCCTCATCCTCGGTGTATTGCTTCCAGGCTTGCTCCGCGGTGTTTTCGTCGGCGATTTTTGCCGAATCATACGACGGCGTGGAGGCCATGGCGAGGACTTCGCCTGTCGACGGCTTGATCGCCACCACGGCGCCCTCATCATCCAGCATCGGACATTTTTGCTGTAGGCGGTCTGCTGTACGGAGGGAATGAGGGTTAATTCCACATTTCCCACCACTTTTTCATTGGAGATAAGCTTTTTCCACCACAGCTTGGGGGAATTGGCGGTGCCGCTCAAAATATCGTTGTAGGAGGATTCAATACCGTTCGAACCATACACGTCGGACAGATAGCCCTCCACGATGCCGAATTGCTGCGATTGGTTGGGGTATTCCCGGTGGTAGAAGCCGTTTTCTTCTTCCTGCTTGGATTCGGCCAGCACAATGCCGCCAGCGGAGATTTGGCCGCGCGGCTGCAATTTTGCCTTAATAAACATGCGCTGGGTTCAGGGATTATTGGCATATTCGTCTTCTTTAAACACATGAACAATGCTTAAATTTTGCCATCAAAATAATCACCATGATGAGCGCAAAAACATGATGTTTCGGATGGGTTTATTCATGGTCATCGTTTCACCACCTGTTGCCCCATAGAGCCGGTTCGGGAGGCATCGGAAATCCGCAGCATGATTGCCAGCAAAACATAGTTAGCCATCAATGATGATCCGCCTTGTGACATAAAGGGCGTGGTCAGACCGGTCATGGGCATGAGTGCCGAAATGCCGGCGGTCACCACGAAGATTTGCACCGCCAGGGTCAAGGACAGGCCGGAAGCCAGCAGCTTGCCGTACACGTCCCGGCCTTGAGCGCATATATTCATGCCCGGCTAATGAAGATCGTGAACAGGATCAATACCGCAGCGAGCCCCACCAATCCCATTTCTTCCCCGATGGCGGCCAGAATAAAGTCCGACTCGGCCACCGGCACATTCTGGGGAAACCCGGAGCCGAACCCGGAACCGGTTACCCCGCCGGTGGACATGCCGAACAGGGCTTGGGAAAGCTGGTAGCCGGTGGTGTCGTAGTTCCCGATTGGGTCGAGGAAGTTAGAGAATCGATCCTGAATCTTGCTCGAAACCTGGTAGACGGCGGTGCCACCTACCACAACCAAAACGGTGCCGATGAGCAGCCACGATACCCGGTTTGTCGATAGATACAGCATGCCTAGCACCGTGCTAAAAGACAGGAGGGCCGGGCCGAAGTCGTTTTCGCCGGCCATGATTAAAATGGCAAAGCCCCACACACCCAGGATGGGGGCGAGGTCACGCAGGCAGGGAAATTCCAAACCTAAAAAGCGTTTACCAGCAAGATTAAAAAGCGTTCGTTTTGTTACCAACAATTGGGCAAAAACAGCAATAATAAGATCTTGGAAAATTCGCCCGGCTGGAGGGAAATCGGGCCGAACGACACCCAAATTTTTCGCATCCGAATGTGCACCCTTGAACAGCCACCACAGGGGCATGGCCAGAGGAACAGGCCAATGGCACCCAGCACATAGGAGTAGCGCTGTAAACTGCGGTGGTCCCGCAGGAACACCAGCACCGTAATGAGCAGGCCAATGCCCACCACCATCCACATGACCTGGCGGGACACCAGGTGGGTATCTTCCGCCAAATCAATCCGGTGAATCATGGCTAACCCTAACCCATTGACCAGCGCGGCCACCGGCAGCATAAATTGGTCGGCCTGGGGGGCGAGGAAACAGAGGGTCAAATGGGCGATGGTAACTACCCTAATGAAGCCGCCAATGACCCACCCAATATCACTATTGAGCTTGATTCCCTGTGCCGTATACAGGTTGAGCATGACGACAGTAATGATAATTATGGCCGCGAGAAGCAGCGCAAATGCCATGACCAATGATTCAGCGGAAAAATATTCATAACTAATTCACCTCCCGGCAGTTACTCCTGGAGTGTTGAGATTGCCGTCGTCTACTACTTGCTGTGAAGTTGTGGGGTAAACTGGTCCAGTTGACGTTGGTGGTTCCTCTCCTGGGGTGTTGTTGGAGCGTGGTGCCTCACTTGATGTTGGTGGCGTTGGTGGGGCTGGTGTTGGTGTTTCACTCTTGCGTATCACACATGCTGGGAGTGCTTCGGCTGCAAGTCGGTGGAGTTGTTGCAGTACTCACTGTAATCACCACCGGAAGTGAAGAAATGGAACCTCAGGCGGTTCCTTTAAATCATTTAAGCCAAATCGGTGACAGGATTCAATGGCTCCCCACCTGAATGGTGGTGAGATTATCGTTAACATTCAGACATGCTTCTTGGTAGGTATTCCATAGACCACCCAATATATCCGAGCTCATTCCTGGTTAATGACGATTTTGTCGTTCGCATTGACCGTGATGAAATACCGGTCTTTCATGTACTTGTCAACAAAAAGAAACAGGTGACCAATACAGCAACAATGATAATGAAGACGAGTCCCACGATCCAGCCGCGGCGACTTTTCCGGGTCTGCTTTTTGGGGTTTTCTTCTTCTTTTTGGCCTTCTTTGTTGCTGGTTCGTCCGCCGCGTCATATTCGTCGTCGGCATCCTCGTCATCATCGTCACCATCGCCATGAGTGCTGGCGGCGCGGCTGCGGCAGCTGCACTTTGGCCTTGGCGCCCTGCCCCCATTGGCATTGCTCAGGTCGCCTGGGTCATCCAGGTCATCCATGTCGTCGGGATCCGGCACCTCCGGGATTTTGGGATCCGTGGGGTGTCGTCGTCAAGTGATGCTGCTGCCTGACGCGCCTGCTGTGCCTCGTTTGGCTGCTCGACTGCCGGCGATCACGGCGGCGGCGCGGGTCGATGGTGTCGGGCGCGGATCCTTCCCTGGCCCGTGTTGGGGGCGCCGGCGATCAGGGCTCGGTGGGCAGGGGGTGTCGCGCATAATCGTCGGCAACTACATCGGCCACAATCACCGTCACATTGTCGGGGCCACCGGATCGCAGCGCCAACCCTATAAGCTGTTTCACCGCACCCTCGGGTGTGCCTTCGCTGCTTAATGTGGTCTCAATGGTGGAGTCCGTTACCGGATCGCTCAGGCCGTCGGAGCAGAGCATAATCCGGTCACCCGGCCGCGCGCGTCGAGGGGTTTTAGGGTAGGCTCAACCACCCGCCCGTTGTAGGCCTTGAGGATCATAGACCGTTGCGGGTGGGTTGAGACATCCTCCGGGTCTAATTCGCCCCGGTCAACCAGCGACTGCACATAGGTATCATCGGTGGTAATGCGCTCTAGGTTACCGTCGCGCATCTCGATAACCGTGAATCACCCACGTGGCACAGCCCAAACTCGGTCCCGTTAAACAACAGGGTGGTGAGCGTGGTGCCCATGCCGTCGGTTTCGGGGATTTTTATCCGGCGGGCACTGGACCGGTTGGCTTCGTCGGCGGTATGGCCAGCATGGACCGCATGTCGTCGTGCCGGGGTCGATGTCGAGTTGGGAGACGTGTTCCACCATGAGTTGGGAGGCAACTTCTCCCGCTGCGTGCCCGCCCATGCCGTCGGCAAGTATGAGGAGATGCGGGCCAGCATAGGCCGAATCCTCAGTATTCCGCACTGCGCCTGGTCGACTCAATAGCATAATTTAGTTCATCCAGGCAACCAACCTCACAGTGGTGCGGCCGATTTTAATATCGGAGCCGCTGGTAACCCGCACGGGTCCTTCGATTTTTTCCCCATGCACAAAGGTGCCAGTGCGGGAATCTAGGTCTTCCACAAACCACACGGAGTCGCGTTTAATCAGTCGGGCGTGGCGGCCGGAAGCGAAATCATCCGACACCAAAAAATCGCAGTCGGGGGCGCGGCCGATGGTTATTTCGGTGAGATCGCCTAAATCCATTCGGGATCCGGTCATGGGGGCCATCGACGATCGTCATCTGTTGGGGCATGCCACCGTGATGAGCGGCCGGCGGCACCGATGATGCGCTACCCCCACTACCAGCCCCCCGATTAGGGGAGGATGCGGCGATCTTTACATCTTTACGCATGGAATTAAGCGCAAGAGAATGAACAGCCATAGAACCACGAGCAGTCCTATGCGCAGCCCAACAGAATCACTGAATCCATGAAAGTTCCTTATTAGTTAAATTGGTTCACGATGCGAACTTCGATATGGGAGTGGCCCACGGTGATGACGTCGCCGTCGGCTGGCAAGCCAGTTTTCAATCGGAGTGTCGTTCACGGTTGTGCCATTGCTGATTGTAAATCCACTAGGATGGCATCTTGACCATTCCAAATGATCTCAGCGTGTTTCCGAGACACCCTGCTGTCTGGGAGCCGAAAAATCCACGTCATTGCCCCGGCCGATGATGTTGGAGCCTTCATTAACGTAATAGGTGCTGGAAGAACCATCTTGTCAGAGCAAGCTGACAGCCGAGGTAGGCCGCGGTTGGGGGCCGGGTGCTTGGGCACTCATTTGCTCAGTGATGGGGTTATTGCTCACTTCTGGCTCGCTTTCATTGGAAGTATATGATTCGCTGTATGGCTGATCGTATTGTTGATCTTGATAATCCGACTCCGCCCATGCCGCGTTTGATGTGTTGTTCGGTGTGTTCGAAATCAATTATTCTGGAAACCGATCTAAACCTAAAAACCCACTACCATATTCCGGGGTGTATGGCTGACTGAACTATCTCGCGCGTCTTTGCCCGGTGCGAAGCGAATCATCGCTTTGGATGGTGACGGTGACTGGACCTGGTGTTATCCACCCATTATTACGGAAATATCGGGTAAGTTGATCCGCGAAATCAGTGCCGAGGTTGAGTGTTCGTTGGACAGGTTAGCGAAAATCTTTCGGGCTAATCCGAACCGCAAACACGTTGGTGCTTCAGTTGTGCCTTCGTACGTTCGTACGAGTTATCTTCGGCTCTTGTTTGAGTAATTCTTCAATCTCTGCGGGACTACTCGACCATCACAAGACACAGGCAAAGTGCTATTGTCCAGCCCACGTTGCATGGCACTCGTCGAGCTTTTGCGATTTGCCCATAAAAGACATTATTGCTTTGCCTCCTTCTACACCACTTTTTACCGGAATATCTGACACGTGATTCTATTAGTATAGATTTATTGGACCCAGTGGCCTACTTCAAGTGAGGGTAGGTAGGTATAAAGATTTTTCAGATAAGCTGCCGATTTGACTTCCCGCCCCACCCTCATGATATGTTATTCGAGTCGCAAAACGTGATTTTGTACCGCCGGCCCAGGTGGCGGAATCTGGCAGACGCGCTGGCTTTCAGGTGCCAGTGTCCGCAAGGACGTGAGTTCAAGTCCCCCTGGGCACACGTCAATGGAAACCTCACACTTTAAGGTGTGGGGTTTTCGCGTCTCGCTTATCGACGCCCCACCTGTCGGCACTTATGTAGCATTGGTTCTAAGCCGGTAAATCTTCATGAAAAACCTTGGGTGTCGCTTTTATTGCATTTGTAATCGTGTGGCCCCCACCGGCCCTGAGAACCGTGGGCCAGGGGCTTCAGTTGCCACCGATTCCCGTAAAACCTCACCCTCACGGGGGTAATTTATAGAAATACTATAGTTTCTCTTATTGAATATTTAAGTTAGTGCGATATGTTGAGGTTCGTCAAACATCTGATGAAGGGTTATTGTAGTGACATACCTCTCAAGAATCGCCATAACTATCGTTCTGGGTGCCACAATGGCGCTCACCGCCTGTGCGCTCCCCGTGGGTGGCAACATGAATGCGCAGATTGCTACCCCCACCCTGCCCACCGATTATCCGACCGAACTGCCTGCACGAATTACCCCACGGAGTTGCCTACTGAGCTTTTCCACTTCCATCGCTGCTACCCCAACAACCACCAGCGCCGAGCCCTAAAGCCGGTCGAAATTCCCTCACCAATATTATCTTCGACGACCCGGAAACCCAGGACCATATCGAGGTACTGTCGATCATCCGTAATTTCCCGTCCGACGCCCGTGGTACCGGCAGGGAAACAGTGTTATTGCAGGTCAAGGTGATTCCAGGGGAGGTGTACACCAATATTATTTCCGCGGCGACTTTAGGCTGAGCTCCAAGGAAGATAAGCGGGGTTCCCTCGCCAACTAGCTATCCCTGAAGAGGCCATGAAGAAGGCTGGGCACACTCCCATCGGTAACGTGAAGAGCGGTGACGGAGAACGGGTTGGTTGGTATGGGGTCATTGCTGGCAAGAACGTCGACTCCTACACCTTGACCTATACCCGGCAGGTCTGCCGAGATCCTGATGCCGTCAGCTTCAGACAAGAAAGAAATCCCCAAATTTGAAAAAGTCATTTGAACTGCCCGCCGCGCCGAGCAGCAAATAAGCTAGTGAGTAGCGACACAATAATAATGGGTCTGGTTGCATTGTAGAATACATTTGATCTGAAAGCACATGATTACTAATCAAGGAGCGTCCTGTGAACCTACTGGCAACCAACTATTTCATCGCTACCGAAGCTGAGCTCCCGGAAATATATGCCGTTTACCTGGAAAAATTAGCCGAGATCAACGCTAATCCGGGGTCACCATTGTCTTGCTGTCGGATACAGAGGAGCCTGCTGAGCATCAGTCCGTGTATGAAGAACTTCTACAAAAATACGCTGAAATACACAGCATTGGCGGGAAGAAGCTGGAGCTTTACCAACTGGATACCGTCGTCAAGCTTGATGGGGTAACTGACGCGGCGCAGGCATACAAACCGCTCACGGAATTCCGCCCCACCGATGACCGTTATCCTAGCGTGCTCAGCAGCAAAGTTCTTGTCGAACTGCCGTGACCAATATTGTCGGCGTTGCCGTAGACGCGTACGGTCGCTGCGCGCACTACCACAGCGACCGCGACATTATTGCGAACAAAATGTGCGACCCTGTCGCCGCTATTGGGCCTGCTACCAATGCCATGACGCACTTGCCGACCACCCATTCGGGCGCATGCCGCTGACCGAACCTGCGGTGTTATGCGGGGCGTGCGGCACAGTGATGACCCTACTGTCAATACCAGGCGGTGGATAACTGCCCAGGCTGCGGCCACGAATTCAATCCTGGATGCTCGGTGCATCGACACAAATATTTCCTTACCCCTAATTGAGTAGGTTTCACCCGCGCCCGCATGATGTGGCGTATTCCTTGTAGGGTAGAAATGCCTTATCACCAGGAGGAATGCAGCAATGGTGGAGCTGAAACTAGTGTGGTGGCCGCAGTTTCCGACCGAGGAATTCGAATACCACTACCTGCCCCTGACCGCGACGGTGGGCACCCCGCGGTTCGAATACGAGGAGGCGCCGTATTTTCAGCGGCTGCTCCTGCACGCTAATGCGGCGCAGGTGACGCGCAAGAAAGCGGTGATTAGCTGCCTAGCTGCGGCAATGGTGCATGGGATTCCGGTGCTGAACCTGGAACGATCCACCCGCGTCGAGCTGAATCTGCCGGGCAAGGCGCGGCCGCCCTCCGGATACCCGGAGATTTTTCACTACCGCGACGCCTACCTGCCGGAATCCGACATTACGGTGGTGCGGGGGTATCGGGTGACAACGGTGGAGCGTACTTTTGTGGATATCTGCGCGGTCAACGGTGAGCTGGAGGGTCTGGTGTTTCTGGAGTCGGCCCTGCGGCGTGGGTATACCAAGGGTAGATTTCAACAGTATCTGGATAGTAATTGTGGCAGGTGGGGTATATCGAAAGCTCAAAAGATTTTGGCCAAGGCGTTATATGGTATTGACTCCGTGTGCGAGACCTTTGCGCGCTGCCTCATCGAGAAATATTTTTCCACATCTCACGGTCGAACCCCAGGCGGTGTTTTTCCACGCCAAACTCGTATTATCGTGTAGACCTATTGATCGCGGGTTTTTGATCCTGGAGATTGATGGTTGGGAAAAAGTATTGGGGCTCGGACAAGCAGGTGCGAGCGATCTATGAGCGGCAGATTGCCCGCGAGCAATTCCCTGTCGGATGCGGGCTATCATGTGCTGCGGGTTCACCCGGACGAGATCGCGTCGAAGCTGCTGCGGAAGATCGCGTTTCTCACCGGCCACCCCAAGCTTAATAGGCACCGCGTATTAGATTTACATAATCAGCCGCCGTGGTGGAATAAATAGCGGACGTACTGGGGGTTGGGGTGGGTTTGGCGTGCCCGGATGCCGGGGATACCGTTTTTCGTAGGTTTGCAGCCCTTCCGCGCACCATTGTCGCACATTTGATAGCTGCGGAACCCTCGTGCCATCCTGTTTTTCCGCCCCGCCAAACCCGGTTTCGCAGCTATCGAAGTGCTGCTGGGGGCTGGCGGGCGTCGTAAAGCGTTATTGCTTGCTTGTCGACGCCGGTCCGCGCCGTTGCCGCACATCTTTAGCCCAGCACGGCCCCGGGTAGCAAGTTTGGTAGCTGCGAAACCCCCACAATGCCGTGTTTTCCGCCCCGCCAAACCTGGTTTCGCAGCTATCAGAAGTGCTGCCGGGTGCAATCCCGCGAGCCGCCAGCCCGTCACCACCCCATAGCCGGGGATAGCAAGTTTGGTAGCTGCAAAACAGGGTTCAGCAGGGCTTAAAAAGCGGGACAGCATAGTGGTTTCGCAGCTATCAATGGTGCAGCAGGTTGGTGCTTGTGTACATTATTGTGCGGTGTACGCGATACATAAGGTATCTACAACCTTCAGGGAGTTATGTATGACCAACAGACAAGGCGAAACGCGCGTGGCAGCAGCCACTATCATCGGCACAGCCATCGAATGGTACGACTTTTTCCTCTACGCTGCGGCGGCGGGGCTGGTGTTCAACAAAGTGTTCTTCGCATCTAGCGAACCAGCCGTAGCAACGCTCCTATCCTTTCTCACGGTGGGCCTGTCGTTCCTGTTTCGGCCGCTCGGCGCCTTTCTGGCCGGGCATTTCGGTGACCGGATAGGTCGGCGCAAGGTCCCTCATGATTACCCCTGTTTGGCATGGGGATCGCCACCACCTTGATCGGTGCTGCTGCCCACGCCGCCGCGGGTATTATAGCGCCGCTGCTGCTTATCTTTTGCGGATTATCCAGGGAATTTCTGCCGGCGGTGAGTGGGGCGGGGCTGTGCTCATGGCGGTTGAGCATGCGCCGGAGAATCGGCAGGGGGCTGTTTGGGGCGTTTCCGCAGATTGGGGTGCCTATTGGTCTGCTCATGTCGTCAGGGGTACTGGCGGTGATGACCATGATTACGCCGGGAGAACAGTTTTTGCAGTGGGGTTGGCGGGTTCCGTTCCTGCTCAGTTTCATCCTGATTTTTGTGGGGCACTATATTCGGCATCGGGTGGCCGAGTCGCCGGTGTTTGCGGAAATATCTGCCCGGAAAGAGGTTGTAGCAATCCCTATTGGTGCAGTGCTGAAACGCAGTTTTTCGGTAGTGCTGTTGGCAGCTATCGTGTTTGCCGGCAATGGGGCTTCGGGGTATATGACCGCGGGCGGGTTTATCCAGAAATATGCTACCGGGAATATGGGGTTAGAGCGGGGGCCGGTGTTGTGGGCTGTGACGGGTTCTGCCGCAACATGGTTGGTGTTTACCCTGCTTGCCGGCATTGTTTCGGATAAGATTGGTCGGCGAAACACCTATATTCTTGGGTTTATTGCGCAGATCGTTGGTATCGCGGCGCTGTTCCCACTGGTGAATACCGGTGATATTACGAAGCTGTTTTTGGCCCCTGGCCCTGCTGACCGTGGGGTTGGGCTTTTACCTATGGCCAGCAGTCCGCGTTTTTTATACCGAGCTGTTTCCCGCTTCGATGCGGTTTTCCGGGGTGTCCGTGTCGTATGCCATTGGCGCGATTTTTGGGTGGTGCGTTTAGCTCAATGATTGCGGCGTGGGTGATTGAAAAACCGGTTCTACCAGCGGTGTTACCTATTATCTTATTGCTATGGCGGTGGCTGGGCTTGTCGCCATCTGCCTGTTTGAGGATCGAACGGGCATCCCCCTGGGCCCGGATCATGAGGCGAAGCAGGCGGTGTCCCTGTTGATTTTTCGCCCGCGAGCGGCAGTAGCGGGTTTGGTAGCTGCAGAACCCTTGTAACACCATAGTCGAATGCCCCGCCAAACCCAGTTTTTGCGGCTATCAGAAGTGCTGGCTCCCGGACGGCCCCGTGTAGCGGGTTTGGTAGCTGCATAACCGGTTTGTATGGGGTTTGTGGCGGGTGTTTTGGTGGTTGCGCAGCTATCGGTTTTTGCTATTGCTTGCTTGTCGACGCCGGCCCGCGCCGTTTCCACCCATCCTCGGCTGCCCGTGTCCATGGTAGCCCCAGGTAGCAAGTTTGTAGCTGCGAAAACCCCGCGGTGCCGTGCTTAAGGCCTCGTCAAACCGGGTTTTGCAGCTATCAGAAGTGCTGCCAGGGCGGGGTGGAGGTGCGCTAGGGATGCTGGAACGCCCCGGGTTGGATGGGTATAGGAATGCGGCCACGAGTGCGAGGTATCCGGCGAGCGTGGACTCCAGGTCTTCCAGGTAGAGGTGTTCGTCGTGGGAGTGGAGCTGCCGGTGGATTTCCCAGGTGCGTTCGGGACTGTGCACGGCAAAACCGTAGCCAACGCCGCCGAGTTGGCGGGCAAAGCGCAGGTCGGAACCACCTGCGGCGATGAGTGGCACCACGGTGGTGTCCGGGAAGAAGTCCGTGAATACGGCGGATATGGCCCGGTAGAGGGGTGGTTGGTGGGGAGATGGTGGCGTCTTCGGTGATGAGGTGTTCGATTGTGTATTCGATGTCGGTGCCGAGGGCGTCGTCAAGCACGGAATCAACGTAGTCCTGGGACTGCCCGGGTAGGGTGCGGATATCCAGCTCTAACCAGGCGTGGGACGGCAGCACATTGATAGCTTGCCGGCGCGCAGCACGGTTTTGGGCGATGGTCAGTGGGAAATCGCGTCACCGTAGGCGGCTAATTCGCCTAAATGTTCGTATCCTTTGCCTTGTTCGACGAGGGCGGTGGTGTTGGGGTCGAAGCGGAAGGCCGCGACGAATTGCCGCCAGGTGTCGGAGTCGGTGACCGCTGGTTGGGCGGCGGCGAGTTGGCGGGCTATCTCGCCAATTTTGACGGTCGCCAGGTCTTTTGCCGTAGGGTGCGGAGCCATGCCCGGGGTCGCCGTACACATGGATTCGACGTTGCGCTGCGCCCTTTTTCGCCCACGTAAACGATAGTGGAATCCGATCCGTCTTGCCCGTGGATGTGGGAGCCGCCGGTTTCGCCGACGCAGTTCGCCCAGGAGAATGCGTTGGGGTGGTGCTCCGCGAGCCATTTGGCGCCCTAGCCCGCCCGCGCTTCCTCGTCGGCGACCGCCACAAAGTGCAGCGTTCCGAGGTTCCCGCCCTTGCGCGCCACCTCGCGCGTGACCACGGCCATAGCTGCGGTGATAAATAGCATGTCAACGGTGCCGCGACCGTATATTTTTCCCGTCTTCGATCATTCCTTCGAACGGTGGCTTGGTCCAATGCTGCTTATCGACGGGCACCACGTCGGTGTGTGCCAGGAACGTGAGCGGCTCGGCGTCTTGGGGGTTGGTGCCGGGAACGGTGACCACCAGGGATGCTCGTCCGGGTTCCGGCTCAAAGCGCTGGATGTTGATCCCGAGGGTGTCGGCAAAGAATTCGGTGAGGGTGTCGGCGTTGCGGACTTCCTGGCCGCTGCCGGGGGTGAAGTCGTTGACGCAGGCGTTCTGGACCAGGGCTATGAGCAGCTCAGGGTGTCGTGGTAGAGCGGGTTGTCCGAGGGGATGTGGGAGGAGGTCATGAAACCCATTGATAGCACAATCCTGCACATTTGGGGTGATTAAATTCAAATTGTTGGCCGGAAATGACACATACTTGAACACTATTCAACTACAATCGCTTGAACACCGATCAAGAGATCAAGAATGGAGACTCACCCCCATGCCTCTTACAGAACCCGCGAAACCAACGGATATTTTTGGAGCTTGCCCGACCAAAGTCTTAGACCAAGGAATTGGCCCTCGACCAGGGCGAAACCCTCCAGGTCCTACAACTCGGCGACGACCGCATCACGGAAATCCTGGAATTAGCCCACCAGGTACGCCTGAAATGGTGCGGCGAGGAGATCGAGGCCGAGGCATGATTTCGCTCAAAACCGGTGGCTGCCCCGAGGACTGCCACTTCTGCTCCCAATCCGGCCTGTTCGAATCCCCGGTGCGGTCCGCCTGGCTGGACATTGCCGGACTCGTTGAAGCCGCTAAGCAAACCCAAAAGTCAGGCGCCACCGAGTTTTGCATTGTCGCTGCGGTCAAAGGTCCGGACGACCGGCTCATGAACCAGCTGGAGCAGGCCGTGGCCGCCATCAAGGCTGAGGTGGATATCGAGGTTGCCGCCTCGGTGGGGATTCTCACCCAGGAGCAGGTGGACCGGCTCAAGGCCGCCGGCGTGCACCGATATAACCATAACCCTGGAAACCGCCCGGTCGTTTTTTTCCCGAATGTGGTGACCACCCACACGTGGGAGTCCCGCCGCGAGACGCTGCGCATGGTTGCGGAGGCCGGCATGGAGGTGTGCTCCGGCGGCATTTTGGGCATGGGGGAGTCCCTGGAACAGCGGGCCGAATTCGCGTCCGACCTAGCGGAATTGAACCCCACAGAGGTGCCGATGAACTTCCTGGATCCCCGCCCCGGCACACCGTTTGCCGACAAAGAGGTCATGGCCACCACCGATGCATTGCGGGCAATCGGCGCGTTTCGGTTGGCGCTGCCCAAGACGATCCTGCGGTTTGCCGGCGGCGGGAGCTCACCCTGGGCGACCTGGGTACGGAGCAAGGCCCTGCTCGGCGGCATCAACGCAATGATTGTGGGCAATGACTTGACCACGTTGGGTCGCCCGATGGAAAAACGACCTCGATATGCTGGATAAGCTGCGCATCCCCTGAAGGTGCTGACCACCAGTGTCTAAGGAATCCACGGAACTGTTAGAAGCCTTGCTCGCCGGTGACGCACCCCGGTTCCACCCCAATACCGGCCAGAATCTCGCCGAAGATGGATCGTTGAAGCTTTCCCCATCCGCGCGTGCTGGCCTGGAGGCGCCCCTGCTATTGTCAGCTGTGCGGCCGGCGCATGGTGGTCCAGGTGCGTCCCGATGGGTGGGACGCCCGCTGCTCCCGCCACGGCACCATTGATTCGATGTACTTGGATAACCGCTAGCTAGCTTTACGACGCATTACGTAACGCGGGTGCGATGCGCCAAAAATTACCGAGCGACTGAATCCCCTGCACCACCACAACTAGGATCAGCACGGTAATCACAATGGCCGGGGTATCAAACTGTTGATACCCGTAGGAAACTGCCAGGTCGCCAACGCCGCCACCCCCAATGGTGCCGGCCATGGCGGTGGCCCCGATCAGCCCAATGGTGGCGGTGGTCAGGGCCAAAATGATGGAGCTTTTTGGCACCGGGCAGCAGGAAAATCCGAATCGTTTGCCACATGGTTGCCCCCATGGAATCCGCCGCTTCCAGGATGCCGGACCGCACCTCCAACAAGGAGGCTTCGATGAGCCGGGATATATAAGGAGCGATGAAGATCGTGAGTGGCACCAGGGCGGCGGTCGTGCCAATGGACGTGCCGGAAATCAGGCGGGTGAGCGGGACGATAGCCACCATGAGGATGATAAACGGCACCGACCGGATGATATTCACCACCACATTGAGGATGCTGTACACCCACTTGTTGGGCTTTAAGCCCCCGGGCCGGGTCACCACCAGGATGATCGCCAGCGGGATCCCCAGAAGCGCCCCAATGAACAGGGAGATGGAGACCATGTACACGGTTTCCGTGAAGGCCTTGGCGTATTGGTCGACGGTGACATTGGTGTCGAAAGTTGGGTCATGGCAGGATCTCCACTTCGAGATGTTTCGGGAATGAAGCCACTGTAGGGCCTGATCTATAACACCGCTGGGCCCCCGCAGCCCCAGGATGATGATCCCCACCGAGGTGTGTCGCAGCGAGGCATCCACCGCGTGGAGGAGCTCCACCTGGATGCCGAATTCTTTCTCTAGGGTGGGAAATGACGCCCCGGCCGGCGGTATCGGTGTGGACCACACGCAGCACGGTGTCCCAGGCGCCGGAGCTGACCTCCCGCACCAATGTGTCGGGCAGGCGTTGCGGGACGACGGTGCCCACGAATTGCCGGGTCAACGCCTCCCGCGGATGGGCGAAAACCTGTTCGACCGGTCCGTGTTCGATGAGGTGGCCGTGTTCCAGCACCGCCACATGGTCGGCGATGGCGGCAATCACATTCATTTGGTGGGTGATAATGAGGATGGTCACGCCCAACTTGGTGTTGATCTCCACCAATAAATCCAGGATTTGGGCGGTGGTGATGGGATCGAGCGCGCTGGTCGGCTCGTCGCAAAGCAGCAGATCAGGGTTCGTTATGAGGGCCGGGCTATGGCAACCCGCTGCTGCCGCCGGAAAGCTGACCGGGACGATGCTCGGTGCGCTCCGCCAACCCCACCAGCCCCAACACCTCGGCGACCCGCTCGTCGATCTCGGACTTAGGGGGTTTTCGACAGCACCAGAATCGCAACATTCTCCGCAACTGTTTTCGAACTGAGCAGATTATAGTGCTGAAACACCATGGACACGGTACGCCGCAACGCCCGCAGGTCCGCCTCATCCAGCGGCGTCCCCAGGACCGTCACGCTGCCCGAACTGGGAGTCTCCAACCCATTGACGGTGCGAATCAGCGTGGATTTGCCCGCGCCGGAGGTCCCCCACCACCGAAGATACTGCCGGTAGGCTGATCAAAGGTCACCGAATCCAGGGCGGTAAAAAGTCACCAAAAACCCGGCTGACCTGGTGGAATGAAATAGCCGTGCTCATTATGGGACGTACCAATAATTATTGTCGTTGTGCTTTTCCATGTAGTCCTTGAACTCCTGGGAGGCGTAGGCTTCGCGCACCGCCTGCGCCCACTGGGAATTCACCTTATCTTCGGTCGTGGTGGCCACCAGTATGAGCTCGGGGCGCAGCTTCTCCTGGAATAATTCCAGCCGGGAATCCACCTTGGAGCTGTAAGAATCGAACCGGGGATCACCGCCCAATCCAAATCCGGCAGGAGCGGGGGATGGTGGCCGAATCCATGGGCTTAATGTCGAGATTGTGGGGGTTGTCCGCTATATCGTTTTTCGGTGACGAGCGCCAGGTTGGCGTCGGGTTTGAGGGTGATCCACCCGGTGGCGGCCAGAATATTGTAGGCGCGGGACTGGTTGGAGGCGTCCTGCGGTATGGCCACGGTGTGACCGTCGGCGACGTCGTCAAGGGAGCGGTGGCGGCTGGAGTACAGGCCGGCGGGCACGGTGGGGATTTCGGTGATGGCGGCGAGCTTCGCGTTCTCTTCCTTGTTGAACACCTGCATGTAGGCGGTGTGCTGGTCAACGTTGAGGTCGATGCTGCCCTCGTTTAAGGCAACGTCGGCCTGTTTGAGCACGGAAAAATCCTGGTATTCAATCTTGTAGCCCTGGTTTTTGCAATATTGGGGCTACGGCGTCTTTTGAATAGCTGACTATAGGGCCCGGTGACGTGCCTACCTTAATGCTTTTTCGAATCATCGGGATTATTACTGCTCTGTGAGCATGAGGTAAGCCCAAATATCAAGGGTAAACAAATAAGAACGGCACCAAGCTTCTTAAACATACTAGACAGTCTAGACCTTGTAGACCGTTCGGTCCATTCGCTACTGTTTGTATGATTTATTCTGTGTTTGATGCCCACGAATCGGCGCTGCGTTCCATCCGCCGCGTCGTCACCGAAACTCGCCCCGTCCACGCCGACCCCGGTGGCGGCTGCGGCAGTCGTCAAGCAGTTACAGGCTGGAAACGTGCTGGTTGTCACCGGCGCCGGGGTGTCCACCGACTCCGGCATTCCCGACTATCGGGGCCCGGGTGGCTCGCTCCGTCACCATCGCCCCATGACCTACCAGGAGTTTCGTGGCGACGACCACGCGCGCCGCCGCTATTGGGCCCGCTCCTACCTGGGGTGGCGGCACCTCGCGGGCGCCCAGCCCAATTATGTGCACCGCTGCTTGTCGACGCTCGAAGCCGCCGGCCACCTCACCGGGATCGTCACCCAAAACGTTGATGGTCTGCATCAGGCCGCCGGCAGCCGCACTGTGATTCCGCTGCATGGTGACCTCGCCACCGTTATCTGCCTGAGCTGCGGCGCCGCGAGGACCGCCGCGAGTACGATGCGCGCATGACCATTGCCAATCCCGGATTTGCCGAGGCCATCACCCTCGACCCCGCTACTATCAACCCGGACGGCGACGTCCAGCTTGCCGACTCCGCCATCGATGGTTTTCACGTGGTCGGCTGCGCTCGCTGTGGTTCCGCCCTCATGAAGCCCGACGTGGTCTACTTCGGGGAGCCCGTACCCCGACCCAGAAAACAACAGGTCGCCGACCTTATCGACCAATCCGACTCCGTGCTGGTGGTGGGCTCGTCTCTGGCGGTCATGAGTGGCATGCGCATCATTCTTGATGCGAAAAACAGCACAAACAGGTGAGCGTCATCAACGGCGGGCCCGGCCGCGCCGACGATCGGGTCGACGTGCTGTGGCGCACGGATCTCGCCACCGCCTTCCGACGGATCATGCCGCAGCTGGTGCTAGGCGACCTATGCTAGGACAATTTTTCCAAAAGGAAATAAAATGAGAAATTGTGACAATAAAAGAGTGCACGAAGAAGAATGTTATGGGAAAAATGGCCGCGCATAATGCCAAAACCACGCAGCGAACGCTCCGCGATAATATGGCCAATATTCCCGGGATAATGCCCAAGGGAATGGTGTAGGCCAGGGCGGAAAATATCCCCTGTGGAAACAGCTGAAATGCCATGTGCCCCTATGAGTGGGCACAGCACTACGAAACACGGAGCACAGCCCCTGACGCTATTTCGTACTGATTGCGTGGTCGGAAATATGTCGGGAAAAACTTTTTGGGCAGGGAGACATGACGGGCCTCCTAGATGTTGTGCTGGTCTGATGTTTCTAGCATAGCGTGCGATGAATAGTCACAGGGAGGCTGCGGGGAAGTAGGACGAATGTGGGGTGGGTCTGGCCAAAAGTCAGACAGGTTTCTTCTTGTGTAGTACATATACTGGTGGGTGTATTGTGTGGTGATGGTTCATGGGTGTAGTTGATAGGAATTATGTATGGCTGCGTCGTCAGGGTAAAAATCCTCCAGGTCGAAAAATCCCGGTCGTCATCCGCGAGGTCTTCAAGTCTTCTAAATCCTCGCTGTGGCGTCAGATAAAAACCATTGGCATTAGCATTATCGTTGTCTATTGGTTGGCGTCGTGTTTCACGTTTGGGGTAAGCGATTTTGAAATCTTTGACGAGGGGCACTGGGTGACCGCGAAGGCCCGCGCCGAAAAGGTCGCCGCTTTCACCGCGGAGCATCCCAGAGCATTCATTATGGATGTGGGGTTTCGGAGATAGAACGAAGATAAACCCGGTGATAGCGAGTGCGGATAGTGGCGTGCGGGTCTGGTGCATTAATTCGCATGAAGTCACGAAAACCGCTGCTGAGGCGGCGCAAAAACTCTGCAAAACCACAAAATCGGGGCCGACAACCATTGCCATTTATGGCGGGAACTTTCGCCAACGTGGATTTCTCCACCAATACCTCGGGAAGGGCATGATCTTGAGCTGACGGTGCAGCAGTGGGGGAAGAATAAATATAAGGGCCTGGATGTTTGCAGGATTCCACGGTGGAATTTGCGGATAGTGCGGAGCGTCCCAGATCTCAGCCAAGCCACCTCAATTGAATGGGTATTCGAACATGTTGAGTCGATTATCGGTGATTTAAATAAAGTGGGATGTGAGTCATATTGAGAATTTTTCCTCCGCATTTCACGACCCCCAATTTAATGGTGATATTTCCAAATGGGATACTCGAAATGCCACCACAATGAGGGACATGTTTATGAGTGCCTTTTATTTTAATGGCGATATTTCCCGGTGGAATATTTCCAGGGTAACGGATATGCGAAGCATGTTTTTCCAAGCTGCGTCGTTTGATCAGAACCTGTCCCAATGGGATATAGCACAGCTGAAGTTGGCATATGACATGTTTGATGAGTCTGGGTTGTCTCCCAAGAATTTTACCGCCACGCTTGATGGCTGGGCCACGCGGCAGCCGCGGCAATTTGTTCACGTAGGTGCCCGGACGATTCACCATTGTAGGGGATCGGCAGGTTGGACCGCAGAAGCTGCAAAAAGCTTATGGTTGGTCAATTCCAGACGAGGGTGCAACAACTGATTGTGATCCGTTCTGGATCAAAATGGTGGATAAGAATGCGTTTCAAAATCCCGTCGAATTGCCCACATCGGCATTGTTCAAGGTCAATAAAAAACTGCAAAAGTCGTCCAGTGAATGCCAGATGTATGACGAAAAAGAACCTGGTATTGGAATGCGCCATCAATGAGGCGGGTACGCATACTTTTTGGGTGGAGGATTCGGAAGCCAGGCAAATCACTACGGACATTCATGTGACCGAATACGTGGACTCCGACGACTAGCATGCTCTCGCTTGTCGACGCTACGTCCAAGCCTGGTGAGCCCCTATGAACTCAGTCGCTCATAGGCCAGTTGGTAAAAATCCTGGTTGGGTTCGGCTGAAAACGCGGTTCTGCCGAGCCGCACCGCGGCGACCGATGCCGAGCACAGGCCGCCGAAGGCTCCCACAACATCACCGGGGTTGGTGGTGGCGTTGATGCAGCGTTCCATGAGGTCAAGTGGTTTCTGGTTCAGGTGGCTGGCGCTCAGTTTCTGTTGGTTTGTGGGTGCGTGGGGCGCTGCGCCGCATGGATCCCCGGTAGCGTTCCGAATTCCGCAGCGGGGTCGTTCCCACATTGGTCACCCCGTGCTCGTGATGCCATACGCTCCGGGTTGTGGCCCATTCAGCGGCCGACACCGGGGTGGTGCCGTCGAAACTGAAGTAGGGTCTGCCTGCGGGTCGCCGAACCGATTGGCGTGGGCGACCAGCTGCATCATGACGTCGACAGGCGGAAAATACCATAACCATCCTTGGTCGAAAATATTTTTCTCGTGGCGCGTTCTTCACGCCGCAGGCCTTATTGGCGTCGGCTTTGGGCAGCCCGGTGCGCAGCCACTCGCTCAACAGCCATTCCTTCATGTGGATGAACTCCGGGGAACCGGGATGCCTGGGCAGCCGTGGGGTGCGGGTGTAGAACGCACACACCTCGGTGACCACTGGGAATCGTCGAATAGTTTTTCGAATTCACGTTTCCGGCAATGTGTCCGGTTCCCTTATTCCAAATGTTGAGGGTTTCGTACTGCCACCCATGGTCGGTGAGCAGGGGATGAATGTTCGCCCACCCGATTTTCGGTATTCCACAACCAAAGTGTTGTGGCCAGTGTGGCCTTCGCGGACCACGCGGCGATGTGTGGTCTCGTACCAGCGCGGCAGCTCCGCCGGGGTTCTGGGGTCCTGGGAAGCCGCCCACGCCGTAGGCCCCGTCGGAAATGATGGTGGTGGGGGTGTCCCAGGTGTCGTAGAAATCGAGGGCATCGCCGCAGGATAACCGCCATTCGCCGGTCACGACCGCTGGCCCCGGTAGACGATAAAGTGGCAGATCGGCCCGACGATGGGGACGCACAGGGCAATGATGACCCACACCGTTTTTCATCTTCGGCGTCTCGGCAGAGCGGGACAATGCAAATAAAAACCCTATGAATAGCAGGATCGCCAACAACAGTCCGAACGAGAAAACCAGGTCGTAGAGCAGCATATTTGTCCTTTTTGATAGTAATTATACATAATTACCGCCGTCCTCGGCACCAAAACTCTATGCCGGTTACCCGGTGGCCGAACTGGACATGGCCCGCACCGATGCTGGCCTGGAAACCGCCAGGAAGGTCGATGTGACATGGCAAGACTTCGGCGTCGAACCACCCAACATGGGGTTCGGTTCCGTGGTAGCGCTGGCAGCATCGAATTTTTCCGGAAATTCACCAAGTAGCAACCGAACATGCGACTTCCTAGTAGCATCGCAAGAAACAGGGAAGGAGAACGATTCCCGTGAGCGGGTTGACACCGGCGGCAGCCGTCGAAAAGCTCAAGCGACACTATGACACCGTGACAGCCATTGCACGCACCGCCATATACGAACCCCATAAATACCCGCAGGTAACCTACCCAAAACTTATAGTTGATATTCACAGCTGGCATCCCGTCGACCGCACCGAACCCTTTGGCTACGTCGAGGAAGCCGGAACCTACACCGCCTGCCTGAGTAAACCCGCGCTCATGGAACCCTACCTCGTCGAACAACTCGAACGGCTCGCGCGCAACTATGACTGCACCATTACCGTCGGCGATTCCGGCGTGCGCATCCCGCCCGAATTTATCGACGGGCTTGCCGGCGCGGTCGGTGCCAAACGCGCCCCCGAAATCCCCGCCCCACGCTTGACGACGTCGACGACGCCATCATCGACGGCGACTGGGACGCCTTCCATGGGCCGGAAAAACCCTCTTCCACTTCACCCCCTCAACGGTTCGACATTGCCTGCGAACGCATCGAACACTACACCGGCCTTCCCCGTGGAAACCGTGCAGAAATATATTCTCTTTACCAATTACGGCATGCACACCAATGAATTCCTCCGCTATGGGCTTGCTGAACTGCACACCGATAGCCGCTACACCGCACTCGTGCTTGCCGACGGCCGAACCATCACCAAAAACCCAGGCCGCCACCATGGACATCAGCGCCTCACCATGGAATCCCACTACCAAATGCCCAGGTACGACCTGATTTCACCCGGTAACCGGGGGATTACCATGATTAATATTGGGGTCGGGCCCTCAATGCGAAAAACCATCACCGACTGCCTGGCCGTGCTGCGGCCGACCTGTGGATCATGATTGGCCACTGCGCCGGCCTCGACGGCCGCATGCGCATGGGCGACCTTATCTTAGGAAACGCCTATCAACGGAGCGATCATTTTGCTCGACACGCATATCCCCACGGGTTTCCCATCCCGGCCGTTCCCGAGGTCCAGCGGGCCTGGAATCCGGGGTCGCCGAGGTCTATGGCGCCGACCTGTCCCTCATGCGCACCGGCACCGTCATCTCCACCGACGACCGCAATTGGGAATGGCACACCCCCAAGGCCCTGTGGGAGTGGTTGCGCTGCTCCACCGCCATTGCCTGCGACATGGAATCCGCCACCCTGACGCCAACGGCTATCGGTATCGAATCCCCTATGGTACGTTATTGAGTGTTTCCGACCTGCCGTTGCACGCGGTTCCCTAAACTTCCCGCAGCCGCACAAGCTTTCTATTCATCCTCCAAGGAGGCGCACGTGATGTGCGCCGTGCGAGCCGTAGAAAACCTCGCCGAATCCCCGCACCGATTGCGCACCAGAAAACTGCGGCGCACCGTTGCTGAAGTCCCATTCAGGTAATCACTAATCCCAAGGATCCCATAATGAAACGCCCCTTACTCGTGTCGTCCTCGCTGTCTGTATTCCAGTTGGCCTGTTGCTTTCTGCCTGCGGCTTTGGTGGTTTTACTCATTCAAACACCACCGATGTCCCCTGCGCCGGCCGATGCCGCTGGCGCCTACAGACAGTCCAGCCGCCACCGAAACATCCCCACCGCCGCAGCTTATTGCCACCGACCGCACCGGGGTGCCGCCGTGCAGAAGCTCGTGAATAAGGCCGACTACCGTCGTGGTGGCCTCGAAAAACAAATTCGGGCGCCGGTGCACAAAAAGCCAAAGAATTGCAGGCGCCCCTGCTCATTGATGACGGCACCAACACCGACGCCATCGCCACCGAAATCAAACGGTTGAAGGCCAGGAAGAACGAGTGGCGGACGCGGACCCCGGCGCGTCCGCGGCGCCGAGCGCCCCTGAGCACGTCGGGCGCACCCACTTCCGCCCCAGCCGCCCCGGCTGCCCGCTGGCCCCACCGTGGCCCAACTGTTGGACGGCTACACCCCCGGCGGCGACACCACGATCGCCCTGGTCACCGACACCACCGATGCCCCAGCGTGCTGGCGGCCGCGGCGGGCGGCCTCACCGTTGAGCGGCTCGCCGCCGCCGACCCCCGCGCCAGCGTGAGCCTCATGGCGAAGAAACCCGCCACCTACTACGCCCTCGGCGCCGACTTCGGGACGGAGTCCGACTTGCCACCCGCCTGGAGCTTGCGGATGCCGGCCCAGTGCCCAGCGGTAAAACCGGGCTGGTATTCCCAGGCAGGCGCATTATTGCCCTCTACGGTCACCCCTCTGGGCCGGCCCTGGGCGTCATGGGGGCAGCCGCCGCAGGAGGCGGTGAAACAGGTCAATGATTTGGTGCGCCAATACCAGGAGCTCACCCCGGACACACCCACCGTGCCGGCGTTTGAGGTCATTGCCACCGTGGCGTCTTCCTCTCCCGGAGACGATGGTGACTATTCGAACGAAGGTACGGTTGAGGAGCTGCGACCCTACGTGGAGGCCATCGGCAAGGCCGGTGGGTTTGCCGTCCTCGACCTCCAGCCCGGCCGGGCCAGCTTTTTAAGCCAGGCCCAGCGCTACCAGGAGCTGCTCGCCCTACCCTATGTGGGTTTGGCATTAGACCCGGAGTGGAAGATTGGGCCGGACGAGAAACCATTGGGCCGGGTCGGCAACACCACCGCCGCCGAGGTGAATGAGGTGTCGGCCTGGTTGGCGGATTTCACAAAAACCAAGAAGCTGCCCCAAAAAAATATTCATCATGCACCAGTTCCAGTTGCAAAATGATCCGTAATCGGGAACAGCTCAACCTTAACCACCCGGAGCTGTCGTTTGTGCTGCATGCCGATGGTCATGGTGACGCCCACGACAAAATGGCCACGTGGGACAAGATGCGGGAGGGCTCCAGCCGCAGATCTTCATGGCGTGGAAGAATTTCATTGATGAAGACACACCTATGTTCGATCCTCGCCAGACGCTGGTGTGCAACCAACCCCTGGTTCATCAGCTACCAGTAGCGTTATCGCTAGCCCCCATTCCGGCGGTGGTGTTAGATTTTTGGATAAGATGAACCTCCACAAGCGGGAAGGATATTATGAAATTTCTACGGATTGCCGCCATTCTTACCACTGTGAGCCTGGTGCTCACTGGTTGTTCAGAAGTCTGCCGACGAACCCAAGGCGGGCGGCGGTAAGGCGTCGCAAAGCGGCAAGGGCACATCGGCGGCCCCCGGGGCGATCACCATTAAGCATGCGTTCGGCGAGACCGTGATTAATAAAAACCGGAGCGGATTGCGGCCGTGGCGTGGGGAAACCAGGAGGTGCCGTTGGCGCTTGGGGTGGTGCCGGTGGGCATGCAATACGTGTCGTGGGGGAGCGACGACCGGCATGCTGCCGTGGGTGGCGGACAAGGTGAAGGAACTCGGCGGCGAACCCCCGAAGCTGTTTGAAGAGACCGACTCTATCCCGTTTGACCAGATTGCTGACACTCACCCGGATGTGATTCTGGCCGCCTACTCCGGTATGAGCCAGGACGACTACAACAAGCTGAGCGCTATCGCCCCCACGGTGGCTTACCCCGACAAACCATGGGGAACATCTATGGAACAAATGATTGAAATGAACGCTACCGCTATGGGCAAGGAGGCCGAGGGCAAGAAGCTTGCCGCCGACCTGAAGAAGCAGATTCAAGCCTCGGTAGCGAAGCATGCCGCACTCAAGGGTAAGAAGGTGCTGTTTACCGCGTTCGGCCCGCAGAACAGCTTTAATAAGCTGGGCTTTTACCGTTCCAGCGACCCGCGTGCCGGCTTCCTCTACGATTCCGTGGGCATGGGGATACCCAATGTGGTGGCGGAGGAATCCAAAAAAATCCGGCAACGACGCCTGGGTGGAAGTATCCGCCGAGGACCCCACGGTCTTTGACGACATCGACATGATCGTCGCCTACGGTATGGACAGCGACGAGGCCAACCAGGAATGGTTGGGGAAGCTGCAAAAAGATCCCCTGCTCGGCAAGATTAAAGCCATTAAGCAGGGGAAGGTGGCGTTTTTGAGACAACGGCGCGGTGGGGGCCGTGGCCAACCCGTCGCCGCTGTCCATCCCGTGGGGTTGGATAAATATTTAGATGTGGTGGAATCCGCGGCGACGAGCTAACCCGCTAACCGGCCGTTGCGGGTTGCGCTGTTTGTGCCGTGAGCTTTTCGACGGTTTCGGCGCCGGTGGGTGCCTCGTCGAACGCCGAATGGCCGTGCTCGGCAGCATCCCCACGTCCTGGTCCAGGATGCCTTCCCGCTTCGCCACAATGACCGCCACCAGGTTTTGACCGGTCACATTCACGGCGGTGCGACCCATGTCGATGATCGGCTCGACCGCCAGGGAGCAGGCCCACACCGGACAGTGGCAGCCCCAACGTGGAAAGCGTGAGCGTGAGCATCACCGTGGCGCCGGTGGTGCCGGCGGTGGCCGCCGAACCAAACACCGACACCAGGATAATCAGCAGGTAGTGGGTGATAGTCAGGTCCACATGGTAGAAGTTGGCCACGAAAATAGCGGCAATGGCCGGGAACACCGCGGCGCACCCATCCATTTTGGTGGTCGCCCCCAACGGCAGGGCGAACGAAGCATAGGCGGGCGGCACACCCATGGACTGTTCGGCCACCCGCTGGTTGACGGGCATGACCCCCCATGGAGGAGCGGGTGACAAACCCCAGCGACGTGACCGGCCAAACCCGCCTGAAGAAGCCCAGCACGGGAATGCGATGATACGCCAGGATCGCCGGGTAAATGCCGAAAATGACGACGGCCAACCCCAGGTAGATGGCGAGCACAAAGCTGGCGAGCGACCCGATGGCTTCCCACCGCATAGGCGGCCACGGCGTTACCCAGTAGGGCGGCGGTGCCGATGAGGGCGAGCCGAATGATCACCACAACACCACCTGCACGATTTTTCAGCAGGATTCGGTGAACCGCAGGAACGGGTCGGCGGCCTTGCCCGCCTTGAGTGCGGCAATGCCGATAGCCATGGAGATCACGATGAGTTGCAGCGCATTGAAATCCAGGGCGACGGAACCATTCTTCAGCTTGGCGCCCAACCCCAAAATATTGCTGGGAATAACGGGTTCAAGAACCCGAGCCACGACCCGGTGGTGGCCGGCTCCTGGGCAGCGCTAGCATCCACACCGCGCCCACGCCCGGCTGGATGAGGATTCCGAGAATAATAGCCGAGGTCACGGCGAGGAATGCGGTGACAGCAAACCATATGAGGGTGTGCGCGGCCAGCCGAGCGGCATTGGTGACCTGCCTCAGGTTAGCGATCGACGTCACCACGGCGGTGAATATCAGCGGCGCTATCATCACCTTGAGTAGCTGCACATAGGGTATCGCCCAGCCAGGACAGTGTACCACCCAACCAGCCTATATTGCGCGCAATGAGCCCGAGGATGATGCCGGCAATGAGGGCCAATGGTGATCTGCACCCCAAAATTGCCGAGTTTCTTGCCCACAGTGTTGTCTCCTTTACTTAGACTAATCTGTCTAGCGATAATAGTCATACAACACTTGCAGTCCCAAAATCATCTGGCCATATTTTTATTCATACCTAGCTTTACGACGTAGGCAGCCCACCGTAAGGTGGGCTGCCACATCAAGTAGAGGCTTTAGCTGATCCCCTACCACCAGCAACATCAATGATCGTGCCCGTCACATGGGACGACCGGGCGCTGGCCAGGAACGTCACCACATCCGCCAACTCCTGCGGCTGACCAATCCGACCCAGGGAATATCCGCATCCACGGTATCCTGGAAAAACTCCGCCAAGGTCGCGCCGGGGCGCGCTTGTCTCGAATATTGGCCCACTGCGGGGTTTCGATCACCCCAATGTTGACACCATTGACCAGGGATGCCGGCCGGCGCCAGCTCGACCGCCCACGCCTTGGTGAGGTTCACGCCGGCCGCCCGGTGCACGGACGTGGAGAAAAACGCCGGGGAGGGAGTGCGCGTAGACGGAACCAATGGTGATGATGCGGGCTTGGTCGCCTCTGCTTCAGGTAGGGGAGTGCGGCCCGAATCGTCCGCTGCCACGACAATACCTTGATATTGAAGTCGGCCTGGAACGCCTCATCGGTGATGGATTCGCCCGTCCCGGGGTGGGCTCCACCGGCATTATTGACCAGAATGTCCACGCCGCCGAGGGCGGTGGCGGCATCCGTGATGAACCGTTCCACCTGCTCGGCGTCGGTGACGTCGGCAACGAAAACCGTGGGCGGTGCCGGCGCCCCGAGCATTCAACTCGGATTCCACCGCTGCCACCTCGTCGGCTTTTGCGGGCGCAAAACGCGACGTTGGCCTGGCGTCGATAAGCGACGTGACCGTGGCAAGCCCCAGCCCTTTGCTACCACCGGTCACAATAGCGCGCCGATTAGTAAGACCAAGATCCATAAGAACTCCTCAAATTTTTATAGGAAAGCATCATCAATGGGGACTTGCAGCCCTTGAACCAGCCGGTTCGTCTTTGCCGCCACCCCAATGACCGCATGGAGTTCGGCGAACTGCGCATCCGTAAGCCCCAGGTTACGCGCGGCCGCGGTGTGGGAGCGGATGCAATAATTGCATGCCTTGCGCCACCGACACCGCAATATAGATGAGCTGCTTGGTGAGCACATCAGAGCTCACCGTCCGCACCGGACGCCTTTCACCTCTGCCCAGGTTTGCTCCAGCAGCTGCGGATCGTTGGCCAACACTCGCCAAATATTATTCACGAAATCGGTATTGCGGGTGGCACGAATATCGGCGAATACCGCCGCGGCCCGTTCGGATAACTCATCGTCACGTAACACCGGCAGCAATGGATCGGGTTGCGAAACTGACATCAGAAACTCCCTTTTTCATCAGGGATAATCAGGGAAATTTAGCGGGGGACGATGGCGAACACCCGGGCGGGAACCCGGTGCCGTCCTTCGGCTTCGGCCAGGGTGGCGCAGATCAGGGCGCCGGTTTCAGGGAACCTCGGAAAGGTTATTGAGCAGCTCAATCTGCCACCGGTCCTGCTGCAACCAATATAATTCGCAGGCGAAACTGCCGGCATCAATGGACGAACCGGGATCCGTGTCGGTGGTTTCATGCCCAATGGCCACCACACCCCGCTCGTGCCGCAAAAACTCCAGTGCTTCAAGTGACCAGCCCGGGCAGTTGCGCTTGCCCTCGGCGTCAATGCCATAAAGATCATCCGTGACCCACCGCTTCGACCAGTCGGTCCGCAGCGCCACAAACGCCCCCTCGGGAATGCGGCCATTGCGGGCTTCCCAATCCTTGATGTGATCCACGGTCACCGCAAGATTATGGAACTCCTCCGCCTCCTTGTGCAGGTCCAGCACCGCCAGCGGCAGGATCATTTCCTCCACCGGCAGCTCGTCGAGCGTGCGCGCCCCCTCCACGAAGTGAACGGGCGGGTCGACGTGGGTGCCCCATTGACCCACAATGCTATAGCGATCTACTTCGAAACCTTGTTCGGCCACGGTGAAGAGCCTTGTGGTTACCTGGTCTTCTAACATGCTGAATTTGGGTTGGCCAGGGTAGAAAGAATGGGTGAGATCAACATAGCGGTAATCATTGCGCAGGCTGGTGGCTATATCCCAGAGCTTATGGTTCGACATGCGTATCCTTACGGCACTTATGGTAACGGTCTAAAAATTTTTGAGACTAAGCTGTCTGCAAGCTTGTCTGTAGAACAGGGTAGCGATACGTACGCGGATTGGCAACCGGCCACGATGGCTGGAGTTTTTGTGGTTGTTGATTGTGGGTCTTGGCGCCTCGGCGCAGAAAAGAAAAAGCTCCCAGGGGATGAACCTTGGGGAGTTAAGGAATGAAGCAGCTTGCGCCTGTTGTAGCCCTGTGACTCAAAAAGTCACGGTCACAAGCCAGGCCCCCTCTTGATGCATTGCAACAATCAAGCGCCCTTAGCTTCGAGAGTGATTCTAGTCAAAGTGACGAAGTAATCAAGTACGAAGCCTGGAGTGGGGTAGGTGCCGCCCAGGCTTTATTGAGCGAAAGGTAGCATGTATGAATGCGACTGTGTCTCAAATTGTAGTGTGAGTTATGTGTTGTCCTTTTTCACTATTCGACGTGTGACTGGTACAGCGACAGTCAACGGCCAAAGGAGATAGAAAGGGATTTTTGAGGTAGGGCTCTACGTCTTCGAGTTCTAGCATGCGCTCTAACTGGCTGCCTTTCAAGATGAATTCTGACCAGCTCCAGATAACAATTTGGGTTCCCTAACCAAACCAGTAACAGGACCAGGAAAAACCGGAGTGATTTCATTTTACGGACTACAATTTCCTTTTGCTGTAACAGCGTTGAAGTGATGAATGTCGACTACAAGTTGGCATAACCGACCGACTTGTACACACCTATACCTTGTGCTTTCAAGGTCTGAAGTTCCAAAGCTATACCAATTATAGTTACACCTAACTGTGGGTAACCCGAGCAGGGAAAGTAAGGCGGATGATATGCTTTTCCGATTTGCTATTTGTTGGTGCAGGTGGATTGTCCCAGCAGATGAGTAAGCTTCCAAGTACTAACTCCTTTGGAGAAACTCATGCCATCAGAATAATCATAGGCGATATCGAGGTGAATATTTATGTTTTGGTTACGGTTTCCCAGCAAGAGCTCCAAGATACAAATTGACGCTGCCACCGCTAAGTTTGGGCCCATAGAATGCGCTAAAAATTCTTGTTTTTACTTCATGGCTGAAAGTGGCGTGCACGATGGCGAAGTATGGGATTGCCTGGCGGAACTTTTCGGAATCCTCCTATAGCGATCCCCAATATATAGCGAAAGTTGAGCAACCAACCGATAAATATAGTAAAGATGCTTACTCGGATGAAAGGCTCGAACCAGCAGATATTACGCTGGTAGTACACATTTCCGTTATGGAAGGCATTTATGATGGGCTAAAAGCACCCATTGAAGAGTTTCCCTATAATTCCTGTTATGATGCGGTAAAATAACGATTGGGATTTTGATAGAATTATTGAAAGTATTCAAAAATTATAAACCATCAAGTGCGGGTGCGCTGGGCACCCTCAATAACCTGCTCATGCTTTTCGACGCCGGGTAGGGGCATGTGATCCACCCAACTTTTTCACGATAACTTTTTGACTTTTTGACATCGTTTTTATTTCTCCAATGTAAAGCTATCTAATTGGGGTATGCCGCCAAAACGTCCTTCAAGATAGCTTTTGCGAATGTCCTCATCGTGCATGACGCCACGGTATTCTGGTAGTCCAATGAGGGTGGATTCGCCATCAATCGATTTATCTGTGATCCAGATTTCATCCCGACGAAGAAGCTCGTTGCAATCCATGAGTAATAAATCGTGTGGTGAAAATTAATTGTGCACGTGTACGATTTGTGCAGGTATGTAAAAACCTTGGATAAAGGGTTTTTGGTTAACTGCGTGTGGAGGCTATTATCCAATTCATCCACATAATATGAGGGTCACCGGGCGATCTTACAGCTATCCATAGCAATGGTAGCAACATGATTATTTTTCGAGTGCCCTGTGATTCCTGATGCCAATCGAGAAAGTATTCATGATCTTGACTACCACGGTGGCGAAAACGGACATATTTGACTTCAGGGTTTCCTTTTCCCACTGTGGTCGTCATGAGAGACGGCATAGAGTTTTTCCATTTTTGGTGCGAAACTCTCCCATCTGCATGTCGATGGAAGTACTCGAATCCAACTCCTCTTGATCAAATGGCTGTTCCTCCATGGTAGAGGCGTAAAATCTAGACCAGTGACACTAGTATCTAGAGTGCTAAGGATGGTGTTAAGGCTGTCATTATCGTAAAAACCTGGGAAGATGCCGGTTTCAAGTGAATTGGATGAAACCCAAAATGTTCTTTCCAGAAAGTGATAGACAGAATTAATTTCTGTGTATTTTGCATTATCGCTGAGGATTTTAGCTATTCGACCAGCTAGGGTGTTTCCTTTGGATAATGTCTTCGCTACTGCGGCAAGTAAAATGTCGTTATCCCATGCATTGCCGAATTCCGTGCCATCTACAGTTCGTTTCGAAATAGAGTTCTTCTTGGTCTGCGGTCAGCGATGCTAAATATTCTTCGATCACATAGCCATTGCGAATAGCTAAAAAAATATGAATACATTTTTCGTCAAGCATAAAAACCAACTTGAATAATGTTGGCTCATCTTGCATAGATGGATCGAGAGCAAAAGTGCATCGTCGTTGCCAAATCGTTGGCTTGTCTGCCAGAATCGTAGATGCTAATCGGAATAATGACTCAAAAATAATGCTTTTACCTGAAGAATTGGGACCATAGATGGCGGCTACAGGATTAACTGACATGTGATAAGGGATTCAAATCGAGGTACGCGTGCACGGAAGCTGTCATCTTCTGTGGACTTCATGTTGAGCGAAATGGGCTGTTTGTAGGGCCCAAAGTTGGTAACCTGATATTCGACCAACATGATGCGTTTCCTTCCACGTTGCGCTGATATCCGTTATACGGAAGTTTACGGAAAAGTCTTTCCATATGCACATAAGTGTTTATAGGTGATACGCATGAAAAATACGCTTTTTACAGGTATTGCTGGTGAGAATCTTAGTGGTATTGCACACCACTTAGGTCGTGGCGTGCAATACCGCAGTTCTGCTCGATCGAGAGCAGACCCTTGAGTATAGGGATGCCTCTTTTGAATAAAGACGGTGGCGAGAAATATCATTGTCGCACCTGCGCCAGTCCTTCGCTGCTACAGGTTTACTACTTTTAAGTGACGTCGCAAAAGCGAAAAATCAACACGAGAGACAACACAGTCAGTAAAAAGTCTGCTCTTTGAATCAAGTCTGCACTGAATCTAGAATTCATCTCCAGAAGGCCATGTCTTCGAGCCGCCAAAGCCAGGCCGGGAGTGAAAGAATACCTATAATTGCCACTAACATGGCTATCCCTCAGGAAAATACAGTGGCGAAAGGACTCCCCGAGCAAAAATCCCGGAACCCTCACCTCCAAAGCGCAACCGTACGTTCTGTAGCCGCTATACTGCCCACCATAGAATCAGGCGAACATTGCTGTCTTGCTGTGTTGAATAACACAATGCATAACACCATACAGAAACCGAAGACGTACTCACCTAGCCCAACTAAAACCAATTCGTAAGTTGTTCGAGACCGCTATATTGTGCAAAAGAGCATTAAAGAGATACTCAGAGCCGGAAGCGCAATAGAGATCGCATAAAGAATCTTTTGCATTCTTCAGAACAGAACGACGTGCTTGGCAGCCACGGCTCCGCTAAGACCCCCAACCGCACCGGCTATCCCGACGATAGATAACGCCCAGGGCTTGAAGTCCAGTATCTGCACACAAAAGACGACAAACACGGCCTGAAAAATCGAGCTAAAAATTAAAGTGGAAAAGAGGTAAGGTGAGCTTCTTTAAAAGCGATTACCGAATATATATTTGAGCCCACTGAAAGTTGATTCTTCCCCTTCCAACCGACTGGTTCAGCAGCACTTTCCCGGGCGGTTGAAACAACATCGTTATCCTTGTTTTTGACGACTCAGAACAAGCCAAAGACGAAAAGAAAAGAAACAAGGCGGGGCCGAAGCTTAACGCACCATCGTCATCGTCTCCCCAAAAGTCAATAGGGTTAATGCAACGCCACCCAGCGCAATTCCCCTAGCTCAGAAATTACTCCAGAACTACGAAGAAGCCGAATTTACCCTATTAAAGGGACTTGGTGCCGCGCCCGACGACAGCCACCACCGTGGAGTTGACACCGGCCTCATTCATCAAACTTGACACGCCGAGGATAAAGAGGAGAACGAACAGAATCGAGAAAGATGGTCGCGTAAAAAGAAAAACAGCGACCGAAATGCAGAGCAATCAGCCGAAGAAAAATTTGCGACTGTTAGTTTGCCCTAATGCCCGGCAAACGGTCTATAGATCCCGCTACCACAAGGCCAAAGACCAACGCCGCGGCAGACTCCATCAGATTGAGACAGGCAACCTGCATTGGTGTGGCTTGGAACATTTCGAGAGCAATCAGCGGAACAGCGAATACTGCAACTTGCATTCCTATTGCGCCCCATAATTCCAGCACCGGCTAGCTTTCGAATACGGGGCTCAAGGACCATTCTTACTGCTATTTATTACCAAAGTAGACCGCCATAGTATCATTCCCAAGATTGACTAAAGTTCTGCTCTACCTGATGATAATGGTTGCCCGCCAGATGCATGAAAGCCACAGTTCCAGGCATCATACAGGAAAAGATCAGCCCAAACCTTCGACCATCACAGACATCGGGAGAGTGTAAACCCGAGAGCAGACCTCGTATGGCAAATGCATCATTTCAGGGTTTCACTCATTTTGTGATTACTCTTCCGTCAACTCAATGCGGCGGCATATATCAGAACCAGTTTTCCCCTGGATATGGCGGTAGTGTCTCCAGCATTGTGCGTGACCACTCATGCCATAAAACCTTATCCCTACCTGTCATACTCACAACCCGCATGCCGTCTTCCCCAAAATGTTTAAACACTTCCGCGTTTTTCATATCGGTCGTGTACACCGCACCATCGGTTTTATCAAGCACAATTATAGAATGGTTGATTAGGTACTAGGTGTTCCCATGCCGAATAATCTTGAGATAGAATCGCTACCACCAGAAACTGTGTAGGCGACTCAAACCCCCACGTATCGAGCAGCGTTAATGGGCGATCCAAATCCTTCCTGGCAGCCACAGCCTTACGGGCATCAGCTAACGACGCAATAGGTGTAGAAAATGTAATAGCTGGTGGGTGAAAATCCGGCTATCCTGTTTCGTTATCTAATTCCGCGAAGCTGTCTCTGGATCCGCTCCTCATCCCAACACAAACCCTTTTGCGGCATGGCAGGCATTATAGAGTAACCGTGAGATGGGACTATTTTGAACTACCCAAAATGCTCCTGAGCACATCGTTCTTCGTAAAAGCATCTGATGCTCTCCTCTACGGTAGCTGCTGAATCTTCGTCTACGATTTTCGCGTACTTCGCATAAAACTGCTCGACTTTATAAAAAATATACAGAATCCTCAAAACAAGATTCCGGTAGTTCCATTAAACACTGCCATGCATCACCATAGGTTACGCCGTTTTCCCGCATGTAGTAGACAAAAATCATTTCGCTAACTCCAACTGGCCATACTTAGCCACCCCGGCTTCGATAGCGGCGTTCAGCTCGGGAGAAAAACCAGAATACATAGTCGATAGCTTTCTATCATGAAGATTACTTGGGCTTATTGATAAGAAACTGAACCAATTACCTAGCCTTTCGGGTACGGTAGTAGTGCTTCTAGTCGCTTCCGTGACCACTCATAAGCATTGGGCGGGCACACGACCTTTTCTACCAGTCCCCATCCCACTACAACCTTTTTGCATCGAACTTGTTTTTCTATTTCTCGGTGGAAAAATATCCGCACCATTCCGATGCTTCCCGAAGCCTATCCCGGTGCATTACCCCGACAGGCGGTGAATCGAAATACCGTTCTCAAAAGCAAGCGTACATTGCGGTGGCCAATAAGCTTCGCTTTCTAGTTGCCGGTGGCGCGCTGGATGAGGTCCGCCGGGCCGGTCTGCCACACCGGGGTCATGGTCATAGCGGTGATCCGCCACCTGGCGTCGTCAAAGCAGCGAAACTCATAATCGCCGCCCAGCGTCCAAGTTTCGCCAGCATACTGGTGCGTCGCAATAAACGACGCGGTCACGGTCGCCGCATTCCCGCTGGCGGTGACCAGATGGTTGCCCACCAAATGCTGGTGCGCATCCAATGCCGTAAACAGGGCCGCCACATGGACACAATATCGGTGGGTGTGAGCGTTGCCGGCTCACCATAATCAAGCAGCACCTCCTTACCCAAAACTTTGGGGAGCGTGTCCCAATCGTGGTGGTCGACCGCCCAAAACAGGCGGGTGATGACGTTAATAATGTCGTTATTCATGGGGTTTTGCTCCTATAGTGTGTGCCGGAAGTGCTCAACAACCGCGGCAACCGCTGGGTCTACCTGTGCCGGCTGGTCATAAAAGTCCAATTGGGTTCCCGGCAGCCAGTCAATATGTTTCGGGCCGGGGAGCGCATCGAAAAATAATTGTGCACCATCGGGTACCGCGCCGTCGCAGGGAATGAACCGTATGCACCGGGACGGTGACCTTCGAGGCCAGAGTCGATGGGGTTGAACGTCAGCCACGGCTCCCACGACATGACAGCAATTCGCTTATCCCATTCGGGAATGTCCCCCCGCTGCGGGTCCAGGTAATAATCAAACGGTCCGAACATAGCTGCGGATTCGTCGGTGGTGGAAATGGCAGGAATGTAGCTCACCTCCCAGTTTCCGCGTAGCGAAAGTCGCCGCAGCACGCGACATGTCGATGCGGTCCGCCACGCCGGCCTCCCCACCATAATATGGGGCAACAAGCTCCCGGTTGTGCAGCCAGGGTGCCACCAAGGCGAGCGAACAAACACGATGGTCATCGGCGGCATTCACCGCCTGGTAGCCGGCGGAGGCGCAAATCCCCAACGCCCCAATCCGGGTATACCCTTGCGGGAAGCCGCGAACGAGACAGCGGCGAATGTCTTCGACCTTACGCGCGGATTCTCCCAACACCGGGGTTGCCCTCGCTCTGCCCGAAACCCGGAAATCGAACACCAGTGTGTTCAGTCCCGCCGCAGCTGGTCGACGCGCATAAAGTCGGCCTGCTGCTCCTTCACGGTGGTCCACGACCCGTGACAATGACGATTAGTGGTAGCGCTCTCAGTATCTTGGCCCTGCGGTTGGTGCAGATCACCAACCAGAACATCAGATCCGCTAGGAAACCGAACGCGGGTGGTAGTAAAAATCATGCCTCCAGCCTAAAACGGCTGGTAGGCGGTATCTATACTTTTGCTATGGCGAAAAAGCATCACCGGATGCCGCTGCAGATCCGGGCAGCATGGGCAATGATGCTGCGGTCATCCGCAGCCCGCCGCAGAAAACGCCAGCCGGGCCGGCGGCAAATCCACCACCGGCAGAAAACACAACCCCCTCCCGGCCATACAGCTGGGCATTCCTGCCGCCACAACACCGACCCACGGCCAGCGGCGACAGTTTCTCAGGGCGGCATCTGCGGTCGTCGACAAGCGAAACGGTGGCGGGCAGGTGTCGTCGCGGGCATGCTCCGCCAACCAAAACGAACGCAGCACGCCAGCCTCGGCGGGCTCAGAGCCACCAGGGCTTCCTGCGCAATATCCGCAAACGTCACCTCAGGGCGCGTTGCCAGCAGTGGTCGCTGCTCACCGCAAGCGCGGTCGGCTCCTCCGCCACCACCACATGGGCGCACTGTGGGTCATGGTTGCCCCCAACCAGGCGAAACCCGCATCGCACTCCTTCGTTTCCCACCCCAGCTAGCGGATCCGACCACGGAGTATCCGGGCCTCCAGCTGCCACCCCATCCTCCCGCAACCCGGCGGCCAACCGGCCGGTCAACCCCGACCAACACCGGTCTGTAACCCCACAATCAGCGTCGACGCATGCAACGCCCAGCCGTGCCAGCTCGGCACCAGTCTCATCCACTCCGCCAGCAGCATGCGGGCCCGCCCAAACAAATACTCCCCCACCAGGCGTCAGCCGCACCAACCGGTGGTCACGCTCTAATAATCGCGCCTGCACCATGGTCTCCAGCCGGGCAATCTGCCGAGACAACACCGGCTGACTGACGAATAAACGTTCGGCCGCCTTGCGGAAATGAAGCTCCTCGGCCACCGCAATAAAATAGCGAAGATCCCGCACGTGAACATCCATAACGCCCAGTATAGGGCCATGATGGTTCATGGTGCGGGAAACCGAAAACAGTCGAATCTACTTGCGAACAAACACGCTCTTGGTCTTGGCGAGCAATGCATCCCGACGCTCTTTCGAAGAGATTGCGTGGATGCCAATGGGGGCCACGGAAATCAAAATGATGATGACCGAAATGATCTCGATATTAAAGCCCATGTCATGAAGCTTTTGGCCGATATGGTAGCCGGCATGGGTGGACAGAGCTGTCCACAAGAACCCGCCCATCAGGTTATAAATAAAGAACGTGTGGTAGTGCATCTTGGAAACCCCGGCAACAATCGGGGTGAAGGTACGCACAACGGAACAAACCGGGCGAGCACGATGGCTTTGGAACCGTGCTTTTCAAAGAACGCTTCCGCCTGAATGAGGTACTTCTGCTTAAAAAACTTCGAATTTGGGCGCTCGAACAGCTTCCTACCCACGCGGGCACCGAAACTGTAGCCCACGTTATCACCCAAAACCGCGGCCAGAAATAGGAATAGCACTAGAAGATGAATTTGAGAACAAAAGTTCCCTGCTGCGTTAAGAAGCCTGAGAGAAACAGGAGGCTATCACCAGGCAGGAAGAATCCGACGAGCAGCCCAGATTCGGCGAAAATTACAGCAATAACGGCGAATATCCCCAGGTGGACGATATATTGCGCCAACGCTTCCATCATGTTTGTGTTCCTTATATAGAAAGTAGATTCTGTAGCATCGGTTTGCTAGTCTTGTAGAGTGTACCTAACTTCCTCCTAGGTGGCACTTATCCCCTGGTGATAGTGGGGTATCAGGGGTTACCAAGAGAGCCAGCACATGGTCAGCACACTTCCTATGTTTGGGATGTTTGTGCTGCTTAGCATGGGTATCCATCGGAATGCTCAAGAGGCCCTATCCCCGGCACTTTATGGGGTGGTTCGAGGGTACTGCAGGCATGGCCGCCATGGGGTACCTTTGGCGTTTCGGTGTCACGCCCTGATTGCTCATTCGAATGATAAAACTGCATATTTTGCGGGCCTATCACGTAGGCATGTCGTGCTGGCGTTGTGCGGCCCCAGGACCTCAAAGCCTGGAGCCCCACGCCGGGAATCATGCCGTTAAGCTAGAGTGGATACCCCTTGCGGGCGGAAACCGTGGGATGGTTAGGAATCGAAGACCCGCAACGGGCATCGGCATTCTTACTGATGCCGATCCTGTAACCACGATCTCCGGCTCAGCCACCCGATTAATAAACCCCAATCGGGCACTGAAAATACTGACCCCATTCAAGCCCAAGTCCACCCCCAGGGCGGCCCCGAAATTCCCGGGGCCCTGCGCCAGCCGGTACAGCGGCAGCAAGCCGCGCCGGTCCAGTGCCCGGGGAATGCCATGGATGACCTCGCCGGCACAGCAAACATCCTGACCATCCCCTCCGGGGCACACACAATATTGCAGGCCAAATGGATGCCATAGGATCGGTACACATACAACCGCCCGGGTGGGCCAAACATGGCTCTATTCTGTTTTGTCATGCCCCGGTAGGTGTGGGCGGCCGGGTCGGTAGACAGGTAGGCTTCAACCTCGGTGATCCGTATTGTCACATCACCATGGCTGAGCGCTGTCCCTAACAGTTGTGGTGCAACAATGTCGGCCGGCTGCGTGAAATCAATCATCACCTTATTACTGAGGGCGGGATTCCTGCGGGCGAAAACCGGCAGCAGACGACATCCACCATCATCGGGAATAAAAAGCGTAAAGTTTGGCGTTAGGGGGTGATGTAGCCCGGCCTGAGCAGGGCCATACGCTTCCGTGACATGTTGTATGGCGAGCCACCCCTGCCGGCAAACCACTGGCCCGAAACCGTAAACCTCTAGCTTCCAGGAAGTGCACGTATATGACGCTTAATGTGAACGATGCCATTAAAAACCGGCGGGCCACCCGGAAATACACTGACCAGGAGATCACCGATGAGGTGCTGGACCGGGTGGTGAATCTTGCGTTGGAGGCCCCCAGCGCCTTTAATGCGCAGCGCGCCGACCTGGTGGTAGTGCGAGACCAGGCGGTCAAGGATGCCATTTTCGCCGCCTCCGGCCAGGCACAACACCAGGACGCCCCGGTGGTGATTGGTCACCATCGCCCGCACCGGCAAGCCCACCGACCTGACCGAGATCCTGGGCCCCGACCGGGCCGCTTATGCCGACGAAAATTTTTTCGGTGTTTTAGATGCCGCCGGACTGCGGGAAACCGCCATGAAAGACGCCATGCTGGTGTCCGGCTTTGCCCTGCTCGCGGCGCAGAACGAGGGGCTGGGTACGTCGCCCACCACCCCCTTGAATGAGGCCGGGTGCTCAAGGCCGTGGGCCTGGAGGGCAGCACCGACCATGGTGTCGCCATGGTGATTTCGCTCGGGTATCCGGCGGAACACCCAGCTCACCGGGTCGCCAGGCAAACCGTCGTGTCAACGACACCCTACTAGTAATGGGCGTCGATCGTGACAGGTCCACTGATTCTGCCATTCAACGGCAGGTGCCGCGCATCCATAAGACCGCCTACATCGCCCCGAACGCTACCATCATTGGTGACGTGGTGATTGGGGAGCACGCCTCGGTGTTCTATAACGTGGTGCTGCGCGGCGACCTCAACCGCATCACCATTGGTGATCGAACAAACATTCAAGACAATTGTGTGCTACACGTGGACGCGGATGCGCCCTGCACCCTTAGCGACGACGTGACCGTGGGGCACCTCGCCCTGGTACATGGTGCCACCGTTAGTAATGGTGTTCTCGTCGGCATGAAAGCAAACCTGCTTTCGCACTCGGTGGTGGGTGCTGGTTCGCTGATTGCGGCCGGTGCCGTGGTGTTAGAAGGGCAGGAAATTCCGGCGAAGTCGCTGGTCGCAGGGGGTGCCAGCCAAGGTGCGCCGCCAGTTGTCCGATGAGCAGTCCGCCGGGTTTATTCCCCACGCGGCGCGCTATGTGCAGACCGCCGCCGGCCAAATGGCATTTCTGAGGCGTTGAGTCTCGCCGAGGTGCAATTCGAATAGCCACCGACGTGGGCTTTTCGACGCATCTAAATGGCATACTCATCAATCAGGAGTGATAATTGTTTCGAAAAGCAGTGAGCGGATTGGTGAGGAGGCCATTAACGATAATGCCCGGGCTGCGGCTCGGGCATTATCAATGTGAGTGGGGATGACCCGCACCTCGACACCGCCGATTTCCTGCAAGGCTCGACCCTACCACTTGGGGTGTCGGCACGGTGGGCGAGGCGGATCCCGCCAACACCACAGTATCCGGTTCGGTTCGCGCGGTGAGGTCCAGCGCCGCTGCAGCGAGAGTCGGGTATTCCCAATATTCAGATCGATCGATTCCACCGAGGTGCGGGTGTGGATGGCGGCCCCGGTGGTGTCGTCCACATAGAAGATAAGGCCTCGGTGATCGGCCAACGGTTCGGAGCCAGTGGGCCGCAGCGGCGGCTCTTGGGTTTGCTGCTCAGCACCAGCAATGGCTTCTACCACACTGGCCACGGTGATGGGAACGTCGAAAAGCCGTGCGAAGGGGTGACTATGTCTTCGCTATCCCAGCCAAGATTTGGGGCGGTAATAAATTTTTGCTCACGCACAACACCAGAAGCAGATATGCCGATATTAGCCAGGGGGAGTTGGGTGCTGGCAACCATGGCATTGATATGCGGAATGATTTCGGCAATAAATGCGCTCATGCGATGCTTGGCGGGGGTGATTTCTACGAACTGTTCTCGCAGTAATTGTCCTCGTGTGCCATAAATGCCCAGGTAGGTGGATTTTGTGTCTAGTGCAACTCCGACATGTACCCAGGGAGTCGGGGTCATTTCTAGGGGATCTTAGGGCCGACCTGGACCTTCTGCAACGATTTTATCTGGGCGTTCTCGCACCAGGTGAGCATCTATAAGGGCGGTCACGGCACGGGCAATAGTGGGTTGCGAGTGGGTGGAATGCTGGAAAAGATGAGTGCGGGTGACCGGTTGCTTCAGGCGAATGACTTGGAAGCACACTGCGGCCGGTGTTGTTGGGCCGCGAAATGCGGGCGAAATATTAATGGCTGAAGGGGCACATGAAAAGAATTTTACGGCTAACAGACAATTCTGTCTAGTAGATGTATAGGTAAAAGTATTTCAAATCATATATCGAGGGTTTGACCGTTTTTGAGGGTAATTCTTGCCGGTTTTCCACTTTTATTCAGGGAAAATGTGGTTATTATTTCCTGTATTAGGGTAGGGAACTTGCGTTTTTATTCTCGGCACCATCGTTGGCACAAAGTGCTAATTATAGAAGAAACCTACAAGATGGAGTTTGTGCTAAATTATTATGAATAAAAATCTATGCAGGTAAATGATGTTTATGCGCGGTTGTTATGACAAATGCCGACGATGGGTGTATAAGGGCGGCGTAGATTAATACATTTTTGGTGTTAGGGGACATATTGTACCTACCGATGTATGGAAAATAAATGATTCAATGCTTAGAATTACGACAATAAAACTGGGGTTAAAAATAATTTGCTTCCTTGAAAAAAACCAATGTTCAACGCCTGTTGAGGAAAAATACTTATTCAAAAGACCGCAATATAAATAGTAGAGAGATATTGTAGCCATATAGCGACTATTAATGAGATTAATAATGAATGAACGAAATAAAGTATGACGTTAGGTTACACTTAAAAATCCGTGGTGGATTTGCAGCTTTGTATCACAGATAATGACAATTACCGGTAAGATAATTCTGAAATAATAACAATACCTGACCGGTAATAACCAGTTAGATAAAGAAAAAGCTAAGTCTCGGTTAAGTTTCCGGGATCTATGGGCAAAGCTACCCCTTTGCCTCCCCTTACCCCCTGTGACTCTTGCACCTTTGCCACTAACTCCGGCAATCCCTGCGCCGCAGTGGTGGCCCAACTCCTGAGTCGCTAGGGGTGAGGGTCCCGTGGCCGGGCGAAATCTCTATGATTGGTGTGCCGCATTCATATGCAATTCGGGGTAAAGCCGCAGCCGGATACACCACCCCGGACGTTCCTACGACCACCACCACATCGGCGATCATCATCCACTGTTCCGCTAACTCCCACTCCCGTTGCGGTAGCGATTCCCCGAACCACACCACCCCCGGCCGTACCGGATTATGGCATAGCGGACACTCCGGCGGCGTCAACCGTGCCGCAGGCTGAGTAGGTAATTCCATAATCCTATAGGGGCGGCCGCAGATACTGCACCGCCACGCAAATAAACTGCCGTGCAGGTGGGCGATATGCTGGGAGCCGGCCCGTTCGTGCAGGTTATCAATATTTTGGGTGGTCACCAGCATGCTATCGCATAATTGTTCCCCACTCGGCTAGTGCGATATGTCCGGCATTCGGTTGCGCCTCCTCGGCCACGTGGGCGCGCCACAGATACCACGCCCACATGGGTTCGGGATCTCTCGCCCAAGCATCAATACTAGCCATGGCCTGTGGGTCAACATTCTCCCACAAGCCGGTTTTATCGTTGCGGTAGGTTTCTAACCCAGATTCCGCTGACATGCCAGCCCCCGTAAACACATGCACCCGGCGCGCCTCGCTCAAATTTCTTCGATAATGGCGGGTGGGAAATCGGCGATGGTTGTGGGTCGGGCGGTCATGATTCCATTTGTAGGCCTGGTTTTTCGCCCAGGTGGGGCAGGGGCGAAAACCAGGGCCAGACAAAGATGGGGCGAGGTTGGGGCTGCGGCAAGTCGTGGTGAGCTGCGGTGAGCTGCGGCAGTCGGTGGCGGGGTATCTTGGCGCGTGGGCGTTGATAACCCGCGGATAAGCTCTGCGAATAAGTTCCCGGGAATTGTGGCGGCGAGACCATAATTTTATGACTACGGTGAGCGGTTATTGGCTATAGGGCTTAGTATTATTTTCTATGACCTTTAAATTTGATGCGCCTGAGGTTGCCGGCGTGAGTGCCCGCGTCATGACCCCGCCGCCACGAATGTGCGGGCCCACGCCTGTTGCGAGTCCTGAACCGGCTTGCAGAGCGGTATACTTTGCCGATGTGACGGATCATTCCCCGTTCGCCCCATATCTCACGTTTGATCCGAGCCGGGGCGATATGGGCCTGATTTTAGAAGACGAGCGGCGCCTGCCGGTGGCGAGCATGTGGGTGTCGTTTATTACCGCCAAAGGGTTCATTGCTGATTCGGTGCCGGAGATGGTGTTGAGTGTGGAGCCTAATTGGCGAGGTGAGGGCATTGGTGGTTGGCTCATCAAGCAGGCGGTGAATTACGGTCGGACTCACGGGTGGCAGGGGATTTCGGTGAGTGTGGAGTCGGAAAGCCCGGCCCGTCGCCTTTACGCCCGCAACGAGTTTGTGACCCAAAGCGATGAGGGGTGATGTTACGTACACTCAGCCCACTCATTACCACGGTCGCGGTGTATTGCAGTTCCGTCATGGGTGAGCGGCCCGAGTTTGCGGAGGCCGCCGCGGAGCTGGGCGAGGAGCTGGCCCGCCGCAACATCACCATGGTGTATGGGGGTGCCAGCGTGGGGCTCATGGGCGAGGCTGCTTCTGCCTGTTTGGCCGCCGGTGGTGAGGTTATTGGGGTCATGCCGCGGGGGCTTGCTGATTTAGAGTTGGTGCACCCGCATTTTGAGTCGCCTTGAGCTTACCGATGACATATTGGCGCGGAAAACCCGCATGGAGGAGCTTGCCGACGCGTTTGTGGCGCTGCCCGGGGGTATGGGCACCTTGGAGGAGGTTTCCGAGGTGTTGGTGCGGCAACAGTTGGGGCCATACACCGGCCCGGTGGCTCTTTATAATGTGGAAGACTATTGGACCCCCTTCCTGACGGCGCTGCGCGCCATGGAGGAAGAGGGTTTTATTTGGGAACGCTATTTAGACGCCATTGTGGTGGCCGATTCCCTCGATGGGTTGTTCGATGGGTTTAATCGGTGGGCCAACCCCGGCCTGAAGTGGCGTAAAGGTGGGCTCCGTAACCATTGAGAACAGTTGTGGGTTGGGGGTTGTTACACGCCGATCGTGTCGCCGCCGTCGTGTAGGTCGTCGTGGCCCACCTGGTGCAGGTCGTCCGCTTCGACACCGAAGTCGTCGATCATGGGGGCGATGTTGTCGGAGTGGCCGGCGCTGAAGTCGTCGATCATGCCGTCCCCGTCGGCGTCGGTGAACATGCCATCGGCGTAGCCGTCATGGTCCTGGTCGACGAGGATGGTGTCGATGTGGCCGTCGCCATCGGTGTCTTGGTGTTGCACGTCGACGCGACCATCAAAGTTGTCATCAATGTTGATCCGGTCGGCGACGCCATCACCATTGGTGTCGTAGGCCACCCTGGTCGGCGTGCCCATCAAAGTTGGTGTCCGTGTAGGTGACGTCGGTTGTGCCATCGTGGTTGGAGGTCGACGCTGACTTCATCCATATGCCCATCGTTATTGTGATCGGCGGCCACGGCGTCGTTTGAACCCGTCGTGGTCGAGATCAATGTCGAAAGCTGCGGGGTGCCGGTGGCGCCGCTTTGGGTGTCGCCGCTCTGGGCGGGTGCCGAGGTGTGGTGGGTGTCGCCGCCTAGGTCCACATTCACGGTGTCGACCCCGTGGTTAGCGGCCACCGCCGAGGCCTGGGCAGAGGACACATGGTTGGTGCCGGAGGTGGAGTCCACCACACCATCCCGGTCGTTGTCGTATTCGTGGTAGTCAAACCCCATCGCCGTCGGTATCGTAGGCCACCGAGTCGGTGATGCCATCATTATTGGTGTCCCGGATTTCCACATCGGGTTGGCCGTCGCCGTCGGTGTCGATCTGCTTCACATCCATGTCGCCGTCACGATCCTGGTCTTCGATGGTGGTGTCCAGCTTGCCGTCGTGGTTCGTGTCGAAGGATGCCTCGTCTATGCGGCCGTCGTTGTCGTTATCTTGTAGGTGGGCGTTGACGACACCATCATGGTCGGTGTCGTAGTCGATGGAATCAATCTTGCCGTCTTCGTTGCTGTCGACCACCTGGGCGTCGGCGAAACCATCACCGTCGGTGTCGACGGAGTAGGTGTCGGTCTTACCGTCAGCGTCGCTGTCGACGGACCCCATCACCCTTCCCGTCGTGTGGGTCCCATCCACATCGGTCAGGTCGATCATGCTGCTGTCGGTCAGGTGGCTATTGGTGTTTTCGCCGGACATTTTGCTTCCTTTCGGCGTTCTCTCTTGCTCTGTCGTGAATGGAATACTGCGATTGCTGGAATTGTTCCCAGGGGGTCAAAAAAATTTCCATCACCGCGATCACCAGCATAATCACGGGAGACGGTGGTCAGTCATCGTTGGTTGTGTTACTAAAGTAGGAAGTAGTTTTTATCACCACTATCCCAACAAAAAGTTTATGGTCACGAAAACCCAACGCACCCCCGTAGAATCCGTCACCCGCGCCGCCGAAATCGCTCGTCGATACGGCAAAACCGTTGCGGCTGACCGCGCCCTCGCCACCCTCACCGCGAAATTCCGCGCCGGTACCGTCGTCGTCATTGGCGAGGTGAAACGCGGCAAATCATCGCTCGTGAATGCGCTCATCGGCTACCGCAACCTCTTGCCTGTCGACGTGCTCACCTGCACTAGTGCCCCCATTCGGGTGCACATTCAGGGTGGGGACGAAGCCCCCGAATACCCCCAGGTGGCGCTGGTCCGCGGTACGGAACGCCAAACCGTGCACCCCTAACGACCTCTACCAGTGGGTCACCCAGGCCGGCACCCAGGCCAGCGGAAACCTGGAGGCCGAACTGCCCAGCGCCGCCGAAATTACCCTGCGCTGCGACAGTCTCGCCGGCATCACCCTGGTCGACACCCCTGGCGTCGGTGGTCTGGACCAGCAGGCCGTGAAATCCGCCCTCCTGGAGGCCCGAAACGCGGGTGTTCTCCTCATGGTGTGCGACGCCTCCAGCCCAATCACCGCCCCGAAATGGACATTCTCCGCGAAGCCAAAGGGAAACCGTCGGTGGGGTCATCGTTGCGGTCACGAAAAACCGACAAAAACATTCGTAGATGGAAATCCATCATCGCCGACAACCGGCGGCTCATCAACGACCACCTGGGCCTGGACCCTGCCGGTCATTGGGGTGTCCAGCCTGCAGGGGCTCCGACGCTGGGGAAATCCCTCGACCCCACCCGTAGGGCCGAAATCGAACGGCGCAGCGGCATCACCGAACTCCGCGAAGCCATTTTTGGGCAGCTCAAGCAGCCCGCCAACATTAGGAACGCGCAGCCCTGCAATCCATGAAACCGCCCTGACCAGCATCGTGAAGGGTGTGAAGCAAGACATTGCGCTGCTTGAGGGTTCCAACGACACCATGGCCGAGCTCGAAGCCGAACGCACCAAACTGGAAAAGCTCCGCGAAGAATCCTCAGAATTCGAACAACGATTCCAACGCGATCTGGCGGTGGCCCGCAACGAAGTCACCGACATGCTCGACAAAAACCTTGACGACATCAAACAAAGCTGGCAGGACCAAATCAACCGGCAACAATTCCGGGTGCTGCGCTCCAAACCACAGGTGTTTACCAGCCAGATCGAAACCGAACTCAAAGCCCTCATGGAGCAAACCATGGTCGACATGGTTGCGGCCATAGCGAAAACCGCCAACGCCCTATTCACCGACCAGCCCGAAACCATCGACGAAATCCTCGCCACGGCTGTTGCCTCCCTGGCACCGGCCAACATATCTAGTCACAGCGTCGAAAGAAACCAAAGACCTGTTCGACCCCACCCTGGTGAGCATGCGGCGCCCTCGGCGCAGCATACTCAGCTTCGTTATTCCTGTTGCCCCCGTCGCCGGTGCCGTATGGGTGGGCGTCAACCTGGGGTTCCGTGCCATGCGCAACGGGAAACAACACCTCATCATGTGGCTGCGGAAACCACCGCCACCACCCGCATGGCCACCGCCCGCATGCTCGATTTTCACCGTCATCACCTCCGCCCGCACCGAACTCATGCTCCGCTACCGGGCAGACCTACGCACCAAAAATCAAGGAACTCCAAACCCGCATCGACGAGGCCCGCAAGATCGCCCAAACCTCCGAAACCGAGCGCCGCGAACGCATCACCTGTTCCCAACGCAACGCCGCCATCATTGACGGCACCATCGCCGAACTCGACGCCCACCTCGCCCGATCTAGCCAGCACCCCCACATTCATCATGAACCCTTATCACAAACAAGCAATCAGCGACCTCACAATCCTCCTCAGGCAAGCCATCGACGCCCTGGAACAAGGCGGACCGGAGCTTGTGGAACCCGCCAAAGAACTCAGGGAAATGGTCACCCGGCCACCCCGGGTCGCCATCGTTGGCAGGCTCAAATCCGGGAAATCCACCCTGGTCAACGCACTCACCCAACACCGTATCGCTGCCACCGACTCCCTCGAATGCACGCTCGTCGTCAGCATGTACCTCGATGGGGCACCCGCCCGCGCCGAAATCATCGGCCTCGACGGGGAATCCATCAGGGAACCCCTCGGCAATGGGCCGCTGCAAAAACTCCCCCGACCCCTCGACGAAATTGATTACGTCCGCCAATATTTACCCAATGTGAGCCTGCGGCAACTCTCCCTCATCGACACCCCCGGCACCGCCACCCTCACCGTCGAAAACGAGGAACGCACCCGCCGCATGCTCGTGGATGGCGGCCAAGACACGCGCCGGGCCAGCTCGTGGGCGGACTGTGTGGTGTTCTTGTCGGATTCGGCGCCGCGGGACGATGAGCGCACGTTTCTATCCCAGTTGGGTATGACCCCGCTCACCACGGTGGGAGTGCTCTCCCGCGCGGACTCGTTTGGTGCCGGGGCGTTTGGTCAGGTTGACCCCATTATTTTTGCTGGGAGCACGCATATAGATTGCGGAGCAATTGCAATCGGTCGTCGAAACCGTATTACCCCTATCGGGGCTATTGGCGGAGTCGGCGTCGGTGGGGCAGGGTCACGGAAACCCTGGCGCGGAACCTGGGGGTCGCTGGTCATGTTGGATCGGGACCGGGTGCTGGACTTCATCGAGGTCGACGACCCGGGGGTGATTGTGCGTGGTTTTACCCTCGCGATGCGGGATGATCTACTGGATGCGGTGAGTAGCGGCATTATGGCAGGTCGGGCGTGGCCCACCAGTCGGGGGCAACGGGGTTATTGAAGTGGATGCGGGAGGTTTCTGCATTGAGTCATTAACCCAGCTACTCACGGGTGACATTGTGTATTTTGCGATTTTTGCAGCGGGCGGTGCGAATGCTGGATGCATTAGAAGATATGTCCAATAACTACAATGTGAGGAACCATGTTCGGTGGGTGCAGGAGCGATTTTTATCGCAGCCTGGTATGCATTTTCGTTCTGCTGTACCGTAGCTACCGCAATACGTATGCTTCAGATCCTAATTCGGTGCTGCTCCTCGCTTTGCGACGGGCGATCACCGCCACGAATCCCGCCGAGGTGGCCGGCCTCACGTCCAGCGCCGATCCCGGTGTTGTGCTGCTAAGCATGAGGAAGAACTCGGTAAACTGCAAATGTTAGCTATGACACCGTTATCTGCTGCTGAAGATGAGGCCCGGGAACGGTTGATTGTGGCGCACCAGCATGCGCTGCGGTCATTAAGGTAATAGAGCGAGGAGATCATGAATAATCCACTGGCACTGGCCATTGATTTTGGGACATCAAATTCGGCGGCCGCCCACACCGCGCCACTGACCGCTGCGGTGGAACATTACTTCCCTTGTCGCACCGCAATAACCTGGTTCCCTCTGCGGTCTATGTGAACGATGATGGTTCCGTGCTGTATGGCGAGGCTGCCCTGTCGCAGGGGCGCCGGAACCCGTCCCGCATGGTGGTGTCCCCCAAACGCTATATTGGCCACGAACTGGTGCAGCTTGCCGGCAAGGATGTGCCGTTGAAGGATCTCATGGCCGCCCTGTTTCGGGGCGTGCTAGAGAAGGGCTGCGCCCAGCATGCCGGCCAGACCCCGGCCAGCATCACCATCACCCACCCGGAATCCTGGTCTGTGCATAACGGGACACATTGCTGGGGCGGCCACCAGCATTGGGGTGCCCAAGGATGTGTTGCGCACCATCACCGAGCCGCGGGCGGCAGCCATGCACTATGCGGCCAAGCAGAAAATCCCGCCCGGGTCGCATGTGGCGGTGTTCGACTTCGGTGGCGGCACCCTGGACATTGCGGTGCTGCGGGCGGAAACCCACCGGTGACTTTAGGGTGATTGCCGCCAAGGGCGACAACAGCCTGGGCGTCACACCATTGATAACCTCCCTGTATCGGTGGGTGATTGATCAGGTGGAAAAGGACGATCCCGACCTGGCCGACGAATTCGCTCCTCCCAGGTGTCGATCATGCATTCCCTGGACGAGTCCATTAGGGAGGCCAAGGAAATGCTGTCGGACACGTCCTCGGCGACGATCACGGTGTCCACCCCGCACGGGGAGCAGGATTTCCTCATCACCCGGGACGAGTTCAACGAGGTGATTTCCGGGGTGGTGGACCGGGCGGTAGAGCTCACTCAGTCCGCGTTGCAGCAGGCTGGGGTGGATCGTCGCACCCCGATTTATATGACCGGCGGGTCGTCGAGGATACCCTATGTGCAAAACCGGTTGGGCGAGGTCGCGGTGGTGATGACCCTGGATGACCCGAAGACCGTGGTGGCCCGGGGTGCCCTGGAGGCCACAATGCTGGGGTTCACCGAGGGCACCGGCAGACATTGTGGTGCCGAAACCCACCCGGCCGGATAACCCTCGCGAGGGTCCGGGCACCTTGAGCTCGGTGACTGCGTCGGCTGCCGCGGCGCCGAACCTCACCACCCAATTCCCCACCCAGCCAGACCCGTCGGGACGAGAGTAGCTACGCAGGGCGCCCAAACGCTGGCGGCAACGTCGACGGCCACGCCGTCGAAAAAGCAAAAAGGGCGGCAAGAAAAAGGTCATCATTGCGGTGGTCGCGGTCGTGGCGCTGTTGGGCGTGAGCGCGGTGGCGTACCGGATGCTGGGCACGAAATCCACCGTCACACAGGTGAACACTACCGCGAAGGATTCGGACATTCCGCTGCTAGGAACGCTATAGCACCGCAAAAACCAATTCTTGCCGGCAAAACTACTCAATGCGATGCGGCGGTGCGGTGGCAAAGGCTGACTGAATACAACGATCACCTCACCGTGCCCGTCATCAGTGCGGCCTCAGCAACGATGATGACGCCCCCAAGATGGACGACAGTAAACCCAGCTATATTTATTGGGTGCCCTGGTGACCAGTCCGAAACCGCCCACACCGAGCTGCAAATCCGGCGAGGTGCTGCGCGCCGACGATGATTCCCACCATCCACACGTCACAGTTGCAGGAATCCAGCAGTTCCAGAACCAGAGTGGGCTTGGCCTTCCCCAAGACGGGCAGCGGGTTTGTGTACATGTACTACCCTAGGATAAATTCACCCTGTATTTTTGGTGCCATAGCCCAGCTACAAAGACCGAAATCACCGAGTATCTGAAATACCTTGGTGTCATGAGTTAGTAGTACCCTGATAGGGAAGCCTCCCGAAACTGTGGCAAGCTGCGGCGGAGAACACAAGCGGTAGCAGTTTTCAGGAACATTTTTAGTGAGGGCATTTCACCGTAGACGAGCGCGGGCTCGTGGTCGGTGAAAGGAGACATCATGACACAGTTAAACGATGCTAATAATGATTCCAATACTGCCGCCATTAGAAAAATTTATTCGGTGATGTGGCGTTAGCGCCACCGGGTTAGGGGTCGATGCTTGATGTGGCATTTCGACCTCAATACTTTAGACCCCGGCATTGATATTCCCACCAATGACGTTGATTTAGGGAGCCTCGATAACCCTGCTGGGGATCTGGGGGCGGTATCGGATGATGACCTGGATACTTATCAGACCATTGGCCACGATGATGATAATCTAGGTGAGGAACATAATGGCGGTCAGGAGAGTGTTCACGACGGCGATGACCCCTTCGCGGTCGATACGCATGATCTACATCATGATCTTGATGATCTTGACGATCCAGACCATTTTCAGCGGTCTGGACCATTGAACCATCTCGATCACTCATTCGACAACCTCGACGATGGGGCGATGATTTGCTGGGAGGCTGGGACGCGATTTCCAATGACCGTGAGACGGATCGAGCTCATTCGACTCGCACAAGCGGGCGATCAGCGGGCCTTCAGGCAGCTCATACAGGAGGCGCATTCGCGCATGTGGGCGGTGTCTATCCACCACCGGGAACCGGCATGATGCCGAGGACGCCCTGCAAAACGCCCTCCTGACATTTGGCGTAATATCGGCAAATTCGAGGCGCGCGCAAAATTCTCTACCATGGGCGTACCGCATTGCTCCAACGCCGCCCTGCAGTGCGATCCGTTCCCGCCGCGACACCCTTGACGCCGACGCCGGCATGTCCGAGCCCGACAAATATTCGCTTGTCGACGACCAGGTTACCGCGAGCATCGTCATCCGCAGAGCCCTCCAAACCCTCAGCCCGGAATTCAAAGAGGCCATCATCCTGCGGGAATACGCCGGAATGAACTATCAGGAAATCGCAGAACACCAACAGGTGGGGGTGCAGACGGTGAAGAGCCGCCTGAATCGGGCCCGCACCCGGCTGCGGGAAGCCCTAGAAGAAGCCGGGGTGAATCGGGCGTAGGGCGTCGATAAGCCTAGCTTTAGTAGCTCCAGGTTACGGACCTGGGTGCGCGGCGTCAGGCTGTCAGCTGCGTCACAGCTGGGGGACAGCTCGTCGATGGTCTCTACCTGCAACAACTGCATGGTGCGGCGAACCTGCTCCGCCAGGATTTCGATCGCCCGGGTCACGCCGGCCTCCCCACCAGCCATGAGCCCATACAGGTAGGCGCGGCCAATGAAAGTGAACTTGGCATGGCCGCGCAGCCACAATATCGGCGCCAGCGCCATACATGCCCATATCCATGGTGACATCCAGGTCATTACCGACGCACGACCACCTCGAGGCAGCCAGAACGGCACCGGCGCCCGGGTCCAGTTGGCGGCCACCATGGCTGAGACAGGATAATGCCATCCACACCTAGGTCGGCGAGGCTTTTGGAACCTCCACATTCTGCACACCCTTGACCACCAGCTTTGCCCCGGCCACATGGAGCGAATCTCCTCCAGATCCGAGAACTGGATGCTGGGGATCCATGGCAGGAATTCAGCAGCCACGGTGCCGCCGGTGCTGTAACGATGCAAACGCGCAGCGTGGGGGTGGTGAGGAGTCAACCCACCACCAGGGGCGGAATCGCATTTCGCCATGGTACCCAATGAAATTTTGCGGCGGAATGGAGAAAACCATTGCGCTTATCCCAGATCAGGCGCCCGCAATCGGGGTGTCACCGTGAAGAACAACGTGTCAAAACCATGCAGCGGCGCGTTTCACCAGCCCATCCGGAGATTTCCCGCTGCCGCGCGCATGGCATACAGCTGAAAAAGTTTCGGCCGTGCGAGTTGCGGCCTTCACATCCTCACAGGGGTGGTGCCCAAGGTGGACAGGCAGAATGGGATGCCGGCCTTCCGGCAGCGGAGCGCCAGCCAGCTCACTCGGTTCGCAGGCGGGTGCAGAAACCCGTCGGGCGATACCGAACGGGAGGGCGGACGGGCCGCCGAACACCCTCGCAGCTGGTATCCGCACTGCCGACATCGTTGAGGATGGAGGGTGTGGAACTCCACATCCTTGAATAGCCTGGCGGGCCTGATCTATCGAGATTTCGTCGTCGGCGGCACCATCCGTGTAGTCAGAGCGGCCGCCGGTCGACGCTTAGCGATCTTCCGCAGGTCATCAATGGTTTGGGCGTCGCTGAGGCGCGCCCGCTTGAGATTGAGGTCGAGCTTCTAAACTTAATCAGATCAAAGAAATTTTCGGTTGGATGCGGCAGCTGACGCTGGACTTTAGCCATGAGCTTTCCCTTCGTGACATGGGGTGGCGCCCCCGCGATGGCAGCAATAACACCATGTGGGGTAGCGCAAATGCTAGTTACTATTCACCTTACATAAATCAGGAGAAGCTCGCCTAGTTGGCGTAGTTAATGCTAACTATCCTGGCTTTTCGACGGTTCCAACCGGTGCGAAGCGCTGTGATTCAGGGCGCTCCCGGAGGGATTCGAGCTGGGCGCCGGCGTAGAGGGCGTCGACAAGCCCTGGGAAGCGGGCATCGAGCTCGGCGCGCCGGAAACTCACCTTGCGATCGCGGCCCACAACGGTGGTCGGGTCAGGCCGGCCTCGCGGAAAATCTTCAAATGGTGGGGAAACCGTCGATTTGTGCAGGTTGAGCTCGTCCGCAATATCAAGGCAGCTCACGGTGCCGTTGGTGACGAGCCGGTGAAAATATAGAGGCGGGCCGGCTCGGCAAGCACATACAAAGATTCGGCTGAGCAGCATCATCGGCGTCGGGCTGGGGAGAATCGCTGGTTCCACACACGCAAGTGTAATACGTCATGCTGCGGCGTTGCCTGCCACGACTCAACCCCAATGGTTGGATGATCTTTGCAACTGTTTGATAGTCATACATGGTTGGATACATGTCAAACAATATGCCGTTGCGGATCCTCCTCCCGCTCACCATCGTGACCTTCGCCGTCGGCACCGACACGCTCGTGATCGCCGGCCTCCTCCCGGCAATCTCCCAAGAACTCCACGTTTTCCCCACCAGCGCTGGGCAACTGTCACCGCCTTCAGCATCACCTTGCCCTGGCCGCCCCCATACTGGGTGCCATCACCGGTGGCCTCCGGCGCGACACCGCCCTCAAACTCGGACTCATCGGATTCATCATCGGCAATGCCGCCACCGCACTCGCCCCCCACCTTCAGCCTCGCCCTGGCCGCCCGCATACTCACCGCCCTCGGCGCCAGCCTCTCACTCACCCTCCGCCTCCACCATCACCGTCGCCTCGCCCCCGCCGACAAACGCGGCCGCGCCCTCGCCATCGTCATGGGCGGGCTCATGTCCGCAACCGCCCTCGGTGTTTCCCTCGGCCTTATCATCGGGCAAGCCAATTGGCGCCACACCATGTGGGCACTCCACCGTACTCGGCGCCGCATCCCTCATCGCGGTCTTCCGGTGGATTCCCCGGTCACCCTGCCGGCCATCCCCTCCGCAACCGGCTCCAACCCCTCAAAGACCTGCGGGTTCTCGGCATCGTCGCCACCACAACTCTCGTCGTGGGCAGCAATATGCAAATCTACGTGTACACCGGGCTTATCACCGGTGCCGCCGGAACCATGCTCATCATCATCGGCTTGACGACGTTCGGCGTCTGCACCATCATCGGTAACTTCGCCGCTGGCAAACTCCACCGACGCCTACACCCCGCAACCTCGCGGTCCTCGTCAGCATCATTGGCCTGGCCTCGAGCCAAACCACCTTCAACCTGGGCGTCTGCACTCGGTATCATGTTGATCGTCCTCGCCTCGCAACGGCTTTTTCGGCGGCATGCTCACCGTGCCGCAACAAGCCCGAATCGTCGCCGAAAACCCAGCCAACGCGCCCCTGCTCATCGCACTGCTGTCCTCCGCGGTCTATACGGGCTTCGCCCCTGGCCGAGCGCTGTGGGAAAAATTGTCGTCGACGCCGCGGGGGCAGGCATCATCCCCTGGACCTCAGCCATCATGCTGCTTATCCCGCTCCCTGCTTACCTTCACCATCAAGACCCCGGCGGCGCCGGCAGCAACAGGGGAGCAGGTGGACTGGAAAATATCCAGCTAGAAATCCAGCGTGCTTGCAGCGCCGGGGGTCAGTCAGCAGCAGCCGGTCCTTCACAACCTCGTCGGCAAGCGACTCGCCGTTTCGCTGGAAACGTTTCAACATGGATCTTCCCACGGTGATGTCAACTTCAGTTTCTGAAAAGCCCCTCTGGAAAATCATGCAAAATTGTGTGCAATCCGCTGCGTTTTGATCCATCAATAGACAACGCAACATACGCCCCACGATTTTTAGCCTCATTGATTTGTTCTATTAAATCAGCGAGGCAAAATGATTGAGCGCCGTAGCGATTTTTGCGCGAATCGACATAAGGTGGATCGCAATACAATTAAATCGCCGGCAGTCACCTCAGCAAATATCGGCCTAAAATCTGAAGTCCGAAAATCCACATCGGAAACTGCAGCATGCCAAGCCATAACCCTGCCACGAAACGAAGCAGTACTCGATCGGCATGTCGGGCACCACAGGGGTGACATAGCACCATCCTTACGGCGGAACCGGATCACTCCGCCATAACAAGCCCTAGAGAGAAAAATAAAATCCTTAGAGTTAGGATGCGCGTTATATGCCTGCAAAGCTTCAGCATAAACCGATCGTTTATCTTCACCCTGTTCAATGCGAGTCCCGGTAGTGTGCGTATGCGGTGATGAGGGTTTCAGGATCGTCACACTAACTCCCAAATCCCCATGAGCGGTGCGAGTATATCTGACGCAATGGCTTTCCTAGGGGCCAACGTTCCCAACACCGCGCCTGATCCCAGAAAAGGTTCGAAATAGGTAGCGTAGTTGTCTGGAAAAAACCGAATAATCTCCGACGCCATGCGCTGCTTATTCCCTACCCATTTGAGTAGTTGATTTCCCGATGTGATGCCTGTCGTTGTCTGCATAGATCATCTATTCTACAGTCATATCCGATTTTCGGATAGCTGCGTATTTGGAAGTAGGATCTCACTGTGGAATCGCCTGACTTAATAGCATTACGCCGAATGTTGGGACGTGCCATCAAACAAGCACGAGTCCAGGCTCAGTTAAGTCAAGCCGAAGTGGCACGAAGAATGAACGTTCCACAATCATGGGTATCTAATGTTGAAACTGCAGTTCGACGTATTGATGTGGTTGAAGCATGGATGCTCGCAGATATTCTCGGAATCGATCTCACTGATTTGTAAAGTCATTTGTTATGAATGATGGGGATATATTGATAGCTGATGATGCATGGCGGAACCAATCTCAAGCATTTTGGAACTATGTCCGAGTAATCTCTAGAAAAACCTAGGGTATTCACGAAGCGGAAAGGTTCTTCGGCATAGTGAAAAAGACATCCGTCGTGCACTCATTAATCTAAACCTATCAACAGATATTAATGTTACTATAGGTCAACTTGTTCAATATTTTCATTTTCGCGCAGATCTTATTGAGACAACAATGGCCACGTATCTGCAAAACCCCAGATGAAGCCAGGACATTATTTTGAAGAAGTAGTGGCACGTTACACCACTTCGGTAAACCTCACGTTTTAAACCAGAATGGTCATGAAAACGCTCATGTATATGCAGTCAAAAATGGTGTTCCAGCCATAGCACCATCACAATAAACAAAAGGCCATAAACGTGAGATTGATTACCTGACAGCGGTATCAAATATCTTGATATCGCATCATTTGGCTGAGTGAAGACTTCGACCAAGACCCTCATGCAGGCTTCCAGTCGTGACGGAATCTGGAATTATCCAAGGGCAAATGAGTAGACGGATGTGATGGAGCCTCATCCATCATGTGTCAATCCCTTAGCGGTTTTGGGAATTTAAATGTTATTACTATACGACGACTTTGGGTCAAAGATTAGTGATGCTGTTTACATCGCTAGTTTAGATGTAGGGTAAGGAACGTGATGAGATTCTAACAACACTGCAAGAAGGATGATACACGACGTTATTCCTCGATGCCTACTCAACGTGGTTGGAACAGGGTAAAAGCTATCTTTGCAGGATAGTTGATCTTTTACATCGCGGTTCGATAGATGATCTCGTGATTGGGGGCCTGAAGTGTTGACAGCTATTCCCGAAATGAAAGAAATGGAGAAGCTCAAAAGCTTCTCCCAGATTGATGATGGACTAGTCGGGGTCAAGGCGGAAAAACTGCTCCACCCGAATCATCCGCGCTGGTGACAGCCGCGCGGGCAGCAGCACCTGCGCAATGTGGCAGCGTGCCATGGTGGGCCTCATGGTAGAGGTGGAAACTAATTTATTTCGGCGAATTTCCCGTCGATAGTCGCCGCTATTGTAACGGGCAATATGAAGTAATTATGCGTCACCGAAAACAAAAACTTATAAAATATATACTTGTTTGATTAAGGGGGAATTAATGGGGTTAATATTCCAAATAAGCCGGTAAATTTGCAGTTATTGCAACACGCCGGATAGAAGACAATACAAAATGATCTCCATATTCCACCCTAGAATAGGTGTAATTTTATTGCTCGTCGGAAAAATATGGCCGAAAGGTTGTTGGAAACATGAAGATCACGGACATCAATAGTTACTCCGGTACACGCATAACGTGCCGCTACTCACGCCTATACAGTCGGCCTTCGCGCCACCCGAGGATCCCCGGTTTCGTTCGACGATTGAGCTATTTTTGATAAGTCCAATTCGGTCATTGTCACCTATTATCTTTGCCTGCTGTCGGTACTGATTCTTGACTCGGTGAGCCGCACCTTGACGGTGCTACGAACCCCCTATGTGTTTCTGCCATTTCTGGGGGTAGTCATCATCCTCATGTATAAAACAAAATTTGCTAACACTGGTTCGCTTATTATTGGCAATACGGGCGTGAATGTGCGGACCAAAGCCAATGAGGGGTTCTTTATTAAGTGGGGTGAAGTATCAGAGTTTCGGGCCCGTGGACCCTGACCGGACGCATGGTGAATTGACTCATCGAACCGTCATGCCTGGGGATACTTCGCAGGTGTACCTTACTCGCCGACTGTCGCACACCCAGGAATTCCGGGTAGTACAGTTAGCAAAACTGCTCAATAGCTATCGGTCTCATTACTCCGTGGGGCATGTAGCATTATAAGTAGGCTGTATGGCAGAGCAGGCGCGTCATGCGACTGCAGACTATCCGCCCCGAGAATTTCGAACAAAGATGTGCAAAGATTGAGATTATAGTGGGAATCATCCTCCTTGCTGGTGGGGTGTATCAAGCGGTTTCCTGTATCGCAAAGACATGGTGTTTGCGCTCGCGTCCTTGGTCGCGGGGTGCGCGGCCGCTGGCATATTCTTGATGACGTTTTTCCGACAGCCCCGCCGACTTTACCCTAGATGAGCAGGGATTACGGGTGAGTTATCCCGCTAAAAAGGTGGATATTATCCCTGGGATACCATTGGGGAGCTCGTGGTGGTCGACGATGGTGGCGTGCCGTGCATTGGTTTGAGTGTGAGCGCGCCCCGAGGAATGCGTCCATGTCCCGCCCGGATATCAAACGAACGAGTTTGCGATTCTGCTCAACAGCTACCGGGAGTTCTACGCCCCTGAGGCACATCTGTGAAAAACGTCAGTCGCTTTCGCCACTGCCCTTTAATCGTTAAACCTTAGGATGGTACGTGCCCCCTAAGGTTGCGTGCAATATGATTGAGGTATGTCCGCACAACAACGGCTCAATAGTCAAATTAGTTTTCAGTTCTACACCGGTTCGCGGTTGATGCAGCGAATGTACCGGCCCTTATCTCGACGAATGGGGCATTACGTACTCCCCAATATTTGGTATTGAGTGCTTATGGGAGGAGGACGGTCAAAACCATCTGCCGACCCATCAATCCCCTTGGATCTTGATTCGAACCTTGTCGCCACTGCTCAAGCCGCATGGAAAACGGTGTTTCGTGCGTCGACAAGCGGATAAAACCGATTATCGACGTCCTCTTTTCCTCACCCAGCGGGGTCAAAAACTGCAGGACGAAGCCATCGTCATGAGCAGGAAATCGTGAAAATGTCTCAACTTTCACCGATGCCGACCTGAAGGCCATTGGCACGGTCATGGCGAAAATTAATCCAAATGGCACATCACTGACTAATACCTGACGCTCATATGTGCATGTGACGACCTTAGCTTTTCGGCTTATTGGGGTTATCGGATGCGTTAGTGCCGCGGCGATTCTGCCGCCGAGCTTGCCGACGCCGCCGCCGCGCTGCCCGCAGCACCGCAGCCTGCTCCACGCTGGTGCCCGTGGTGCGCCTGCGCTGCCTGCGGGGGTAAAACCCGCCCCCAGCCACGCCGCCACCGGTGCGGGGAACCCACCATCCCACCAGGTGCGCAGGATGCTGAGCGCATCACAGCCGGCCTCGCTAACCGGCGGCCTCGCCAGGCTGGAATGCCCAACTCTGATACACTGCCGCCTGCGTAGGGTACGCTGGCCTTTCGCCCACGGCACCGCGTCCACCCCCGCCAACCGGTGTCTATAAACATGCGGGCGGCTGCGGCCGGCACCCCGGCCCGCAATAACACCCTGCATCGAGGCGGCAGCCGCCGGCGGCACTGGGAGGGTGCCGCTCGTGCCGGCCAAACAGTTCTTTCCACCAGATCTCGTGGCTGAGTTTCTCCCCTGATATGCCGCGCCAGCGTCTCCGGGGAGCGAATATCCTAACTCCGCCAGTGCACTATATCCCTCGGCGTCATGCTGGCCTGCGGTAGATCCGCCACCTCGTAGGAGATATACCGGCCTCCTGCCAGGCGACCGCCTCTCTGGGGCGTAAAACCCCGTGGTTACGCCACTGATCCGCGGCGGCGATTCGAAAAACCCTTGCCAATCCACCGGCGGGCCAAGCCGACGCTGAAACCATGGGTCGTCCACTGGTGCAGGCGTTCGGCGGTAGCTGGGGTGACGAGGGCTGCTGGGGAGGTGGGGTTGAAGCGACCGTGGAATGCCCTTTTTCAGTTGTTGGTCTCGATGCTATTGATCAATGTTGACGGTGCTGCCCACCATGGGGATGGGGTAGTGCTGGTGGGATCTCGACGCGGGGTTTGGATCACCGCGATGATGACCGGTATCGGTGGTCGATGGTCCGGCCAGGGGGTTTCGCCATCCGTGAGCACAATAATCAGGGTAGGCTGCGGTTTTAGTTTACTAGCTGCAGCGATGCCAGCCCGAATATCCGTCCCGCCGCCGCTGTTAATAACGGCATGTGGCCGGCTCGGATGGTTTGCGGTGGTGGGCAACCAGGTCGCAACAAATCACCCGGATTTGCCGCAGGTTGGCGTGCTGGATGATCCGATAAGCTCTGCTCATGACCGTGTTGAGCTGCTGACCGCTCACGCTCCCGGAGGTGTCCACCACCACGGCGATCTCCGCTTTTGGCGCCACCATGGTGGGCAGTATCACCCCGTTGGGTGCGGGCCGGCGGGACGGGCGTCGATAAGAATAATCCACCTGGCCGGTCCCAACACGCAAGCCTTGCCTTATCGTTGCGCGTAGCGTGGCCCGCCAATCTATGGTTGGGCGGAGCTGCTGCTTCGCCCACCGCCGCCACCCACCGGGAACAGCGGTGCGGTTGGCCACCCTGTTGCTCAATGTCGGGGCGATGCGCAACTCCAGGAGGTTCCGCGCCAAATCGGACATGGGTGGGTCCCATCGTCGGCGCCGCCCGTATCCAGGCCGCCATCGGCAATCCCCGTCGGCGGCCTGACCACAGTCAATGAGATCCCGTGACATGGCTGCTGCCGGCCAGGTGCGCTCTCATCCAAGACCTCGATGAGGGATAAATATTCTTCCGCGAGTCGGCCTCGGGCAGCCCCAGGGGCCTGCGGGGATACGACGCCCGGCGGCGAGGCGAGGCCCAGGGCTCCAGGTCGTCGTTGACTTCCGCGTCGGCGGCCTGGTTCCACCCTGCGGGCGGCAAGGTCATCGGTTTGCTTTCGCCGACGGCGTGGCGGGACTCGGTCCCAGCATCATGATCGTGGGTGACCGGGGAGCGTGGCATGGTGGCGGCACAGATGCCCAATGTGGTGCAATAACCACCAGCCAAACTCCGGGGTGGGGTGGCAAGCGCCGTACCTGGATCAATGTGGATGCGCCAGTGGGTGTCCGCTGAAACGCCCGGAATTGCGGGTCCGGCACCGGCCGCCGAACGCCGCCCATCCGATCCGCCTGGGTATCCGGTTGTGGTTCGGAAATGTTGGGCTCAGGATCACCGGCTGGAGGGCGAATAACGCCGAGGTCAGATAGGGGCGGCATGCGCGCCACAGGCGTGCCTGGCGAAACCGGTTCCGTGTTTCGGCAGCCCACGCTTCGGCGGCCTTTAGCCCCTCAAAGGTTTCTCGGGTTCCGCGGATTGGTCATGGCATGAGTCCGGCCCGCCGCAATATTGGTGCCAACTCCAGCAGCTCGGCGGGCAGCGGCGCGCCCGCGGACGGTGCTGTGCCAGGGACTGGGCGGCGGTGGCTGCCACGTCCGGGGTGCGGGCCACCCCGGGCGATCACCCGCCACGCCCGTTGCCAGGTTTCCCACGCAGCATCGCTATCGTGCGGTGGCTTCCGCCAACTCGGCTTCCTCCAGCTCGGTTACCGCAACAGCAACAACGGCGCTGAGCAGGGCGTGTAACCGATCAACCTCTACGGGTAATGCCACCCCATCCGGGTCCCGCAATATTGTCTGCGGGTCGGGCAGGTCAAGATTTCTTTCAACCAGGACAAGGTTTCTGAACCCGGCGGCTTCCCCACCGCCCCGATGAGCAGGGTAGCGATGACGTCTCTGCTGGCACCATTGGCCCAGCTGGTGGCCACCGCACTGGCTGCCATCTCCCACGTGCGGGGCGAGGGCCATGCCTGGCCCGCCCTGATCCGGGAGTCGGGGATGACCGAGACGAGCTGGGGCCGAACCCAGCAGAAACGTGCCGATATGTGTTTCGCCGCGGCGATTTGCGCCGCATTTGGCGAGACGGCTTTGAGGCTGGTGAACCGGGGAAACCACACTGATAAACCCGGTGGCGATATCGGTGGCGGTGGGCTGCCATTGCAGATGAATGACCGGTTGGCCAGCGGCGTTGCCAGGTCCCAGCCGTCGGCGGCAACGCTGGGTGGGTTAGCGGCGGCGATGATCCGCACATGTGGGGAAGCCTGAGGTGGCCAACGGTCTTTTCGAGCACAATCCGCAACATGGCGGCCTGCACCGCGGGCGGGGCGGTGGTGAGCTCGTCAAGAAAGAGAATGCCCTGGCCCTGCTTGGCGAGGCGTTCGGCCCAGTGCGGCGGCGCAAACCAGGTAGTGGTCTCGCGCACCACGGGCAGGCCGGTGAAGTCGCTGGGCTCATGAATAGACCCAACAACGACCTCTAACGGGAGGTCAAGATCGTGGGCGAGGGCAGTAATCATGGAAGTCTTTCCGCTGCCCGGCGCGCCCCACAGGAGAATGGGGAGTTTCGCTGCGATAGCGATGGTGAGTGCAGAGTGAGAGTGATCATTATTTTCTCGGTACAGCAGCCCGCGGCCACCGTACTTTTGTGCACCGCCTGCTTGGTTACCCGAGCGCGGCGGCAATCTGCTCCCAGGTGGCGCCCTGGTTGCGGGCGCGGCGCACGAGCATTGTTTCGCGCCGCTCTAATTCGGTGCGGAGCTGTCGGGTGCTTCGAGGCTGGTCAGCGGTTGATGTCCCCGGTTGCTTTGGTGAGGTTGATGAGGCTCGGAATCCACACCGTCAACTTTAGTTGAAGCGCCGCGGTGCATTGGTCCACGCTAAGTCCCATGTCGTCAAAGCTTTGTCGACGACCTCCGGTTCCCTTGAGCCGCAACACGGCGAGCCCCAGGTCGCGGGAGTGATGTCGGCGGTGGCCTGCGCTGCGACGGTTCGCACCAGGGATCGGGTGTGTGTGAAGCCTATGGGGTGGCGCAGGCTGTCCCAGAAGGTTCGGGGTGTGGGATGGGCATGGTGGGGTGAAGCTCGGTGCCTACGGCCAGGGCGCAGTGAGGATATCGAGGTGGTCGGCTTGGGGATCGCTGCGGCTGCGGGCGACGAGTCGGAGGTTTTCAGGGTGTTTGGCGGCGGTGGTGAAGCGTGGTGTGATACTCATATCGTCAACAATAGTTGACATGCCTGGAGATTGTCAACCATGTTGACTTATTGTGGTTTTGTGCACCCCGCTTCGTTCGGGCCGTCGCCACCGCCGTCAACGGATCCGCTGGCCACGGATGCTTTGGGATACTTCCCCGCATCTCCGAACGCACATTCTGATACGGCCCCGCCCAAAAACTGCCAAATCATCAGTAATCGCCACTCGGCCGACCTGCTGGCGATAATAACTCAAACACCACCCTGCTCACCCCCAAACACCGGAGAATCCGCCAACCCAAAACACTCCTGCAACTTCACCCGCACCCGCGGCCGATCCCCCACCATAATCAACTAAAAACACCACGACCCGATGCAGGTACCACCCAACTCGGCCGGCGCCAACTCATCCAACTGGCTCGCCGCCGGCCACGGCAACACCCGCTGCAAAGCCGAATACAAGTCAATATCCTCAACCTCAGTGCTCGAAGCAACCAGATCAATCTCCGGGCCAACCACCAGCTGCCGGCAGCGCCGCCACATCCGGCCACGGATCACCGCACCCGATGCGCCAAAAACCGCAAACCGATCCCACAACCGCGCAGCCCGACCACCATTGGAAACAACCTCACACCCTGCTCCTGTACCACCGCGGTCACCGCCGCCCGCCACACCCGGATCCGGCTGCACTGGGGTGCGCGACAACACGATCGCACCAGCTGTCACCACCCGCGTCGCCCGCACCCGACCACCCTCAAACACACATTCGGTTTCCTGACACGCCAATAACATCCAGCGCCACTGACTCCGCGATCGGCGCCGCCGCCCTGAACCCGCGCCTCGACCCGAACGCTCCAACCGCACATCCGCCACCGCTAACCACCCTCACCCAGAAGCCCAAACCCGCCGGCACCACCGCCCGCGTCCCCGAGCCAACAAATACCCCCATCCGCCACCCGGCGCGCCACCAAATGCGGAAACGCATGCCCAATGACCTCACCTGGGGCGACCTGCCGGGATGTGCTGAAGCCGCCAGCCGCTGAAGACGACGAACCTCCCGCTGGTCAGGGCGTCGCAAAGCAATATTGCCGGACTCGCCAAGGCTGAGCAGCGCCACGGTGGGCCGCCGCCGGGCCGAAAATCCAGCAGCGCCTTCCCTGAGCCGCGGATCCACCGGCAACTGTGCCAGCTGGCGCTACCTCGCGGATCCGCTGCCCCAATCGCCGCCAACGCGGCCGTGGCCTGCGCAAACGCGGTGGCCGGTGGCTGGTCCAACAGCGGAAACCCGCCGGCGCAGCACCCCAACACGACAACAAGAGGGCAACCTCGTCAGATCGGTCTGACCGAATCTCCGGTCTCGGTATGCGGTGCGAAATGCGCAGAGTCCGACCGCGAATAGCAGCGGATCACCATCCCCGGCCCTCCCGGCCGGCACGACCCGCCCGCTGCACCGCACTCGACTGGCTACAACTCACCGTGACCAGGCCATTCATGCCGCGCAGGGTGTCACGCTCTGGGCACCTGGCCAGGCTGGCGTCAACAACGGTGCGCACACCCGGCACCGTCACCGACGACCCGCCACATTGCGGCGACAATAGTGGGGCCCAGCATGCCGCAGCGCCCGATCCCGCTCAGCAGGGACTGGCCGCCATGGAGAGGAAAACACCGGCACATCCGGTGATCCGGCCCAGCCTGGCGCAGCACGCGGTAATGTCCCGCACCCCTGGAAGAAACACCCGAAAGTCGAATACGTGTTCGTGTTCGGCGGCGATTCGGGCCACACCTGCCACAAACCCCTGGCTCCATTACTCTGTCTCTACCGGGCAGCGGCTCATACCGCTCCGCCACCGGAAACATCTCGGCTGGGGTCGAGATCACTGGCACCCCAACAGCGCAGCAAACCGTCTCGGCATCCGCGGTGGCGGACATGGCAACCACTCGAAGCCCGGGCGCAACACGGCAAGCTCCGCAACCATGCCCAATAATAAATCGTCCATCAAGCTGGCGTTCATGCACTCCGTCTATGATGACCGCCCCCACCCCGGCAAGCTCCGGGTCCCGCAACAGCCGGCGAATCAGCACCTTCGGCGTCACAACCCACCAGCCGGCCGGGCTGCGCAGTCGCCCTCGAATCGTGTAACCCACCTGATCCCCAACCACGCTGCCATCCAGGGAGGCCAGCTGCTCAGTGCCGCCCGCACCGCCACGCGCCGGGGTGCGGTCACCACAACCCGCCCACGGTTTCCGAAACTTCGCCTGATATCAGTGGTGGATGAGGGTGGTTTTTCCCGGTGCTGGCGGCAGCCTGCACCACCACCGACCCGGCGTCGCGTGATGGCGGCGAGTTGGCGTGCACGGGCAGGCCTGCGCCGATGGTGTCAAGATGCATTGCTGTCGCGCTCTTCGTCACAGCAACCAGGGTAAGGCACCGGCGTAAGGTGGGCGTATGCGGATTACCACACATCATCCAGAGCTTACCGAGTCGGGTCTTGTCCGGTGGAGGATGGTGGGCTGCGGCCACCGTGGGCGGCGGTGAGCGATGAGCTGCGCGATTATTACGACACGGAGTGTGCGCCGGCGACGGACGAAACCCAGATTTTTGAGCGCATCTGCTTGGAGGGGTTTCAGCCGGGCCTGAGTTGGCAAACGATCCTGGCTGCGGGTTGCCGCTGCGGGAAACCGTTCCACGTGCTCGACCCGGATGAGGTGGCCAAGTTTACTGAGCGTGGAGTGTTGAGCGACTCATGAGTGTTTCGGGCATGATCCGAATCGCCGCAAGATCGCGGCGGTGATAGCGAATGCGAAGGCCACCATTGAGCTGCTGGAACCGGCGGTCTATCCCCACTTGCGTGGCTGTTTCGCCCCACGCACCACGAGCGGCCCACGACGGTGGCGGGATCGCGTCGACAAGCCCGAACCACGGCGTTAGCGAAAGAATTAAAGCGACATGGTTTCCAGCTAGGGCCCCACGACGGTGTATGCGACGATGCAGGCCATTGGGCTTGTCGACGACCGGGTGGTGGGCGCGGCGCCGCTGGTTCGCTATGCGTGAACATATGAGTGAGAAAAACAGCAGTAGTTACGGGTGGTCGTCGGGGATCGGGAGGCCACCGCGCGTGGCTGGCCGCCGACGGGTGGCACGTCATCTGTGGCTGCCCGTCGGCTAGAGAACCTCGCAACGCATCGCCGAGCGAAATCGGCGGCACCGCCGTATCTGGCTGGATGTGACGGATGACGATTCCGTGGCCGAGTTCGCCGCCCAGGTGTCCCGGTGTGATCTCTTGGTCAATAATGCCGGCGGCGCCAAGGGGTTGGATCCCATCGCTGAGGCGGATGTGGCCGACTGGCAGTGGATGTACGACACCAATGTGATGGGCACCATGCGGGTGACCAAGGCATTATTGCCGCGGCTTACCGAAGCCCACGGCCACGTGGTGAACATTGTCTCGATTGCTGGGTTGCGGAGTTGCCGGGGCGGTGCCGGCTATAATGCCGCCAAACACGGGTGCATTCGCCTCAGCCATGATGCGCATGGAATTCGTCGACGCCGGGTGCGGGTGACCGAAATCAACCCGGGCCGGGTGCAAACCGACTTCTCCCTGGTCCGGTTCAAGGGTGATGCCGAGCGCGCCAACGCCGTGTACGACGGCCACCAAAACCTGGTCGCCGACGATATTGCCGAAACCATTCGGTGGGTTGCCGGCCTGCCCAGCCACGGTGAATATCGACCAGGTGGTGGTCACCCGCAGGAACAGGTGATTTGGCAAGGTTCTGCATGTTACCGGGGTTACCCGCCGGCCCCCGTGAGGGCATCGTAAAGCTATGCTCGAGACAAAATTCAGCGGCAGAAAGGCATCAGAATCATGATCGTTACCACCACAAATAATATTGACGGGCAAGGCAGGTGGCGCAGTATCTTCGGGTCGTGTCCGGGGAAGTGATCGTGGGCGCGAATTTTCGGGCGACATTGCGGCGGGGTTCCGTAACATTGTGGGCGGCGGTCGCAGGCGTACGAGGGGAGCTGCGCACCGCGCGGAGGGAGCGCTGGCGGAAATGGCTGAGGCGGCGCAGGAGCTGGCGTGCAGGGTGTTATTGGGGTCAAACTGATTACCAAAGCATTGTGTGGACGGCGGATGCTCATGGTTGCCGCGACCGGCACCGCCGTGACTTTTCCGCTAGAGGGTATCATGCAGACCAACCGGTTCATGCAACCCGAATAGGTCACTATTTCCAGCGAAACCATTAAACTGGCCAGTTCATCAGCTAGCCAGCCTGGTGGAAACCGGTGGTGCCGCTAAGCAGTCATCGCCAACGGGCGGGTGACCGTCAACGGCGCGCACCGACACCCGCGTGGCAAAAACCTGCGCGATGGGGATGGGTGTGCGTCGACGACATGTGCGCGCAGGCAGGTGGGTTCGGCCAACGATGATTAGTTTCTGACGAGGCGACCGCGAACGATGATTTTGACCCCGAGCAGTGGAGGAACGTAAATGCCCGCTTTCCAAGCCGAACTCGGCATGCCGTACTGGATCGACCTTGACCAGCTCTGATGTGCGAAAGTCGTCCCACTTTTAGTCTCGCAGGTGTTGGGGTGGGAGATTGAGGAAATCTCCGAGGGTTACCGCATGGCCCGGCTGCAGGGGCCCCGGCTGCGGGGTTGGTGAGCGCCCTGAGGCGGAGGAACCAGCCCGACACGTGGGTGACGTATTTTCAGTCCGACAATATCGACCATGATTGCGAACGTGGTCGAATTGGGGGTCGGTGTTGGTGGCTCCGGTTGAGTGCGGTTGGGGCAGCTGGCGGTGTTGGTTGATACCGCCGAGGCGTGTTTGGCCCGATCCAGCCGGCCGGGGAGGACTCCTTTATTGCCGCGGGCGAGCCGGGCACCCCGGGTGGCATGAGTGACCGCCACCGTTTCGATGCGGTGAGGCGGTGGAGTTTTACGAACAACTATTCGGGTGGGTGACCGCCACGACCGATGCCCAGGATTACACCACCGCGCTGGTCGACGGTGCCGCGCCTGCCGGATTCTTCGACGCCACCGGCAAACTCCCGCCCCACGTGCCGAGTTTTTGGCAGTCCTCCCTGGGGTTGCGGATCGGCGCCGCGCCGCCCGGGTCTCGGGAGTTGCGGCGATGTGATCTGGGAGCCGTTCGATTCGGGTTTCGGCACGATGGCCATCATTGCTGACTCCACCGGCGCGACCGTCACGCCGTGTGCGAGGTGGCGCCGCCCGTGCCGGAGGAGGAACTCGTCGGAGTCGGATTCCATCCTGTAGCGATTTTGCGGCCATGATGATCGAGCTTGACGATCTCACCGAGCGGGTGCTCGCCCCTGTGCGACAGCATTCCCGGCGCGGCAGGCTGGGTGAGTTACGGGATATGCAGCCTGCGGCACCACGCCCCGGATGGTGGCGGATCATGGCCACCCATGGGCAGCTCACCTGTTGGTGGCGGGTGGTGCGGAGCGATGGCACGAGTGCTGTTGCTGAATCAGGCGGTTGCCCATTGGGATGCGGGAAAATATCCTTCACCTGGGGGTTAGCGGGTCTATTCGTGAGCGCCGCGCGCAATTGAAAAATGCTATAGCAGAACAGGCACGTACCAAGCCCATTAAGTCGCGTATTGCGCCAACAATCGTGTATGAAAATCTGTGGGCTTGAGTGTGAACTCTAACAGTGTCACTCTCCTGATATGTATGCCCATGTGCTGCCTGTGGATTCGATAATATGGTACTTAAATGTTATTTTTTGCAACTATTTTAAGTTTGTCTTTTATAAAATAAAATAATCACTCAGGTTGACAACTCTCACACAAAACACCACCTTAACCAGATAAGCAAAATAGCGAATACCGGCGGTATTAACCTGCTGCAAATGAATGAGACATATGTAGTTTTAAGTTTTAAAAGCACGATCGGCGGCTCCTATGCAGCTGAGGGGTATTATTCAGATCGAATAGTGTAGTGTTCGGCAACAGTGCTATCGACGACGCCCGCTGATGGATATGGAAGCCCATCTTTAGGGGACCCATTATGATGCTGGTCACATTATGTGGGAATGGGGCTAGTGTGGTCCACCCGCCCCATGAATACCTCATGATAATTCCCATGATAAACTGAAAATGGCAGACGTTCTCCTCATGCTCGTGGTGTCTGGTTATGGATCGGTTCCTCGCTCCACGCAATCCCTGCACGAATTGCGAAAATAACCGCACTCTCCAAGGCCAGAAACCCATGACGAACAATGAGAGTTTTGCTGAAACGTCTGGCAAAATCGTATGGATCTTCGCCAGCTGTTGTCACGTTTATTATGGTGGCCTCCACTATCGCCACCTGTGCTATGGAGGACCATCGCCATGAAACACAGACAGGCACCATTGGTCCCACGCTTCCCCAGGAATCCGCGGGTACGTCTGTAGACATGGCCGCAGGAACGGGCCACAACAACGTACCCAAGCAGTAATCCCTCGACGGCAGAAATGTCTGATCAAGACTGCCCTGAAACATTGCCCCAGCTCCAGCAAAATCACCACCTGCGTGCCACAAGAACGCAAATTACGTTCGACCAAAATACGAGCGTTTGAACGTGGAGCCAGTGGAAAAATGGCTTTCTGACACCACCGAAGTGTGCTGTGAGTAGCTTTCAGCTCTACAGCACGTAGCGGGAACAAAACGCAATAACCGCCATTGTCAATAATATCATGATTGGTGGAGAAATGCCATTCGTCCAAGCAGCCGGACTCCTGCCAGCAGCGCCACCGACACTTGCCGCCGTAACAACGCTTCAACCTCAGTACCAGCCTCATCCCGATGACTATGTGGTGACGGGAAGATCAAACACTCGGACCCTGTCCGATTTCCTGGTTGGGGCCAGCTCGCTCGATCAAGGTGCACACAACATACATCCTGGACCGGAAATGCAATGCCCACCACCGCCACATAGGTGAAGCACCCAGGCTCAAAACACCTTGAGGAATTCAACAGATATGCATTGCTCGCTGCCGGGCAACCTTGCGTCGACACGCGATGCTCCGACACGTACCCGTCACCTTGACCGCCAGCGCCTCCGCCCACCATGGGCAGGCTGGCGATCGTGTCGTTGCTGGCCACCTGGATAAACGTTGGCGGCAATGTGGTCGGGAACTCGCTCGACGCGGGCCCGCAGCGTCGTCAGGCAGCACGGTCAGTCGTGAAAGCGTCAACGCCAGGGCGTCGAAAACGCTGCGCGCACAAGACGCCCAACGCGCCACCCGACGAATAACCCCATGCGCCCACCCAGTCAGCTGCTGACGACGAGCCCACGCTGCGGCGTCCGCAAACCGCCGACATCACCCCGGCAGCGACGCTCAGGCACCAGCGGATAATCCACATCCACCATGGTCACGCCCTGACTAGGCCACCGCCGCGACCTCCGGGCGCCACGCATTCTCCAAGGCCACGCCCGAACCCTTTCCACCAACCACCCGGATGCAGCGACACCGCATACCGGCTATCCGGCGACCTGGGCAACACCGAGCATTGATCCCGGCACCGGACTGACACTGTCACACCCCCGGCAAACGCGACACCCGGCATGCTGTGATCCACCGCCGCCCCAACATCAGCATCGCCGAATGCGTCAGCCGGTCCGGCAACCGCGCATCAAACGTAAATGGCGGCTTGGCCACCGTCGACGGATCATCGGACCACGGTGACCTCTTTGCCGGCGCTCTCATAATGAGCACGGTTATACGTGTGGCAAGTTGCTGACTGTTGCTCGATAGTCTCCTGCTCCATCGCGCTCACCTGGAACGCCGCCCGATCCGCTTCCTCCTGTCGAATCAGAAAACCCTATCGTTTTCGTTCGCGGCATCGCTGGTAGCGAACACCCATCTCAGAGAAAGGAAACCAATCCATGGAACGCATTGACGCTCCAGTTCGATCGGCCGGGCCTCGTTAGGTGGCCTGCTGGAATGGTTGTTGTCAGATGGTCACCCGGTTCCTCCGGGCGATAAACATGGGCGCATCCGCGGGCACCTCAAACGCCCTCATAGAACTCGGCCACATTCCCGCAATCACATTGCACCGGAACTCCTGGGGCAATGGGGATCCACGCCATCAACTGCACATCCAACCCGGGCGGTCTCGACCGCCACACATGCGACCACGCCAAAAACAGGCGCTGCAACCCTCGAAAACTCGGGGCCAACCCGGCGAACCACCCTCGGAATAAACGGGCGGGTCGGGTATCCGCCGTTAAACCCGATCCGCCAAACATACGCAGGCCACAATGGCGATGCCCAAACCGCCCAGGGTCACCAATAAATTTCAGGGTGAACTCGCCATTCACCCCGGTGGTTTCAATGCCGGCCTCCCGGACCGATGGAACAAGGCCCTGAACTGGTCTACCAGCTTGCGGTACGTTCCGTGAACGCCGCCCGATCCTCACAGACCACCAGAATGCAGATTACCGTCACCATCGTATTGGGAACCCTGGTCGTCAAACCCACGGTTGATCTTTGCCGATCACCGCGCCAACGTCTGAAATTCTCCGCCGCATCGGCGTCGGGGAGGTGAACGCAAGTAAAATAGCGGCGGGGAACGCAATACCAGCACGATCTGAACGATCATAAGGTTTCGGAAACTTTGTTCAACCTATAGTCGTGTAGGAACGGAACCTCGGCGCTTTCCACCAAGCGCAGCCCCATCCGATTCGAACCCAGGCCGGTGTAATCCCGCCACTTATCCGGGTAGCTGATCTTGGCCTGAACTGGCCAGGGCTTCGCTCCGGGTTGCCGGTCATCCACGGCAACTGGCTGATCCGCTCATGGTAGGCCTTGACCAGGTAATCCAACTAACTCCACTCATTTCGGTTTTCGAGTCGTGAAATGCTCGGCCAAACAGCCGGCCAACTTCCCGCCCCACATAAACTGGCGAGATCCAGGCCACGCTTCCACCGGTCCCGCTGCACCGGGGTGCCGGTGAGCACTGTGCCAGAACGCGAAATTCGCCTGGGAAATCTCATCCGTGAGCAGGCCGGCCCGGCCGCGCAACACATGCCATTTCCCGCCCACAGCTTCCAATCATCCATCCGGTCCGCCGTGAGCAGGCCCGCCACATGATCCAGGAAAGATGGCATCCCATGCAATGACCCTGTCCGTGGTGCCCCAGCACCCCACCATCAGGTCCCGCACCGGTCCCGGAAGACCCGCAAGCGCGGTGGGGTTATAGGTTTTCACCGCATCCCGGGCGGAGACCACATCCCAGTGGCCGGCCGCAACATCCTTCCTCCCCAGGGCGAATGACAGGCCCGCGGCGGTGGCATCCAGTCCCAAAACGCCAGCATGGTGCCCACATGCCGCCGCCGGTAGGCGGCCAGGGCTGCTGCGAACGTCTTGCAGTAGGGCCTCGCTATCGGTAGCGCCCAGGCCGGCCTGGGCCAGGTAGGGGGATGGCGTCATCGGAACCGGAACCTTGGCTGCATACGCGCCCGGACTGGTACGTCCACGCCAGTGCGAATACAGCTCATCGAAAATCGCAACAAGCTCATCAACGCCGTCACGGCGTCGAAGCTGCAAGTCGGGGTCAAGCGGTGCGATGCCGGCGGATCTCAATCGCCCCGGTGTCCATGAACGAATGAAACAACTTGCCGGCGCGAGAATCTGAGAATCTTCTGTTAACCATAAACATCCACCCGCCTGCTCACCAATTGCAAATGCCATCAATCGGGCGATCATCAGAATGGCGGTGGCAAGCCAACCTTCGTTGACAAACCGAACAAATCAGTCATCAAAATTGTCATGGTGTCTAGCTTAGACAAACGACAACTACAAAACCGGAAAACCAGGAAGCCTACGAACACTGCAAAATTTGAGTCATGGCGTTTTATCGTGTTAGCCCCATCGGGACCACCAAAACCTGGCTGGGGTTCACCGGGTCTGTACTGTGCGCGCTACCGTTGCTGGCGGTACCATCCCCACAATCCCGACAACGACGGCGAAACAATACCGTCACCGGCTTGAGAGCACACCGCCATCCCCGTCACCGATCAACGACACGAAACTGGAATGCCCCGCACCGTCTCGCTACTCGAACAATCCGGCACCTGGACCTGCGGAGTCAACCGGATAGCCGCCTTTCACCTGAAAATCATTGAACGGGCGGAGCCAGAACGCACCTTCCGGCGGGCCATCCGCACCCGCAGGAAATCGCGGACATCGACCAACAGATCAAGAACTCGCAATATTCGATACAGCCAAATGGAGCGACTATCGCGGCAAGGGCAAGACGAAAGCCAAACGGTCCTCATCCTCACCGGTACCGGCGACAAAGACGGCAGCCTCCTGGTGACCGTGATCGAGTTTCGACAACGCCAACCATTGGCGGGAATTACTGATGACAAAACCTGGTGCGGAAGACCGACACCCCAGGGCGACAATGTGATTACGTGGCGGCGGGCACGAATCGTCACTGACTCAAAGCGGCGGACAGGCAGGCAACCCCAGATGACGGCGGGTCCGGCGGCGAGCCTGGCGGTGATGCTGGTGAGGGGACAGAAAAGGAGTCGGTGACATGCTTCAGCCGCTCATCAAACCCATGCGGGAAGAACAGGAGTTGGGATTCTAATGCTGCGTTACGGAAACCGTGCTGCTGGTCAGCATGGTCCTTGGGTGATTGTCCACCATTCAAAGACGTGGCGAGCGCCTCTGGTGGACGCGGTAAGCCCTTCATCAACCTGGTTGACTTATCGCCCACCTGACAGTCGGCAACGCAATTTTTCGGTATCGCCCATGGCCGGACGAACTCAACTGAAATGGCACCTGACCTGCCTACTTTGGGGGTGCCTCGGTCGGGGTGGTCGGTGACCGGCTCACCCATCAGCACGGTGCCGAAGCGGCTCAACCTGATGTTTTTCGAGTCGTTCTGTGGGGCCCACCGGAAGAAATCTCCAAACTCAGGGCGTCGCCTCATTCTCATTGTGTCGCAGCGATCCAGTAGGCCAGGCGGCATGGGTCTGTGGTTGGTGGCATGGTGGGTCCAGGCTTCGAAGCTTGAAACATAGTCTGCGGAGCTTCAGCGATGATTGACCCGAATTCGATGTGGGATGGTGCCCTGTCAGTGGGGATATCGTACGGTTGCCGGGCCTGGCCTGCACATGTGTTTGACGGTGATTTTCGGGCCAGCGATCGGCTATGCCATTTACCTTGCCGATATTCCCATGCGCAAGCGATTAGCATACATGTTCGGTGGGTTTGAAGCGAGTTTCCTCCTCCACTTCGCCTGAACACCATCATTTCCGCCGGAAACCTCCAGATCGTGCCGGTGGGTTGGTGTCGCCATTGCGCTTACAGCACGTTCCCTGGCGTGTTGCGCATTGCGTCCGCCAAATCAAACCGGAAAGGTAGCGGCCCCATCACAGTCCCCCACCTGCCGTTGACTTCCTAGAAGAGCGCCCAGTTCGATGTGCCCCCCGCCACGCAGGTTGCCGGGTGTCCAACCTCCCGAAGGTTTTCGATCAATAACCTCCTGCACCACCTAAGCTTGGGTTCCGGGGAGACTGGTAACACGGCACATGGTGACATTGGGATCTGGCGCAGCACAGCCAAACCAGGAACCCAAGCTTAGTCGGTTTCAGGGTTATCGGGAGGAGGGTTTTGCAGCTAGAGGAATGCTGGTGGATGTGTACCATGCAGCTGTGGGCTGCATATGTTCTAAGCATGTGTTTGGAAACCGCCACCCTGAATCCCTAGGAGCCGACACGTTTCAGAGTAAAAAACACGCGTTTAGAAGGTTTGTTGCTATGGTCTGCCAGCTATTGGGGCAGTAGGTCTGATAAGCATGGTTTTGTCTATCATATTGATCCCAGGGGATTGAACTGTCGCTGATAGAAGTCCAAGCTTAGAACACATGCTGGTGATGCATGATCTGTGTACCTGATTACTGCAAATGTTCTAAGCATGGTTTCCTGCTCTGGGGCATGCGGGCCCTCAGTTTAGGGGCAGATTTTGAAAACCACGCTTATCGGATGTGAAGCCACAGCCCTGAACTGTGGACGGACAAAAACCCGCTTAAACAAGTGCAGCCCATGATTATGATGCCAGGTATCACCTCAAGTCCTTGATGTGGCATTGATTTTCAAGCATGGTGTTTGGGCGTGGTGGAATGCGACCCCTGGGGATACATGGGCTGGTAAAAACGGAAACCATGCTTATCAGACATGAAGCCCTATTCATTCCGCCTGGGTAGCACAAGTCCGAGCTTGATCAAGTTCCCTCCCGCCTAACTCCTAGTAGGTGCATCTTTGCCACCCCAAACCCCAGTTTCAACATCAGCGCAGCACAACCCCTAAACCCCAAACCACAAACTCCTCCGACACCCCGGAAAACTACCCTTTAAACAGAAACCAAGCTAGAGGAATGCTACAACAACCTAGATGGACAAAGATATGTTCTGGGCATGGTCTTTCCCTGGCGAGCACATTGGTTCAGGAGATTCAGGCCGGAAGTCCCCGAAGACCCGCTTATCAGATATGATGTACGCGACACCTGGCGGCAGCAGATTAGATATATGGTTTCCATTCCGGGGTATATCGGCCCCCTGGGATTTTATGGATGGTAGATTTTGAAAACCATGCTTATCAGACATGAAGCCTCATTCATTTCGCCTGTAGCACAACCCTGTTGCAAAACTCTCCAGGTGCCCTGAGTTCACCCTGAACGAAACTGCTTAGGGAAAAACGCCAACAACAACCCAGGTGGCTTGCCATGTTCTCCTAAGATGGTCCTGTGAACATGTCGGTTCCAGGGATTTAGGATAAAGGGAGTTTAAAGACCATGCTTAGCATGTATGCTGCAAGTTACAGCTCTAGGCATGGATTAGATAAGCATGGTCTTTCCTCGAAAAGTACGCTGGTCCCTGAGGTTTGGGGCAAGGATTTTGAAACCATGCTAGGGGTTGCAGGAAGCCCCTGGGGTGTCTGTGGTGTTACCGCTTCAAAGAGGATCGCAAGTTTGCTAAGCATGGTGTTTTGTGCAATATGGCAAACCCCAGGAGCTGGTGGACAGAAATGGAAACCAAGCGAACGTGCGCAGCGCTGGGCAGGCACGCAGAGGAGGTAGGTGGGGGGTGCGTGGTGTGGCTGGTGGAAG
>BNJV01001317.1_pt1 | contig 112220 bp, 126 predicted proteins | sample 8540591 | NCBI WGS metagenome assembly BNJV01 (sample SAMD00202457, study PRJDB9452) | human saliva metagenome | host: Homo sapiens
GGTGAGCTCAAACGCAGCATCGACCAGCATTTACGACAGTTTGCACCCGCGAACGAACACGTTATAATAGTGAATAGTCGAAAGTTATCGCTAACACACACGCACGCAATTTCCGCACATCAGTTGTCATCATGGCGTTATCGCCAGATTACAGCCAGCCGCCCGGAAGCCAGCTCACACAACAGTATGCCACCATCGCCGGCCCAAAGATTACGCGTAACGCGTCACCTTAGCCCAAACACCGGTTCGACCGCAGCCAGCCAGAGTGTCTGCTTGTTTTCACCGCAGTCGCTGGTCATATCGAGCAGCTGGTTCCGCCCTCAATTGCGGTCGCCCAACAGGCCCGTCAATCAATTGCCGTCCACAGTGAGCCGGGTCGTCGATACCAGCCGCGCCTGGTCACCCGATCACGGCGTCATCGCTGACCATCAGAATGGCGTCAATTCACAACCGCATAAACCGATGGTCAGCATCCCAGAAAGACCTGTCCACATGGCCACAGCGTCCTGCCTCACCACTTTGCCCTTTGCGTCGTACCGTCTGGTACTTTGAATTTTTTCAGCCGTACGTGGTTCTTCATAGCTTATGAACACGAAGTCGTCACGCTAACGTTAACCGGCCCGCCGACACCATACGGGTTTTCGAATCATCAGTGACAGGCGCAATAAACGGTGTTCAGCATCCCCGAGCGAAACAGATATGTGCCCTCAACTCACCACACGAGCGCACCGTGCCCGCGAACGTTTCCATTAGCATGAACACCGAGCTTTATCTTGCTGGTTCGATCAACCTCGTAAAATGCAACCACTGTTTACAAACTCAATAACAACACGGCGCAAATGCGCCATTTCAAAGACGACGCAGGTTTCATCGAAAGCACACCGTGGTCATTGTGTCACCGGTCCTTCTCACGTAGTGATAACGGTGAACAGTCAGGTGCTCGTCGATCATTCAGCGACAGCCGATAGCTCAGCAGGATCGCATCGGCTGAACGATTCTTCATTGCGTTACACCGTCACCCCAAGTCCGCAGTGCACACATGGCGATTTACGAAAAGGAGGCCACGCGTTGCCGGTCGTTACTACCATCGGGTGATTTCGCCATAGTGTCGATATTCGCAGCTGGCGGCGGGTTGCAAAGAAGTTCATTATCTTTCAGCGAGGCCTGGTTAGCTGCCAGTTTTACAGTAGCGATTACGTCGATATTGCAACCGCACAGACCGGCATATTTACCGCAGTTGTTATAGTCATTTCAAACCATTATGCAGGAAAGTAGTCGTCATACTGGCTTCCGCATCCTCAACATTAAGCGTCATTTGCTTTGCGAAAGCCAATCACCAGATGATCGCTGGCTTGGGATACCTGCATTATCTTCCCACGTCAAATATACATTAGTTCGTGCAGCATATCCTGTTCAAAAGTTGCATTAAATGAATCTCTACCTGATACAGCTTTATACAGACGCACATCAATCCGCTTCACTCAACTCATCGAGTTATTGTCGCATTCAGATTAGAATGGCTTGTTACAGGCTCAACTGAGCCGATTACAACGTTGGTTCATTGAACTCGGCAGTGGCGGATCACCGTAAGAGTTCACAGAGGTTCAGAATCATATTTCGTGACCGGCAATTACTCGATGGCTGGTCACCGGTAACCTTGATCGACAATATCCGTTGCTCACCGCCCATCTTTTCAGGCTGCGCGCATATTGCCCGCATCACGCACCAGCTGTACCGTTGCCGCGCGGTTCCGCACATTTACGCATAACACACGCAACCCACAGTCGAACACCAGAGTTCATACAATCGAACATTAGGGCCGACCGAAACACCTCAGTTGTCATTCAGGTATCTCAGATTTCCAGCATCGAGTTTCGGTTACTGGTATTTCAGCCACAGCGCTTATCTGTGCTGCTCCTTCATTACCATGGAACAATCGAAGAGCGCAGTTTGGCCCAGTTGCCAGTTCGCGCATTCAAATGTTAGTCGCCCCGCTTTAACCACAGCTGGCATTCGCCGGGTCAAACATGACTACGCACAGGTCGATTATTGTGCCATTGCCGAACAACCGCAGCCCGACCTCAGCCAGACGTCGTTGCGGCTCAAAAACCAGATCGCCGCCCCTGCAACGCCCGTCAATGTGCCGCACAACACACATTACTGGCCTTTGTCAATGTTTCACGACGAACTTCCTCCATCAACACAACCCACCATAATAATATTGGCTCATAATAATATGATTTCTTTTATGAACAGATTAACATATAGCGTTACGTATCACTCTGTCGCTTAATCGAACAGAACATCATTTCACTCATCAGTACGGTTAATCGTCATCAGAGCCTGAAAACGTAACCAACAACGCTTAAACGCTCCGTCATTGTGAAAGCAATTCAGCCCGCAAACAACGCTTGCCAGGCCATCTACCAGCCTGCCGGTCGGGCGTTTGGGTATCGAGTCTCGGTTCGCATAACGCAGGCACACAGCATCAGCCAGGGGTTCCGCCTTTCAAACCACGCCGTATTCCGCCATCGACCATGCATCACGGCCGCCGCACAGCCACACAGTTCGTCATGCCTTTTAGCGGCCTGTCACCGCCGCATCACTACTCAACGCCGTCGCAAAAGCCGCGCAGAATAGTATCGCCAGCCACATCTTAGCCAGATGCGGCTTTCATGGCGCCAGAGGCCACCAGCAGAAGGTTTCGTTGTATTGAGTGGTCATTCATTGGTACCGCGAAAGGATGCAGAGGAACCAGTTGTTTAGCGGTTCGCCGCACCTGACCCCGTTTTGTCACCGTACTCGATTCAACCGTTGCTGGCCGTTATGCCACCACACCGACCACCAGCGCCGCCACCTCAGCACGACGGTCACCCCAGCGAGCGGCGCCGCCTCATGCATTTGGGCACCTGCTCGCCCCCACATTGCCTCAGCTGTAACCACCACAGCTGTCGGCCATCAAAACAAATGCCAGTGAGCCGCCACCGTCCCTTTGTTATATTGCAGTAATACACCTGCCACTCACGAGCCATAGGTCATATTTCAGAAAATCAGTTAACAAATCATAAACCCTTAAAATTATCATTGTTTAACAATTTGCGAAAGGAATAGCAACAACCAATGTTACCATGTCTGTTACAACGTTAGCAAATTTAGTTTTTCGTCGAGCGTTCAGGACGGCCACCACACGATCATTGCAGCCAGAGCCAATTCAACGCCGTGCCGGTCGACAGCGAGGCCTGGCAGCAGATTTGCCGAGTTCGGCAAACAGCAGCCATCGCACGGTCAATACGAACATACGAGCCAAATCTCCGGTCACCGAGACCATTCGCGATCATTGCTTCAGTAGCGACGATCATCTGGTTTTTCACCAGTCGAGACATCGGCTTGCCATCAGCACCAGAACATCGCCGATGCCCGGCATGTGTTTGAGTACGGCTGAAACATGCACCGTCGACGATTGGTTTGTCGTTTTGAGATGCCGTCATCGCATCGCGTGTCTCAGCGCGTCATGAACATATTTCAAACCGTTACGCAGAGATTGATATGCCGAGGGTGGATAATGATGGTTTTACGCGTCGATCACGAAACAGAAGTCATCGTCGTACCGATTGCCGCTGGTCCGCACGCGAGCACAAATCTTCTGGGGGCTCAGTCGAAGTTTATTTATCATCTGTGAACGACTGGCGGCGGTTCAGGGAACGAGCATCACCACGCTTCGGTCTGGAACGCTTCTTTGCGCACGATACCGCACACCGAGATTACGTCGGCACCATTACCAGCGCAGCAGGGAACTATCGCACCTTCTTCAGTTACCCGCGAGCCGAGGATCGATGCGACGGTCGATACCCACTGAGTTATCGACGTCGAGCGGACAAAGGAGTTAACGCAGCGTCAGTACCCGACACCAAAACATTACAGCCTTGCTCCCGCAGCCAGACAGCCTTCTGCGTTTTGCTCATCGCAACGCTTATGAGCCAACAGCTGACTGGTCAAACACAAAACCCCATTCCACAGATTGCAACACGATGGACCTCATGTCAACATCGCTCGATAACATCAGACTATGTTCAGGTCAAAGATACGACGGCGATTTCGTGCCACGCCCTCATTCACCGTCAATGGCAACATACGCCGGCCTGCAACATGTTCAGCTTTAAAGAACGTCGAAGTCAGAGACGTTCATATTTTCGTCGTCATCGAATTTGCATTCAGATCGCCGAGTCGCGGCGGTCGTCAGCGAGACATGCCAAAGAGTCACGTCATCGTTCGTCGAAAACGTATTGCGGAATACCGCGTTACTCTCTTATGAAGTCTCGACTGGCGTTGGTCACGTCCGCAGCCTTTCGCCGATCAACGATTGGCGGCCGCCCTCATGATCGTTCATCAACATCCCGCACCCTTTATCTCGAAAGAAGATTCGGCTGTTGAACATCTTCATCTCCATCCATCAAAGCGTCCATCGTTTCTGAGTCAGTTTCGAACGAAAATAAAGACCAGGTTTCAGGCCGCAGCCGAACTGCCTTGGCGATTGATAGCCTCCGCAGCGCCAGCGCCGCCAACACGGTCGTTCAACGTTTAAAGAACGATGACCGCAGTTCATGGTGGCGTTCAACAGTGCGATATACGCCAGACACGAAATCCCCATCACCAGAACCGGATGGTCGCGGTTGATGATATCGAATCAAAATCATCAAGGAGTTCGTCACCGTGGCGTTTTGACTAGACAGAATCGCGTGTCACCCTTTCAACATCTCATTTAACAAAGACATCTCTGCCGCCTGAGGTTTCATGAATTGATTATCACTTGGTCGCACGCATCGTTGATTTATCATCTATCATCAACGAATGGACCGAATTGCTTGCGAGCTTGCCGTCGCAGAAAGTTGTTGGCCTGTTGCCCACCTGCAGCAGTGATTCCGGACCACCCAGCGATATCAGGCCGGCTCATCGGTCTGATACCGTTATTCACCAGCTTCATCATCAACTTCCATTTCGAGCCACGATTTGCCTCACCGGAAGAGCCGATGACACGCACGGAATGGTGTCCCACAGCCAACAACGAACGTCGTTCATTCTCGTTCATCTCGCCAATCACCTTGGCAAGAAGAGAGAAGCACGGTCGGTCGCCATAACGATCGTGATCGAAAAGGTCAGCATCTGTTAAATCATTTGCCTGGCAAAACGTTCATAATCCTTCTCATCAGCAGTACTCACCCTATTCTTCATCCTTTCATGAACCATTTTAGCATACGCCGCCTCATTCTCCTCATAATCACGCACACCATATCCTTCAATAAAAATGACAGCGCATCCCTATCTTCAGTTGGCACACCAATATGCACCATCAAGAACCTGTTTGCCGTTACGCAGCGATATCAAAACAGCAGCGTTGCAACCTCTCTAAACAACGATCTTCACCATTGGCGCATAAATAGTATGACTATTTTAAATTTTCATCTTCATTTGAAGCCTTCATGACCTCAATATGGCCCCTAGTAAACGTCGAGTGCCCAGAAAAGCCCTCTTACGACAACGCCGTTTAATCATCATCAGAGCATTTTTGCTCAACGGCGCCGTCAAACACAGATTGCCTCGATAAACCATAGTCATTCCAAAATCAGACGAAGAATGGCGTCGTCAACGGAAGACAGAGTACAGCCGCCGAGATGCTCGCACATAACTACCGAGCGATAGCGTCACCAGAACAGCAACGAATAAATATGATGTCAATCAAACGTGGTTGACCTCATCGCCAGTTGATACGGCGAGAATAGATTGATTTGCAGCCGTTACAGGTAGAAAGTCTACGAGCGAACAAAGCGGCGATGGATGGCGGTCATCACCTGTCAGACACCGAACAGCCAACAAAAGCCATCATCGGTCGACAGTTGGTTATAAGTTCAACCGTCAGAGCAGCTTCTCCTTCTTCCCTTTCTGCGCCTCTTTAAACCGTTCCGTCGATCAGACAGTTATCCAGCGGCAAACACAAATTGCCGGACATCCTATTTGAGCCCCCTGAATGCCTGAAGGTAGCCAACCGAAGATAGCAGCGTTAATGCATACCCTTTTTGTTCTTCAGACACGCCAGCAGACCAGAAATAGCATTGCGAACTCCATATGGACGTCAGAACTGTGTTATTACGTTATAGGGCACAAAAGACACGATGAGAAAGTTAATGTCAAATAACTATGGTGAAGAATACATAGAATGCCTCAATTGTCGCTGGTCGAGCTGAAGACCTTCACGCCTGCCTGAATTGCTCTCCACAGCGTCAAAGGACAGTTCATCCTGCATTTCCAATCTGCTTTGAATCTCATTTTTTTGTATATAACTTTATATATCCAGTTGTACATGATATTGGCGCGATTTGATCGTAATAGCTCATTTGGCTTGTTACTGGTTTTCGAGTTAGCCTTTCACAGTGATAAGCTGATTATTACGATCGATTATCAATTCATCGTCATATTGGCAGTCGAATGGTTCCTGCATTGATGGAGTCGGAAGAGGAGTTTAGCTACTTTCACCCAATGGCATACCTATAAACCGGTAGATGATGCGGGAAGAATCATCGAGGTATTCGCTATCAATATGACGATGGAGTGGTAGAGGTCGGTCGCTTGATGGTGCATCCAGACTATCGGCAACAAGGGCTGGCTCGGGAATTATTAGCTTTCGTAGATGAACAATGCAGTCAAGATCGGCGCGTATTATATACATGTACGAAAAGCTGGATTAATATGAAAGTTATATACAAAAATGGGTATAAAGCCGTTAGAGAAATACAGGATGATCACGGGATTATCCTTTGTATATATGGAGAAGCAATAATTCAAACGGCATGGGAGGTCTTAATGTGCTTGATAATATAGTGGTATTCTATATATTCTTTACCATAGTTGGCTTTTTAGCGGCTATGATTGGCACCATCATCGGTGCCGGTGGGGGACTTGTCTTTGTACCTCTCTTTATGTACTGGTTCCCAGAATGGTCTCCGTCCATGGTCGTAGGGACATCGCTTTTTCAGTTATGTGCAATGCTATTTCTGGATCTATAGCGTATCTGAAACAAAAAGGTATACATTAACGCTGCTATTGTCTTTAGTTTAGCTACTCTTTTCCCAGGCGCCATTTTAGCTCAAATGTCGGGATGGTTCTCCGGCAAGGGATTTATGTTTGCCTTTGGATGCTTTATGCTGTGTGCATCTGTATTGATTGGTTTTAAAAATTTTAGAAAAGGGGAAAGAAAGGAAGAAAGCCTTACTCTTGAGCAGTTGAGCTATAGTAAACCTATCGGTATTAGTATTAGCTTTTTTGTTGGCTTTATTTCGAGTATCTTTGGTATAGGTGGTGGCCTCATCCATGTGCCGGCTTTGATTTATCTCATGGGCTTTCCCACCCATATGGCAACGACCATAAGTCAATCTATTCTCGCCGTATCAACAACGGTAGTTATTACACATTTAATTGAAAGCCACATCATATTTAGTATTGCTATTCCTACAAGTATTGGCGCTATCTTTTGGTGCTCAAGTAGGTGCTCGTGTTGCAAACGTCTCAAAGCAAAAAGCTATCTCGCCCTCATGAGCATAGCTGTCTTTGCATTGGCGGTACGCCCTCATTCTTAAATCTGGTATTTTTGGAATAATATGGTTTTTATAATTAATCTATCTTTAATAAGCATAATTTAGTAAAGCTCTCTAATGGTGATTCGTAAGCGTTTATCATTAGAGGGCTTTCTGTATTTTCAGCATTTTTATAAAAGGGTATAACTAAAAGTCATAGAGAACTATAAATGAGAATGAAAAATTTAAAATATATAAATCATACTATATTTTATGCATAATGTTAGTAATGTATTTACTATAGAATTATAGGTAGTACGAATCGTTATTTAGAGAGGTTTTGTATATAATTACTGACTATATCTATACATGCTTAATAAATAAAGGATTCTTGATTGTATATGAGGAAAAATGGGTACATGATAATGCTAATGAGATGTACTTTCAACTGAGGGAATAAAAGGGAATGCATATCGATTTTATTAGAAGAGATATAAATTATGCATAATTATAGTGAGGAGAATGAGAACGAGCGTATACTAAAAAGTAATAGATTCCTTAAGAAAGGATAGGAGGAAATAGAAGTGAGTACACTTATTAGAGATTATGAACGTTTTGCCAAGGAGGCAAATGAGATTTGTAAAGGTCGCGTATACACCGATCATTTACGTCATTAGTCATATGGCGTTGATGCGTCTTGCTATAGCTATTTACCAAAGGTAGTTGTTAAAGCTGAAGATGAACGAGAGAGTAAGATGACGACTTATTCGTTTGTGTCAACAATGTGGGACACCATTTACATTCCGTGCGCCGGCTCCTCCTTGTCTGGTCAATGCTCCAGTGAAGAGTGCTCATCGTATGTAATGATGAGTCTTCAAGAAATGGAAGTTATTGATGAGGGAAAGCCTTTGAAATGTGAATGCGGTGTTATCGGTTCCGATGCGAATGATTTATTGAAACCGTACAATCGTAAAATTGGTCCAGATCCTGCAAACGCTTGCACAGCATTAGTAGGTGGTATCTTGAATAATAACTCCTCTGGTATGTGCTGTGGTACGGCGCAAAAACTCTTATAAAACAATTCGGTCCATTCGCGTTGTATTATTAGATGGCTCCATCCTTGATACGTCTGACCAAAAGAGTATTAATCAATTCCTTAAAAGAAAAACCTCAAATGGTAGAGGATATCTTACAATTGCGTAAGGATATTTTAGCCGATGAAGAATTGACACTTGATTCACCATAAGTACAAAAATCAAAAAACACCACAGGTTACGGCTTGAACTCCCTTGTTGATTTTGAAGATATTATTGATATCATCAACCACTTGTTCATCGGTTCTGAAGGTACATTAGGTTTCGTGTCTGAAATCGTATATAACACTGTTGAGGACGTACCGTATAAAGGCTGCGGTCTCATGTTCTTTAAAACATTGAACGATGCATCTCTTGCTGTTGTAGCCTTGGCTAATATGGGTCGTGACAAGGTTGTTGCTGCGGAAATGATGGACTATCAATCCCTTAAGGCCGTTCAATCTCTAGATAATGTACCTGACTTCGTTCGCGAAGTTCCTGAAGGTACAAGTGCTATTTTGTTCCAAACTGAAAGCTACTCCAAAGAAACTGTCGATGAAAACTTAGCTTTTATTAAAGATAAATTGAAAGATATTCCAACAGCTATTCCAAGTCTTTACTCCCAAGATCCTAAAGAATACGATTCTTGGTGGGCAATCCGTAAAGGCATTTTGCCAATCGTTGGTGGTCAACGTAGAAAAGGCACCACTGTTATTACAGAAGACGTATGCTTCCAAATCGAAGACTTCACTAAGGGCATCGAAATGCTTACCGAATTATTCCACAAAATACGATTTCGTAGACGGTGTGTAATCTTTGGGCCATGCGTTATCTGGTAATGTTCACTTTAACATTACACCTGACTTCAGCGATCCTAAAGATACTAAGAACTTTCGGTGACTTGGTAAAAGAAATGTCTGAACGCGTCTCTGGCTTCGGTGGTTCTTTAAAAGCTGAACATGGTACAGGCCGTATGGTGGCACTCATTTATTGAAAATGGAATGGGGCGTAAAAAGCGTACGAAATCAACCGTCGTATTAAAGCTATCTTTGACCCTGAACGTATCTTGAATCCTGATGTTATCATTACTGATGACCCAGATGTGTATAAGAAAAATCTTAAAGCTCAATGCGTTATCGATGATGCTTTTACAATCTGTATGGAATGTGGTTTCTGTGAAAAACATTGTCCAAGCCGCAATTTAACATTGACTCCTCGTCAACGTATTGCATTGTTGCGTGAAACAAAACGCCTTGAAAACGAAGGCAATTTCACATTGGCTGCGGAACTTAAAAAAGGCTATGAATATTTTGGTGTAGATACCTGTGCTGCGTGCTCCATGTGTAAAGGCCTTTGTCCGCTCAGCATCGATACTGCTCAAATTGCATTATCCATGCGTCGCATCGATCCGCCAGCACCGGAATTAGCTAAGAAGATTTACGATAATTTCCCTACTACACTTCAAATGGCTCGTGCCGGCGTAAGTCTCGAAGGTATTGCAGGTTCTATCGTTACACAAAAGCGATTTCCAAGATTACAGAAGGCTTACATGGTGTAACAGGTATTACTCCGTACATTCCTAAGACTACACCTAAGGCCAATCGTTACAGATTGAGAAGCCGTATTAAACCGACTAATTTTGAAAAGGTTGTATACTTTAGTACTTGTGCGAACCGGGCCTTCAAACCTAATCAAGGTTACGACGATGAACGCAGCTTGCAACAAGTAGTGGAAAGCCTTTGCAACAAGGCCCATATCGATATTATCTACCCTCAACATATCGAAAATCTCTGCTGTGGCTTGAGGTTTTTGAAAACTATGATGACGTTCATGAGCGCGCTGTTAGGACTTACACGATGCATTGATGCAAAGCATCTCAAAACGGTAAATATCCAATCGTGATCGATCATAGTGCATGTTTCAACCATGCTTTCAAACACATGCCAGACTTAGAAATCAACGATATTTCTGAATTCTTGTGTAAATACGTTGTGCCTCATCTCGATATTGAAAAATGTGATGAACGGGTCATCGTACACAAACAATGTAAGATTAAATCCTTGAATAAATCTCAATATATTGAAGATTTGGCTCGTCTATGCACAGACCATGTATTTAACATTAAATCTTTTGCATGCGATGGCTTTTGCTGGTCAAAAAGGCTTCTTCACACCAGAACTCAATAAATCTGCTACCAAAGACCTCGCTAGTGAAATCGCTGAATACGGCGCAACATTAGGCGTAAGCTCTAGCTCTACCTGTGAAATCGGTCTTGGCGAAAGCGGTGGCATCCCATTCGTTGGTGTTGCATTCCTACTAGACCGTTGCTCTAAGGCTAAGAAATAAGTCTTGTATATCTATTGCTATTTACTTAACGTTGCTAGTAGTTTATGTTAAAAGTAACTGGTAGTTTATATTAATGTTGCTTTTAATATTGCTCGCAAATTATGTTAAAACTAGTAATAGTTTTTTAAGGGTTTTATGAGATTTATTGCTAATTCTTTATTTTTCTAAGAAATGTGGTATACTAAACGTAGGTAGTAGTGTATGAAATTACCTGCAATATAACTCAAAAAAGGACGAGTGGCAGCTCGTCCTTTTCTTCTTATTTTTTGTTTTTATTGTTAAGCCAGTAGCTGTAGGTAGTTGACAACTAAGGCAACAATAGGTGCAAGCAAGGTGCCCCAGAGTGCATAAAACAGCTCCTGCAATATACCACCTCCTTTCGGGAGGTATTTTATATATATCATCATGCTAAGGAGTCTTGTATATAATTAATGATCGGAGAATTCTTAATGAAGAAATTTGTGCTTTTCTTTCTTTTAATAATAGCTCTTACGGGATGTGGATTGAATCAAAAATAGAATAGTAATAAAACAGAATCAAATGCAACTAGTTCTGCTACTGCAACTGGTTCCTCTACATCTGCTGCGGGAAACAGCCAAGCGACTACCAAACAAGATGACCATCTAATTACAGCAAAAGCAAGCCTTATCTGCTGGTGAGTATACGAAAGCCATAGAGGAAGCCACTGCATCTATTAAACAAGATGCTAACAACGGAGATGCCTATTCTGTACGCGGCTTTGCAACAGCATTAAATGGTGATGCGGCTAAAGGGTTGACAGATACTAAAAAGGCTTATGATTTAGACCCTAATAATGTGGCTAATTACTATAACATGGCCATGGTCTATAAATTGCAAAGGTCAGTTAAACGATTCTAAACAATGGTTTGAAAAGGTAGTGAAAAAGGACCCTAGTAACACTTGGTCTGTGTATGGTATTGCTACCATTTATGCAGACCAAGGGATGATACTAAGGCCCTTGATTGGCTAGAAAAGGCTATAAAAATTGATCCTTCTGTAAAAGCTGTTGCAGCCGAACAAGACCATTTTGAACGCTTTCACAATAATAGGCGATTTAAAACATTGGTTGGGTTATAGTTTTTTAAAATCTATTGAGCAATTAATAATACTATTAGAGTAGAAATGATGTTTCCTGATTCTATTAGTCGCTTGACAAAAATTGATACATGACCTTTATATATTAATCCTATTCATAAAAATCATATTAGTATATAATTAATATGTATAAATTAGGTTGTGTATTGATGGAAGGAGAGGATTCATCATGAAACCATTTGGTAAAAGGGTAGTAATGGCTGTGTTGTGTGCGGCGACATTGACATCCCCATTTTTTTTGAGCGGTTGTAGTATGTCAGAGCTATGGCAGGGTACTGAACAGAGCCGCAAGGAAATTGCGCAGCGGTCTGAGCAGGATCAGGTGCAGTTATTTAATCAATATGTGAAAGCTGTAAGTCGATACAATCGCATGGCTGTCATGTTTGATTATGCGAATACGCCAACTCTTAATGAGTTAAAAGCAGGGCAGCATTTAACTGTATTTAGTGCACCGAACTTTAAGCAGCTACAAAAAGAATTAGAAGAGGCTAAGCAAGCCGGTGTTCCGTATGATGAAATGAAGGAGCCTTTAGATAAGCTGCTTTCAAAATTGAACGAAATTACACCAGTAGCCGAAGAGCTCGATGCATACTATAAATCTAAAGGGTATACCACAGATAACTATGCTAAGGAGCAACAATTAGGCCCTAAATATGTTCAATTGTATGAACAATTTGTTCCCATTTATGCTGATTTTGATAATGTTATGCATAAAATCAATACGGACCGCTTGCAACAACGGTTACAACAATTGCGTGATGCAGGCAAGAAAAATGCCGCTGCAGCACAAGAGGTTCATTTGCGACTTACTGCGGTCCTAGAAAAGATCGATAGTGAAAAACAACTAGATGTAAATGCTATCAATCAAGAGTTGCAATCTATTGGTGATGTATCAAATGGTATTACTAGTCCTAAGTATGATTCTGTTAAGACCTCTGTAAACTCTACAATTGGTGCAATCCGTACCTATATGAGTTCAAAACAAGATAACGATTATAATCGTATGATTGAGGCCTATAACCATTACATTTCTAATCTGAATACGACCAATATGAATGAGTTAGATTAAAATAAGTTAGATTAATACGTCTATATAGAAAGCTGTATCAAATGAGAGTGTCATTTGATACAGCTTTTTAGTTGATATATAGGATATACCTTACTTTTTTTAGGCTAATGCGCGTTGTAATTTGGCTTGATAAGGAGAATAATACTAAGGCTATCCAAATACAACTGAAGGCGATCATCTGTGGTGTGCCAAAGCTTTCACCAAAGTAAAAGATGGCTAGCAACAAGGCAATGGTAGGGGATACATATTGCAAGAAGCCTAGTAGGTTGAGCGGCAATAGCTGCGCACCATAGGAGAATAGCACTAATGGGACAGATGTAGTTAGACCGCAGGCTATGAGCAACATGGTCGTATACCAGTCTGTGCCGAAATAGGACCACACTGTATTATCGACCATGGTCGTATATAGTAAGGCTAGCGGTGATAATAGCCAGGCCTCAAAGGCGATGCTCGTAAAGGGAGAGATGAGTAGTTTCTTTTTTACGGCCCCATAGAGACCGAAGGAAACGGCGAGGATCATCGATACTAATGGCAAGGATCCCACTTGATAGGTGAGTAAGGCGATGCCGATGGTAGCGATGAGGACACTCAGCTTTTTCGGTATGGATAGAACCTCTTTAAATAGGATGACACCTAATACTACATTGAAGAGTGGGTTGATGTAATAGCCAAGGCTCGTGTTCATAACTTGATTATTGGCGATGGCCCAAATGTAGGTGAACCAGTTTACACTGATGATGACTGCCGCAACTAAAAGTAGGAATAGTTGTGAACGTTGTTCTTTTAGTAATTGAAAGTCCTTTTTGAATTGTTTAAAGTGTAGGCCAAATACAACGATAGCCATGCAAACACCTGACCAGATAATGCGCTGTGCCAGTATATTATACGGTGAAACATGGTTTAATAATGCCCAATATAGAGGGAGTAAGCCCCAAATTATATAACAACTAAGGGCTGTGATTAACCCTTTTTTACTTGTATGCTCCATAATGCCTCCTCGTGATAGTATTTATTATATCACTAATACTCAAGTCATGCGTTTTAGTTATTGCATATGATTTTCAGTTATAACCTTGATTTTGGCACTTATGATTAAATGTTATGTTCATTGACTTTGTGCATATTGTTACACTATATTGGACTTAGAACAACGAATATAGAGAATAGGTGTCGCAAGACTTAATAGAGAAATCGGTATAAGCCGATGCGGTCCCGCCACTGTAAGGATGAGCCTGCTTTCATACATGTCACTGGAGTAATCTGGGAAGGCGAAAGCGAGGTGATGATCCCGAGCCAGGAGAACTGCCTATTTGATAATCACCGTTATGTACCTACGAGCGATAGGAAGGGGATTGGGGTATGCTGGCTACAGTATTTTTTAGTGTACCTTTCAATAAGAAACCTTACGTGTCACTTTAGGTGGCACGTTTTTTATTGCCCTTAGAGTGGATGTTGAGTATAGGAATCAGGTTTTATAGATATTAAACAGATGGACACATTTTGAGGTTGATGTGGTCCAATAAGATAAAGCTCGAGTGATTCATATATCTAAACAATTCGCAGGTACGGTGCGCTGTTTCTCGGTATGGTTTCGAGTTGAAAAGGAGGCACATATATGTCTGACAAAAAGACTTCAAAGGATGCTGAACGCGATTTATTAGCACCTGTATCCTTTGATGAGTTTAAGAAACCTACGTATGAACAATGGCAGGCCGAGGTTGAAAAAGCGTTAAAAGGTGGCGACTTCCATAAGAAGATGTTCACTAAAACCTATGAGGGAATTACGTTACAACCAATTTATACGCCTGCATTGCATGGAGAAAAAATTCCAAAGGGTGTATACCCTGGGGCAGGTGAGTTCCTACGTGGCACAAAGGCAAGTGGTTATATTAAAGACTCTTGGGGCGTATCCCAATATGTAGACGAATCTTTTCCTAAGGATGCTAACCATGCAAGTTTATACGAAATTGTAAAAGGTGGCACCATTCACAATATTCGTCTTGATGAAGCAACACGCCATGATCAAGATGTGCAAGTAGGCGCAGCTGTTGGTATCGGCGGTACATCTCTGTCTACTATGGATGATTGTAGCCAATTGATTGAGCGTTTTAATTTGAAGGAAAACCCTTTATACATTGAAACAGGTGCTTCTGCAGCTATCTTGCTCGGTATGTTAGCGGCTACGGTGAAAGGCTCTAAAAAACAGACCTCTGACTTGAAAGGTCTCGTTGGTGCAGACCCTATTGGTGTTTGGGCTAAAGATGGTACATTGCATATGTCTTTAGATACAGCCTTTGATGAAATGGCACATACTGTTGTATGGGCTAAAGAACAAGCTCCAGAGCTTAAAACTGTACTCGTATCTGGCGATGTATACGCTAATGGTGGCGCTAATGATGTGCAAGAGGTTGCGTATGCATTGGCAACAGCAGTTTGCTATGTGCGTCAATTAGCACAACGTAACATCGATATTCACACTATTGCTAACAGTATGATGTTTACATTCTCCTTGGGTGCAAACTTCTTCATGGAAATTGCTAAATTACGTGCATTGCGCGTGCTTTGGGCTCGCATCATGGAGGCCTTCGGTGCAGAAGAAGCTGACCGTGCTGTTCATGTACACGGCAGAACATCGGCTTTCACAAAAACTGTATACGACCCATATGTAAACTTGTTGCGCAATACAACACAAGCATTCTCTGGCGTTGTAGGCGGTTTAAATAGCCTTGAAGTGTCCCCATTCGACCAACCAATTCGCAAAGCTGACGATTTCTCTCGCCGTATTGCTCGTAATATTCAAGTGATGTTACAAACTGAGTTCGAGTTACGTCAACCAGTGGACCCTGTAGGTGGTTCTTGGTATGTGGAAACATTGGCAGCTGAATTATGCGAAAAAATTTGGGCCGAGTTCCAAACTATTGAGGCTAAAGGTGGTATCGTAGCAGCCTTTGAAAGAAGGCTATCCACAAGCTCAAGTTAAAGCAGTTCTTGATGAACGCTTCAAAAACCTTGCATTCCGCAGAGATGTGGCTGTAGGTAACAACATGTATGCGAACATGACTGAAGAATTGCTTGATCCAAAACCAGAAAAATCAAGAAACATTGCGTCAAAAACGGGTTGCTCAAATCGAAGAGTACTTGGCGAGTGCGGAGCCAGATGCGGTTGTGAAAGCACAGGCTACCCTAGAAGCAGGTACGACAGAGCCAGGCGCTTTGATTGGCCTTTATTGAACTCGGTGCATTACAAAAATTAACAATACGTCAAATCCGCAAGGCTTTTAGATGCTGGCGATATTGCATCCGAAACGATTGAATCCATTGCAGCCCATCGCTGGACTGAACAGTTTGAAGCACTTCGCATGCGCACTGAGAATTATAAACAACGTACGAAAGATAATGTGAAGGTATTCTTGGCCAATATGGGGCCAATCCCTCAACATAAACCTCGTGCGGATTTCTCCACAGGCTTCTTCGAAGTAGGGGCTTTTGAAGTTATCAAAAATGATGGCCATGAAACAACGGCTGATGCGGCGAGAGCTGCTCGTGAAAGTGGTGCTGATGTAGTTGTTATCTGTTCTACAGATGATACCTATCCAGAATTGGTACCACCACTCGCTAAGGAATTGAAAGAAACGATGCCGCATGTAACGGTTATTTTAGCAGGGGCACCTCCTAAGGACTTAGAACCTGTATACCGTGAAGCTGGCGTGGACGACTTCATTTCTGTTCGTGCAAATTGTTACGAAATCTTGAATACGTTACAAGATAAGAAAGGGATGTGAGCTCATGTTTAAAAATCCAGACTTCTCCTCTCTTGGCTTGGGATCTCAGACAGCAACATCTCGCGATGCATGGCTTGCTGAACTTCAAAAAGAAACAGGAAAAAGCTTTGAAGATTTATATAATACAACAATGGAGCAAATCCAACTAAAGCCTCTCTATACAGAGATGGATTATGAAGGAATGACACACCTTGACTATATGGCTGGTGTACCTCCATTCTTGCGTGGACCTTATTCCACAATGTATGTTACTCGTCCTTGGACAGTACGTCAGTACGCTGGTTTCTCCACAGCGGAAGAATCCAATGCGTTCTATCGTCGTAACTTGGCAGCAGGCCAAAAAGGTTTGTCTATCGCCTTTGACCTTGCTACTCACCGTGGTTATGATTCCGATCATCCTCGTGTAGTAGGTGACGTTGGTAAAGCGGGTGTTGCAGTAGACTCCATCCTCGACATGGAAATTCTATTCTCCGGTATCCCTCTTGATCAAATGTCCGTATCCATGACAATGAACGGCGCCGTATTGCCAGTAATGGCGTTCTACATCTTGGCTGGTGAAGAACAAGGCGTAGATAAAAAGGTTATGGCTGGTACAATCCAAAATGATATTTTGAAAGAGTTCATGGTACGTAATACCTATATTTACCCTCCAGCTACGTCCATGCGTATTATCGGTGATATCTTTGCGTACACATCCCAGTACATGCCTAAGTTCAACAGTATCTCCATTTCTGGCTACCATATGCAAGAAGCGGGCGCTACTGCAGATATCGAATTAGGTTACACATTGGCCGATGGTCTTGAATATATCCGTACTGGTGTTAATGCAGGCCTTCACGTTGACCAGTTCGCACCACGGTTGTCCTTCTTCTGGGCAATTGGTAAAAACTACTTCATGGAAGTGGCAAAAATGCGTGCGGCTCGTATGTTGTGGGCTAAGATTATCAATAGCTTCGGCTCTGAAAATCCTAAATCCATGGCACTTCGTACACATAGCCAAACATCTGGTTGGTCTCTTACAGAACAAGATCCGTTCAACAACGTGGCTCGTACATGTATGGAAGCGATGGGTGCCGCATTAGGTCATACGCAATCTCTACATACGAATGCACTTGACGAAGCCATTGCGTTGCCTACGGACTTCTCTGCACGTATTGCGCGTAATACTCAGCTTTACATCCAAGATGAAACTAAGGTATGTAAGGTTATCGACCCATGGGGCGGTTCCTACTATGTAGAAGCGTTGACAGATGAATTGATTCGTCGCGCTTGGGGTCATATTCAAGAAATCGAATCCCTTGGCGGTATGGCGAAAGCTATCGATACAGGGCTTCCTAAGATGCGTATCGAAGAAGCTGCTGCACGTCGCCAAGCTCGTATCGACTCTGGTCGTGAAGCGATCATCGGTATCAATAAATATCGTCTAGATAAAGAAGATCCATTGGATATCCTCGACGTAGATAACACGGCTGTACGGGAAGCGCAAATTCGTCGTCTCGAACAATTGCGTGCTAACCGGGATGAAGAAAAGGTTCAATCCCTGTCTTGAAGCGATCACAAAGGCTACAGAATCAGGGCGAAGGCAACTTGCGCCCTTGCACTTGAAGCGGCTCGTGCTCGTGCATCCTTTAGGGTGAAATTTTTTGCTGTTGAAAAAGGTATGCGGTCGTCATAAAGCGGTTATTCGCTCTATTTCCGGTGTATACTCCAGCGAATTTGAAGATGACGATGTAATCAAAGAAGTACGCCAAATGGCAGATAACTTTTGAAGAACTCGAAGGTCGTCGTCCCTCGTATCATGATTGCGAAGATGGGCCAAGACGGTCGCGACCGTGGTGCCAAAGTTATCGCGACATCCTTCGCGGACATGGGCTTTGACGTGGATATCGGACCTTTGTTCCAAACTCCAGAAGAAACAGCACAAGATGCGGTGGATAATGACGTTCATATTGTCGGATTTAGTTCTCTTGCGGCGGGGCATAAGACATTATTGCCTCAACTGTAGAGGAACTCAACAAGCGGGGCGCGGAGATATTTTTAGTTGCCATCGGCGGCGTAATCCCTGCTCAGGACTATGAATTCTACGCGAACATGGCGCAGTGGCTATCTTTGGCCCTGGTACAGTTTTGCCAGTAGCGGCGAAAAAATTACTAGAAACATTGACTAGTCACGTTCAAGACGAGTCTCATGACTGATAACAAACGGCCTACTCCGGATGAATTGCGCAATACACAGGACGCAACTTTCACCACTGGTGAAGGCAAAGCCCCTGAATTAGGTGTAAAAACGCAAGCACCGAGGGTAGTACCTATCGTCCCGACTGGGTGCCAGAAGAAGCGAAGAAAGATGACACTTACGCGTGTCACGTAATGAAAGGCGTCAAGGAAATGCATGACGGCCTCTTATCCAGCTCTGCTCATCTGGCTCCAGCGGTACGTCCCGTACAGCGGCGAAAGAAATTGACTGTCGCTGATTATGTACGCGGTATCGAGCAGGGGGACCGCGTTATACTTTCACGGGCTATCACATTAGTAGAAAGTAATAATAAGGACCATTTCAAACTAGCTCAACAAGTGTTGCAAGCCGTATTGCCTCGTACGGGCAAGGCATTGCGCATCGGTATTACTGGTGTGCCTGGGGCCGGCAAAAGTACGTTCATTGAAGCCTTCGGTAACATGCTCATTGAAGCGGGTTACAAGGTTGCCGTACTGGCTGTAGACCCTACGAGCCAAGTCACAAAAGGCAGTATCTTGGGTGATAAAACGCGGATGGAAACGTTGACGAAACACCCAGAGGCTTATATTCGTCCATCGCCAGCTGGTGGTACGCTAGGCGGTGTGGCTCGTAAAAGTAGAGAAACTATGCTACTTTGCGAGGCTGCTGGGTACGATATCATTCTCGTTGAAACCGTTGGGGTTGGGCAAAGCGAAGTTACCGTGCGCTCCATGGTAGACTTCTTTATGCTCATCGTTTTAACGGGGGCAGGCGATGAATTGCAAGGCATCAAAAAAGGCGTTATGGAACTTGCTGATGCTATTGTGGTCAACAAGGCCGATGGGGATAACCTCAAACGAGCTCTCATTGCTCGTAGCGATTATGACCGGATGTTGCATTACATCCGTCCGGCTACGGAAAAATGGAAGACTCAAGCCTATACATGTTCAGCTGTCACAAAGGATGGCCTCGATGAATTGTGGGATGTTATCCAAGAATTTACTGAACAAGGCAAAGAAAATGGAGTTTTCTTAAAACGCCGTCAAGAACAATCCCTTCGTTGGGTACGCGATATGATTGACGAACACTTGCACAACCTATTCTTTAACAATGTAGTCATTCAAGGTCGCATGGGCGAAGTCGAAGCCGCTGTCTTAGACGGTGAAATGAGCGAATCTCAAGCCGTTGAAGAACTTATTGGCGTTTTCGATAAGTCTTTACAATAAGTAGATCGGTAAATACATATTGTATTATTAAATATAATCGTATTGCTAAATATATATTAGATAAGCCGGCATAACTTATCTTAATACGCACTCCACTAGCAATCGTATGCATTTCGATATAACTACAGATGTATTTGTAAAAGGCATAGTATCAATGTTCACTGTTGGATTTGGACCAATAGTAGTTGCATACTATGCCTTTTTCTATGTCATAATAACTAATTGCGACTAATTATTTTGCTATTAATTGTCTAATAAAAGATGATTAATATATAAGTTCATCTTTTTAAAAATGCAAAAATCAGTGTATAATTAAGTTATATTATTTATTAATCGTTTAATGTTACGAGAGGGCATTCAAATGAACAAAAAAATTATTATTACCTGTAGGTGTAGTCGTTCTAATTATTGGTATTGTGATTCTATTATTAAATCCAGATCCAGGGGCGGCTAATTTGGAAATTGCGAGAAATGCTACAAATGCTCAAGCGGCAGCAAAGGCGATTTCTGAGAATAACCAATCTTACACATTGTGGTATTCTATTGGTATGTTCTGTAGCGGTTTAGGCATTGCACTGTCAGTAGGTGGCTTCATTGTAGGCTTTTATTAAAAAGACTAATCTATTTAGGAATCGTATCAAAGGCTGTACTAGAATGTATATCATTTCTAGTGCAGCCTTTTTGTATTTCAATTTTAGGGTTATAGGACAAAAACGTGTTGGTTTTGCCCTATAAACCCTAATTTTATCCTGTGGACTTTAGCTAGCTTATGTCTATCTAGCGAATTAGTCTATATTTATCTTGCAAGTCATCCTATATCTATTTATGTTGTGGTTTTACGCTCTATATCTGTTTTCGGTGGGATAAAAACGTGTATAATTAACCCGGATAGAGCCCTAAAAGTATGTGGCTTTTTGGAGGTTAGTATGAGTAGTATAGCGCATTTATTTGTAGCTGGTGGATTTGTTATGCATCCGCTGGTGATTTTTTTACTGTTTACCTTGATGATTGGCATTGAACGTATCTTTCTATATCGCAAGTTTACAAAGGATTTGCGCCGTTTTAATAAGGTCTTAGAGAAGAATCAATCTTGGATTATGTTACCAAGTGTTTTGGAACGGGATACAGAGGAACTTGGTTCTTTATTTGCCCGTGCTATCCGCAATGCAAAGAATTATAATGGCTTGGAAAACCGCCTTCAAGATGTAGTGTCGTACGCTGATGAACGTTTAAAACGCGGCCTTAGTTGGCTCAGCATGATTGTAACAATGGCTCCGTTATTGGGGTTGCTAGGGACGGTCCTCGGTATGATTCGTGCGTTTGCTGTGGTAGGTGGCGACATTGGGGCTCCGACCATTATTACAGGTGGTGTTTCTGAAGCCTTAGTGGCAACGGCTACAGGTTTGACCGTGGCCATTATTGCCCTTGGCTTTCACAGTTACTGTGCGGCAAAGGTCAATGATTCTGTGGCGACATTAGAACATGAGTGCGGCAACATTCTTGATGCGTACAACGAGGAACATGATATATGAGACGACGCACGTTAGGGGTTAAAAAAGAGCCTACCATCATGATTATTCCCATGATTGATATCGTATTCTTTTTATTAGTATTTTTCATGGTAGGCACGCTGTACATGAATACAGAGCAACAAATTCCGCTTAATTTACCATCTGCATCGACGTCTACAGCGAAATCTATCGAACCTATCACCATTACCTTGACCACAACGCACACGCTGTATATCGATAATCAGGAAATCTCTTCGGATCGCTTGGCGCAAGAGGTCAAATCTATCGTTACACAAGCACCTCAACAAGCCTTTGTGATTCGTGCTTCAAAAGATGTATATTATAACGATGTTATCGAGCTTTTGGACATGCTCAAGGTGAACGGTGCTAAATATATTAGCGTCGCTACGGAACGGAAGTGATTCCATGTTTGAATCACATTATCTGAAACCTTTTATTATATCTTTAGGCATTACCATCATGCTTATTTCTGGCATGGGGCTTTCCTTGCGTGGTATCGTTGGAACCGGTGTGGCTTATGATGCCGCAGAGGTTAGCTTTCATCTGCCTGAGGATAGTGAAAGTGATGCGAAAACTACCGCTATTGAGCCTATACCTAAGGATAAGCCACCGGTTGAACCTCCGACTCCAGAAGGGCCTGCGCCTAAGGCAGATCCTCTTGTAACGGAAAATACAGGTGATGAAAGTGCTCACAATTTAAATGCCAATAAGACTACATCTAATGCTCGTCGTGAATGGGCCGTTCCCAAGGCCATAGAATCGGAAACGACTAATAATGAACAAGCTGTAGTTACGGGTGGAAATGATTCCAAAGACGGGAAATCCTCTAAGCCTGACAATGCTCCTATAGGTAAGGATATAACATCTGATCCGAATGCGAATGGAAACGGCTTTGCCGAAGCTAGTGATTTATCCTTCCTATCTGATCTTGCGTGGGGGCTCCTAACACCAGGGCAACAAGCGCTTTTACAAAAGTCGGATATCAACCCCCAAGAATATTTACGAACTGTACAAGAACAGGGAAGGGGTCAATTGTAACAGGTAAGGTTGTAGTGCGTTAACTTTGACGTTAATGGACATGTCATCGTAGGAGAACATACACCGCTCATCGCAGAGGATGTACCGCAACCAGTCAAAGAGGAAGCAATGCGCATCGTTAAAAGCAGTGGTTCTATTATCAATCGAAGAGGGGAACCTGTATATCTAGCAGTTCCTGTTGTATTAGGACAATAAAGAGGCATATCTTACATACATTAGTATGGGATATGCCTCTTTGTTATGGTTGTAAAAAAATGATTGTATTGATTGATACTATGTATTACTATGAAATACTTGTTCTATCTGAGTCATGTTGAGTTATATTTCAAGGATTAATTATATGTATTGTATTAATTTTGATTGGTAAGTATTGTTTTCGTGGAGTTGAAGACGGCTAGATATACGATGGCGCCGCCGATGAATAATGTGACTTGCATAGGAGTGCTGAATTGATCAGCTCGCCACAATGCAAAAGCATAGAAGAACATGGTAATCAACATGATGAGAAATGCGATGATAACGCGTACATTTGTGTTTACTGCTAAGGATGTAGTAATACGCGATTTATTCGTCATTACGTAAATTAAAGATACTACGATGTCTGCCGTAAAGATGGAGAAGATAAAGTTATAATCAAACTCGCCAAAAAGGACTACCGCCAAGCCGATAAAGCTGAGCCCAAAGAATAGACGTAATAGAATACCTATAGTATTAGATTCGTTGCGCTGTGCGCGGCGTTCCTTACGATTTAAAGTTGCCATGAAAGCCTCCCCCATAGTAGAAATGTTTGTTACTATTAGTATAAAGCTCGTGTATAGATTGAGCAATTATTCGCAGTACATTTAGTCTGTATGTTTATTATATATCACAATGTATAGCTATGATATATTATAAATTAATTTATTACTATATAACTATATGAGAAATCAAAGTGAGAGATTATGATTCAAGTTATTCTTACCTATATTGTTAATGTTATTATTGTATTTGTATTTTTTTCCTATTTTAGAATCTGTAGTTCAATATGTGTATCCGTTTTCATGGGACTGGCTTATAAAACCGCTACATTTAGTGGATAAGCTCGATGTATATATTATTATATCCTTTGCGTTGCCTATTATTGTGGCCATCGGATTATTTTTTGCCACCTTTTTAGTTGGATTGTCCATGTATTGCAAGGTGAAAGAAAACCAAATGCAGAAGAATCTGAATATATTGAACCGCTGTTTGAGGAATTATGTGCATTTAGCGGTGTAGCACGTAACTCACTGATATTGCGCATGCGTACAGATGAGGAAATTAATGCCTTTGCATCTGGATTAAATCACATTACGATTTATACAGGAGCCTTGTATTCGTTAGATAAACGGCATTTATTAGGTGTTCTTGCCCATGAATTAGGCCATTTACGGCATCGTGATACTATCTATTTAACCATTACCTATGCTATGGATCGACTAGGGCAATTAATTTTAAATCTTGTAATATATCTAAATTTTGCTTTAAATATACTGGCTATTATACCAATTGTTAATATCGTAGTACGTATTATTCAATTAATTCTTATCGTTATGATTGCAATCGTGAAATATGTACTTCTATTACCGAAGTGGATTACCTATTATTTTGATAGCCGTCGTCGAGAGTATGCTGCTGATGCCTATGCCGTTTCGATTGGTTTGGGGCGGGAGCTGCGTGATGGTCTAGTTTCATTAGGACTTGCTACTGAACAAATTGGTATTCTAGAGAATGGTGAATTATATGATTGTGAAAGTACAGGATTTTTCAGTCGCTTGTTTATTACTCATCCAAAAATGATTAAGCGAATACAACGTATCAATGAAGGGATAGAGGTATATAATCTCAAGCAAAGTCTTAAAGAAAAATCGTTAAAGTGATAATTAATTTAATAAATACGAACAATAAGTAAAATTAATATAATTATCATTCGGAAAATTTAGCTCTGTTCGTTGAATGGAGCTTTTACATATGGTACAATAATCCTATAAATCTAGCTTTTATCATGCAAAGGAGATATCATGATACCACGTTATACACGAGAAGAAATGGGCCATATTTGGAGCGAACGCAACGAATTCGACACAATGTTATTGGTAGAGACCCTCGCCTCTGAGGCACAAGCTGAGTTGGGCGTTATTCCTAAAGAAGCGGCGAAAACAATTCGGGAAAAGGGCAATTTCGACGTTGAGCGCATTCATGAGATCGAAAAGGAAACAAACCATGATATCATTTCCTTCGTAACAGCAGTGGGCGAATACGTAGGTCCTGAAGCGGCTAAATACATCCATCTTGGTCTTACCTCTACAGACGTGAAAGATACGGCGCTTGGGTACATGATGAAACAAGCCTGCGATATCTTAATTGATGACTTAAAGCGTTTGCATGAAGTATTGCGTCGTCGTGCAGCGGAGTTCAAATACACACCTATGATTGGACGTACCCACGGCATTCATGGCGAACCAACTACATTTGGCTTGAAATTGGCGTTGTGGATGGCAGAGGTAGAACGTGATATTGAACGCATGGAACATGCTCGTAAAAGCGTTGCTGTTGGCAAATTGTCTGGCGCTGTTGGTACATACTCCAATATCGATCCATTCGTAGAACAATATGTGTGTGAAAAATTAGGCCTTGAACCTGTTAAAATCGCTACGCAAGTGGTGCAACGTGACCGTCACGCTGAGTTGTTGTCTACCATTGCTGTTGTAGGCGGTACATTAGACAAAATCGCATTGGAAATCCGTCACTTACAACGTACAGAGGTGCGCGAAGCAGAAGAGTATTTCAGCCCCAAACAAAAGGGTTCCTCTGCGATGCCTCATAAACGCAACCCTATCACATGTGAAAGAATTTGTGGTATGGCTCGCTTACTTCGTGGCTATGCACAATCTGCGTACGAAGATCAAGCATTGTGGCATGAACGCGATATTTCTCATAGCTCTGTAGAACGAGTTATCTTGCCGGATGCGACAATCTCGTTAAATTATATGTTGCACCTAACAATCCGAACCATTGATAAATTGTTGGTATACCCTGAAACTATGCTTAAAAATCTTAACCTTACAGGGGGCCTCGTATTTAGCCAAACAATTTTGACACACCTTGTAGACAAAGGTGCGGTACGTGACGAAGCATATCGTTGGGTTCAAAAACATGCTATGGAACGCTGGCTTGAAGGCAAAGATTTCGCAACAGGTTTAAAAGCTGATGAAAACATTAAGAAGTACATGACTGATGAGGAAATCGATGCATGCTTTGATCCGTATAAATTGCTAAGACATGTAGATACAATCATGGCTCGCTTTGGCCTATAATTGTAGGGTACTTCCCACATAACATATAAAAATTAAGGTAGGTATAGATCAATCAGCCTATAGTACAATGGTACATGCAGTAGGTGTTGGCTATGCCTACCTGTTTTATATTAGGAGGTTATATGAAACGTATTGTACGAAAATACGGACCGGTTATTTTTCACTGCATTAATGACTTTGGGCAAGGTTCATTAGCCGCATTGATACCATTCTTTATTGCTAACTTTGGCCTTAATTATTATCAATCGGCTTCCATCATTTTCTGTAATACCGTGGTGGCTTCCGTGGCACAGCCCGTATTGGGCTATGTGGCAGATCGGTGGCGCGTACCCTGGTTTATTCCCGTTGGGTTTACGGTGACTCTTGTGTCGATTAGCACTATGGCATTGGCTACGAGTTACGAGATGATTCTTGCTTTGTCGCTCTTGGCCGGGGTAGGGGCCGCGTTATTTCATCCCGAGGCGGCTCTGCTGGTAAATCGTACGCAATCTCATGAAATTGGTAACGCCATGGGCCGCTTTGCAGTCGGTGGTAGTGCAGGCTTTGCGTTGGGACCCTTTATTGCTGGTGGTGTTTACGTCTTTGGGGGACAATTCCTTTGGGTATTTACGCTTATCGCTCTACTTGGTGTATTGCTATATCTTTATGCCTTTATGGGTGAGGGTGAAGCTGATACCGATGATACTGATATTGCTGATTCTGCTGATATTGGTAACCGTGAAAGCCGTGCTAAGGTTCTTAGTACCGGTACAAATGATTGGGTGAGTTTCGGTAAGTTATTTTTTGTGATTGCTTCTCGATCTATACTCTTCTCTGTATTGGCTATCTTTATTCCTATTTTGTATATTACTGTTATTAATGGTGAAGCCAGTGCATCTAGTTTGGCCCTTACTGCGTACTTCACGATGGGGGCAGTCCTTACCTATATGGGTGGTGCCTTATCTGACCGACTTGGATTTCTTAAAACTGTGGGCTTAGGTAATCTGATTTTCTTGCCATCCGTTTTTAGTATTTATTTTTGTGCCTAATATGTGGGGCTTCTTTGGAGCCATGATTCCAATGGCCTTTGGCGTATTCTCCCAATACGGACCAATTACGGTACTAGGTCAAAAATACCTTGCAAAAAATGCAGGCTTTGCATCAGGTATTACGCTAGGTCTTGGGATTACCTTAGGGGGCCTTGTGGCTCCTTATGTAGGACATCTAGCAGATATCTATGACGTACAAACGGCATTGATGACCTTGATACCGGTAGGTGTTATAGGCTTATTGATGAGTTTTTGGTTAAAAGAACCAAAATAGCCCATGCATTTGGGAAGAAACTAAAGATTGAATTTGTATAAATACTTTCACAGAATCCGAACATTGTTGTATAATGATATTGAATTATTTAGACTTTCATATGGAGGATATAGATATGGCAACTAGTATGGTTATCGGCACTCAATGGGGTGACGAGGGGAAAGGTAAAATTGTTGACTGGATCGCAGAACGTGCGGATGTTGTGGTGCGCAGTCAAGGTGGTAATAACGCGGGTCATACTGTTGTAGTTGATGATAAAGCGTTTGCACTTCGCCTTTTACCAAGTGGTATCTTATACGATAACAAACAAAATATCGTGGGTACTGGTGTTGTTATCGACCCTAAAGTTCTGCTACAAGAAATTGAAGGCCTTGAAAAGCAAGGCAGATCTGCTAAATCCCTTCAAGTTTCCGACCGTGCACATGTTATTATGCCATACCATATCGCTCTAGATACTGCGGAAGAAGCATCTAAAGGGGATGCTAAAATCGGTACTACTAAAAATGGTATTGGTCCTTGCTACGCTGATAAAATCAATCGTATCGGCATCCGTATCTGCGATTTGTATGATATGGAAACATTCAAACAAAAATTAGCGTACAATGTAGAGTTCAAAAATAAAATGCTTACTAAGGTATACGATGCTGAACCTGTTAGCTACGATGAAATCTTAGCGGATTACATCAAATACGCTGAAGCCTTGAAACCTTATGTAACAGATACTAATGCGGCTGTCCTTAAAGCTGTAAAAGAGGATAAAAAGGTATTATTCGAAGGTGCTCAAGCTACTATGCTCGACCTTGATCATGGTACCTATCCATTCGTAACATCCTCTCATCCAATTGCAGGTGGTGCTTCCACAGGCGCTGGTGTGGGTCCTAACTACTTAAAAAATATTTTTGGTGTTGTAAAAGCATATGCTACACGTGTTGGTGCAGGTCCATTCCCTACAGAGCTTCTTAATGAAACTGGCGATAACCTTCGTGAACTTGGTCATGAGTTCGGCACTGTAACGGGTCGTCCTCGTCGTTGTGGTTGGTTAGACCTCATGGTTGTAAAATACGCAGCAGGTCTTAATAGCCTTGATTACTTAGCTATTACACGCTTGGATATTCTTGATACCTTTAAAGAATTGAAAATCTGCGTAGGTTACAAATTGAATGGTAAAGACGTAGAAGGATTCCCAGCTAACTTAAAAGATCTTGAGGCATGCGAAGCAGTTTATGAAACATTGCCAGGTTGGGAAACTGATATCTCCGGTATTCGCGAATATGATAAATTGCCTGAAAATGCTCGTAAATATGTAGAACGTATTGCAGAAGTAACAGGTGTGCCTTTAGGCATTGTATCTGTTGGGCCTAACCGTAGCCAAACTATCGATTTAGTAAATGTATTCTAAGCTATACTAATTTGATATAATAGAAAATTTGCATTTGGTAGCATTGATAGAGTGTTATATATTTTAACATTTTTTGCTATGCAATCGATTTATAGAATTATACAGATTAGACCCCTCACAGAGGGGTCTTTTGTATTGAATGGATGCAGAATACAAACGTGGATCCTCTATATCTAATCCTTTAGGTTGCTACAGTGGTGCGGTATATCGAAGTATGCTTTATAGTTATTAAAGTGTGAGCATATCGAGAAATATATAACAAATAATAGAGTGTAATTGTTATATATACAGAAAAATGTATATTCAAATAAACCTATCAAATGAAAAATTGTTTAAAAATATTCATTTTTATACAAATAGCTACGTGCTTAAATTAGTTTATAATTAGGCGAAATTTACTTTATCTATAATTTTTATTCATAATAAATTATTAAGATACAAATATAAAGAAAAAAATAGATTTTACATTAAGAAATAGTATATAATAGTACCAAGAAGTAGATTGATATTTTTTTGATAAGGATCTGAGGAGTTAAAGATATGGTTGAAGTTTCTTACGAACGTTTAGCGACGATTTTTAAGGCATTAAGCGATGAAACAAGATTACACATCATCGATATGTTGTCTTGCAATGAATTATGTGCAGCCGATATTTTAGCGAGCTTCAATTTGTCTCAATCTACGTTGAGTTACCACATGAAAATCTTAATTGATGCAGGTGTAGTTAACTCTCAACGTAATGGTTTATGGACGCGTTACTCCATTAATGAAGCTACATTTGCAGATATTTTAGATATTCTCCCTCAATTATACAAAACTAAAGATGAGTGCATTTGCGCGCAAATTAAATACTGCCGCATTTCTGAGCACGAAAAAGAAGCGTAACAATGAGACGTTGGATTATGCATGTTGATATGGATGCATTCTTCGCGTCCATAGAACAACTGGATCATCCAGAGTATAAAGGCCACCCCGTAATCGTGGGTGGTCTTTCTTCACGTGGTGTTGTAGCTACCTGCTCCTATGAGGCTCGTAAATTTGGTGTTCATTCTGCGATGCCAATATCGAGGGCTAAGAAACTCTGTCCTGATGGGATTTATGTATATCCTCGAATGGATCGCTATAAAGAGGTGTCGAACCAAATTTTTTCTATTATGAAAGAATTTACCCCTTATATTGAGCCTCTATCTATTGATGAAGCTTTTCTTGAAGTGAGCGGCATGTCTACCATGTATAGTGGCCCTAAAGTGCTAGGGCGAGCCATTAAAGATCGTGTATTCGAGAAAACAGGACTTATTATCTCTGCAGGTTTAGCGCCCAATAAATTTCTTGCTAAATTGGCCTCTGATTTAGATAAACCCGATGGTCTTGTAGTCATCCCATACGGTCGTGAAAAAGAGGTTCTGGCTCCTTTGCCGATTAAACGTATTTGGGGTGTTGGTCCTCGGACAGAGAAAATTTTTGAAAGCCGGTGGCTTTCACCTGATGCGTCATATTCAGTCTTTGCCTGATGAAAGCAGTTTAATTCCTCTCGTGGGGAATCAGGCAAAGCGCATATGGGAACTGGCGAATGGTATCGACGATAGACCTGTTGAAACAGATCGCAAGATACAATCAATTGGAGCTGAGGAAACTTACGAAGAAGACCTCACCGATGGCCGTGCTATTGAATTAGAGTTTAGGTACTTTGCAAACCGTTTATCGAAACGGCTTCGGAGACGTACCCTTCATGGACATACTGTATCTATCAAGGTTCGGTATGATGATTTTACCACTGTATCACGGCAGAAGCGGCTAGATACACCATCAGACCAGGAACATGTATTTTTCGAAACAGCATTGATTCTGTGGAATAAATTGATGCAGGATAAGACGAGTAAGCGGCCTAAAGAGTCTAAGAAAGATACGGAACCGTTAGGGGCCACTACAAAGGTAAAGTTTACGAATTTTAAATGTAGTAGTTTTAAAGGGATTACCTGTATGGATCCGCCTGGCCCTATACGACTATTAGGTCTTACTGTGAGTGGTCTCGATGAGGAGGTTCCTATGCAGGATAGTCTCTTTGATTCCCCACAGGATGAAACAGAGGATAAGCTTGCTAGCGTGTTAGATTCGTTAGAGTCTAAATTTGGTGAGACTGCTGTTATGAGTGGTGCATTATGGCAACGCTTTCACGGAGACAATGGGATACGCAGGAAACGGTCAGAGTTGAAAGCGGCCGTGGATGCACAGACTGCTCAAGATGATGGGGCATCTACTAAAGTTGATGTAGGCTCGACTAAAGAGGCTAATCGGTCTATAATTGCAGATACACATGCATCTATTGAAGAACCTAAAAAGACCGTCAAAAAGGACTTATAAAGTTTATATTGAATACTTTCGCTAATATAATTGTTCATGTTACAATATGAGTGTAGTGTTAATAAATTACCGCAAGAGAGGTATAGATATGAGTTTATTTCGTGTGGCCATCCATTATGGCGTAAACAGTAATGGTTTCTTGTCCTATGACACAGAAACAAAAACAGTGTCCGTAGATTTACCTGAACAAGAGTGGGTCGATAAGGTAATCGCTTACTTGAATAATGAACATGCTATTGAGCATGCTACAGGTCTTGATACGTATGAACGGTTGACCGTAAAACCATTAGAATCTTTGGATAACCTTAAGTTAGCTTTAACACGTATGTGGGAAGCTATCGACGTACAAGTTGACTGGAGCCGTCCAGCATAAATTGAATGAAAACACCTTGTGATCTATAAGTTAGTAGAAACAAGGTGTTTTTTGTTTTGCGTATTTTTGTAGGTATATCTTTATAGGTTTTAAATATATAGCATTGAAATTCTCACTTTAGAATTATAAATGATATCGTGTATACAAGATTTGTAAAAGTTTAGGGTTGTTATGTTAAAAAAATTTGTGCTATTCTAATTACATATTAATGAATAATAATTATCCATTAATAATTTTTATCGAAATTAAGATGTATGATTTAAAAATTATGTAAAAGTAAATTACTTTAATTTTGATTTCTAAGTAGGAGTTTGTAACATGAATAATGAAAAAGAAACTAACAACCGCCTTTGGCGCTCCCGTACCAGATAATCGCAATTCTGCTACAGCAGGTAAACGTGGTCCTGTATTGATGCAAGATGTTTGGCTCATGGAGAAATTAGCTCATTTTGAGCGCGAAGTGATTCCTGAACGCCGTATGCATGCTAAAGGATCCGGTGCATTTGGTACTTTCACAGTAACCAATGACATTACAAAATATACGAAAGCAAAAAAATTTTTCTCTGAAGTAGGCAAGCAAACGCCGTTATTCGTGCGTTTCTCCACAGTTGCCGGGGAGCGTGGTGCGGCCGATGCAGAACGCGATATTCGTGGCTTTGCCGTAAAATTCTATACGGAAGAAGGGAACTGGGACCTCGTAGGTAACAATACACCTGTATTCTTTATTCGCGATCCATTGCAATTCCCTGATTTGAACCGTGCTGTAAAACGTAATCCGAAAACAAATCTTCGCGATGCGACAGCAAACTGGGATTTTTGGACTAGCTTGCCAGAGGCTATGCACCAAGTAACAATCGTTATGAGTGACCGTGGTATTCCTAAATCTTACCGTACAATGCATGGTTTTGGCAGTCATACATACAGCCTTATCAACGAAAAACGATGAGCGCGTATGGGTTAAATTCCATTGGGTTTGCCAACAACCGATTGAAAATCTTTCCGATGCTGAGGCGGCTAATGTGGTGGCTAGTGACCGTGAAAGTCACCAACGTGACCTCTTTGAGGCTATTGAAAGAGGCGATTTCCCTAAATGGAAATTATGCATCCAAGTGATGACGGAAGAACAAGCTAACAATATGCCATACAATCCATTCGATTTAACAAAGGTATGGTACCATGATGAATTCCCATTGATCGAAGTCGGTGTGATGGAACTTAACCGTAACCCAGAAAATTATTTCCAAGATGTAGAACAAGCTGCATTTGCACCAACAACTATCATTCCAGGTGTATCTTTCTCCCTGATAGAATGCTTCAAGGTCGCTTTGTTCTCTTATGCCGATGCGCAACGCTATCGTCTAGGGCAAATTATTATCAAATCCCTGTTAATGCCGCTAAATGCCCTGTAAATATCTATCATCGCGATGGTCAAGGTCGTATAGATGGAAACCATGGGTCAACAATTGGCTACGCACCAAATAGCTTTGGTGAATGGGCTGAACAACCAGAATTCAAAAATCCTCCTCTCGATGTATCTGGTCCAGCTTACCAATATGACTTCTATGAAGACGACTCTGACTTCTTTACACAACCAGGTAAATTGTTCCGCCTCATGAGCCCCTGAACAACAACAAGTTTTGTTTGAAAATACCGCAGCGGCTATGAATGGTGTACCTGATTTCATCAAAGAACGTCATGCAAAAACATTGCTATCAATGTGATCCTGCTTATGGTGAAGGCGTTGCTAAAGCCTTGGGCATGAACATCGATTTTTAGCGATGTAAAAATAAGACTAACGATACTATTTAAAACAATATTAAAAATAGTTTATCTACACAATACTAACGATTGAAAAGAACTTTCTTAACTAATAACACTTTCACATTTATACAAAAATACTAATCTATAAAAAAATCTAAATTCACACAAAATTTTTTTATACACTGACACCAATTATCTTATAAACACAAATAAATAACCCCTTGAAAGAGCCTTTGCTAATCATATCTAAACTAAATGTTATTAAAGATATGTAGCAAAGGTTCTTTTTATTGTGTTAGTAATATACAAATTTTAAAAAGGATTTTTAGTATAACTATGTAGAAATATATGATGTGTTGAATTTGCACGAAATGTTACATGTGAATAGGAGGCAGTTATGAAATCTAGTAGTTTGGCATGGTATGTGATGGTGGCTTGCATGGGAGGAAGTCTTTGTGTTGGATCTGTAGTACAGGCGAATTCTCCAGCGACGGTGAAAGCAAATAACTCTGTTCCCGCAGCTATTGTAATGCAAGCCCAAGCAGTTCAGCCTGTTACTGTTACAGCAGCTAAGAATGATAAAGTTAGTGCTGCAGCAAATCATACAGTAACTAATAATGCAGTAGCTAATAATGTAGTAGCTAATGATGTAGCGGCACAGGAAGCCCTCAAGCAAAAACAACAGTACCAAGCCGAAACTGAAACGATGGGCTTGCTATGGATGCGTACCTCTGCAGAGTACAGGGCTTTGGCGTATCAAGGGTATAATGTGGCAATGAATGCCGTTAAGATGGCCGTTACTGATCCATCTCATCAAAGAAAACCTTTAGCTATCGTTCTTGATGCGGACGAAACTGTAGTGGATAATACCAAGTTGATGGGTGAAAGCATTGTAAATGGTAATGGCCGTTTTGATGCTCCTTGGTGGCGTCAAGCCGTGCATCAAGGCAAATCACAAGCCATGCCTGGAGCCGTTGAATTTTTAAATGAAGTTCATAAACAAGGGGTAGAAATCTTCTATGTTTCAAACCGCTACGCACCTGTAAACCTTGACGTAACGATACAGAATTTTAAAGAACTAGGATTCCCATCTGTCGATAAAGACCATGTACTACTATTCGAAAAAGACTCTGATAAACAACCTCGCTTTGATATGATTGCTAAAAAATATTATGTCGTTGTATACATGGGCGATAACGCCGGTGATTTCCCTATTGGCACAAAAGGTAAGACCTTAGCTGAAAGAAATGGCATCATCGATGCTCATAAAGAGGACTTTGGTACTACCTTTGTAGTATTCCCGAACCCAGCCTATGGATCCTGGGTAAGTGCATTAGCCAAAGGTTACCAAAACCTAAGCCCAGAAGAACAAAAACAAGTGAATAACCAATACCTACAACAATAAGGATGTCTTGCGTATACTTTATTAAAAACGATATAATAAAGTATACATGCGTCTATAGCTCAGTTGGATAGAGCGGCAGTTTCCTAAACTGCGTGTCACTGGTTCGATTCCGGTTAGGCGCACCAAAAAAATAATTAATGAGCATATGTTTTTTAGTATTATGCCTTTTTAGGAGCCAAGATTTAATTCTTGGCTCTTTTTAGGTTTTGAAATTTAAAACACCGTTTCTATAGAGCAGAATAGGTTTGAAAACCTGCTTTTTATCAAAAAAATTATTCATATGTTAATTAAAACATAAGTTTTATGATAAGTATTCTTAATAATGATATAATTAAGATATATATTCAGTTACATATTTAGTTACATATTCAGTTAAACATTATATGGAAGCAACAGTGTATAGTGGAGAGTCTATATGAGTATTTACAATTGGATTCAAGAAAAACTATTTGATGATTACGAAGAATGGCGTTTGAGGTGCCCTGATTATAATCGAAATGGTTTTAATATAGTAGGAATAGATAATACCCTAAAGGCTATGCATGATGGATTTTTCATGTATATAGAATTGTATCCACCTCATGCCATCGATGGTTGCACTGCCATGAAAGCGCGTGTAGGAAAAACACCAGATGCAGTAGATATATTCTTAGACATAGATGGTAAGACGTATCGTATGGCTGATGTAAGTTATCCTGATGCAGTGAAGATGATGCGGGCTTTTGTAAAAAAACGCAGAGTACCTGATTGTAGTTTGTGTGTAGAAGTAGCGTATCTAGATATAGAGCAGATGAAATCGACATTTACAGAGCTGGCAACGTTGTTGCTAGGCGATGCTAAACAAGCTAAATCGTTTATGACCAAGGTTAAGTTGCGCTCCATGGAAGAATTAGAAGATAGTTGGTGGAATTTCTATGAGAAACTAGTAGCTAAAGGATATGCTGTAGAGTTAGCTGTAAATGTGAATTAGAGGATTTTATTTATAATGTACAGAAATTAATACGTAACAAGTCTTTAGATACCGGCGAAGATCTAACTATTGACCTATCAGCATTAGATGAAGATCAAGTTATTATGGACTGGTGTGCAGATCTTAATTCTAAATGGGAAAACTATACGTTAGCAGGCATGGATATTGGAACCGATAGCTTTGTGCTCATGGTGCTTTCAAATGAGGAATTCAAAACAGCCCAAGAATTAGCGAAAGAACTATTACATAGAATCGATGTAGCTGAACGCTTATGATATAACAGAAATTATGATGAGTAGCGTGATTATAATGTAGGAGAGAGTCATATGAGTATTGTACGTCTACCAGAATATGAAGCAGAGTTTGAAGCGGAAGAGTTTGAAATCTATGCATTGCCGCGCAGTGATGCGAATGGAGCTAGTCCTTATTTAGAGAAGTACCATAGACCACTAGTGTCTACCGATGCTATCTTAGATACTCGAACTGGCGTGCTTGACCGTAGCGAAGGCATTTTGACGTGGATTATTGAAGGTTTTGACACTGGTTGGGGGTATTCTTTTGAGCCCCATGGTGTTTACAAATTGTTAGTTAAGAAAGCAAAACCTATAGAGGACTTGGGCTACATGCGCCCTTCTTGGAATAATCGCTATTATGTGCTTGAGGTGTTAGAGGAACATGCTAAACATAGCGAGCTAGAGGCGTTGTCGGCGTATTTGAAAACTCCTAAATACCTTCATACCGACAAGGGTGACTTCCTGTTAAATCGAGAGTATCAATATTACACAGCGAGAATTGATGATTATGCATTCACCCTTGATGTGGATGAGGGCTCTGATGAAAGCTGCACCGTAGCATTGGCTGCTTTCAATACAATCGATAATTTCAAAGCATTTGAACAACGAATTAGTACCTATATTAGTGAAAAATTGCTAGACCTTGCTAATGATTGGCTCGACAATGATGACCAAGATCCGATTACATCAGACGTATTTGCCAAGCGTATTATGATGGGCGAATTGGCGTTTCGCAACGATGGCACTATAGAGGTATATTATGACGACGATGATATTTTCTGGGGGCACTGTATCATAGTCCATATTGATGCGGATGGGAACCCTATTGATGCAGATATTGCAGGATAATCAATTAATGGAGAGTCCTAATGAGAAAATCGGAATTAATGACATTATGGAATGTTGAAAGCTGGTCTGAAGAACCTTATGGTGTTTACTTTGTATCTCGCCGATTGGGTACTAATCGTTTAGAGAATGTAGGACAAGCCTTTAAAAAACTTAATATTAGTTGTACCGGTTATACTGAAGATGATGTACTTTCACTATCAATATGGGAGCAATTATATGTTCAATTAGATGAATTAGACCAACTGGCGAAGAGGCTCATACAAAAGGGAATACCGCAAGAAGAGTCTGTTGTACTAACGCTAACGGATATAATGCTGGATAAATCAGGTTGTTACGATGCATTTGCACTAGGCTATGATGTGGGAGAATCCCCAGCAGGACATCTATATGTTTTGGTTCCTTTTGATGAAAACTTTACGGCTCAACAAGATGTGATATACGAAACCTTATAGAGTTGTTTTAAAGTGGTGATACTGGTGTTGTATTCTACCTAAAAATATAAGTGATATGCAGGAGAGAGACTATGGAAGATATGTATAAATTAGTCAAAGATTTCTTTAGTCATGATATGGATTTAGATGATTTATTTGATTCCGAAGCTATCATCTGGATTGACTGGCGCGAGGATGACGAAGGTGTGGTGAACTATTTTAATGACATGATGGATGAGCCTATCGACATTCAAACCGTTAGCAATGGAAAGCAGTATGGTGACGATATTGTACTACAAAAGGGCAATAAAAAATTGCTAATTCCCTACGGTGATGAGAAAGACCGATGTGACTATCAAATATTTCAACGACTTCGTTAAACCTGATTATGAGGTGCGCTGGTTTGCTGAAAGCCTTGGCGATGATACGCTCGGATTTACCGTGCTTTCAGGGACAGAATGGCTAAAGCTAGAAGATGAGTTTGGTGCAGATATAGTTTGTTATTATTTTGTACCTATTGATTTAGAAAGCAACATGTTTAATCTCAGTATGAGCGAGGTTTCTGCGTTGTTAGAATTACGAGAAAATAAGAGATAAAATAGAGAGAATAGACGAATCTATAAGAGGTAACAATATGGATTATTTAAAAATATTACATGAAGATTCTAACTTGGCAGCAGATTTTGATGCACTATTTGATTTCTTTCTGCTTGATGAACCTACAAAACGTGATGAGGTAGAGGGCGATGTACCTTTTCCGTGGATGGAGTAGCCTTTGCTCGTGATGGTGCAGGCGGTGAATATCATCAACTAGAGGATGGATCAATTGGATATATGAGTAGCGAAGGTGAATGCGGTCGCATAGCTGAAAGTATAGACGATTTAATTTGTTTATTGGTGTATAGCATTTGCTGGCATGACTATTGTGACTCTAGCCAATATACGGATGTAGGAATTCTTGAATCGTATGCTAAGGAGCGATATGCTCAAATTACATCTTATACAGAAATGGACGAATGGGAAACAGTTGTTAAGGCGCTAGGCATGCCTTCTGAAGCAAACTTGGCTGCTGTACTGCAAAAGTTTTTACGATGCGGCACATCGAGAACCTGTATACCAAGGCTTTTACCATGAAGAAGATGGTAGTATTACGGCTTATGAAGGTCTATTCTTTTAATATGTAAAATGGGAAAATAATCAGCAATAAAAGAGTGTTTCAAGAGGTTTTGTGTTGTAATAGGAGAATCGTATGGCAATTGATGGAGTAAAGATCATAGACAGCGATGACGGTCATGATATTTATAATGCTATTGTTGAGCGGTACAAGGATGGTATCAGTGTCGATACTATAATTTCTGAAATCTTAGGTGAGGAACAAAATTTTTGTACTGATGAGTTTTACACAGAAATTTATTGGACTGCGGTGGCCTATTCTTTATGGAAGATAGGGCATCTGTCTGAGGATATCAAAGAGAAAACCTTAGACATAATCGCTCAGGGCCCTCATGAGTTTTGGCTAGACATTGATAGTAAGGCACTTAAACAGCGTCAAAAGGTATTAGATAAGTTAGCAGTACAGCTACAAAGTGAAAATCCAAAGCCTATTAAGGTTCGTAAATCTAAAACGAGGAGAGAAACTCATTTTAAGGTGGGCGACGTATTAGCTGTTAAGTTTGAAAACGACTATGGTGCCGTCTTTGTATCTGACGTGGATCAATCACCGCGGAAAATCGAATATCATTTAGCCTGTACGCGACTTTTACAAGAAGAAAAACCTACAATGGAGCAGTTTTTAAATAGTAAAATCGCCTGCCGGAAAGATAATACAAATTTCGGTATCGATACAGATTGTTGGTTTAATCATAAAGACCTAGGCCTATTGCTAGACGATTTAGAAATCATAGGGAACGTCGAACTATATCCGTGTAAATTGTGGAAACTAGCACCAGCAGGCACGTTGGAAGATATTTATGAGGAGATTACAGATAATCCTAGGATAGGAAAACTGCGTCTCATAGACACCTATGAACTGGTGAAAAAGGTTATTCAGAAATAATTATGGGGTAAACGCATTAATAGGTAGGCGTATATATAATGCTAAAGGTATAACTATAATGGATACTGTGACGAAACAATATATAGAAACTGTGAAAGTCAGTGATATACCGTGGCATCGGTTAACCACAACTTACGGTCGTGCCACAGATTTTCCTACAGAGCTTGATGTGTTGTGGAGCATGAAAAGTATTGATGCTGTTGATGCGGCTGGTGAGGCGTTAGCAATGAATATTGAGCACCAATCGACATTGTGGCATGCTACACCATTTGCTATGATTTTCTTGCTTCGTATTTTTAAGAAAGCCCTAGAAGAGAGAACTCAGAATGAAGTAGCTCATTATTTAGCAGAACAATTGGTAGACCTATTTACTGTGATTGCTGAGTGCATCCGAGATGGTCTCGTGCTAGAGCATGCAGATCCATTACCTCATTTTGTGGATATGCTTAACGAAGAATACCTTTGGTCTGAAGAATACGATGAAGACGAAGATGTTCTTAGATATGAGGAAGAAGACGTATTTCCTGATGATTTATTCTTTAGCTTTTATTACTACTCACTGCAAGTGCTTTTACTAGCTATTCCGTTATTAGATAAATCTCATGAAGGAGAAGCTAATTTACTAGACTTACTGACAGAGATAGAGTACTAAATGAGAGATAGAGTACTAAATATCTAAGGGGATAGCAGATTATTACATATCTACTGAGATTACAGGATTAGGAGGTTATGGGCTATGGGACTAATTGCAAATTATAGCTGTTTAAGCGATGCGAATTTAAAAGAAATTAAAGCCATGGGCTCAGAAGAAGAGGAAATTCTTGAAAGCGTTGAAGAGTGGAATGACGATGATGAATTATTGCTTGATATCGATAAAATGTGGGATGTACTTCACTTTGTGCTAACTGGCGTAGGCACTGACCATAAGGACGATAAGAATCCTCTTAGCCAAGCTGTGCTTGGCATAACAGCTGTTGAAGAACTATCGGATTACTTAGCGTATACGGAACACGATAAGTTAGCAGATATCGTGGCGGCTCTAGAGCAGTTTGATATGGAAGAGGCTCTTGAATCTTTTGATATGGCAGCTTGCAAAGAGGCTGAGCTATATCCAGATATTTGGGATTACGATGAGGAAGAGGAGGAAATCAAAGACGAACTTCTTCATGATTTCGAGCAAATGAAACGTTTCTACAAACAAGTACTAGACGCTAATGGGAACGTGCTTGTATCGATTTGCTAAGTTCATAAAAAGGAAATTATTATCATGGATAAAGCACGTAAAAAGGAATTGTTAAAAAGCATATGCAGATAAGCAGAGACAATCGTTTAAAGATAGTTTACCTATGGATGAAGAGTTGTTTTGGAATCTCTTTGATTATGTAGACGAGAAATTAGAGGAAAATGACGGTTGCGATCATAGTTTGACTTTCACTAGAGAATTCTTGGAAAAACAAAAGGTAGATGTAGAAATCGTATTAGACTGGATCGTCAACGAAGGTGGCGGTTGTGACTGCGAGGTTCTCTACAATGTAGAAGAGAGATTTGAAGAGTAATATCTATGTAATTGGGAAGGTTTTCGTATACAGCTTGTTTTTGACTTAGAGCAAACTGTAAGCAGTCTAATGTAAATTTATTTTGTGATTTTGGTAACCAAGTAATCTTTCGTAAAAATCATAGTATACTAGAACATGTTAAATACCGCCGGCGATATTAGCGATTTTTGTCTCAAGAAGCGCCGGCGTTTTCGTTTGAGCTGTTTTCTGTAGCCAGCCAACTGGGTATGTGTAACCGGTTTAATGCCACAGGATTTCAGAACTTGATTTTTAACACCTTGCCATAGTCCTGAATAAAACAGCGTCAAAAAGGCGGGAGTGTTGTGGGTGGTGATGATCCAGGCGGATTTTCCCTGTAAATGACCTATAAGCCCTCTTTTTCCCATATGAATAGGGCAAAGCCCGCTGTAAATACGCGATCGATAAAGCCTTTAAGCATTGCGGGCATACCACTCCACCAAATTGGGTAGATAAAGATGATATGGTCTGCCCAAGTAATCATATTGCGATATTTTTCCATGTCCGGTACAGTGCTTAAATCTCGACGTTTGTGCGTGTCATCAAATCGCAATATAGGATCGAACTGCTCCTCATATAAATCCAAGGTGTTCACATTGTGGTCTTTTGAAAGATTTTGTTGCACTACTTTCAGAATAGCGTCATTAAAACTTTGATGATTAGGATAGGTGTAAATGATTAAAATATTCATGGCTAGTTCCTTTCTATTTAATCATCGTCAGGTTGAAAGAATCTGTATAGTAAAATGGTATCTATATTGGTTAAAGTCTAGTGAAGAGCACCTATTCTAAACGTAAATAACGATAAATGTTGGGAAGAGTGTATTGTTAATTCCTTTTGTTTGCGGGTGTTGTTATAAAGGTATATAGTATAGATATGTGGTGTATTTTATCGCATATCTATTTTTCTTTATAAGGAGGACGCTATGCAACACGTTCAAACCCGCAGTACTACGTCCGCGTTAGTACTCACAGCCGTATTGATTGCCCTCGCAACATTGTTTACCATGTACACGAAAAATTCCAGTACCTGGCATTCGCGGCTATTTCAATGTAGGAGACGTCGTTATTATGACGTCAGCTCCATTATTAGGTCGAAAATATGGCGCCTATATTGGTGCTCTCGGCCCAGCGCTAGCCGATTTATTTCTCGGCTATGTAGTCTTTGTACCCATCACCTTCGTGGTGAAAGGACTTGAAGGCTATCTTGTCGGTACTGTCTATAAGAATAAGACAACTACCTCTGCCTTGGTAGCAACTATCGTAGGCGGTATTGTTATCGTAGCCGGCTACTTTATCGCCGAATACTTTGTATTCGACCCAGGCGTAGCCATTGCTAGTATTTTAACTAATACTATTCAAGCTGTTATGAGCGTTATTATTAGCATGATACTCTGTGCGATATTGCGTAAAAGACTTGGATAGTAAATTGACAGTCTTTAGAATTCAGACTATACTATAAGCACAAAAGAGCCAATTAACGTGTTCTAGGCGTTAGGCTCATCAAACAAATTGTGAATTTGATAAACCTAACGTGTCTAAGTATTGCCGTACTTAGTCTTAAACGTTAGGTTTATCTTATTTTATAATCAATATATTGATTATTTCTTAAGAATTAACACTACGAGGGTAGCGGATAAAAGGGAGACTCTATCAAGAGTCTCCCTTTGTTAGTTATAAATAGACTAATATTTATTAATAGATTTTTATTGCATAGAACATAAGTTCGGTTTATAATAAACGTAAGATAGTCGAACGAGGTTGGGTCACCCTTTTCTTTGAAGGGGTGAAAGCCTATGAATGCTTATGAAGTCATTATGATTGTCCTCGGATCTTAACTGTCGTTATTTCCTTTGGCGCATTGATAGTGCTGATTTGTCGTAATAACGACAAAACAGCCCCTTCGTTACCAACTGGTAGCTGAAAACGAAAGGCCATTTCTGCATGTCTTATAATGTTTTGGGATGAGCCTGACGGAACCACTCGTCGACTATCTCTTTATTACATTATAAAGAGATTGGCGTATATCGTCAATCTGGATGCGTCGTGTAATGTACATAATATAATAATGCTGTTGAGAGGGTCCGTCGGAATCCTCTATTTTTATTGCCGTCGTTCCTTAATTACAGTACGTTTCGTTCTTCAAAGACTGCTTTCACCGTAAACAGTGCATTCAGCACGCGTGGAAATCCCGCATAGGGGATGCAGTGGGTGCAGACTTCTACGATTTGCTCGGGCGCAGATACCGATATTAAGCGCTGCATTGGTATGTACTTTCAGCTGAGCCTCGCAACCACCCAGCGTTAACAGGGACGCGAGCGTGATCAGTTCTCGTTCCTTGAAATTCAAGTTGGGGCGCGTGTAGATGTCGCCGAACAGTTCGACCAATAAATCGGCTATGGCCGGTGAAATCTCTTGAATTGTGTTATACACCTCCTCGCCGTGTAGCCCGTCAATCTGTTTCAATGTGTTCATGCCGATGTTAAAACGTGTTTTTTTCATAATTATTACCTCCGTCTAGACGTATGATATATGCTCGAGTATACTTGAGGTCAAGGTGGTGAAAGTATAGAAAATCGGTGAATTTTCAAAATTGGTAGGGCTGTCCATTTCTACATTGCGATATCAGAGGATCAGGGCTTTCCTTCACATCGAGCGACAGAACGGCATTCGCAATTACCATGGAGGACGTGGGCTTTGTGCAGTTTATTAAACGCTTGAAAGACATGGGAATGCTCGCTTGCGAACATCAAGCGATATGCGGACTTGTGGTATGCTGGAGCTCATACGGCCCGTAAAAAGAATGACACTGTTGCAGGAACACTATCGATTTATTGAGGCCGAAATCAAACGATTGGAAGGCTATAAGAATAATCTTGAAGATAAGTTGGAGTTGTATGAAACTTTGTGTAAAGAAAAATGAGATTGAGTAGTTTTGTATTGTAGACATTATATAGCCATCGTATCAATATGGAGCTAATGGTCATCATATCAATATAGAGCTTGGTTTCCAAGGTATGATATAATACTTTCATTATGTAATAAACAAAGGAGATTTAAATGGCAAATTTACCTAACTGCCCTAAGTGTGGTGACGAGTACACATACGAAGACGGCCATATGTTTATCTGCCCTATGTGTGGCAACGAATGGACAGCGGCCGATGCGCAAGCTGCAGCTGAAGCGGGTATTATTCGCGATGCTAACGGCAATGAGCTCGCTGATGGCGATACAGTGGTTGTTGTAAAAGACCTCAAAGTAAAAGGCGCGGGCGTATTGAAACAAGGTACACGTAGTTAAAAATATCCGCCTCATCTCTGATGCGAGCGATGGTCACGATATCGATTGTAAAAATCGATGGCTTCGGTGCGATGGCATACTGAAAATCTGAAATGGTTAAGAAAAATCTATCTAAGAAATCCTACCGATAAAATTCGGTAGGGATTTTTTCGTGGTATAATCAACTTATAATGCATATAGTATGAGAGTATTTAGATGAGAGGAAACTATGTTTAACCGTGTTATACTGTTGGCTTTATTAGTGTCTGCAATGAGTCCTATTAGTTCTATAGCTGCAGATATAAAGCCTGCGGACAAGCGTAATTATGAATTGCAACAACAGATTTCTTATAACGTGATCATTCCACCAGAGGCTTTTGAAACGAGTGCAGATGGAACATTAATCGTTCCTATAGAGATTAAGACGGATGATAAGGGTAATATTGTAGCTGTTGAAGCAGGTCCTAATAATTGGAAACTAGATCGTGAAGCGTACCCTATCTTTGAGGAGGCTGCTAAAGAAGCGGCTTGGAATACTAAACATGTTGATACTGATGAAGCGCTTGTTGTAACGATTCCCGTAAGTATTGTCATGCTACCTGATACTAATTCTAAGAAACGATAAAGGAGGGCTTATGGAAACTACGAAAAGATTTAGAGAAATATACTTATGATCTTCTCGCTGAGCGTGGTGTCACATTAGATGACATTGCAGAGCTTGTTTTTTACGTACAAAAACCGTATATGCCGAATTTAAAACTGGAAGAGTGTCGCACAAGTGTGGCTTCTGTACTATCTAAACGGGAGGTGCATAATGCGATTATTACGGGTATAGAGCTTGATAAGTTAACGGAGCAGAATAAATTATCTCAGCCATTGCAACGCATTGTTGCTAATGATGAAAGCCTGTATGGGATTGATGAAATTTTAGCCTTTTCCATCGTTAATTTATATGGGTCCATTGGCTTTACAAACTATGGCTATTTAGACAAGGTGAAGCCAGGTATCATCAAAAAGCTAGATAGCGAAGAAGGGGACGCTGTAATACATTCCTCGATGATTTGGTAGGTGCTGTAGCGGCAGCAGCGGCAGGAAAACTGGCACATAATGAACCAAATCGCGTGCAACATGCTATAGCAGAAGAATAGAAGTCCGTCATATATCTACTTATCGATAAAGTATGAGGTGGGCTTTGATGACTCATTGATAACACTTTCACAACAACTTGATAACAATTTATAGAGTTGCTAGATACTATTGATGTTATAAAGAATAAAGAGTATAAATAATATTGATTGGAAACTAAGTACTTTGTTTTGTAGCCTATATACAGGAGGAGCTATGCAAAAGGTTCTAGTAGTTATCGATATGCAAAATGATTTTATAGATGGTGCCCTTGGTTCATCGCAAGCACAGTTAATCGTAGATAATGTGCGTAAGAAAATTGAAAGCTTTGATGGTCCTATTATCTTTACTCGCGATACACATGATAGAGATTACTTAGAACACCAAGAAGGAAAGCTTTTACCAGTGCCACATTGCGTTAAAAATACCGAGGGCTGGCATATTGTGGATGGTTTGATTGAGGCTGCAGAAGGTCGATCGATTATGAGTCCTGTGTCCTTTGTAGATAAACCAAACTTTGCCTCTTTTGAGCTGCTCACTCGGTTAGAGGGCATGGATAAAGTAAATCCTATTGAGTCTATTACGCTTATCGGGTTATGCACCGATATTTGTGTTGTGTCCAATGCGATTATGCTGAAAGCAGGCTTGCCAGAGATTCCGATTCACGTCGATTCGAGCTGTTGTGCTGGCGTAACAGAGGAGTCCCATCAAGCGGCATTAACAACGATGAAAATGTGTCAGTGTATTGTCGAATAATTTGTATATATTTTTATGTAGAACTATGTGTTATTGCTGAGTAAAAAGTCACATAACAATCAACTAATGAAAGGCTGTAGGAGTTCCCATGGCCTTTTTATGTTAGCCTTTTATATTGACGTTTTTTTCTATATAATGTGTACAATTAGATAAAGAATGATAATTCATATCAATTTATTAGTTAAAATATTATATCCCTAACTTCTGGTTAAGTTAGGATATAATAAAGTTTCTTCTTGAAGTATATATGCTATGCTAGTAGATTGATTCTATACTATCGATGCAGGTGCATCGAATCGCTTTCACAAGAACGATGATACGAAACAGTTAGCATTGTTCTATGCCCCTAAATTTAAGGGAGGACTACTATGAAACCTTTCGAACTCGCACCATTACCGTATGCTTATGATTACCTAGAGCCTGTTATCGATGCTGAAACAATGAAATTGCATCATGACAAGCATCATCAAGCGTATGTTAATAATTTGAACGCGGCCATCGCGAAATATCCCGGATCTTGCGTATGGCTGTATAGACTGCATTCTCGGCGATATTGCTAATGTGCCTAAAAGATATCCGTCAAGCAGTTATCAACAATGGTGGCGGTCACAAGAACCATACCATGTTCTGGGAAATCATGACAAAACCAGATACTTCTAAATTGCAAGGTCCTTTGAAAGAGGCTATCGACGCTGAACTTGGTGGCTACGATGCTTTTTGTTGAAAGCTTCTCTACTGCGGCAGCTACACGCTTTGGCTCCGGGTGGGCTTTGGCTTGTAGTTAACAAAGATGGCAAGCTAGAAGTGACATCCTCTGCGAACCAAGACAACCCTCTATTGGAAGGTAAAAAGCAATTTTATGTTTGGACGTTTGGGAACATGCATACTATTTGCACTACCAAAAACCGTCGCCCAGACTATATCAAGGAATTCTTCCGAGTTATTAACTGGGACAAAGTTTCTGAAAATTACGAAAAAGCATTGAAACCACATCATGATTAAGTGGGTACACTTGTTAGAAACAGAAACAGAAACAGAAACAGAAACAGAAACAGAAACAGAAACAGAAACAGAAACAGAAACAGAAACAGAAACAGTAATAGTAATAGACAAGTAATTTAAATATATAACTGGATAGTTGATGTGTTCCTTCATGTATGAGCCGGGATGGATAATCATCTATCCGTTATTTTTATCTTTTTACTGTTTTTGAACGTATAATTTATTTTCTTGGTAAAAGAGTTACATAATATTTTGAAAATTTTTGAATTACTTTCAAAAGTATTGCCACGGATACAGATTTTCTAATCGATATCGTTTATCATAGATTCATAGGTCATTATATATAGACCTTTTTACAGTAAATAGATAGCCTTATATGCGAGATTTTTTTACGTATAGGGGCTCATTAATATTAGTAAGTATTTTTATAAAGATTTTGACATGAGGGGCTCAAAATGGAAAAGAAATTAGATCTATCCAAATCTGTATATGATTTGGTAAAAGAATATCCTGAAGTAGCAGATATTATGAAAGAATTAGGGTTCAGCGAAATCACAAACAAGGTGATGTTGAACTCTGTTGGTAAAATCATGACCATCCCGAAAGGGGCTAAGATGAAAGGCGTATCCATGATCGATATCGTGGGCGCTTTCATGAAAGCTGGCTTTACCTTAGAAGGTGAAATGCCAAATCTATCTGGTGATGATGCGGAAACTACGGGTCATCCTGGTGTAGCGCCTACCGCAACGGCTACAAAGTCTAATGTTACGGATGCATCTGCTAACGTAGCATCTAGTACAGTTGCAGCAAATGCAGTAGAAAACAGTGAACCAGTATCTACTACAGCGCCAGCTAATACTGATGAAGATTCCGAAACTAAGGCTGAAGATACAGTTCAAGATAGCGAACGCGTAGAGCAGCTCAAAGGTTTCTTGAAACGTTTAGGTACAGGTGAAGACCTTGGTGCCGTTCGTGAAGACTTTGCTAGTCAATTCGCCCATGTTGAGGCTAGTGAAATCATGAAAGCTGAACAAGGCCTTATGCGTGAAGGCACACCACTAGCAGAGGTTCAACAATTATGTGACCTTCACTCTGCCTTGTTCCACGGCTCCACTATCCATGAACAAATGGAGTCTGAACACGCTAAGGTTGAGGCTGTACTAGAAGCACAAGAAAAAAGTCAAAGCGTAGTAACGCTAGTCGAAACAGTAGGTCATCCACTCAATCGATTAACAGAAGAAAACAAAGCTCTTGATGCGTTGATTGAAGCTACAAAGGTTAAGGTGGCCGATAAGACTGCTACGGTAGATGATGTGAACGAAGTGCGCCAAGTGTCTATTCACTACGCTAAGAAGGGCGACCTTTTATATCCTCATTTGAAAGTAGCCTATGATATCTCTGGTCCATCCATGGTTATGTGGACTGTTGATGACGATATTCGCGATGGCTTTGGTCGTCTAGCTCGTGCTAAGTCTATTGATGATGCTTGGTACGAAGAGTTTGATGGTCTTCTCACACGTGCTCAAGAGATGATCTACAAAGAGCAAAATATCTTGTTCCCAATTTGTGCAGAGAACTTTAGTACTGAAGAGTGGTACCAAATCTACAAAGATACAGCACAGTATGAAGAAATCTTTGGGGTAAAACGCACTGCTTGGGCAGAGGCTGAGGCTGCATTAGCTACACAAACAACAAAAGCAAGTGGCGATGATAATACTATTGCTCTAATAGGTGGTAGCTTAACTGTAGATCAATTAAATGCCATGCTTAATACAATGCCAATGGAAGTAACCTTCGTTGACCACGAAGACATTAACCGTTACTTCAATGATGGTGAAAAGGTCTTTAAACGCCCTACTACAGCTATCGGTCGCGATGTATACTCTTGCCATCCTCCAAAGATAGAGCCTATCGTACGCGGTATTATCGAATCCTTCCGCAAAGGGGAACGCGATAATGTGGCGGTATGGCTTGAAAAGGTAGGTCGTCCATTCTATGTAAACTATATGGCGGTGCGCGACCAAAACAATAATTACCTTGGTACATTAGAATTAGTGCAAGACATGCACTTGCAAAAAGACCATTTCAAACGTTCCTAGTAAATTTTATTTTAAATATCTTTACTAAAAGACCATTTTTAAACATTCTTAGTAAAAACGATTTTTAATATTCTTAGTAAAAAGACTATTAAATATCCCTGCTAAAAGGCTTTTTCAAACGTTCCGAATAATCGATTATTTCAAATACTCCTGATAAATAATTGCTTTAATACTCCTAATAAAGGCTTTTAGATGTCGGTAATAGTAACGTATGATTAGCTAAAAGTAGGTTTAATAGATAAGAGGCAGCCACAGACGTGTTCTAAACAGCCGTGACTGCCTCTTTTGATTATATAGTGATATTGAAAATTAACTATTATTTTAGACCTGTAATATTTAAATATTTTGTAGGATAGCATTCGTAGCAATTTTTGATGTTCTCAAGGCTTGTGGCCAAGTTCAAGCGCACAAAGGTTGCGTAGCTTTCACCACCAAACCATTCACCAAAGCTTGGTGCAATACCGCATTTATTTTCAAAGAAATCATGCATTTCCTCTGGTTTAAGATAAGCGCTAAAATCGATCCAAGCCAAATAGGTGCCGTCCATAGGGCTAATGCGAAGTTCAGGCAAGTTGGCAAGTAGTTTATTGCACATATAATCATAGTTTTCTTTCACTACATTGAGTAGGTTCGTTAGCCATGCTTCTGCTTCTGGATGCGTGTAGGCAGCTGTGATGGCTGCCTCGGCAAGAACGTCCGAATCTGTATGGTATACAAGGGCTTTAAAGGCGTTGTAATGATTCCGCAGTTCTTCGTCAGGGATAATGACCTCTGCGTGGTGCAGGCTAGCTATATTGAACGATTTTGACAACGAGGACATGGCGATGAGCCTGTCTGTATACGCTCCTTTAGACACAGTTAATGCAGATGTAAATGGTGTAAGTCCCGTGATGAGGTCCTGATGGATTTCATCACTAATGATAAGGACCTTATGTTGCTGGCAGATACTAAATAGTCGATCCATTTCTTCTGCAGTCCATACGTGGCCTACTGGATTGTGTGGATTACAGTGAATAAAACAATTTTACATCGTGTTTAATGATAGCGGCCTCAAAGGCTTCATAATCAACGGCATAGCGATTATCTTCGTTGCGCGTCATGGGAACGGCGATGATTTGCCGCTTCGCATCGCTGGTGCTACTGTCGAATGCGCCATACACAGGGCTTAACACTGCGATGGCATCATTTGTTTTTGTGAAAGCTGCTATGCACCACATGATGGCTGTAATAACATTGGGGGCACTAGTAAGCCAGTCGCTAACGATTGTGCAGTTATGATGACGTTTGTACCAACTAATGACAGCCTTTAGGTAATTGGGATTTGTCATGGTATAGCCTAAAGGAGTAGCTTTCACATAGTTGCAAATCGCCTCTTGGATGCACCGGGGCGGCATAAAATCCATATCCGCCACCCATAGTGGTAATAAATCGATGCGATTGAATTTTAAATGTTGTTCGTCCCATTTTCTGGAATGAGATCCTCGGCGATCAATATAGTATTTTTTGGTAAACTCTGCTGTGTTCATAGGGAATCTCGCATTAGTCAAAATTCAGGATAGATTTGGCTGTGGTTAGCGTGCAAAAGTCGTAAATCTCTATTTGTATTATATCAATATATATGTATCAAGTTATATGTAAAAATTAACATAGTTTAATCTTGCATATAATACTAAAGTAATTATGTTATTAATTACATAATTGTTTTTATGAAAGTAGTGCTAAATCAGCACTACATAGCGATGTCATAACCTTTTTCTTAACTCGCAAACAAAACACACAGAAGGTTTTATTCGCACACATATTTAATCTAAAAAAACAATCCTAAACCAAACCTAGAACTATACATCGCTATGAAAGGGTTGCCTACTGGTGCCTCTTTTTCTATGCACCCTTGCAAGTATAAGGGCTATATTCGTATACAAAACGTGTGATATTTGCTTGACTGTTGGGACTTTCACAATTTAGAATATACTATAGAATAGTGTGAGTCTGACCAGTGACCACACGTCTATCAAATGGTTACAAAAGATAAATGTTAGCAGCATGTGGCGGCGTCCCTATGTGAGAGGGCTCATCGGAATGCTTAGGTGCATGCAACGCTGTAAGTATAGTACTGGATCCTTGTTAGGAGGCATGTGCCATGAGTAACGAATTAAAACCACTACATTTTGATGCGGATTATACGATGGAGGAGGCGCTTGCGGAGGCGAAGCGTTGTTTGAATTGTCCTAAGCCGTTGTGTCGCATGGGTTGTCCCATTGAGAACGAGATTCCTCGTTTTATTCAGGCTATCGCACGCGGCAATTTCGGTGAAGCAAACGATATTTTGGCGGAACGGACGAATTTGCCGGCTATTTGCGGTCGCGTGTGCCCACGAGAAAATCAATGCGAAGGCAACTGTATCATGAATAAGGCGAAAAAACCGCCTATTAACATCGGTAAATTAGAACGCTTCGCTGCTGACTTTGAAAGCATCAATGAACTTCGCAAACCTAAGAAGATTAAACAAGATCTTGGTAAGGTAGCGGTAGTAGGGTCTGGTCCTGCAGGTTTGTCCGTAGCAGGTGATGTGGCTAAACTCGGTTATGAAGTAACCGTATTTGAAGGTCAATCTGAACCAGGGGGCGTACTCTTATTTGGTATTCCGGAATTCCGCTTGTCTCAAAAGCCGTTGTACGTCGTGAGATCGCTCGTCTTGAAGGGTTAGGCGTTAAGTTCGTATGCAATACATTTATCGGCCAAGATAAAACTTTTGGACGATCTTTGCTGAAGGATATGATTCTATCTTCATCGGTACTGGTACGCATATTCCTCAAGACGTGCGCATGGAAAAACGATGAAGTACCTGGTGTATTCCAAGCAATGTACTTGTTGACGAATGTACAATTGAGAAAATGGGGAACTTGATGAAAATCAAATTCCTGTTAAAAAGGAGACCGTGTTATCATCATCGGCGGTGGTAACGTAGCGATGGATGCGGCTCGTACATGCGTACGTTTAGGCTGCGAAGCGGTAACAGTAGCATATCGTCGTAGCCAAGAACAAAATGCCAGCCTTTGTTGTCTGAATACGAAGAAGCCCGTGCTGAAGGCGTTCAATTCCAATGGTTCGCTTCTCCAGTAGGCGTAGAAGGTACAGATAAGGTTGAAGGCTTCAAATATGAAGTGATGGCGCTTAACGAAGATGGTGCAGGTATCCACGGTACTGGTAACTTCCAAGTCATGCCTGTTGATAAAATCATTATCGCTGCAGGTCATAAACCAAATGCTCGTCTTGTAGGTGAAGGTAATAACTTAAAAGTAGATGAAAAAGGTTATATTATTACATCTGAAGATCCATATGGTACTGACTAGTCGCGAAGGCGTATTTGCAGGTGGTGACGTTGTTCATAAACCTGCTACCGTAGTATTGGCTATGCGTGAAGCTAAAAAGCCGTTGATGGTATGGTTAAATACATGGAAATCAAAAAGCACAAGAAAGCGCAAATCAATAATTTTATATAAATATAGAAAAGGACTATACAGTTCAGCTGTATAGTCCTTTTGTATTGTTAATAGACTTATTATTTCTAAATGTATTTTTAACAATATTGCGTATTTACTATATATCGTATTTACTATATATCGCATTTACTTTTATATCGTATAGTCTTCTTTGTATTATAAATAAAACTAGGTAATTTTTATAAATCAAGTGTATGCATAATGTATGAATACTGTAAAAGAATTGCAAATATATAGATAATACCTGTATTTTTGATTTACTATCTGTATTTTTAATGATAATAACTTTTATATATACTAAAAATTCCACGAAATGATGAAACCTACGCAATGAAATCTGCATAGAACAAAAAGCCTTAATTAAAAATGATTTTACACATTAGTTTTTGTTAAGGCTTTTTGTGTTATCGCTTTTTCAACCACTACTAGGAAAATGATTGAGCCCAGATTTATAGTAAAGGCATAAATATGTGTTGAGGGAGAAAGTAGATAGAGGTTGGCATGAATCCTATCGTATGTTGTCAAGATCTACAAGTTCGACAAGAAGTTCACAAGCTTTGGTGTATTGATTTTACTTTGGCGCAGACAATTGGGAATGACTCAATATCAATTGGCAGATAAATCTGGTTTAGCCCAATCTTATATTAGTGACCTTGAAAGTGGTGCCGTAGATCCTCGGTGGTCCACAATTTACAGAGTCGTGTATGGACTTGGAGAAATGAATATACAAGATTTTTTGAATGGGCCGCAAACCATTAGAAGCCTAAAGATTCATTAATGATGATGACTTCATGGTTTGCATATTGCGCATCTTTTTATAGTAAATCGTTAATGCATTGTATATACGATCTGGAGAACCACAGTCATAGCATTTTTTTCTTCTAATCTAGCACATGGATTGAGAGAGCTCTTTTTATTCTTTTTGCTGTTGAGCGGAGCGGCCACATTGCGTGCACGATAGATGGCGGAAGCTAAATCCGGCGTGATTTTGTTGATGCCTAGCACAAAAAACACCTCTTGAGAGCCAAAGAGTGAGGCGGCAACACGATTACCCGTACCATCAATATTGACCATTTCCCCCGTTTGAGCAAGAGCATTGACTGAGGTAAGGAATACATCACGTCCCATGGTGCGCAATGCGGTGTCGCGGAAGCTTTCACCAGGAAGGGGACGTTGGATATCCGTTACATCTTTGTTGACTTCGGATAGGGCTTCATAAGCATTGAGTTTTAGTAACGTGCGAGAGTCCCCGATGGCTACATGTTTGTTTTGAATACGATCTTTTAAATAGGAAATAGCTTCAGTACCAGTTTCGAAATAATGGACTACAAAATTATTGCGTTCCAAGGCTTTAATTGTTTTCTCTATGTCTATAGGTGTGTCATTGTATTTTGGATGTATAACAGCGTTGATTGTTGTCTCTGTATTCGCCATAAGACCTCCTAAATGGGTGTATAAGGAATATAAATTGGCATTTGGCTATCCGTATTTTGTTTTTATTATTGTAGCGTATTATGTGTAAAGAGTTCAATTATTGGTATGTAGTTCGTAGATAAAAACTTATTTTGAGGCGTTAGGTTTTAAATTAAAAATTAGGAATCTAATCCAATCTTATATTTAAAATGATAAAAAAAGTTGGAATGAAATCCAAGTTGATAGTTAGAAATTGAGAAAAGTTGGAATGAGTTCCAACTTTCACAAAAGAGTATAATACTAGGAATGATATGTTAAGAAATAATTTTTACTTTTACCAATAGGTTGAATTTGCTATAATAATAGTATTGATATGGCGTAAAGCCAATGTTAAGGAGGCAAAAATCGTGGATTTAATTCAAAAATTAAAAGACCAAGTAAAACCATTAGGTAAAAAAATCGTGTTGCCAGAATACAAAGATGAACGCGTATTGAAAGCAACTGAAATTATTTTGAAAGAAGGTTTTGTAACACCTGTACTCGTTGGTAATCCTGCTGAAATCGCTGAGGCTGCTAAGGCTGTTGGTGTATCCATCGAAGGTGCTGAAATTATCGATCCAGCCAACTATGATCGTTACCAAGAAATGGTTGATACATTCGTAGAATTGCGCGCTAAAAAAGGCATGACTCCTGAAAAGGCTGACGCAACTATGAAAGGCGATTGCTTGTTCTTCGGCGCTATGCTTGTTCGCCTTGGCGCAGTAGATGGCATGGTTGCTGGTTCCGCTTGCCCAACTGCAAACGTATTGCGCGCTGCATTGCAAGTTGTAGGTACTAAACCAGGTCTTAAAACTGTATCTTCTTCCATGTTTATGTTCACAAGCAAAAAAGAATATGGCGACGACGGTATGCTAGTATTCTCTGACTGCGGCGTATTGCCTAATCCAACTAGCGAACAATTGGCTGATATTGCAGAATCCACTGTAGAAAAAGCTCGCAAAGTTGTTGGCATGGCTGATCCTCGTGTGTCCATGTTGTCCTTCTCCACAAAAGGTTCTGCTTCCACTCCAGAAGTAGATAAAGTGGTTGAAGCTGTTAATATCTTGAAAGAACGCAACGTTGACTTCAAATTCGACGGCGAATTACAATTGGACGCTTCCATCGTTCCTTCCGTAGCAGAAAAGAAAGCTCCTGGCTCCAACGTAGCTGGTAAAGCTAACATCTTGATCTTCCCTGATCTTCAAGCTGCTAACATTGGTTACAAATTGGTACAACGCTTCTCCGGCGCTGATGCTCTTGGCCCATTGATTCAAGGCTTGGCTAAACCAGTTCATGACCTTTCTCGTGGCTGCTCTGCTCAAGACGTTGTAGACGTTGCTGCTATCGCTGCTGTTGAAAGTATCTAATAGCTGCCTACATAATTATATATACACATATGTCATGTATGTTTTGATATGCTGAAAGCTGGCTCTATAGGGCCAGCTTTTTGTATGTTCAACATATATCCATATATTTTATATTCATCACGCCATGTTATTTCCTACAGCGTTACCATTGTTGTCATGTTACTTTCAAATTCGTAGCCACTGCGACAGACAGAATCCATGGTTGGTCGTATAGTATAACTATAAGAAAATAGATCGGCGTAAACGATTGGAGGTGTATCTTATGAGTTTTGGGACTATTAATAAATCCATGACCGTAGCTGATGCGGTTAAAGTAAATCCAGAGTTAATGGATGTATTAGCAAAAGATGGAATTGATTTTTGCTGTGGTGGCGGACATCCTTTAGCGGAGGCTATTGCAGAAAAAGGTAAAGATGTGGATGCATACATTGCTATGCTAAATGATGTACAAGTTGCTCAGAAATCTTCTCGTGCAGAGGTGCTTAGCTATTCTAAAGACCAATTGATTGATTATATCGTTCATAATTACCATCGAGAACAATTAAATATGATTGATGAAATTGACCAAGGGTTGGCAAAACTGCTAAATGTACATTATGACCATCATGGTGAGGAATTGACAAAGATTTATCAAACCTTTTTGCAACTCAAATCCGCTCTTGTACCTCATTTCCGGCATGAAGAACATGTAGACTTCCCTGAGTTTAAAGCGGGGAAACCCGTAGACTTTGAAGAACTTCGTGCTGAACACGAAGCTGCAGGTGTACTTTTGGAATCCTTAAGTGCATTGACCAATCAGTACACGGCACCAGCAGATGGTTGTGCTACTTATGTCTATGTATTTAAGACCATGAAAGCCTTTAGAAGAAGGCCTTCATGAACATATTTTTCTTAGAAAATTCTGTTTTGTTTGACATGAAATAGATTATAATATCATCTATATAACGAACAAGGAGCTATTGCAAAATGGCTCCTTGTATGTAGTAAAGACACCAATTGAATGGTTGGTGTCTTTTGTTATCTTGAGAATCATGAGTTTGTAGCTATAGTATGGGGAAATACATCATTTGCATAAATTCATAGAAGGTGTATGATTAAGTTAACTATATTTGATTAATATCTTTAATCAATATATTGAGTAAATGCACTTGATATATACAGGTGTAGGTATGTTTGAAGTCGTGAAAAGGAGAGGGCTATGATTTCTGTATTCGACACAAATCCTGTTGTTTTTGAAAGTACGGATCGTATATTGACGGTTAGTTACAATGGTGTACTCTGTAAAGATTCGAATGGACAAGTTATAACTGACATTGATTTTTGATGATGTAAATGAGCTTCATCTTACAAGATATTTAAATTCAAATAGTAACTATTCGATTATATTTAGAGACCATAATTGGAAAAATATAGAAGGTCAAGATTTAGATACTGACCGTACAGATTATAATACTGGTCATAATATTCGTGAAACCAAAGCAATCATTGCTGCTTTTGCTCGCCATAAATTGACAGCGGACTTCCCTGCGAATTTAGATACTCTTCAATTGCCACTAGATTACTCCTATATGGGTAAACGAGAAATTACTATTAAAAACGGTGTTATTTCGAATGGTAAGGTAGATATTCCTATTAATGAAATTCGTCGCGTAGTGTGTGCATCTAATGGTACAATTAGTAAACTATTAGTATATAAAGAAGAAAAACCTAGTTCTTTCTTTTAAAAAGATTTTTCGACAAATGTGATATGAAAATTACGTTGAATGCTATTACGTTGCCTTTTGTTGGAAGCTATCGTAACGCGTAATACAGGCCATGGTATCGATTTCTCCCTGCGGTAATGGCTTTTGATCAAAAAGGATTCCAACTATATTATTATTCGCTATCTTGACTCTGGATTCTTCCTTGAAAAAGATGGTACAGCAACAACAGAATGGCAAAAACTGCGGCGGAAACAACGGCAAAATTTAATTATGATGTGAAAACATTATTAGTGTAATAAAGATTTTTTTAATTTAAATTAGGAGATTCCATGTCTGTATATCAATTTTCCCTGCCTACTAAGTCTGGTGAATTACAATCCTTACAAACTTATGAAGGTAAGGTTCTTATCATTAGTTAACACGGCGAGCAAATGTGGATTTACTCACCAATATGAGGGATTCTAGAGGCTCTTTATAAGCAATATAAAGAGCAAGGATTAGAAATTATTGCTGTTCCTTCCAATCAATTTGGAGAGGAAGAACCTGGTTCTAATAACGAAATCCAATCTTTCTGCAAATTGAATTACGGTGTTACTTTTACCGTTATGGGGAAAGCAGATGTACGCGATGAAAGTGCATTAGACCTTTTCAAATACATGATACGGGAACAACCATTCCAAGGCTTCCCACCTAGTGATAAAACTGAAATGCTTACAGATTATCTCAATGGTATCGATCCTAATTATTTAAAGGACGATGAGGTAAAGTGGAACTTCACCAAGTTTGTTATAGATCGTAAAGGTAATGTGGTAGGGCGCTTCGAGCCTGTTGTAAAACCGATGGAAATGGAAGCTTTCATTAAAAAACTCATTTAGTAGAGTCATTAGTATGGTAAAGAAAAGAACCGCTAGTTTTTGTAACTAGCGGTTCTTTTGCGTAAAGTAAATAAATATAAATATATATATATATTTATTTTTTTGTTTATACATAGTAATGTAAAGTTTTATGTGAATAGGAAACAAAATTTCCTAGGAGATTTTTTGTATCATTATGGGCTTAAAGTATGTTTTGAGGCTCATCTTCAAATATAAAACCCGTCATCGACAATGAACCAGAATTATAGCTTTGATTAAATACAGTCGGTTTTGTACTTTCACTAGCACCCATAATATAGATTAATGGCAGATAGTGATCTGGTGTAGGTGCAGCATAGCTAGCCTGAGGATGTCGAGTGTAATTAACAATAGCATCTATATCGTTTTTTAAGACGGCCTTAGAAATATATTGGTCAAACTCAATTGTGGCAGAGGTGCCGGATGGATTATCCCATTCTATGCGTCTTAGATTATGAACGATATTACCACTGCCCATGATAAGATAGCCTTCATCGCGTAATGACTGAAGCTTTGTTCCTAGTTGATAGGCTTCTTTTGGGCTTAGGTATTTATTGATAGATAGTTGGACAACGGGAATCGATGCATCAGGAAACATGTGAACTAATACGGTCCACATGCCGTGATCGATGCCCCAAGTGTCATTTATAGAAACGGAGTTACCCAGTAATTTTTGTACTTCTTTCGTTAAATTGCTGTCACCTTTTGCAGGATATACAACTTCGTAGAGTTCTTGCGGAAATCCATACATATCGTAAATTTGTTTTGGATTCTCTGTGCTTTGAACATAGGTGCCATCTGCATACCAATGAGCAGAGATGGCGAGTATGGCTTTTGGTTTGCCATAGTTGTTGATTATATTTTGTCCTATACGTTTGAAAGTATTTGTTGTTTCTGTATGTTCTAAAGCCATCATAGGGCTGCCGTGACCGACGAATAGTGTAGGCATGCGTTTTTATAATATCACCTAATCCTTCAATTGATAATGTGTAATCTGTTTAATGCTGTAAAATTGATACAATTGTTTAGCTATAAATGTTGATGATTAAATCTAATAGTTATTGATTCACCAACCGATAATTGTATTTAGTTAGTGAGTTTATTATATATTGGTGCAAATATTTTTGAATAGTAGAATTATTTGAGATAGGTACTATCAAATATGATAGAATTGTGATATTTACTGATTAAAATATTTTCAAAAATTATTGTACCCTAAAAAAATGATACTATAAAATACTTGCAATTCTAAAAAAATTGTGATATGATTTGAACTACATTAAGTGGAAAATATTTCTAATACCGAAATAGAAATTGTAGTGTAGCTATAAAGAGTAGCTTAGTTATAGATGTTAATTTTTGTTATAACAAGCTACTTAAGCTAGATATATAAGGAGAATGACAATGGCAGAGCAACTTGTAAATGTTCATGATTTAGTGGGGCGGTGTCCTTTTGCAACGAGCCAAAAGTTATTGGCTGGTAAATGGTCTTTGTTGATTATGCATGAATTATCTGAAGGTCCTGTGCGCTTCCGTGAACTAGAGCGGAGATTACATCCAATTACACAAGCTACACTTACAAGAGCGTTGCGCCAAATGGAAGATGACGGCCTTGTACATCGTGAAGTATATGGAACCATTCCACCAAAGGTTGAATATAGCCTTACCGAAGTGGGAGCTGGTTTTAAAACTGTATTAGCTTCCCTTGAAAACTGGGGTAACCAATATATCGACTATATGAAAGCCGCTGGCCGCATCTAAGAAATGCCAGCGGCATTTCTGCCCTTATTATGATACATATGGGGCACTATATATTTGATAAGACTTTAAAAAAGTCCTTTATATGTGTCATGAATAGCCATTTGTTTATGCCATGCATTTAGAAAAATATGGTATAATAAAAAATACGAATGATATAAATTCTCAATAAATTAGAGGTATTGATAATAATGTTACATGTTACTTTTTTAGCGCATAGCGGATTCCTTGTAGAGGATGGTAAGCGTTGCTATGTGTTTGATTATTATATGATCCCTAATAATATTGTTTGGCAGTTGGCTAAACGAGGGCGTGAACTTTGGTTCTTCGTAAGTCACACTCATGGAGATCACTTTAACCCATCCATTACGGAATTTGATGGGCCTCAAACGCGCTATATTTGCCATCAAGATGTGCCATTAGAAAGCAAGGTAAAAAAATGTATTACCATGCGCCCTGGCCAAGATGCACTATTAGATGATGTAGGCATCCATATGTATGGCAGCACCGATGAAGGTGGTTCTTTTTACGTAAAGACAAATACGGCGAATATCGACTCTGACTCTATCTTCCATGCAGGAGACCTTAATTGGTGGCATTGGCTTGGTGATACGCCAGAAAACAATGCGGATGCAAAGCGCATGGCTTGGCGTGAGTTCAAGGAATTAGATGGTTTGTCCGTAGATGTAGCGATGTTCCCTGTAGATAATCGTTTGGAAGACGCTATGGAATGGGGTAGTATTGAATTTTTGCGCCGTGTACAGGTGAATAAAGCCTTTATTCCAATGCATTTGAATGGTCCATTATGGACACCGTCTGTGTACTTTAAAGCTCTCTTTGGGGAGGTGCCGATTTGGGAACCTCAAAAAGATGGCGATGAGGCTACATTTTAGATTGTAGATATAATTGTGAAAGTCCGTAGACCTCGAGGTCACTACGTTATATAGGAACAGTCTATAAGCGTAATTGAGTAAGTTAGGATCAAGTGATGATGAAAACCAAACCAGTGGCAACCACCCTGTTGGTTGTCATGGCTATTATATTTTTAATTTCATATCCGCAGCAACATGATACATTTTGGGCCTTTATCATGCATATCTCTGGGGCAGCTATGATAGGTGGCCTCGCGGACTGGTATGCAGTAACGGCTCTCTTTACGAAGCCTTTAGGCATTCCTTTCAAAACGGCAATCTTGCCGCGCAGTAAGGAACGATTAATTCAGATAGGTCGCACTATGCTCAGCGAAGAGCTATTGCGCGTGCCACAGATGTATTATGCTATCAAAAAAGAACGCGTTATGGTCCGTATCGTTGAATACGGCATGAGCGATATGGGACAAGTTCAAATTCGAAATCTCTTGTACGGTGTGGGGAATCAAGTTTTATCTCATATGGATATTGAACCGATGCGCCAAGAGATTAATAAGGCCATTTATAAGGGGGTTACAAACTGGAAAGCAACACCCCTCGTTATTCTCTTTGGCCGTTGTATGCTAGAACGTCACACAGCAAGCGTGTTTTGGCTTTATTTTAACCGCACATGTCAGCGTGTTATCGCATCAAATCAGGTATATCCGTATTTGTATCGCGTCATGCTAGACATTATGAAAACTTATACAAAGGATTCTTTCTTTCGTGAATTGGCCATCGCCTTTGGCGGAGATGGACTTTCACCAGAACGATTGGTAGAAACGGTACAGAAAAAAGCCGTTCAATTCTTGAAGGAAAATGAATCTATTGACTCTGCATTGGGGCGCTATGTATGGGGCCAAGCTATTCGCTTTTTCAATAATTTGGAAACTAATACAGAGTGGCAAGCTTTCATCGAAGAACATAAAAATCAGTGGATTAGAATGGTTCTTGAAGAATGGGAAGGCAAACTTATCGATGGGGATACATTGGATTGGAAACGCCTCATGGACATCGTTATGGAGCGCTTTAATGTGCTCGGTACCGAAATTTTGTTGAATCCAGATAAGCAGGCGCCGTTTGAGCGGTTCTTCTTGTTGCGTAGTATTCCGTGGTTGCAGAAATTGAATCCCCTCATCGACAGTGTGGTAGGTCAGGAATTATCTCGCTATTCGCCAGATGAAATCACTCAAATTGTGCGCGGCAAAATGTACTATGACCTTCAAATGGTGCGTATTAATGGTTCCCTTATAGGGGCTGTCCTTGGCGGCATCTTATACGGTTTGACCATCATTGTAGAGGGGGTGATCAAATGATTAGTTATTTGAAATCCCTTACCTTGAAACAGCGTGCTAATGGCATTTTAGGCTTGACTGCCGTATTGTATTGTTTTGCTTTTGTAGGACAATTTTTCTTTGGCTATGAAAGCTGGTATCAACCGTTGTACTGGGCTATTCAATCTGCCCTCATCGGTAGTGTGGGCCGACTGGTTTGCTGTAACAGCATTATTCCGTAAGCCACCAGGTTTCCCATCATACAGCGCTAATTCCTCGAAATAAAGATCGCCTCATTAATGGCGTTATTAAACTTGTAGAGACGAAGATGCTTACCAAGGAGCGTTGTAAAGTATTATTAAAAAATGTGCAATTTGTGCCATTGTTTGAGAAGTTCTTGTTGTCTCCTGAGGGGCAGCGAGCAGCGCGTCTTGTGATTCATCAAGGATTACACCTTTTATGGAAATCTCAAACTAATGAAGAATGGGCACAATGGGGGCAAAACGCATTCGTGGATTACTTCAACAACATTCTCTCGTGCCCGTTTTGAAACATGTATTACCTGATTTATGTGAGCATAATCGCTATGAAAGCATGGTCGTACAAGTTTTAAACGTGATTCAAGAACGGATTAATCATCCGGCTATGGTTACCTGGCTTACCGCTGTCGTAGCAGAAGAGGCAATATAAGAAAAAGCGAAAAAGGCTTCTGGTCTGATTTCCTTATTTCTATGTCCGAAGCTACCGATGTAGTAAACTATCAAGAAATGGCAGAGGCTATCGTTCAAGAAGCCTATGCGATGCTGGAAAGCTGGAAGCGGCCCAATAGCCCCGAACGAACTGCTTGGTTGCGACAATGGGTAGAACCAATTCGTAATATTGAAGAGAATCATGAAGTCTCGCGATGCTCTTAATGAAGCGTGGGAACGTTGGATTCGCGAACAAGACTGGGAATCTGTTATCGAAAAATCATTTATGCCCTTATATAGAAGAACTATTGCTCGTAGGGGATGAAAATGGAGAAACGCCGGCTCAGGTTTTAGTTAATATTGCTCTTGAATTATGGAATGTATACGGTCAATCAGAAGATCTTAGAAATCGTATTGAAAAAACCTTACACGATATTGGAGACTATGTACTTGAACAAGGGTATGACCTCATTGAAACTATCATACGTCAAGTATTAGGTGGCCTCAGTACAGATAAATTTATTTATTTTTATTGAATCCAAGGTGGAGGATGATCTCAGCTGGATTCGTATTAATGGCGCTATCGTTGGTGCTGTAGCGGGTCTGATTGTATGGACCTTCCTCGAATATGTATATATGCCGTTTTGGCAACAATTTGTAGGCTAAAGTTAATTATCTATAATAAGTTGCTTTTAAAATTAAATATTATTAAAAACGAGCATATAGAAGGAGCTTCTATATGCTAGTTTTTTTATGGTTTAATTAATTCTACATTATGGGCTTTTTGAATTAAAATGGATAGAAAAGGGACTGACCATTGGTCAGTCCCTTTTATGTTATTCTTTCTTGTATTGTACGGCAATCGCACGGTAAATGTAGTTTTTACTTGTGGTTCACTCGTGGCCGTTACTGTACCATGGTGTAAGTTAATAACTTTATTTACAAAGTATAGGCCTAGGCCGATGCCGTGATTAGACTTTTTATTTCGCGATTGTTCCGTCTGATACATCCGATCCCAAATATGATCCAGAGCTTCAGGTTCGATGCCAATACCATTATCTGTTACGGTAATGACTAAGTCTCTGCCTACTAGTTTAGCCGAAATATCAATAGTAGAGTTTGTAAACTTAATGGCATTGTCCACTAGGTTTGTGATAGCTCGACGTAATGATACTTCGTGAGCATTCATATGTAAATTAGGCTCAATATGAGATGTAATCGTAATCTGTTTATCTGTATTTTCTGTACAGAGTCTTGTATAGTCGTGGACCATATTGGATAACATCAATGATACATTGACAGGTGCAAAGCTTAGACCTTGTGCATTTTCAAGGCGGGCTACATCAAGCAGTTGGCTTACGAGGTTAGTCATGAACTTAGCTTGCTCTAAGATATGTGTTAAACCTTCCCGTAGATCTGCTTCTGTACGACCGTATTTTAAAGCAAATTCACTTTCTGCTTTAATAACGGCAATTGGTGTACGTAGCTCGTGAGATACGTCAGAACTAAATTGTCTTTCACGATTGGAAGAATCCTCAAGACCTGAAATCATACGGTTAAATGTTGTAGTTAGTTCGTAGATTTCATCTCTCGCTGTGCGAGCCGGAATGTCGATACGACGGCTCAAGTCGTTGTTCTTACCGATGACTTTAGCTGTTTTTGTCAAGGTTCGGACCGGTTTAAGCCCCTTTTTGATGAAAAGATAACCGCCTAGGGAGGAAATTAGTAAGAAAATGATATTTCCTAACAGTAAGCTGTATAAAAGGTTTTCTGTCTTTTTAGAGGCTGTTTTTACTTTTGTAACAGCACGCAAAATACCACGATAGTTTGGCTCATTGACCGGTGTATCGTAGTAGTAGAAGGTATCATCACCAGCAGCAATTTCACCAACTTGGCCTAAGGAAAGGATTGTTTGGTTTGGAAACCCATCTGGCAAGGCGCCTTTAATAATATAGCCGTCTTGAGTTGATACAAAGAAGAATGTATTATCTTGGTACGGTTTAAACTTGCGGATATCCGTAGCCATAATCATCGCTTGTTGTTGTAAGCGTTCGCGCACTTCTTTGTTATCGGATTCATGTGTATATGCGTAAATCCATGCGGATGCAACCATCAAAATGATAAGCAAAAAGATGGTATACCAAGACATAATTTTTAAAGGTTAGGGGCAGCTGATTAAATAAATCGGTGGCTGCCCCAGACATGGTATCTAGATCTCGGTGAGGATCATTAGTTTTCTGTTTTGAGGACATACCCTACTCCACGAACCGTTTGAATGAGTTTTACATTCTCATCAGTATCAATTTTCTTGCGCAAATCTTTAATGTATACGTCGATAAGGTTAGAGTAGCTTTCATAATCGTATTCCCAAACATGGTCAAGGATTTGTTGACGAGATAATACGATATTTTCGTTACTTGCTAAATAGAATAATAGGTCGAATTCTTTTGCAGTCAATGTAATTGTTTCGCCGTCGCGTTTAACTGTACGTTGAGGAACATTGATGGTAAGTGGACCTACATGAATATCGTTTTGTGCATGACGCGCATTACGACGAGCCAATGCATAAATACGAGCAGTTAACTCTTCAAGATCGAAAGGTTTTACAAGGTAATCATCCGCGCCAGTGTTAAGGCCTGTAACTTTATCTTGTAAGGAATCTTTTGCTGTTAAAAGCAATACCGGTGTTGTATTACCGTCGTTACGCATTTGTGCAAGAGCACTGATACCATCGAGGATTGGCATCATAATATCCATTACGATAACGTCATAGCTGGATGTGTTAACGTAATCGATCGCTTGTTGCCCGTTGAAGCATGTATCAACTGTCATATTCTCTGCACGTAAATATTTAGCCGTGATACCATTCAGCATTTCTTCGTCTTCTACAAGTAAAATTTTCATTCTCTGTTCTCCTTATGTATGATTTAAAAATATAGCTCTCAACTACATTAATTATAGTCATTATATATATATAAACTTCCTTTTTGAAAGCTACAACACCATATAAGGTGACTATATATATAATATTATATAACTTATTTATCTATTATCATACCTTATACAATAGTAATGAGCAAAAAGATGAATGTACATGCGAGTTTTACAAGACTTTTTCTTCATCTTTAAAAAGCCTTTAAAAATGGTGAAAGACAGAAACTTAATGAATTCTGCTAATGAATAAAAATCTAACTATATCGAAGATTGCCGTATGCGCATAGATGAGGATGATTTTATCGATTTTTAGATGATGTGCGATAAATCACTAAAAAAACTTATGATAATTATTATCACAGAAATAAATGCTTGTTATGAACGGAGAAATACGATAATTTTTCGATGATTAAATTGAGGTAAATTTAGTAGGAATTTAATGGATATTAATTATTAGGAATGGTTAGCAATAATTAAAAAGCTAGTGTTTATGCGAATTTATAGATACCAAAGGAAATAAAAACATAGAAAAATTTCGGAACCGAACTACTTTCGTAAAATCCTTAACTTTGTAAAAAAATTATTCATATAGGTAATTTTTGACTCCTTTTACCTTAAAAATGCTAAGTGAAATAAATTATCAATTAGATTAATCAAAAATTAATTATGCATAATAGGGTTTAGACATGACCTGAAATGCTCTCTATAATTATAGGTAAAGAAATAAGAAAAATCGCATAAGTATGGGGTTTTTTTCTTGAAAGAAAAATGATTAGGTTATCAAAAATTTTTATAAGTTTTTTGAAATGAGATAGTCTAACAGGTTTCTTATTAATAGGTAGTTATGAGGAGGTCATTATGGAACAGTTTGATGTTCTAGTAGTAGGTAGCGGTGGCGCCGGCATGCGTGCGGCTCTTGAAGTAGGTCGTCGCAAAGGCTTTAAAAGTAGCTCTTATTACTAAAAATTTTCCCAACTCGCTCTGCAACAGCAATGGCGCAAGGCGGTGTAAATGCATGTTTGAACAACGTTGCAGCTGAAGATACAGTTGAAACTCATACTTTTCGATACTGTAAAAGGTTCTGACTATCTTGGCGACCAAGATGCAATCGAATTCTTCTGCCTCGTTGTCCAGAAGGCGTACTTGAAAATGGACCACATGGGTGCTCCATTCTCCCGTACTGAAGAGAATAAAATTGCGCAACGTAACTTCGGTGGTCAATCCTATCCACGTACTTGCTACTCTGCGGATAAAACTGGTCACGTTATTTTGCACACAACTTACGAACAATGCTTGAAAGAAGGCGTACACTTCTACAAGAATGGTATCTTTTAGATCTTGTTAAATCTACAGAAGGTCACGTTGGTGGCGCTGTTGTGTGAACATGAAAGAAGGTCGCGTAGAACAAATTAAAGCGAAAGCTATTATCTTGTCTACTGGTGGTGCAGGCCGTATCTTCTGGACTCGTACTACAAACCCATTCCTTTCCACAGGCGATGGTATGGCAGCAGCATTCCGCGCTGGTAACGGCTTGAAAGATATGGAAATGATCCAATTCCATCCAACTGGTCTTGGTCGTACTGGTATCTTGATGTCCGAAGCGGTTCGTGGTGAAGGTGGTTACCTTCTTAACGCTGAAGGCGAACGTTTCATGAAAAAAATATGCGCTAACAAAATGGAATTGGCATCTCGTGACGTTGTAGCGAAAGCGATCGAAGATGAAATCGCTGCAGGTCGTGGTTTCGGTTCTGGCCTTAACGCATATGTAGTAGCTGACCTTCGTCACTTGGGACCTGAAGTTATCATCGAAAAACTTCATGGTATCCGCGACTTGGCTATGTGCTTCGAACATTGCGATCCATTGACTCAACCAGTACCTATTCGTCCTACATGTCACTATACAATGGGCGGTATCGACGTAGTGGATTACAAAACTTGTGCATGTGAATTGCCTGGTTTGTTCGCTTCTGGCGAAGCATCTTGTATCTCCATCCACGGTGCGAACCGCTTGGGTGGTAACTCCTTGGCAGACGGCGTAGTATTCGGTAAAGTATCCGATGCTGGCGCAGCTGATTATGCTGGAAACACATGAACAACCCTAACGTAGATGCGGAACTCTGCTGCAGCTGCAAAAGCTTGGGAAGCTCTGTTTCACAGAAGTAACATCCCGTGAAGGCGGTCGTCCGGTTGTAGAAATTCGCGATGCATTGGCTGATGCAATGTGGAATAAAGTAGGTATCTTCCGTAATGAAGAAGGTATTACTGAAGCCTTAAAAGAAATCGAACAATTGATTGAAGATTATAAAACTTGCTATGTAGGTGACCCTGAACGTACTTACAACATGGCATTCGTAAACTATTGTGAAATTGGCTCCATGTTAACAGTAGCAAAAGCTATTGCTATGGGCGCTTTACACCGCCGTGAATCTCGTGGTGCTCATATTCGTGAAGACCATCCTAAACGTAATGATGAAAGATACTTAAAACATTCCTTGATCAAATTAGGTGCTGACGGTCAATACGAATTAACAGAACGCGACGTAGTGTTCACTAAATACGAACCACAAGAAAGGAAGTACTAAGATGAGACAAATCACCTACCATATTCACCGTTACCAACAAGGTCGCGCGTTTGTACAGACTTTCAAATTGATTACGAACCCTGACCGTACAATCCTCTGGGGCCTTCAAAAAATTAAAGATACTCAAGATCCAACTTTGACATTCTTGGCAGCTTGCCGTTCCGCAGTTTGCGGCGCTTGCTCCATTCGTGTAAATGGCGAAGCGATGCTCGGCTGTGAATCTAAAATCGATGAATTAACAGAACGTTATGGCACAGACGAATTGACAATCGCTCCAATCGGCAACTTCCGTGTTATCCGTGATTTAGTTGTTGATTGGGAATCCAAAGTTGATCGTTTGAAAACAGTTGCTCCTTTGATTTTTCCTCAAAGCTGAATTCAACGAAGGGGACAAAAATCGTTCGCCAAACTCCAGCTGACTTCAAAAAAATTTGTTGCTGGTACAGAATGTATTCTTTGCGGTTGCTGCGCGTCTGAATGTAACAAATTGACTGCACGTCAAGATGACTTCTTAGAACCATATGTATTCACAAAAGCTAACTGTTTCGTATTGGATAGCCGTGATGATGCACCCTATGGCTCACATTCAACCTGCATTCGACAATGGCTTTTTGGAAATGCGTTCACTGCATGAACTGTATCTCCCTGTTGCCCTCAAAACACTTAAAAACCTGCTCAAGATATTTCCAACTTGCGTAAAGAAGCTACAAAAGCTGGTCTTACTAACAGCAAAGGCGTTCGCCATGCAGTTGCTTTTCAAAGAGGACCTTACAAAACTGGTCGTTTGAAAGAAGTTTCTATGAGCTTGAAATCTGATGGTGTTGTAGATTCCGCTAAACAAGCATTCTATGCATTGCGTTTGTGGAAACACAGCAAAATCAATCCATCTCGAACTTGTAGTACCTCAAAAACCCTGTAAACGGTATTGATGGTGTTCGCAGACTTATGAAAGCAGCTGAGGAGGTAAGCAACAATGAAATACGCATTTTTCCCAGGTTGCGTTCTTGAAAGCGCTGCCAAAGAAGACTACTTAGCAACAGTTGCTGTAGCTAAAAATTAGGCATCGAGTTGGAAGAACTTGACGGCTGGACTTGCTGTGGTGCGTCCCACGTTCAAGATATCGCTCCAGAAGTTACACTTGCTACAAATGCACGTAATATTGCATTGGCAGAAGAAAAAGGTTTGAACCTTTTAACTGTATGTAATACTTGTACTTTGATGCTTCGTGAAGCTAAAAATGAACTTGATGCAAACGAAAAAGAAAAGAACGAAGTTAATAAAAAATTAGCTCAAATCGGTAAACAATACCGCGGTACAACTGATATTACTCATTTTCTATGGGTATTGATCCGCGATTACGGTTTGGATAAATTGAAAGCTAAAGTTGTTAAACCGTTAACTGGTTTACGTGTAGCTGAATACTATGGCTGCCATATTCTTCGCCCTCAAACTGAATTGGGCTTCGAAGATTATCAAATGCCTACATCCTTAGCAGATTTGATTTCTGCTATCGGTGCTACACCAATCGACTTCTCCCGCAAACTTGATTGTTGCGGTTTCCATGCAGTATACCCTGCACATGATTCCGTAATGCAAATGACTGGCTCCATCAATAAAGATGCGGCTACAGAAGGCGCAGATTGCGTAGTTACTCCTTGCCCACTTTGCCAAATGCAACTTGATATGTTCCAAAAAGAAGCTAAAGAAGTTGTAGGCGGCGGCAAAGATATGCCAATCTTGCACATGTCCCAATTAGTAGGTCTTGCTCTTGGCATTTCCCCTGCTGAAATGGGTATGCTTTAAACGTCACTTAACTGATACTGCAGCAGTGACAAAATTTGTAGGTTAATTCGTTTGATTTGGACATGATCAGAGTTGGTCTATATAGTAGTCTGAATCTAAAACCTATTATCATATCATTAGAAGAACCCCCTAGCTTAGGCTAGGGGTTCTTCTTTTCTATAAATAGATTTTTAGTAATGTTAATGGTAATAGGTTTGGATTTAATTGTACTGAATTATAAATCGTGAAATATATATAAATCGATAAATGTAAAATAAATACAGTAAAAATACTAACTTTATAAATAAATTTGATTTTTGATATCGATTGATAATTGTAGTATAATAAGTACACAAATTGTATACACTTATATGAGTAATAGCTAATATGTTGTAATTCATAAATTATTATAATGTTATATATACTAGATTATACAATATAAATTTGGGAGATATTATATTGGAAAATACTAGTTATTATGCTTTTGAGAGGGTGATTAGCATTATAGAGTGTATATACGGGGGGAAAATAATGAATGATATGCTATTAGAATATATCGATCGAATGATTGATCAAGAGACAGAACATCGTGTTTTTTCTGTGGATTTTAACAACAAACAGTACTTTGTAAAACAGGATATAAGTAACCATCGCTCTAGTTGGATTAAGCCCGCACCTAGAGCTTCTTTTGATTATGAGTTTTACAAGATTTCTTTTGTGAATACGCAATTACCAGTAGCTCCTGTTATTGCTGGTTTTAGAGAACATTATTTTGTTACAGAAGATTGTGGCAAAACGTTAACATATTATAGCCAATTGCCTGCTCAACATCCAGAGGATGATAGTTTGCAAGATATGTTAAGTCATATTTTTTATATGTTTGGCAAGACATTGGGTCGCTTGCATGATTATGGTTTGAGTCATGGTCGTCCTGCTATGCGCGACATTACATATGAGCCTGAACTAGATAAGATCACATTACTCGATTGGGAGAATACTCGCCGTTGGCCTGAGTTAACACCACAAGGATGGGATTTACTCATCTTTGTTCACAGCTTCTTTCGAGAGGATAATTTACCTATTTCTTATCTATATGCTATGATGAATGGCTATAGCTCAGCCTGTACAGCCCGTGAGACAGTGCTACATATAAAAGACATTCTGGGTAGACATGAATATCTTTTTAAATTCTGTCGTATGTTAAATCCTCTACATTTTGTGGACACTGAAGCGGCTGTTAAAGCATATGACTTTATGTTGGCTTTGAAAACTGAATAATATGTATATGGATAGTACTCGTAGTAAGAGCACTTTATAGACCTTTACCGGTGTTATCTAGATTGATAAGCTTCTAGATAACATTAGGTAGAGGTCTTTTTCTATTTCAATTCATAGTATTACAGTCAGAGTTCAGCTACTTTCACTATAAGTACCTTTAAATAACAACAAGGGGTTGTCGAATGAGGACTTCAGGAATATAAGAGGGTGAAAGGAGGTGATACGATGGCTAACATTAAACGCACTAAATTGGTGTTGCGTTTTAACATCGGTACCGAAGATGCGCCGAAATACAAAGACGTAACCTATACTCGTGTTGCAGAAGAAGCATCTGACGATAATGTGAAAACCGTTGGTAATGCGCTAGCAGCCTTGTATGACCACAGCTTGTCCGATGTGGTCCGCGTCAATGAAGTATCCTTAGGACATTAAGAGTAGGGCTTCTACCATTTTGTTTTAGGTGATCCAAACACATTTTTATTGCTGGTTTCGTACATTCTCACATAGTCGTAAAGAGGTGTAGAAATAGCAAGTCCACACATTCCCATCCTTATTGATATGAATCGAAGATAGGCATATTTGTAATCTAACATGTTTATAGCCTATCTAGATTCGATGAACTTGTTTATGAAACGTGAAAGGAGGCGCCCACATGGCGGAAAAACGCGTTGTATATCTTACATTTTCTACGGTCGGTGGTAAAAGCACATCAGTCACAATTAGTGCTCCTCGTGCTGGAATTACTTTACAAGATGCTAAAACAGCGGCTAATGCGTTAGTGGCTAACAAAGTCATTCTTGGTGCTGGTGATGCAGAATTAGCAACATTTACTACAGCTCGTGAAGTAAAGACACAAACTACTGAATTGCAATAGTACTGATTATGTACGATGTGATTTTGTTAGTGGAAATATATTTAATAAAAAAGAGACCTTGATCAAAGCAAGGTCTCTTTTTGCGTTGCAATTGAGACGTAAGTTCAAATTTATTTCAGGTTTATAATTTATAATATCCTTTATAATGACTGGTATTTATATGATGTTGGAAAATATAGTATGATATGGTAGACTTATTAAGTGATTTTGATTATCGTTTCGACGCAACTTGATTTATTTAAAACTAGTTTAGTAGGGGAGAAAATAAGTTTATAGAATTAAGCTGTTAATAAAGGAGGTTTACGATGAAAGAGGCGTGGGAATTATTCTTACATGGTGGATTTGTTATGTGGCCGCTACTAGTGGCACTTATCATAACCGTAGCTATAGCGATAGAACGTATAGCTTATTATCGACAATTGAAGCGGGAAATGTTTGCTTTGAATGATGCATTAGAAGAGAGCGAAATAAATTGGCAATCCTTATTAACTAGCTTAGAATCTAAATATACAGCTAATATTTCGTATAATCTGACTCGCGTGCTTGGACAGTGTCATGATCGCAATGTATTGCAATCCAAAATGGAGGATATGGTGGCCCATGTTTATACGCACGCTTCCCGTGGTCTTGATTGGCTCTCTACCATTGTTACGATAGCACCATTATTAGGATTGCTTGGTACTGTAACGGGGATGATCGGTGCCTTTCAGGTGTTCGGTGCTGACGGTGCGATACCTACTGCTATTACCGGTGGTGTGGGGGAAGCCCTTGTCGCAACTGCTTCTGGTCTTTGCGTGGCTATTGTGGCATTGTGTTTTCATGCCGGGTTTACTCATCATGTACGTATGACAATATCTCGTTTAGAAGATTCATTTTCTCGTGTCTTAGATTCTTATGATCGGGGGCATGCTGCATGAAACGAATGAGCCGTATGGAGGGAGAAAAGCCTACTTTGATGATTATCCCTATGATTGATATCATCTTTTTCTTGCTCGTATTTTTTATGATTAGCACCATATATACGATTCCACAACAATCCTTGTCTATTATGCTACCAAAAACGAAAACACAGCAGTCCGCTGAGTTGCGCCCGGTTTTAATTGATTTTGAAAAATCTGGGCAGTTGATGATTGATGATGGATATGTGACGAAAGAACAGCTAATTAGCTCTGTGAAAGCCAAAATTGAGAGAATAAAAATCAAAACTTCCTTATTCGTGCTGACAAGGATTTGAGTTATGGCAAGGTTGTGGAATTAATGGATGATATGAAATTAGCCGGCGCTGCAAGTATTAGTATTGCCACTGTTAATAAATAGGTGATGTTATGGCGAAACAATATGTAGATGTGTGGAAATATCCACATATGACCTATAAAAAAGCCTTTGTTATTGCTACCATTATAAGTATTATTACGGTGGGTGTTGCTTTTATTTCTTTTTCTGATTATATCGAATCTCAGATGGCTGGATCGTTACAAATTAATTTTCTAACGGAACAGGAAGCGGAGAAACAAGTAGAAGAAATTAAAGAGCAGATTAAAGAAGAGAAGGTTCATGAGCTTCAATACCAAAAAGAATTGGAAAATAATAAAGTTCAACCTGATAACGGTGGAGCCGGTCACGGAGGACAAAATGGGAACTCTGCTGTTCCTACAAAAAGTGATGTAAGTCCGTCTAGTCAACAAGCGCGTGCTGGTGAAACAGGTACTATTAAACAATCTTCTGTCGGTAGTAATACGAGGAGTGGACTTGTCGGGCCTGAAGGTCCTGGAATTGGGTATGCATCAACAGGAAGTGGAGAAGGGCTTAGCAATCGTGAGGGTACAGGAGGCACCGAAGTAGATGTCGGTGGTGGCGGCACATTTAGTTATGATGGATATTGGAGTAATTTACAAAGTGCAATTAATAGTAATTACCCTACAGATGCATACGCTATGGGAATTCAAGGTGATGTAACACTAAGAATTTATTTTGCCCCAGGTGGCAGTGTTGCCAGTGTGGAAGTTCTTAATTCTGATGATCCTATATTATCAGAACATGCTAGGGAATATGCTCATAGTGTGGGTGGCGCTGAAAATTCTACAGGTACACAACAATATGCAGATATCACAATTCACTATAATTTATAGAGCATCGAAAAACTAGTATCTTTATGGATACTAGTTTTTATATGTATATATATTACTTTGATAACATAAAATAATATTGATAGTTATTCCTGATGAATATATAATTGAGATTAGATATCGTTTTTATACTATTAGAGCCCTAATATATTTTCTGGAGGTGTGTGATGAAAAAGTCATGGGCAGCACTATTGTGTGTTGTATATCTAACGTCTGTTGCAGGTGTGGTAGGTGCAGAAAATAATAGTTCTACAAGTGTAGTTAGTATGAATGAATCTCAAAATAATACGAGTGATGAGCAGTCGAGACGTATGAAAGATATTACGGTTACCGCTACTCGTACGGAGGCATTAGTTCGCGATGTGCCAATTGCGACAACGATTATTTCACAAGAAGAAATTAAAGATCGCCAATATCGTAATTTAGAGCAAGCCTTACAAAGTGTGCCAGGCGTTGCTTTCAGCACCGATGCCCACGGTGGACAAAATATTACGATGCGTGGTGCCGAATCGTCATACATTAATTCTTATTGATGGACGACGTGTTACGGGAGAGTTGACGAAAACAAGAGCTAATGCTATGGGCTGGCTTCGTCAAGGCATGGATAATGTGGAGCGCATCGAAATAACGCGTGGTCCGTCGAGTGCCCTTTATGGTTCCGAAGCGAACGGTGGGGTTATTAATATTATTACAAAACAATCCAGAAAGCCAAGTGTAGAGGTTAATACTGAAATTTCCCGACGTGATGCATCGAGTGCGACAGGATATAACTTCAATGTATTGGCTCGTAGTGGACAACAAGGAAAGTGGAACGGATCGATTGGTGCTGGAATTCGTAGGAATATAGCGGGTAATAATGATTCTGGCTCGGATAATAATTATCATGGTGATCGGATACCGCTTCATTTTGACGTATCTTATCAAGCGGGAAAAAGGGATAAATTTTTCTTCTTTATAGATCGAGAAACTGAAGACTTGGATATGAATACGAAAAAGGGTAGCTCATTAACTCAATCGGTTGATAAAAATACGACTACTACAAGCACAGGTCTTCGTTGGAATGGTCGTCGTGGTCGGTCATCGCTTATGGTGCAGTCTTACTACAATCATTACAAAGACACCTATGATCAATATAAGCGCACGGGTGGCATAAAAAAACTATCCATTTGGGATGAATATTATAATAAAGAATGGATTACAGACGCACAGGTTAACACATCAATCGATAAGAAGAATCTCTTGACTTATGGCGTTCAATTCCGTCGTCAAGAAGCGATTAGTACGCGTATTAATAACGGCTCCATAGCATGGTCAAGAACTCGAGAAGGCATTACAGATACTGCGGGTAAGGCAAACCATTAATTACGGTAGTTACTTTGTGCAACATCAATGGAAACCCTAGTCGTAAATGGGTAATTATTCCTGCTGTTCGCTATGATACGTCAAATGCATTTGATAGCCATTGGTCGCCCTAAGATTGGTGTTACCTATAAAGCAAAATGATAGTCTTCGCTTTAAAATGAACTATGGTGCAGGCTACTCCACACCTGGTATGACGGAAATGTATCATCATTGGCTTTATGGCATCTAATGTGCCAAGAGGGCGATTAGGGCTTTGATATATATTTGCAAGGTAATCCTAATTTGAAACCTGAAAGCTCATATAACTTTGATTTCTCTGTAGAAAAAGATTGGAAACGGACAAATGTTAAGGCGTCCTATTTCCACAATGTTATTAAAAATTATATTGAAAGCGGTGCTAATCGTATTGATATGGCAAATCGCCGAATTTATGTTTCGTATTCCAATTTACCTCGTGCTGTATTGCAAGGTGTGGAATTATCTGTAAATCATAGACTCAATGATAAATGGGATGTATTCGGCAATTATACATATTTGGATGCGAAAAATGACGTGACCCACGACCGTCTGTTAAACCGTGGTCGCCATGTATTCAGTGGTGGTGTTAATTATCATCAAGGTCGCTGGACTGGTGCGTTCTGGGGTAATTATTACATTAACTATCTTGATGGCATCGATGCTATCGTTGTTAACCCACATCTCAGCATCCCGAAAAAGAAAAATATTCAAACTTGGAATATTATGGTGACTCGTCAGTTGAATGATAATGCATCCATGTATGTAGGGGTTGAAAATATATTTGGTGAAAAACAAGACTTACGAGATATTCATGGCGCTACTTATCGTATGGGCCTTAACTTGCGTATGTAATAGTGAGATATTAATGTACGCATGAAATGCTGAGGCCTTAATGTATGAATGAAATACATGCATATGTATTGGTGTATGTAATATAGTGGCATTAATTTGAAACTATAATGTATGAGGTTTAGCTTGCATAAGTTATCTGCGAGGTGATCATTATCAATAAGCCATTATTATGTTTATTGGGTATTGTTGCCGTTGTGGGAGCTTTCACTACGGGTATAAGTTTTGAAGGCAAGCGAGAGGTATTCAGTGAGGCAGGTGCTATTCAGATTGAAGATGATACGAAGCAAATTGTGTCATTGCCGAGTGTAGCAAGTCGAGTAGTATCTATTTCTTCGGCAGATAGCGAATTACTCATCGCTTTAGGTGTTAGTCCGGTAGGCGTAGTAAGTTCAAGGGAGTTACCGGCAGAGGTGCAGGCTAAAATTGCACAGTATCCAAATATGAATAGTGCTGTATCTCCAAGTATTGAACGAATTATTATGTCCGATCCGAATCTCGTTATCGGCATTGCCATGCCGTTTCAAACGGCGTTGCGTAAAGCATTTAATGCGAATCATATCCCTAGCTTTTACCATCTATCCTCCAATTATGATGACATCATGGACCATATTCGGCATGTGGGCACCATGACTGGTCATGATAGGGAGGCGGCTGCATTGGTCCAGAAATATAATGATATCCTATCAGAAATCATACAGCGGCATAAAGATGAATCTGCGCCGCGTGTCCTTATCGTTTTTGGGACGCCTACGAGTTATCAACTAGCCTCCAGTAAAACATATGTGGGAGATATTTTCCAAAGATTAGGAGCAAAAAATGTTGCTGATGTATATTTGCCACAAGATGTATCGGAGAATGCTTTGGATGGATATATTCCGCTTAATCTGGAGACGATGGCCGTTCTTGATTGTGACAAGGTTATCTTGATTAATCATGGCAGTAGCGGTGAGAAAGATATAGCAGCTTTTAAAAAGGCTTTTAAAACGCCGGCATGGCAGAATGTACCTGCTATTGCTAATGGGAATATAGAGGTCTTGCCGGGTCCGTTGTTTGCGTCGGTGCCGACCGCCCGAATGGATCAAGTGTTATTATATGCGGAAAAGGTGTTATATGGACAATCTCATTAATGTGCAGGAACGTCGTGGCTTACGTGTTTTTGTGGTTGCGCTGATTCTGTTAATAGCAGGTGTGTTGCTGAGTATGAAATTGGGCGCCGTTCCATTAACTTGGAGCGAATTATACCAAATCATAACGGGTGGCGATACATCAAAAATTGGTCAAATTATCATGACTATACGCTTACCACGTGTTGTAGTGGGATTTTTAGCGGGCATGAATCTACCTTTAGCTGGCGTGATTTTTACAAGGCATCTTGCGAAACCTTTTGGCGGATCCCGGCATTATCGGTATTACCTCTGGCGGTGCTTTGGCGGCTATGATCATCATGATTCTCATGCCTACTTACGTTATGCTTGTTCCTATTGGTGCTTTTGTTGGTGCGTTGGTGGCATCGTTTTTGGTTTACGGTATTTCTTGGCAAGGTGGACTTAATCCGTTGCGCCTTATCTTAGCCGGTGTGGCTGTAGCGGCTTTCTTCGGCGGGTTTAATACGATTTTGTCCGTTTTTTATCCAGATCGTGTTCAAGGAACGGTGAGCTGGATGGCAGGTGGTTTTGTAGGGCGCAGCTGGGACGATGTGATGATGATCTGGCCTTATACGGCTATAGGCATTATTGGATCTATGATATCTATCAGATGGCTTACATTGCTTAGTTTAGGCGATGATACGGCATGCACCTTGGGTGTGCATGTTGAAAGATGCCGACTTTTGTTGCTCGTATTAGCCTCTTTGCTAGCCGCATCAGCGGTGAGTGTGTCGGGGATGTTGGGATTTGTAGGCCTTATAGTACCTCATGTGGCGCGCCTCATCGTAGGTGTGGATTATCGTTACTTGATTCCTACGTCTATGGTCTTTGGTGGCATATTAATTGTTTATGCAGATACATTGGCGCGCATGATGATTGCGCCCGGTGAAATTCCTGTAGGCGTACTGATGAGCTTTTTGGGTGCTCCATTCTTCTTGTATCTATTGAAAGGGGTGGGGCGAAGATGAGTGTGTTAATAGTCGATAATATAACGGTAGGCTATGGAAAACGATTGATACTGGAGAATCAATCTATCGTCTTTGATAAACCGGAAATAATATCTATTATTGGTCCAAATGGTTCGGGAAAATCAACGTTTTTGAAAGCTTTGGCGCGGCTTATCAAGATAAAACAAGGGACTATATCGTTAGATGGAAAATCTTTACATTCGTGGAATACGAAGGAATTAGCGCGTTATATAGCTTTGTTACCGCAAATTACGACAGCCCCTGAAGGAATGTTAGTTGAGCAATTGGTTCGATCCGGACGAAATCCGTATGTATCGATTTTTTAAGGAACTATCTGATGCGGATTTAGCTGCTGTGGAGAAGGCGATGAAATGCACAGATGTATGGAAATATCGGTATCGGCAAATAGGGGAACTATCCGGCGGTGAACGGCAGCGCGTATGGCTTTCATTAAGTTTGGCGCAAGAACCGAATATTTTACTTCTCGATGAACCGACTACTTATCTTGACAGTCGTCATCAAATTGAGTTGATGGAGCTAGTTAAACGCACACAGCGGGAACGAAATATTATGGTCGTTATGGTACTCCATGATTTGAATCTAGCTTTACGCTATAGTGACCGCATTATTGCCCTTAAAGAGGGAGCTATTGTAGGTGATGGAACTCCGCATATGATGATGACCCCAGAGAATTTAGCAGAGTGGTTCGGTATTAAAGCGGATATTTTACAAAGCCCTCGCAGTGAAGAAACATGTCCTATATGTGTACCATATGGTCTTGCTTAGACAGAGGAGATTAGGTACCGTATAGTCAGTTAATTGTTAGCTGTTTTTACTGAGATGTACACAATAGCAAAAAAGCTATTGCGAAAATTGCATACTGTTTATACCTTAAAGAGGCCCCACCTGTGGTGAGGGTCTCTTTATTATGGTAAAATATATGGTATACCAAATGGTTGGGTGAAACTTTCACGAAATGATGTACCAGAATAAGTACATTATAGAACCCGGATGGGGATTTTTTAATGAGGTAAAATAGTGGAATATATTATTTCGTTTATGGAAACATATGGCTATACGGCCATGTTTATTGCAATGGTTCTAGAAAATGCTAACGTGCCTATTCCAAGTGAAATCGTACTTGGTTTTGCGGGGTATTTGATAGCTCAAGGCATATTTGATATGCATACAACAATGGTGGTAGGTATCTTAGCAGGTATTGTTGGTTCTATAGTATCCTACTGGATGGGTGAGCATGGTGGGCGCCCTTTATTATTGAAATATGGTAAATATATATTCTTTAATGAACATAAATTTGAACTGGCAGAAAAAGATGTTTAATAAATATGGCGGTGTAGCTGTATTTTTTGGGTCGACTTTTTACCTGGTGTTCGTACCTTTATCTCCTTCCCTGCAGGAATGGCACGCTATTCCATGTGGCATTTCATCATCTGGACGGTACTCGGTACGATTCCTTGGACGATTTTTGTTTCGTTTACTTAGGCAAGGTACTTTGGTGAAAATTGGCAAGACCTTATCGAGTACAATCATGAGTTCTTGATTGTTATGATCGTTGTATTTGTCATTATAGCTGTAGTACTGGGCTTTAGATACTATCGTAATCGTCGATAAGGAGGCCCTTATGAAACTCTCTCGATTAACACCAGTCGTATTTACTGTGTGGCTAGTGTTTTATATGTTTGGCAATAATATGTTGCCTGTTACAGATCCCGTTGAATCTAATTATGCGTTAACGGCAAAGGAAATGGTTCTTTCAGGTGATTGGCTATCTCCGCAGATTTATGGTACTTATTGGTACGATAAACCCATCATGATTTATTGGCTCATTGCTCTTGGCTTTAAAATCTTTGGAATTGCTGATTGGGTGGTGCGCCTACCGAGTGCTATTTTTCGGTGCTTTTGTCGGTGGCGACCATGTATCAACTCTACGCGTACCATGAGCGGTAAGTGGGCACTTGGTCTCATTGGGGCATCCGTTCTAGGCACATCTCTCATGTTCTGGACCGTAGCACATGGCGTTATTACGGATATGGTGCTCCTCTATACGACATTGATGGTCATGATTTACTCCTACAAGGGACTGGTGGAACAGAAACCGTATGCCATGATTGTAGCCTATGTATTCGCTGCGTTAGGCGTACTCACTAAAGGTCCTGTAGCGATTGTATTGCCTGGTATGATTCTGCTTGTTTTTGCAGGTATTAATCGTTCTTGGTCTATGGTGAAAGCCATCTTCGATTGGCGTGGCATTTTAGCTTTTTGTGTAGTTTGTTTGCCGTGGTATGTGTACATGTATAGCGTTCATGGTCAAGACTTTATCAATGGCTTCTTAGGACTTCACAATGTAACGCGTGCTACTCAGTCGGAACATCCAGAAGATAATGTGTGGTGGTATTATCTCGCTATCTTCCTTGGTGCTTCTATGCCGTGGACGGGTGCTGTTATTTACGGTATAATCGATGGCTTTAAACAACGTCATACAGGGTTTATCTATAATATGACTTGGGGTGTTGGAATTGTGCTATTCTACACCTTGATGGCAACAAAATACCCTCTATATACCTTTGTTAGCTTAGTCCCATTTAGTGCTATCGGTGCTTTGGGCGTTATGAAGCTTATTCGCAAAGGCAAATCTAGAGCCTTAAAATGGATTATTATGGGGCCGACGTTACTTTTGTGGATTGCTTATGTAGCAGGTTCTTTCTTCGCGCCATGGGGCTTCTATTTCTTGCTTTATGTAGTGGTTGCTACTGCGGCATTGCTCATGCTTTATGCGTGGTATACGAGAAGAGGATATCGTTTAGTAACGATCATTGTTCTTGGCACGATGGTTATATCTTCTGTAGTTGTTATGGAAGGCTTAGAGCCATTCGTTAAGCAGCGTAGTAATATTGACGTTGTACCAGTGGTAGACTCCTATGAAGGGGATGTCTATTACTATAACGGCTATAGTACGGCTGTTGTGTACTATACAGGTCACAAGGTTATTAAAATTAATGGTGATGAAAGCCGCTGGGATGATCGAGATAAATTAAAAAAACGTAGCGCTGAATGGCAGAAGAAATATCTTATGGAACAAGTAAGTGAAGAGGAATTTAACAAGATTATCGAATCTGGTAAGCCACTTATGTTAATCGTTCCAAAAGGGGAAATTAAGCATTTCCGTCAGTCCTCCATTTATCCACATGTATCTGAGTCTAGTGAAGCGGGTACATCAGAAGTTTACGTACTAAATAAAAAGACTCTATTCAAATAATTGTGAAAACTTAATAAACATTAAAAACAGGTAGTATCCAATAGATGCTACCTGTTTTTTGTTAATTAGCGCCTTACCACTTTTTGTTAATTAGTTGTTTGCTGTTTTTGGTTAATTAAAATCTTGCAGCTTTTATGTTATCTGAAACGTTTACTGGTGTTGATCCTCTACATACTATCTATTTATTTGCCTTTTATATTAAAAATGCTTATTTAAATGAATAGGCTCTTGTCTATATTGACATTTTTCGTACATAAATAATAATACCTACAATATTAATATGATTTATTGACATAATTAATACATATTGTTATAGTAGGTTATATTAAGTTTAGAAGACGAGGTGTTCTAAAGCCTGATTTCATCTAAGGTTTAGAAAAATGCGGAAATTGATATGAGTCATAAACGCCCCTTGTTGTGAGGTAGAAAGAGGGGACATTATGAAGAAAATTTGGTATCTAATCATTGCTGTTGTGCTTCTCGTTATCGGAGGTGCGGCGATGCATATTATCAGCATACGGTACCGAAGTCAGCACAGGAGCTGAAGACCGTGCGCGTTGCGTATTTACCGATTACTCATGCGCTGCCGGTATTTGCTACGAAGGAATTGGAGACAGCAGATGGTCCTGTCCATGTAGAGCTTGTTAAATACGGTTCCTGGCCGGAACTCATGGATGCGCTCAACACCGGTAAAGTAGACGCTGCAGCCGTTCTCGTTGAGCTCGGCGTAAAGGCTCGTGAACAGGGAATTGATGTGCGCGCAGCGGCATTAGGCCATACGGAAGGCAACATTATTGTTGTAAATAACGATATTAACTCTGTACAGGATCTGAAAGGTAAATCCTTTGCTATCCCTCATAAGCAATCAACTCAAAAGATTCTCGTAGACCTCATGCTTGAACGGGCTGGTCTTAGTGAGAAGGATGTACAGATAGTGGAGATGAGTCCTCCCGAAATGCCGTCTGCGTTGTCGGTCGGTCAAATTGCTGGCTATAGCGTGGCAGAGCCATTTGGTTCTCTCGCCATAGAAATGGGTGCGGGAAAGGTCTTTGAAGACCCTGATCACTCATGGCATGACAATATTTGTTGCGCCCTCGTGTTCAACGGTCGATTCGTCGATGAACACCACGACTTGGCGAAGGCTTTCACAAAAGCCTATCTCGATGCAGGTACATATTTAGACGAGCATCCGGAGGCGCAAAAGGAGATTTCCTTAAAATACATGAAGTTTAAGGATCCTGTTATCGAGCGTTCCTTGCAAGTAATTGGTTTTGGAGATTTGGCCCTCACCGAGGATCGTTATAATGCGCTCGTGCATCACATGACTCATGTCGATTTGATTAAAAAGGTGCCGAGTTATTCGGAGTTTGTAGATACATCACTATTGCCATAGGGGGTAGACCATGAAAAAATACACATATGTGCCGGGCGCGTTCATCGCGGTCTGGCTGATTTGGGAGCTGGTTGTCCGCATCGGCGGATTTAACGAAGCCTTGTTGCCGACGCCGTACAAGGTGCTGCTCGGCTTCGGGGAACTCATCGGGGACGGCGTATTGTTCAAGGATATTGCGGACAGTTTGGTGCGCTTTTTCATCGGCTATATCATTTCCGTCGTAGCCGGTGTGTTTTTAGGCCTTATTTTAGGTTGGTATAAGGGCATTTGGAATTATATTAATCCTATCGTTCAGGTGATTCGTCCTATTTCACCGGTAGCATGGTTGCCGTTTATCGTTCTGTTTTTCGGTATCGGTCAAGCGCCTGCTATCGTTATCATCTTTATCGCGGCGTTTTTCCCGGTTCTATTGTCCACGGTTTCCGCGATTCAGAATATCGATCCCGTATACATCAAGGTGGCTCGAAATTTTGGTATCAAGCAGCCGGAGTTGTTATTTAAAATTGTATTGCCCGCGGTGTTTCCTGGTATTGCATCAGGACTTCACATCGCGCTTGGTACGGCGTGGATATTCCTGGTGACGGGGGAAATGGTAGGTTCCCAGACGGGGCTCGGATTCCTCATCATCGATATGCGGAACAATTTGCGCAACGACCTTTTGATGGTGGCGATTCTGACGATTGGCTTTGTGGGACTTTTACTCGATTGGGGCGTATCCCTCATCGAAAAATGGATTTATAGACGTTGGGGCATTGAGGAATAGGAGGTGGACGCATGGGTTACATTTCGGTGCGCAATGCACACAAGGAATTTATGAAAGATGGAGAACCGCTCACCATCCTTGAGAATATTAATTTGGACATTGAACGAGGTGAATTTATTTGTCTCTTAGGTCCATCTGGATCCGGTAAAAGTACGCTTTTAAATGCTATGGCAGGCTTTGAGCTCGTTACCTCGGGTTCTATTACCATTGATGGCGCAGAGGTGAAAGCACCTCAATTGCGGTATGTAACGGTTTTTCAGAATTACGGACTGTTACCGTGCGCACAGGTAGAGAGCAATATTGAACTGGGCCTTTGAAAGCAAGAACGCACCTGGGAAGAGCGACCTGATATTATCGATAAATACGTGAAAAATGGTGGGGCTCGATCATGCTCGGAACCGCTATCCGGCGGAGTTGTCCGGCGGGATGCAGCAACGTGTTTCCATTGCGCGGGCGCTAGCGGTGGATCCGGATATTATCTTCATGGACGAGCCGCTAGGGGCCCTCGACGCGTTGACACGCATTAATTTACAGGACGAAATCTCTCGCATCTGCCGTGAAGAGGGTAAAACGGTCGTATTTGTTACGCATGATATCGAAGAGGCTGTAGTCCTTGCGGATCGTGTCGTAGTGCTCGCCGCTAATCCGGGACGGGTGCAAACGATCATCCCTGTCAATCTCATCGATAGAACGGACCGGACCTCGGCGTCCTTCGTCAATATTCGAAACCACATATTTGAACAATTCCAACTCGCCAAAGAAGACAAAATCGAGTTTTATATATAAATGTGATGTCGCATGTAGATATATTTGAGTATTAATTTTGCATCAAATTTTCAGAAATGGATGCTATTATAAATATAGTAACAGCAACATTTTATGTAGTGCGTGATTATCGGATATAGTATCACATATCATGATTGGGCATCGTAATATATGGATTGTATTACTATAGGTTTTAGTGTATAAATACAGTATATAAAAGCTTGGTAATCATAATATACAGCATTATTAATTATATGGTTCGATAGTATAAATTGGAGGAGAGCCCATGTCCTTATTTGCACCAGAGGAAGAAAAAACGCTGTCTTTTGATGAATATATATAGCCTCGTTTGATACGAATCAGATTGCAAAAGTACAGCAGTTTGTAGATTGGCTCGGTCAATATAGGGGCGAGCTTGTTCACAATCCGTGGGGTGAGGTGAATACTGACCTTGAAATTGTTCGGCCTGGCTTTGATGCGGCTCAGGTGCGTCGTAATAATTTGATGACGTATTTGTTGCCGCGGTTGGGGCGCCCCAAAATCTTGTGGTGGCGGAGGCTGTCGGATATCAAGGTGGGCGCTTTTCGGGCATTGCCATTACTTGTGAACGCATGTTGTTGGATAAGCATAAAAACGATTCGGGCTCATCAGATAACACCTGTTACATTACACAGAACTAGTTTCTGTGAGTCCATATGCTGAAACGACTCAACAGGAACAAAGGGTTTAACGAACCTACGGATACGGTAGTATGGAGGCCATCATTGAACAGGGAATCGATCCGTACGATGCACTGTTGTGGAGATATATTTCCTTTCATCCTCATAAGGCGGACGAACCGCTCACTAATCGGACACCGACCGAGTCTGGGCAGCAGCTGGGCTGGAATATATACGAAAAGACTGCTGGCATTGCATACCGAATTAGGTGGACCGAAGCCGCTCGTGCTCGTCGGTCAAAAATCGGCGGACACGATGGGGTGATTCGGCCTTTCAGCCATCGGTCTTAGACATCCGGCTAACGGTGGGGCTACATTTATACCGTGAAGGTTTTAAGCTAAAGCTACAGGGCAATCGATATGGTGAGGCGTTGAGGAACATCGCCATTGACAAACGGTTGGCATCTATTATGAAGGTATCGCCTACGAGCAGCGCTTTCACTACTCAACTTCGCTGCATTGCTGGTGAGTGCATATTGAAGGATTTTATGTAAAGTATGCCAGATGATAAATAATGAAATGCTTTGGGAGCGGTTCAGTTTGAGCTCGTCCTTTAAGTAGTAGTAAAAATTTATGTTACTTTTTGATGAATCAAGCGTAGAACTCTTTTGTTTATGTTGTTTTTGTGTATAATGAGGCACAACGTATGAAAGTGAGGCTTTCATCAAAAACAGATCGGACTATATTGCACTGCGTATCGGATTGAGATAAAAACAGAAGTCTCTTGCGGTTGAAGCATCTGATAGTGCACTATACTTCATTTTATATGGCAAATGGCACACAAACTAGAAACGGCTAAAATTTGATAGCGCATTTTTGCGCCCATTTGACGAGACGCTAGTATAATAGCCCTTTTTCTTTGTGACATTTCCTCGTGCATAGATCAACGCAGTGATAGGTGGAAAAACTATGTTAAATAAATTAAATGAACAAATTTTAGGAGTGAACTGTGAATCAACAGATAATCAGGTTACTGCGCAAGTGAAAGCAGAAACCAACAGTAGTAAAACTGCTACCTTTACAGCTGCGGCTGAAGGCGAGCAAAACAAACGCGTCGCCGGATAAACACGCGCCGCCCTGCTGGCGAAGGTCGTACGCGCCAACAAAACAGCTAGTGAAGGTGAGGCAACACGCCAACGCCGTTCTATAAATACTGCACAAGTGCGAATGCTGGCTCATACGACCCGCCGTGCAAATACACGTCGCAATGCCGAACAAGGTGAAGGTCAAGAACGCAAAACTCGCTCAAACCTCGTGCACTCGCGTGGTGAAAATACACGTAATATGCACTAATATCGGTCGACAAATGGCGATCAGAACTGCATTAATAAATCCGCCCAAAATAACCGTTCTGAGGTTGGAATAATCAAGAGGAACAAGTGGAATTAGTCGGTCGTACGCCAAATGGCGCCAACAAGGGAAAATTCCAAATCATTCTCAGTAGGTGGTCTGGTGAAACTGGTAAAAATACGACCATCTTCCAATACGAGATGAAATTGCTCTTGACTGTGAACTGGATTCCCAGTGAAGATGCTTGCGCGTGAGATATCGTTGTCTGATATGAGCTTATCATCGAGAATAGAGACCGCGGAAAGCTGTCGTAATTACTCATGGTCATGCAGGACCCATTATCATTCTTTGGCGTACCTTATGAAAGTAGGGCTGCCCAGTATACTGCAAACAAACCTCGTCTAGGATTAATCGGGAAGGCAGTTTAAGAACATAAGGTATTCCAAAATGTCTGCGTACGATTGCTGCCGGCGACTGAAGTTCAAAATTGGCCAAGTGACTGCTGGTTTCATCCGACAAATCCGATTCATCTGATTCGTGCTGCTAGACGATACACCAATCGGGACGGTTCTTCATACAGGGACTTTAAATGTGACGACCCCCAGTTGATGGCCGTTGATGGATATGCACAAATTTGCTGAGCTCGGTAACAAAGGCGTATTAGGCTATTATCGGACTCTCAAAATGTAGAAAACCAGGTACTAGAGTTACCTGAAAGTTCTATGGATCTCTGCGATCAAACAAGCTGTTGAGAAGCAAAAAGGCCGCGTTGTTTTGGCAACATTCGCATCCAACGTATCCCGCATCCAACAAGCCATTGATGCGGCGGTTATGTTCAACCGGCAAGGTTAGTAGGCAGCCTGGCATGGTTAATGTTACAGAAATCGCCCAAGAGCGCGATACTTGAATATTCCAACAAATACAATTATCGACGTAGATGTAATGCACAACTACACAGATGACCAAATCTGTGATCTTAATGACTGGTTTCAGGTGAATCGATGGCAGGTCTTGTAGTGGCAACAAGCGAAATCATCGCACGTAGAATTGGCACCGAATGATACTTGAGCATCATCTCCGCTACACCAGCGTTCAGCGCAAACGAAGCGCTGTGGGTAGAACTATCGAGCACGCTGCACGTGGCTGTATGGTAGCATGGTAAAGACCGTGGTATCCACGCATCTGGTCATGCAAGAGCCAAGTTAAAGAGCTTTAAAACAATGCTTAACCTTGTTCGTCCAGAATACTTTATCAGTTCATGTGGGCACCGTATGCTGCGTCGTCATGGTGCACGCGTGGCTATGGGCAGTGAGATCCTAAGGAAAGTCCTGATCGGTGAGAATGGTCAAATCTTTGAATTTGATAAAGATGGTGGCATGTAGGTGGACGCGGTTTCACGCTGGCTATCTTCGCTGATGGCCTTGGCGTATGGTGACGTAGGTAAACATCAGTTATCCGCGACCGTCGGCAGTGGCACACGACAGGTATGGTTATCAGTTGTTATGGCGATGGACAAAGCTTCCGAGCACGAGCGCAGCCTGGTCCAGACCTCGTATCTCAGTGACGGGTTTCGCATGACGCCCAGGACGCAGAAGAATCTCAGTGCTTGCTGCAGAGCGCCGCGTAGAACAGTTCGTGAGATTTGCGAAATGCAACGCATCAGAGGTGGATAATCCATTAAGCAAAACGTCGTGACGCATTGTAGTCTTCATGTGATGAAAACCCGTCGTCGTCACTATGATCTATGCCGATTATTCAAGACGTATAGATAGGATTAAGACAAGCGATTGTTACAGTGAAGTTATCTAACAACTGCTTGTTTGCACTACATTGGTGATGATTGCAAAATTAATGTAACTGCGAGGAGCTCTTTACAATTGGGTATGCGAATACTGTACGCAGGAAGAAGAGTAAATATAAGGGAGTGGCAGGAGGTGATGGTATGTCTGAATCAGTTCAGTGGTGGGGCTATTTCTAAACTGGTTGCTAGCTAGTGGTACGTTATAGAGCTTTCTATGAGCGATTTCCAAAGTATGGTGAGTGGATTGCGGGTCAGTATCGCATCCGACGACCCATCAAATACAGGCATTGGGTACTCCAATGTGTGCCCATAGGATATATTTATTTAGAATCCTCCACCGTTATCGGACAAAAGAGATTACCGATTCAGGAAAACTGAATGGGTAGAAATCTAGACAGACCCAGTATAGATCCTGAGCTACAGAGTACATTTGCGAGCATGCAGACTCGACAAGACTGGTTGAGCCAAGATCGAAAGCTCATCAGGAGATAGATGCGTTACCTCAGCGTAGGGGCTCTAAACGTACGATAGCAGAGATCGCGCAGCAAGCGTCAGTCATTATTAGCATAGTAGAGGCTGGGCCGCAAATAGTGTGCATGGATCCGTTTTGCATATATACGCGCACGCATCGAGACTATAGGATTGTTACGATGTCTGTGACGGCATCGTGAGCATGCGAATACTCAGACGTAAAATTATCCGTCGATGAATCAGAGGGCTGACATTAATTGTATCTTATGCGCTACCTGTGTATTTTACTTCAATGAGACTGACCTCGAACTGGCGGTGGGCTGTTTTACGATTATTCATGAGCTCGTCATGCACATTAGCGAAGAAAGTGCGTCACTGATAGCTCTTCTGAGCGGTATTATGTCACTTTGCGGGTAAGAATTTCTCGTGCCGAAATAAACCAATTTGTTCCTTTTGTGGAATGAACATCCGGAGGATTAGCGAAACCATAGCTACAAGCGCTTTTAGGTGGTGATATATGTATATCTCATCGAGCTAGCATTAGAGCATGGAGTTATATTACTCGAATTCAATATCATAACCTATAGTGGAATGTGAATCTGGGAGTAGCATTAGAAAAGTCACCTGAACGACGAGACAAGAGATGGTGGAAACTTTTTGTGCGTCACTGCTCATGCGCTCGGTTGGAAAGTTTTTAGTCGTACTGTAAGCGTCAAAAGCTCGCTCGGAGCAGGTCGAACTAGTAAGGCCCAGCGAGATGCGTATGAGGTTGTTAGGCTTACGTGGTAGTACTTTTACAAAATATGTGATGAACAGGCATACTTTGTAGGAGAAACACTGCGTATGTCCTTTAGATAGTAATGCTACTATAGTGCAAAGAACCGATATTATGGGCTCTGATATTGTTCCATCATTCGAATGAGCTGATATCCGCAGCAGAGGCAACATTTTAACTTTCGTGATCATTACTGAAATTATGAGTGGTGCCTGATGATAGGTCATCTGCTGGTTTGAGCACTCATCATTTGAGTCACCGAAGCTGACGAAATGATGTCGAGATACAAAATACATATGCAGATGCTCGTCAGATTATGTGATGTTAAATCAACAACATAAGGATGAAAAACATCGCCTTGGCCAAAGGACCCGCTTATAGCTTATGCGTGAAAGTCCACAGAGGAAATGGTAACCCACGAAGTCTGGAAAATTGAAAGACTAAGGCGTCAAGATACCTGGACATGGCGTGAGCACTGGATGTTCGCTATGTGGAATGTATTTGAAAATGATGTACACCATATGCTGCAACATAGAGATGAGGAGCCGCCTTTAGTATTCCCCATTTGCCGAGTATGTATTGCCAGTACTATAAATAGTACCACTATCGCAACTATTCACTATATGGGACGAAGCGTTACCCTTTAAACTGTTATAATTAAAGATACCACAATTGTTACATCTCCATGGAATGGTGATTTATGAATAAAAAATGCCATAAAAGAGCGATGGTAGAAAACTATGTTTAGTGCTATAGGTGTGCTAGGTGCCATCAGTGCAGCCTTGGCTCGCTTTTTTAGCATTTCGGTTACGCCCAGCATTGTTCAATTGAAATAAAATGGGCTGCAAGTATAGTGCATGGCCATCTACAGCCACATATCATATCTTTTGTCAGTAGTGTTATCTTGGACCATGGAAACGTGGATTGGCCGTAGGCTATTTTCAGGTTGCAGGCGAGGCTGGAGGCTGCAACCGTCTTCAAGCTAAATGATTGCCCGGTTACTACTCCTAGTATTGCCAAAGGTTTGGTTGCCAAATATAGCCTAACTCCATGCGTATATATATCCAGCATGACTTATCAATGATAGATACTCAAATAACTTATCGCCTCGTGCTTATCAGCAGAATGTATGCTACAAACAACCGTATGACACAAGAGCAAGCGGATTTGACTTAGAAAGAATGTCGTTTCTACGCTTCTTTATGAGGCTCGTAGCTGTGGCAAATAGCCGAAAGTGGTATAGTAGTTACAAAATAACTAGATATCTATATGGTTAGTGGGCAAGCGATTGCATATTTCCACACCTCTTGATTTCCAATGAACAGAATGTAGACGGCCTGGCGCTGGTCAGAGAAAGAATTGTATCAGATCATGTTCCGTTATATTAATATGGAGTCTCGTATGGATTGCGAACAGCACAAATCAGTTCTTCCTGCAGTTCCCATGCCCGCCCATGGCTCAAGGTCAAAGGACGAAGGAGAATATCGCTGAGTAGTAAAATCTGAAGTGGTTGGCCACGGTGCCTCTTGGCTGCCACCAGCGATGGCCTGAGGTTATAGATATGTTTTAGATTTACGGACACGCTATAAAGCGTTTGCTAGTAATAGAAAAGGAGGTCATGGAACCTTCAACTGGAGATGGAAAGGTTTAGAAATTACTACCAGCTGCCACCCGGCTATTGTTTAATATTACACCATTAAATTGGGGCTATTGCAATTTAGCATTAATCATTGTAGTAGCGGCGTATTTGACAATTACCTCATACACCTTCATAACTGGAGTGTCGTTTAGCAAGAGGAAATAGTTTAAAGAGAAGGAAAACACATGTTTTAACTTTGTTTCATAAAATTTGCCAATGTAATTGTTCTGGCATAAATGCTATTGGTGTGGGAATGAAGAAAGTTTTTGCCATCAGTTGGCGTGACTGGAATAAGCTCCAAAATGGTCTGCTTTGGTTGCTCAGTTTCCAGAATGATAAAATCTGAAGTCCTGATATATGCATTTTGTCATGAAAATCGATACTCAAATTATTTATAAATCATTGATCCTCGGGATACGTAACGATAACATGGGTGGGGAAAGAGTGAACTGGCGCAGTCATGCAGTGATGGCATTGTACTTTTAAGCGATACTATAACACCTAGAAAAAGCCCAGTATTAAAAGCCGAAGAGGGCTTGTTCTAAGGGAAGATCCAAATTGATAACTTGAAGAATTGATAAAAGGTCTTAGTGGATCGCAGATACCAGGCCTGGATGGATATAAAGACTATTGCATGAAATCGACTGCCATGGTGGCTCACCAACTCAAGATGATATATACCGCGCCTCGGTGTGTCAAGGAAATGGAGGAAGATGGCTCAGCCATCAGGAACGGAATTCAGAAGTACCATCCCAAGTCAAGTTCCAGCCATACCGGCCAGTGCATTAGTGAAAACGGTTCCTGTGGCAAAAGATGTATCCGGTCGTGCCCGTGCAGCCTTAGATACGCCTGTAGGCCTGTGGGTGGCTCAAGTGTGCACGGCGACAGCAGCATGCTCTTTGCGTACACGCAGTGCTGGCGCGAATACGCGCGTTCGTGCTCGTGCTGTATCTCGAAGCACAGTGAAGTGAGCTATGATTGACTGATGGATTTCAGTCATGGGGCACGGGGTGGTGATTGCGATGCTTTTGTGGTGGTATTATCGGTGTAAGCGCTATTGTTTTGAGCATCAGGAAGATGTGCACAGCCGGGTGAAACCAAAGCACGATAAAATGGGTGAATGTTCTAATGAGCTGGAGTTCTGGTGAGGCCACCGCAGAAGCCAAAGAGTATGTAGACGCAATACGCCTACTGGTTTCGTGGTGTGACATGCATTGCCAGGGAAATGGCAGCGCCCAAGAGCGAAATTCTGGAATGACGCATCGTTATCGACCATCACCGTCACCGCGCGTGCAGCGGACTTTGTGGAAAACGAATATTTACCTATTTAAACCAACCGTATCGTCCATAATTCAAACTCGTAAATAGAGCTCGTGCAATATGGTAAGTCTCTTGAAGCTTCTCAAAAGCGGAAGCTACAGGCATCTATGGGTAACGTATTAGATACAAAGAACTTTCCAACAAACTGGTGCACGAACCTTTGATGTTAATCTTGAAAATGAAAGATATCGAAAGCCGAAACAATCACTCATTAGAAACTTGATTCTATCCAACTACGTGCTAAAATAGTAGACGAAGCCAATCGTACCGAAGATTATATTTCCATAGCACCTGAAGGTTGAAAGATATGATGGCTGCACAAAGTCGGACATCATACCAATAATGAAAATATTGAAGCAGCCTTTGTACTATATTCACTAATGATGGCGGTATCGGCGTTAGTGCTCGATCCAAAGGCAGGTACATGCAGGCTGCTGCACGGAAGCCTTTGGGTGGTAGTGGGTCATCACAGAACGGTGGCTGGTGCTCAATCACAAGCAGGCGACCATAGAGGAAGCGTGAAGCAGGCCATTTTGGAGCATGCTCTTGAGGCGCCTTATCCGCAGAACAAGAGGAGGAATAATCAAATGAAAAGTAGCATTGTTAGAAGACGTTAAAAAGTTGGTGCTGGCGAAACTCGCTGAAGTAGTGACGGTTACGTCGTAACGTGTTGATCAAGAAAGGTTCTCGGCCTTTGAAGGCACAGTGCAACCAAATGTAAATAATGCGAAACAAAACAAACAGAATCGGTTGCCTCACAATAAAAGCGCGTTAGGAACATGACGAAGCTAAGATCGCAGCCTGAATCGCACCAAGGCTGAAGTGACTCGTAAAAGCTTCGCACGGGCGAAGAAGGTCGCAGTGGCCTGGTTCCTGTTATCTAGCTAAAGATATTTCCTGATGCTGCTAAAGCTCAATCTAAAGTAGATATCGATGTAAAAGAAAATCAGCACCAGTGAAAGACTACGAAAGAAACATTGTAGGCGTACAGGACGTATCATTTCAGTGCGCGTCTCGTCCTGGAAATTACAAGTACTCATCAAGGTTAATGTGGTGTCGTTGAATAATAGTATCTCACCATGCTCTGGAGTATGGTGACTCTTTTATCCATAGTGCGTTGTCAGTGAAGGGATTTATCATGACGGGTACGCATTCCACCGCAGTATAATCTAGATGCGGAAAAGCGCCGCTTTGGGGGCTTTATTAACCACTGGATCCAATATGGGTGCACAAGTTAGATACGGTGACGAGTATCTCCAAATCTGAAGATTTTTATCGAGAGATGACACATCGGCTATTTACGATGCTATTTCTAGAAATCGCAAAGCATGCGCAATAAGACGGGCCGACTTTATACGCAGTTGGTGAAGAACCAGACCGTCGTGCGCCTTTGATGCGGTAGGTGTGTCTTATATGTCTAGGCTACACTCCCTTTGTGAATGAACTCGAGTTTCATACAATGTGGTGAGGAACATGCGAAAATCATCAGCGAGAAAAGCCTTAGCTGCGCCGCCTCATCGATGGTGGAACAAAATCGGTAGGCAAGGACGTGGGCGCCGGCGGAAGATGAGCCGGACGGCAATCCTCACAGGCAGAGCAAATGAAAGTGCTAGACGAAGCGGTTGTCAAACTCAGTCTGAATCCTCCTGCAGCTATTGGTGAAGTGGCCTTTTATCTCAATTTCAGATAATCGACGTACGGTAAACAGCATGGATGGCGCGTATTACAGGTGTGTGCCAACACATGAAGATGGGATCGATATCAACGCTATACATCTGACTATCCCTCGTAGCGCGCCCGTCCTCAGATGGGAAAGAGCTTTCACCTTGAAACTACGTGCTCAAAACGGGAATGATGTTAGGCCGACAAGGACGGTGGCGTTCTTTTCTGAAAATGGCAGCAAGGAAACAGCCGCCGGTCGGCTATTTTGTCCCGTCGCAGGTGTGGAGCTCTGAAAATTGCGCCAAAAGCGAACATGGATCCGCGACTGGGAAAAGGTTATTGCCGCAGTGGATCGCATGAGTAACCCAAGCTCTTTATCGATGATACGCCGGGCCCTACTGATAGAAGAGATGCGCTCTAAATTGCGCCGTCTCAAGGTGGAACATGGCCTGATCTCGTTATCGTCGATTATATTCAGTTGATGCAAGGTCGAAATGCTGGTAAGGGCAGTGAAAATCGTCAACAAGAGGTGTCCGAAATCTCTCGTAATCTAAACTGATTGCAGAATTTAACGTACCGGTATCGCTTTGTCTCAGTTATCTCGTAGTGCTGAAAGCAGACCAGATAAACGGCCTGTACTTTCGGACCTTCAGAATCTGGTTCCTCGAGCAAGATGCGGATATCGTTATCTTCTTTGTATCGCGATAAACATTACGATGAAAACACCTGGTAAAGGGGACAAATGCAGAAGTCCTTATTCGTAAACATCGTAATGGCTCCATCGGTACCGTAGAACTCCAATTCGTTGGAGAATTAACACAATTTAGAGACGTAGAATCTCGAGACTTTAGGGCTGAATATCAATGAAAACTATCGTGCCCTATGCATTGATGGGGCCCGCCAACACAGCTAGCTATTTTACTGCAGTAGGGACTATACTTCGCTCCTCGTGACCTGATGTCGCCGCATAAGCATAGTCCTTTTCTTTTATCACCGTAGATATGAAGGTGTCCCCATCAATATGGGTGGCACCGATAGTTTTCGTCTGTATTGTTGGAGAGAGCGTATGATGGTTAGGAGGTACTGAGTTTTTGTGTTTTACTTTTTGTGTGGCTCTTAAGCTAATAATTAGTGGGTTGTATTTCAATTATCAAACGATTTTATTACGTCACAATGGAACTCCAGTAACGACTATGTCTATACTCCAATGAGTTACAAAGGAAAATACCATTTAGAGTGATTGGTGCGGATAGATATATTTATGGTTACGATATTAAGTATATTTTTGAATGGTGAAACTCATACTGCTGAGAGTAGAGTTTTATATTCCTTGCACCCGAAACCAGTGGACCTATGGTTCAATTTAGTCCGACAGGTGCTTGCATGGAGAAGTAAGTAGATACGTGACGATAATCATTGAGTATGGCGCTGTTTCAATTGTATTAGGGGATTTATAGTTATAGTTTGTTTTGATAGAAACAAATTAGCTATCTTTAATAGTCTGTTAAACATATGGCATCTCAACATTAGATTATATATCTCAGAGTTAGGTGCTTTTATTTTGTATAATTTACTAGTACAAAAACAAACATATGTTTGAAAAGTACTTTTTGTGTTATATTAGTCATACAAAATTCTTGTGTTCTAATTTTGTAAAAGCTACTTGTTTAGCGGTTTTAGGAGGTGTCAGGTGGGTCTGAACATGATACGGATCGGCTGTATATGTGTATTGATTTGAAGTGTGTTTTACGCGTCTGTAGAATGCGCCGATTTAGACTGATCCGTCGATGACGCCTCTGGTGGTGGCTGATGGTTCTCGTCGCCAGATGTTGGCTATTTCTCCTGCCTTAAAAGTTAGGTGTTAAAATCGCAGCCGATTATTTCAGATTCCACCGCATATTGAGTATTTGATGTGAAGCCAGTACATGAAGCGGTATATGCAGGTGTTCGCTGGAGATTTATGGAACCCTTGCTCAGTATGTGGCGCCCGAAGATGTGCATGTGTACTCCCATCGACGAGTATTTCATCGATATTACGCCCTCATTTACTACTATATAAAAAGACGCCTCGTCAGTTGGCGCAGATGTTGCTTGATGCGGTGCTAGTGGCAACGAAGATTTATGCCACCGCTGAATCGAAACAAATTTGTTTCTTGCTAAGATTGCCCTTGATATTTTGGCGAAACATGTGTCTGATTTTATAGCTATCTTGATGAAAGCCTTTTTAAAGAGACAATCTGGCATCATCAGCCTTTGGACCGATATATGGCAGATTGAAGGGCATAGCTAACGTTTGCACAAGTATGGTGCTTATGACTTATATGGTACATTAAGATTCCAGAGACGAAGTGTACAAGGAGTTTTGGCATTAATGCAGAGCTCATCATTGACCATGTTTAAAGTCGTGAGCCTGCATGATTGCGGATATCCATGCGCATCGACCTATTACACTCTATCTCGCACAGTCAGATTTTGTTGCGTAATTATACCTATGAAGAGGCATACGTGCCTATGCGCGAAATGGTAGAGTCCTTGGTATTAGAGCTTTTAAAAATCAAAGGGGTTACGAACCATATTCACGTTCATATCGGCTATGCTGATGAAATGATGCGCTCTACAGGAGGTTCTAAAAAGCTAGCAGTACACTGACCCTTTGCAGGTGTTAACGGCGGCAGTTATTAAATTATACGAGCAGCATTGCCGTAAAAATGAGCTCATCCGTCGCATAGGAACTCAGCTGAGGATTTTAGTCAATCGATCCGCCATACTCAAGAGGTGGACCTATTTTAGCACTCTTACTACAAAATGAAGAGGAAAAGAGCGACAGGTACAAGAGGCTATGCTATCCATTAAGAAACAGTTTGGTAAGAATTCTATTTTGCGTGCATCGAGCTTACAAGAGGAAGGAACCATGCGCTTTAGAAATACCTTGGTAGGCGGTCATAATGGGGAATAGATATTATAATGGATACATTGGAAATACATTAGTCGCGTAAGGGGAGGTATACATTAATGAAACATCGCATGTCTCGGTTACAGCGAGTAAAACAATGCATGCCCCTTTGCTGGCATTGAGGGATTTGAGCGTTATTAGCCGTAGCAGCAGCCAAAGAAAATCGGGCAGAGTTATCAGAGGATCGAAAATAGATGAGTTAAATACAGCTTTTACAATCTGTCGTTGTGGGAGGGGTACGAATCGTTTACTACAACAAACGAAAATATACGGGAACTTATAGAGCTGTTGATATGATTAGTGAGCAATCACAAATTTATCTGTCCAAGGAACTGTTATTCCTTTCAGATATATTAAAGAGCAAACTTGTAGGCTGATATATAAAATAAATGATGGCTTTACTGTGTATGGTAAATAGACTAGAGTTAAGAAACAATTAGGTATACATAGTATCATGGGTAAATATAGCTTTATAAAGATTTCTTTTAGTTTTGTTGACTCTAATATACCCTATAATCGTGTTTTGACTAGAAAGGCGGTGTATGTAATGCATGATGCATTATCACATTATAAATCGCTATGATCCCTCCAGCTATTACGTGGAGCATATAGAAATTTCAGTATTAGCTTCTGTTGTTGCCCATCATCGGTGGCTTATTGGGTGTTTATATACGAATATAAACGGCTAGCTGCGCCAGTTATGGTAGTGGTTAATTTCATATACAATCCATCCATATCGATGCTAGGCCTCTGTTGTACGTATCAGGTGCTGGTACATGACGGCTATCATTGCATTGGTTATATATGCTTTATTACCGATGGTACGAAATACATTTACTGGTCTTTAACCAGATTGACTGCCACGTGTAGCGGGATTGCATTAGGGCTCACGCGGATTCAACGCTTCTGTGGAATATAGAGATCCCTTTGACATGCTGACGATTACGGCTGGCATACGGACTATGCTCACAGACCATTGCCTTGACAGGTATTGCATCCTTTATTGGTGCTGGTGGTTTAGGTGTGCGATCTTATAGGGCACATTACAAATCAAACAGTGCTTTTGACGATTGCCGGTAGTCCACTGATCGCACTATTAGCCATTACCGTTGATGCGCTCTTTTTCTCAGGTGAAAGAGTAACGCGTAATAGCCTCATATGAAGCGTTACACGATTATATTGTGTCGATTATGACGCCAATTGCAATGTATAGGTGGCTGGGCTATGCATTGCTGTCACGTGAAGACCGATGTTATTCATATTGCAACGAAACCTATGATTTGAATCTAGCTTATTTTAGGGAATGCTTTTAAAAGAATTAATCGAGAAGAAGACTGATTTTAACCGTAGAGGTTACAGAAGTGTAGGTGGGTACATCAAATATTCAACCAGCTATGCTTCCTGGCCAATTTGATATATATCCTGAATATACTGGTACAGCTTGGTCTGTGTGCTGAGGAACGTACGATGCTTCATATGAAAGCCTATTTAATGAGCTGCGAGGCCTATAAAGGAAAAATATAATTTTGAGTGACATGTACTTTATATAATACCATGGCATAGGAGTGCGTAATGAGATTGCTCAGACCCATGGTGTAAAAACGTATTCCGATCTTGCTCGTATAGCACCATCCCACACATTAGGGCGGGGAAGATGATCTTTGGTCGAGGATGGCTGCTGGATTGCAACGCGTATACGTATGAGCTTTAAAGCTACTAAAGATATGGATAGAGTAAAATACACGGCTATTAGTCGGTGAGGTGGATGCACTGCCGATATTCACGACTGATGGTCACTAAGTATTGCACTCGATTACGGTGTTACAAGATGATAAACATTTAGATCCATCCTATATGGCTGGTACTGTCACGACGTAGCGAAGTGTTGATTGCTCATCCTGAACTGCGGCCTCGTAGCTAGGAAAAGTTTAAATCATACTGATTACAGATCAAGAGATGGCGAAGATGAATTATGCTGTTGAAACGGGAACATCAACTGCCAGCTGGATGTAGTACATAAATTCCTGGGTAGAACGAAATTTGATATAAGGTATATAGCAGAACTAAAGTAAATAAAATTTTGATATATATTGAATATGATTTTGTATTGATATTTAACTCTCTTGATGTAATATAAACATATGGAACAGATATTCATATGTAAATAAAATATCTGATGAATAATGTTTAGGAACATATATAACAAGATATGAAAACAAGATATGTCTACTAGTCATTAGAAGCCAGACAATAAATTAATCTTTATAATACAGGATAGAAACTTACCATTATCAAAGGAGATACATGCGGAAGAAAACATTGTTGTTGAAGGATTTGAACTGTGAACGAACTGCAGCAAAAATTGAAGATCGTATCCGTAAAATGGATGTTGTTGAGATCACACTTTTATACGCTACACATCAATTAAAATTAACCGGCTCTCGGAAGACGCCGTGCTTAAACGACATTCAAGATATTTTGTGATGCCATCGAAGAGGGCGTAACCGTAGCGGATTACGAGCGTAAAATCTAAAGGGCTATGGATGATCATGGTCCGACCAGGATCGTGGTAGTGATGCTGTAACAACTGTAGTCATCGTAGCAGGTTTGTTATTCATGATTTAAGTAGTTTTGTCATCCTTGTCCCATCCATCGGCTTCTGCTAGAGAGCATTGAAAACTCAATTTGATTATATTGCCTATATCTTACTTTTGCGTTCCTAGTATTGCGTATCGCAGGTCGTAATATCTTTAAAAGGTCGAGCATTTGATGAGAACTTTGATGTCTATCGCTACATTGGGCGCCATTGCAATCGACGCACTGCCTGAAGCAGTAGGCGTTATCTTGTTTTACCGTATTGGTGAGTTCTTCGAAGAAAAAGCAACTGATCGTAGTCGTACAGAAATCATGAACGCTGTCGATATGCGTCCTCAAGAGGTGCGCGTTGTAGACACAGGCTGTGGCGGTGAAATCGTAGTTATGGCTCCTCAAAAGGTTGAAGTAGGCTGGACCATCGAAGTTCGTCCCGGGTGATTTAACCTCTAGACGGTACAGTTCTTGAAGGTGAAACTCGCGTTAACATAGCTCCGTAACAGGTGAGCCTGTACTGTTCGCGCTGTACCTGGCATCTCAACTATGTCTGGCTGCATCAACGAATCTGGGCCGCATTACGATGCGTGTGACAAGGTTCGAAGAATCCATGGTTACTAAAATTCTTGATGCCGTGGAAAATGCAGCATCTTCTAAACCTAAAATCGACCGCTTCATTACGCGTTTTGCTCGTGTGTACACACCAATTGTTGTAGCTCTTTCCTTGGTGGTTGCTATCATCCCATCCCTTATTACAGGTGAATGGGCATAAATGGATCTATACAGCCTTAACATTCCTCGTTATTTCGTCCACGTGCATTGGTACTTAGTGTGCCACTTGCATTCTTTTCCGGTATTGGTAATGCTTCAAACACGGTATCTTGCTTAAAGGTGGTCGTTATCGAGGCGTTGGACAATGTGAAAGCAGTAGCTCTTGATAAAAACTGGTACCATCACATCTGTGAATTTAAAGTACAAAATGCAGAAACTGTAGGTCTCCTCGCGAGCAATGCTCAATTATTATTCATGGCGGTATGCTATTGAAGCTAGTATCTACACATCCAATCGCAACAAGTATTGTTTCGGGCGAAAGGAACAAGGCATTACTGTAGAGGCTTCTGATTTCGTTCAAGAATTCAGCTGGTGAAGGTATGGTGGGACAGTTAATGGTGACAACAAGTACTCGTTGGTAACTCGTCGTCTTATGGAACGCTATGCCGTTCAAGGTTACTCCAACAGAAGCTACTGAATACGGCACAGAAGTTATTAGTAGCAGAAGGTAATGTATACCTGGTCGTATCATCATCGCCGATGAAGCTCGTCCAGACTCGCAGCGGCTATCGCTGATCTTAATGGTCAAGATATTAAAACCGCTATGCTTACAGGTGATGCTGCAAGTGCGCTAATTATATTGCCAAAGAAACTGGCGTGTGCGGTTCGCAGCTCAATTGTTGCCACAAGATAAATTGTCTGTTGCACAAGATATTCGCCTGAATATGGTCCCAACCATGTTCGTAGGCGACGGTGACCAACGATGCACCAGTGCTTGCTGGTGCTGATGTAGGTGGCGCGATGGGTAGCGGTGCGCGATGCGGCTATCGAAGCGGCAGACGTTGTACTCATGCGTCCATCCTGACTGCCATTGCACACATTACTCTCGACTTGTCCAAAGCGATCTTGCGCGTTGTCTGGCAAAACGGTAGTATTCGCTATTGCCGTTAAAATTTTTATCATGGCACTAGGTCTTATGGGCTATGCATCCATGTGGTGGGCCGTATTCGAGATACTGTGTATCCATCCTTTGTATTTTGAACCTATTCGTATCTTGCGCCGTTAATTTGGTGAAAGTAATCCAATAGAGTAATACAGAAATATAACAAATGACATTATTCTCGATCTGACAGAGTAGATAAAACAAATAACCTCTATATTAGCGACAAGTCAGTATAGAGGTTATTTTTATGTTTTTGAACCCAATGATATATTGTTGATTATTTGTTTGCATGCTTACTCACTGTAAGTTTTAGTGGTTTAATCTTTTGGTGAATTTTTAGTTTAGCAGCTCTTATTAATCTATCTGTTCGCTAGATTTGATATAAGAATAGTTTTGAGATGCTTTTAACATACAGTGTGCCAAACATTGATAGACAAAGCGGTTTATGTATATACCACATAAAACAAAACTTTCACAATTGAATTGAATAATAGCTATAAAAATAGTATATAATTTATTAGATGATTACTATATGTTCGCTGGAAGGAGGGATAGTATGATCACGGTGTACAAAACACATAGAAGAAGAGTTGGTTTCAGACTGCACTGTATCAGATGCCACAAAGGTTCTTGGGTAAATTTGGTGAACTCCAGACCCCGATGAGTTGTCCTCATCAATATTTTGACTGGAAATTCCAACGGACGTTTTGATAGACCGCCCTCGATATGGAAGAACGTTCTCACGTGAGCAGAGGACAACTATATTTTTCGGGTTATCAACATTCCTGCGATTCGTGGTACGATATGTACGATACTGTCCACTTTGTCATCTTTTTGACCTCTGACTTTTTATTACCGTATGTCTTGAAGAGTCCGAGGTGTTGTATCCGTCTATTTCTCAAACCAACTGTCTACGTTCTATACGTATAGCAAAAAGACACGGTTTTGTTCCAAATCTTGTACTGTACAGCGACGTTGTTCTTTATGCGTTATTTGCAACAAATCAATCGCCGCACAGACGACATTGAAACTAATTGCGTCATACAACAAAGAACAAAGACTTTCTTCCAATTGTTGGAATTACAGAAACCATGACGCACTTTTACCTCTGCGTTGCGTACGAATGGCATACATATGGAACGTCTATTGCGCTATGTGGACACAGTCACTATAGACATTTGCTCAAGATGTACGAAGAGGATGAGGACTACTAGAGAGACGTTACTATCGAGAATAAACAGGCCATCGAGATGGTTGAAATGTATTCTAATATCTTGATGAATATGATGAATGCTCTTCACGATCTATTATCTCTAATAACCTCAACATGAGCTATGAAAATGTTGGCAACTCATTACTACAATGGCTGTGCCAACCATCATATTCAGTTTGTGGGGGACAAAACGCACTTGTTGTCCCAAGATGATCCAGACGGTTTTGTGAAAGTTGTCATTATTTCTGTTATTTGCTCTGCCATCGCCATCTTTTGGCATGTGGGAAAAAGACTTGTTCTAATATTTGAGAGTTGTTGAACGCTTAATTCGTAGCAAATAGATGAAAGCATAATTTGATAGTAACAGTTGAAAACTTTATTCAACATTAACACAGTGGAAAAGCTGGCTTTGAGCCAGCTTTTTCTTACTCTATATTATGTTATTGCTATTATTGGGCCAATCTGATATACTAATACCGTTATGGAGAGGTGCCGAGTGGTTAAGGAGCTGGTCTTGAAAAACCAGTGACCGCAAGGCCGTGGGTTCGAATCCCACCCCTTCCGCACATTAGAAAAGCCCTTTAGGTTATGATATCTCACCCCCTTTACTGGACAACCAGTAAAGGGGTATTAATGAGATATAGTTATGAATTTAAAAGAAAAGCAATTGAATTATTCGATCTAAATACAAAACTTTGGGATACAATGGTCTTATTAATAAATCTAAAGGGCAACCATTATTAGCAGACTTACTAATTGTTAACGCTGTGCTTTTAATCGCAGAATATTCTCCTTCAACGCGATTTAATTCTCTTGCTGCAGTAGAATGGTGAACACCGATTAAGCTAGCAATTTGCGAACAGAGTACTAATGAGCCGGAATGTGGAAGATTTATCAACCAAGATCCGATTGGATTGGCTGGTAGGGAACCTCATTGGGCTTTACACAAACAGTCAAATGTGGGCTGACCCAATAGTTAAGTTCTATCGCCTGAACATGTAATGATCCATGTGCAGGACAAGATCCCTGCTCGGTGAAGGGCTGGCTGGCAAGGGCGAAGCAAGTAAGTAAGGACCATCCAGGTAGATCACTGGAAAACGTTGTCCCAGAAAAAGGGACACATATTGTTTAGACTGTATCCACATGGCCGGCAGGTGGCTTCGCCCCTGGGAATTATTTTCGTTCGAGACATAGCGTAATGTCTCTGAAGAGTGACAGATATTTAACGATTCTGTATAGGTGAGACACATAGTGGAAAATGCTACTGCCGCACGTGACATGAGAAAACAATTATATATATATTTGTAGTAGAAGAAGATATTTGGGTAGGAAAATCAAAAGCAGGACAAAATATGGCGATGGGGAGCAAACCCCACATTATATTCGAGATATGGATAAACTGAAATTAATAAGTACTGGCAAAACTTCGATCTTCTCAGGAGTGTAAAATTACGCATGAATCAAATTAAATTATTTATACAACAAAAACATTGTCACTCAATAATCTTCTCCTTAAACTTTAAATGATATTAAAGAAAGCATTAAAGACTAAATTAATAAATGAAATATACAAGAAGGTATTTATTTATTTCAAGAAAGACATATTACCTTGGAGAAGAAGGTGTTATTTATTGACATACAGGAAAATTGATATCTGATTTAATGACCATTTTTATTTAACTAAAAACATCTTAGAATCAAAATTATTCAAAAATTTTCTAATTCTATATCCTCCTTTAAATCATCATTGTGCTACAAAAGTGCTCCAGTACTGAATGAAGTGACCTTGAATTGGTAAGGGAATTCCTCTTTGTTCATCTATGACTCCAAACAGCGCTGGCTATAAGTTGAATATTTCATTCTATACTACTAGTAAGAAACAATAAGAAGTATTTATGAACAACCATAAATAAGCTTACACTTTCGTGATGTATGATTGCTTTTCGTAGGCTGGTACAGAGAATAGAGGAAATGGCCTTTTAGATTCTCCACCCGCCATTTAGGAGGAAGTCACCTGATAGTCGTATTGTCAGAGAAATATGGTATTTACACAATTAGCTATGACGCTCATTATCGTAGTAATGACGCACTCTGGCTCTCTACGGTAACTGTACGACTCTTGGGGAAACTTAAGCAAATACCTTACTTGACTCACTCTATAGATGATAAAGATTATATTTTCTATCATCTATTGGCAAAAATTAAGAAATTCTGGTTTTGCGTGATAAATCTGAGAACCTTTATTGGATGAACTGCGAAGAATCATGGTTAATTCTCATAAAGAATAGTGACTAAGGTTTGAATCAAGTGCGGAATTGTTGTCAAGATCCTAGCAGTAGGTAGCAAAGGTTATATGAGGTAATTAAATGAAAAAGCTAAACTCTAGAAGTAATTGATGGGTTATCCTCCAGCATCTATGGAAAGCACTGGGGCAGAAGAGACTGAAGCAAGGCTATCTTAAAATAAATAATATTCCTTTATAGCAAAAGAAATCTCTAGGTGATATTGTTAGCGGTTGGCAAACAGGAAGAAAAATTACTTATTATATGATAAAACTATAATCTCAGTAGTAAAAATAGTACATTGCGGATTGTTTTTCAGCTGAAAAATCAGAAATTTAAAGATAAAAATATTAACTAAACTACTAGGTCTTGATGTGAGTCTGAAGCATTTAATGCAAATGTGCATGCACTAAACATACCCAATTCAAGTAGATAGAAGAAATATATATTTTCTTAGATGAGCTTTGTGGAAACCGACGATTTAGATTATGACACAGGTATTTGGCACAATAACACCTGTGCAAGCTCAACTTGCGTAATATCGTAATATGGTAGCACGCAGCATTGTTTATGTAATAGAAATTAAGACTATGTGAAGTTGTCAGCCACCCGTTACAAGAAGTCCACCCGAACGGTAAAGACATGCACGCATATCTGCTCTATAAGCTCGTTCTAAAAGAACACTTTCAGTCGACTTCAAACCTTCATCAAGATCTTTGAGATTTGTTGACAACACATTAATAAATTAAATGGTAAATAAATTATGAAATCGTATTTTAAATCTCAATTTTATCTCTACTAGTTTCCTCTCCTCTTCTAAATTACCTTATTGCTCCACATTACTCGTATGATTTTCTAACATGGCTGGCTAAACATAATTGTATCAGAACATAATAGCACTGTGTGGAGACATAGGTACAAGTAATAATGGAGTTAGCAATATAAGCTTTCTGTGGGAAAGAAATGGAAAAGGAAGGATTCCAAGTCAGTACAAAATCTAAATATGAGAAAGGTATCTGCCTCAAAGTATTATAAGTGGAAAACATCAGTTAAATGTGCTACAAGAGCAATACAGATATATAGAAAATATATTAAGAAATAAACAGCAAGCAGAGCCTGGAATGAAATCTTCTTGAGGTATTATGAGCCTGAGGCCGGGCAGGTTTGTGAATCAGGATCCGATTGGGCTGTGTGAGAGAATTGCATCGGTTTGCGCCGAATACACAAATCTGGGCTGATCCGTGATTAACTTAGATCATGCTTTTTGATGAAGCAATCCTACGACAAGGAAGTCTCGAAATGGCTCTTGTAGCTTTATCCAGCAAATTTGCGTATTCCTTTGATGGGTTCTGACAAGGACAATATACTGCACGAGCCTCGTCCCGGCAGATCCAAATTATGGGAAAACAGGCAGTATTTTTAGAGTTTCGCACAAGAAATTGGGAAAGTGGACCTAGTTATTTGGAACTGATGGTAAGTGGTATCATGAATCAACTTTGAAGCCTGGGGAAAAAGGTAATATCAATCCTAACTATATTAGCACTGCTGCCAGAGATAATATCTATTCAGATTGATCCAAATGAAAAGCGTGGGTCATACACTTGGACTTCATGTGGTCTAACAACTGAAGATAAAGATACAGAGGGAATATGATGAGAATCCATAACTTATGAATTGATGAAATCTAATAATCATGTCAAAGAAAACTTCGATTGGTTAGGACTCTCAAGTTGGTATTACTTGATTTTACAAGGATGAATATTATTGTTAGTGGACAGATCCAAGTTATTATTTTAATTATGAAATCAATTTGCATGGAGTTAAATATTTATCGAAATTTAACGTGGACTATTGATATTGATGAAGATACTTGTGCTGTTAAAATTATTGATGAAATAGATTCAAATATTTTACCAAGTTTATCTGAGAAAATTGTTTTTATTTGCTGGGCCTAATAACACTGACTTTAGATACGCCATCATTTATTATTATGCTGGTGTCATATGTCTCATGATATTTTGACCAGCTGTAGCCTCACATGAAACTCCAGTCTCTACGCTAGGTGTGAGCAGAAATACATGGTATCTGCTTTTAAAAACAATATTAATGTTTTAATTGAGGTCGTCTGTTGTTCCTTTGCACTTTAAATAAACTAATTCTAGATATTGCTAGATGATGGTAATTGGTGCCAAATTACTTGCAGAGTTAGGGAGATAAATTATGAAGGCATTAAAAATTAATAAACTCTCTATGGCTCTTCCCATTAGATTTTTCTTTTGAGAGCAGTGGAAATCAATGAATTAATAAAGGTAATGGATATTGAATTGCTAGTTATGGTCAGGGCCCTAATGTTGATATGTGGTATTTTATTTGGCGAAAGAAGAATTTATTTTAGAAGTTAGTGATGTAGATGGACGGCTTAGAGGAGTTCGATTTTTCAAAAAGAGACTGAAGATTTAGGCTAAAAATTTATTAATAAAATTACTTCTATTAGTATCCTTTTAAATAACAAATAAAGCTAGCCGTAGCCCGCACAAAACCTTTCTGAAGTCCTGACGTAGGGCATGTGCGGAATCGCACGCACGCGGTTTCTGGTTTCTTCAGACGACCTCGAAACCGTAACCTACTATTTAGGACGGTAGCCATCCGTTACAGGAGAAAAATTCAGACGGCAGATATACCTATCTCTACACCCGATCCTGATATCTACGTGAACCTTGGGTACAGGTACACAATCTGGACCAACATGGTATTAAATACTCTTTAAAGAATGCACATAAGAAGGAGAAAATTATGTATTTAGGATTGGCAAAGTACAGAATTAAACAAACGTACCAATGATTTTGTATGTAACTCAAATGACGCTACTACGCCGGAGGAACGCACGGATATTCTGAATCAAGCATGGGAACTTTTGACTCTAAACAGCCAATCTAATCTGTTGAGCCTACTCGAGCAATCGCCTGTATTTCAGGAAGCTATAAAAATTAGGTGATTATCCCAGCGTTTTGAGGAGATACTATTGCGCTTTGAGGTTAGAAAACAGTGTTTGATGGCAGCCCATGGCCTTTTATGGCAGAAAGCTATCTATCTATTTGAACCAGGTGATAAGGGAAAATGCTTATAAAATATTTTCGACCCACTGTAATGAGCTGTACGTTGGCTACATCTTTCTATGGAAGACAAAATATTGGCACTTTATACAACGCAAAGAAAAATTAAACCCAAGAAAAACGTAGTAAGATCTCGAGATTTCTGGGACGACCTTTTTGTCCCGTACTTTAACCGCCGCTACGCTCTACGACCGATGTAGTATAACTAGAGGGAAATATACTTATGAAGATATCATATTGAAGACGTAAGAGATCGCAATTGTTACAACCATAATCTGGATTCGTTTTAAAAGAATCTGAAGGATGATCGACGAGATATCAGAATATTGACTATTCGTCACAGATACCAACCAAACAAAACTGGTCAAATTTCCAGCTTTTGGGTTGAATGAATGACGTGAAGTACCAATCACTGAAAAAGTTATGCGCGTTTTTATCTGTAGAGCCAGCTTATACTATTATACTTTTCTAAGAGCATTGTCACGGAAGAGAGACGTAAATATATTCATTTTAAATTCAATTTGTATAATTTGCCAATTTTCCGAACTTTCCAAACTACATAAAGCTAATCAAAACTACACTCGTAAATGTTTCTAGCAGTTGCAGGTTGGGTCAGAGGACCTGTCAGATATGCAAGGTCAGTCTGCAGGTTGGTTTCAGACGACTTTTGCCCTATATCGCTTACTCCTTACCCGCTCGTATATGGCAACGAAAACGCACAGCACCAATGCAGCGTCTAAAGAAGAGACGCCTGAAACTGGTTTGCCTGAAACCGACTGGGCGCGAATGCGGCAGGCTGGCGCTGTACCTGCCCGTTCTGAAACCATCCGCTACCACTGCTGATTTAACGGCAACCGTACCGCTACCGTCCTGTCCGACAGCAGACAGATCAACTACCTGTACTACGGTAGCGGGCACCTACACCAAATCAAATTCTCGACGACGAAGTCAATAATGAAATCGAACGCATACAGGGTAAACTCGCCAGCCGTTACTGAATCCCGATCCCAGTTCGCCCGACGAAGAAGTTTCAGACGGCCTCGAAGAGGAACTGATTCGTTTGTCGGTGGTGATATATCCATATCTACACCGATCCTGACAACCATGAGCCTGCGCAGGTTCGCGATTGACAACCGAACGACGAAAAAGGCGTCCAACAAGCCACTCCATCACTGCGATAAACTGGTATTCCATGTGAGATGACTGATAGCGAAGGCAAACTGCGTTTGGCTGGGAGATTATTATGGCTGGGGCAACTGAAGAAACGAAACCAACACATCCGGAACTGCTCACCAACCTTCCGATTGCAAAACATCCTTGTCCGCACTGTGTGATGTAGCTACTGCCAAAATGGAGAGAAATCTAGTCATGAAATCAATGGGAATGCAGCATTTTCTTGGAGTACTAAAAGATAATGTAACTGCGATACAGGAAATAGTATCATGACAACTTTAGAAGATAAGATCTTTACTTTAAAGACAGAATTATTTAATGAAAACGAAATGAAATTCATAAATAATTTAATCTCAGATTCTGAAAAATCATTCCATATCCACTCTCATGGAAATAGTAAATCGTACTTTTACCCCCTATAGAAATATAGAATTATCAAAAGAAAATTTTAGTTTATCGATAAAAATGAAATATTAAAATTTTACACCAGAGGAAAATGATATTGCTTTATGTATCTTATGGAGGAATAAATGATTCGCTAAAATACCAATAGAATTATTCCTTGTTTATTATCAAAAATAAAAATATTAGCAATTATTAGAATTAATAAACAAAACCTAATTTTCATTGTTTAAAAATTCTTTATAATATAAAATAGATAGTTATCGATATATCTCTACTCGACAATGAGGAAGATGTGTTATCTATTTCTATTGAGTGAACGCTTAACTTTATAAACAAACTATTCCAGCAGAAGGGGCTCTGATAACTGAAAGGTATTTAGCATGAAAGAATTATTAGAAAAATTGAAAATAATAGTTTTATTGATAAAGGTAGAATAGATCTTTGAATTGATGTAAAGGACTATCAAGAATTATTAAAAATTTTAAAAAGTGAAAATATACTCATAATCATAATCTAATTGGAAAAGACTACGTCTATTTTATATGAAATACATCAGGGAAATTAAATACATATTTGGTATCCCAATCTAAAAGACGATCCGAATACTGAACTTCTATTGTTAATCAACTTGAAGATGCATGGATAGAGTTAGATGCAATAACTGAGAAGAAATTTCTGGCTCATGACAATATAGCTACTTTGGTCAAACAGTAGTCGAGGTTGGGACATGAGTTCCGCTAAAGATCAAGCGTTATTCTGAAATCAATTTTCAGACGATCTTTTCTTATGCCTCCCCACTTTACTCTCAACTATACCGGCTGGGGAGTTGTACTGAGCTTTAGCAGTGGTGACCTAGATGGTGGAATATGTATACTCGAAAGTACATAGCAACTAAAAATCATGTCAAGCCAGAGCATAAAGAAAAATTGCGTTACGTGGCTAGCAACAGATCAAGATATTAAACTTATTAACTTACAACTATAGTGTATTATTAAATGGAAAAGAACGATCAGTGTATTTCTAGATGAGCACATCCTGATTTTCAGTGACACTGATTGAAAGATATAAACTGCTAATGGAGGTAGTGGACTGAGTACAGCCCACATATTGCAGCCAGAAATAATATCTTTAAATGATGCTCTTGTATTTCTTCAAATGCATTGATCGATCTTAAAGGGACTTCTAGGAAGATACTACATTATGCATGCACAATGACATAGAAATGGTGAAATTACCTCGATACGATCGATAAAAATATACAAAATGAATTTGCATGAAAATGCTGTTAGAATTTGCAATTAACTCATCCAGCAGGAAAAATAAAGAGAAGATAGTAAAACTATTAATTAAAAATCAAATGTTGGATAAAACATGAAAATGCCTCATGCATTTAAATACATTTTTACTAAGCCTCAATAGAAACCCTAGTATAGATAATGATTGTTTTACTAGAATTATTTTAGCTATTATTCACATATCTCTAGTTGAGAAGCTAAGTGATCCATTTAATTTACTGCAATCTTTAGCCAAAGATGAAATCAAATATTATGATTTTTAGAATATATTTCAAAGTTTGTCAAAGACTTAGAGTATATTGTGACTTTGAAAAATTTCTTACGGAGGTAAAATATATACAAGAACGAAATTATCTAGAGGAAAGAAAATTAGTCACTTTTTCCAGTTTTCAAAGTTGATAAAAATAACATCATAAGTTTTGGATGATAGGATAACCTTATATATCTTTCTTATAACGCAAACGCATCTACATTAAAACTCTGATCGGCGATCACATACGATGATATTCTCAATACTTGAATCACTAGGAGTGGCAAGCCATTAATAATAAGGTTTTATTTATATTTTACTCCTTGCCGTTTAAAAGGAGTATTTTTTCTAATTCCATTCAAATTTCATTTATGTTATTACGTTGTTGAATCTCTTATATACGGCCCTAAGAAACCAAAAAGGATGATATTTGGGTCAATTACCTTAAAACCAGTTCAATTATTGATTTTAAAATTAATCCAAAAATTTAACTAGAAATTAGTGTTGAACACAAAAAAATAAGGCACTATTCAACTTTATTTATAACTCCTGGCCGTGGTA
>BNJV01000121.1_pt1 | contig 112170 bp, 211 predicted proteins | sample 8540591 | NCBI WGS metagenome assembly BNJV01 (sample SAMD00202457, study PRJDB9452) | human saliva metagenome | host: Homo sapiens
CAGATGACGTAATGATGGGTATACGGCAGGGAGGCAAGGTGGTGTTTCTGGCTGTTTTTGGGTAGGATGGTACAGGTGGGGTAACAACAACAACAATCACGCTCACTTTGCAGAGAAAGTAGGAACTGCCAAGACCAATAAATACAAGGGTATCGCATCTGTAGTCCACCCCGCCTTTCCCATCAACAAAGGACTACGGCACCGACTGAGTGCGCCAGTCTGCATGCATGTTTACCGCCGCGCGCGCGGCGTTGCGGCCTGAGCTGCCGCGGAGCGCCAGGATCAAAAGTAGCTGGCCCGTTCTTGCGCGCCGGAAGGTAACCATTGCCAACATTCTTCTCGTACTCGCCGACTATATGCAACATCCCGGGAGCACCACTGGCTGCGGTGACTATGGCACCGTCAGAATCAGTTCGTTTCGCTTGCGGCTGACCGCGCGGATAAATTTCAGCGGAATGGGTGGTGGTGGGTCGTGAGAGCGGCGCTGTGGATGATGATGCGTTCGTCGTTGACCATGATGCGTCGGTTGCGTAGCCGAATGGTGGGAAGGACAAACCGCCAAGCGATAGTGCCGCCCAGATTCCACCGTGAGGTTGCTGTATGTTGGTGTCTAGGAACCATGCCGCTTTGTCGGAGTCCATGCTATCCAATGATGATCCAGGTGATGCCGGTAATAATGATGAGTTCCAGCGCGGGAATAGCATGCTGATATAGGGCTGGTGACATCGACTCGAGTCGTTCTTCGCTTCAGGCATCATGGCCACCTAAAAGTGCCCAGTGGATTATGGGGGCAATGTTATCCTGGGGTCGACCGTTATTGGTTGTTATAGTCGCAGGTGAGTGACGTCGCCGGCGGTGAGTTCGTGCAGGGTGCCTGTTTGGTCTCGGACTTGAGGCGGCTATCATCTGCAACACACTTCGGCGGTTCCACTAGTTCGGTGTCATTGGGGAGGATGACGCGAACGCTTTTGTCCGATGGTGGCGGAGACTGCGCGATAGTCGGGCATGAGGGCAGGCCGTTGGTTTCCCATCGTGAGGCGGTGGTGAAGGGCGTTCAGGACGCGGACGGCGAGTCTCGTTGCGTCTCGTAGGGATGCCTCGAGGTGGAGTGAGGTGGCGTGGGGAACGGGAGTTCCTCTTGGTGAGTGAGGTGTTGAGTCCGAGTCCGATGACGACTGCAGGTTGGTCGCCGAGGGAGACAGCTTCGGCGAGGATGCCGCAGAGTTTTCGGCCGTCGATGACCAGGTCGTTGGGCCATTTTCAGTTGGATTTGGGGGTGGCGAGGGCGTCGATGAGTGCGAGACCGGTGGCGAGCGGCATGGTGCCGAGGCGGGTGACGGATTCGTGGGGTGGGCGGATAAGGATGGAGAGGGGCATTTGGGAGCGGGGTGGGGCGCTGAAGCTGCGTCCCATGCAGCCTGCGGCTGGCGGTTTTGGTGATCGGTGAGGAAGGCGGTCCAGGCAGGGGCGCCGTCGTGAGCTGCGGCAACGAGTTCGGTGTTGGTGGAGCTGACTTCGGGGAAGTATTCGATGCGTTGGTAGGGTCCGTTGGCGATGAGCTGTGCGAAGGTAGTCGATATCGAGGGGTCGCGGTTATCCATGGCGACTATGGCATGTTACCCCCGTCTCATTGGCGGGGTGAGTGTACTCTGGGACAGGGTATGTTCTCGGGGTGCTATCTATCCCAGCTTTGCTTGTCGACGCCGGTTTGTGCGGGTTAGCCGTGGTCTTAGGGCTTTTCGACGTTCAGGGTTAACCTCAGTTTTTCTGCGGCTATTCATATGTGGTTTTTCATGGTGATTTGTCTGATTCTCGGACCAAAATACACATTTCAGTGTGGTTTTGCTTTTTGATTAGTCATGATTATGGGCTTTTTCGGACACCACAGACAGGGGCATCTATACGGCAACTGAATTCAAAGTGTGAACTAAATTACTTTTAGCCACCGAAACAGGCACTATGCAGCGACTTTAAATCAAAAACATGATGAAATCCTCAACTTTTTGCCTTAGCCCCTAGAAACTATAAAAATCCTCATCTAGAATCCGCAAAACATGACTATTTCCTCACCTTTGATTGATGTTAGCTTCCCTACCGGATGTCAGCACTACTGCTGGCAAGATTGCTGATCTATAAGGCTCGTCGTATTGATGCAGCTTCTCCTGTTGGTAGGGCAGCCCAGAAAAAGGTACGCGACAATGGTCGCCTCACCGCGCGTGATCGCCTGGATTATCTGCTTGACCCGCATTCCTTTGTGAAATTGACCAATTAGCCCGTCACCGTACTTTATGATTTCGGTATGCGCAGCAAGCGACCTGATACGGATGCATTCATCACCGGTTAGGGGACGATTGATGGTCGGGAAGTGTGCGTGTTCTCCCAAGATGGCACCGTATTTGGCGGCGCCCTGGGTGAGGTTTATGGCGAAAATGTGCAAGCTCATGGAGCTAGCTGTTACCACCGGCCGTCCGCTCATTGGCCTGTATGAAGGGCCGGTGCCCGTATCCAAGATGGTGCCGTTTCCTTAGATTTGATCGCCCAAACGTTCTACCACAACATTAATGCTTCTGGCGTGGTCCCCAGATTTCGGTGATTATGGGTTCATGCGCCGGCGGTAGTGCTTATTCCCCGCCTTGACCGACTTCGTGGTCATGGTGGATAAGACCTCAAGATGTTTGTGACCGGCCCGGATGTGATTAAGACCGTCACCGAGCGAGGATATTTCGCAAGAGGAATTCGGGTGGCGCTAGCGTACAGCTATGCGCCAGGCTGGCAACTCCCACTACACGGCTTCTTCCGATGAGGATGCCTTGGACTCGTGGTCGACCTGGTGAGTTACCCGCCGTCTAATAACCGGGAGTTCGCCCCCACTAGCGATTTCTGAGCCGGAGGAGGGTTCTTTAGAGGAAAACATGAATCCGGATGATCTGCGCTGGGATTCCATCATCCCGGACTCCCCACCGTTCCTTACGATGTGCGCGAGGTCATTGAATCCATCACCGATGATGGCGAATACCTGAGATCCAGGCCGATCGCGCCGAAAAACGTTGTGGTGGCTTTCGGCCGGGTCGAAAAGGCAATCCGTGGGGTTTGTTGCTAACCAACCCACCTGCCTGGCTAGCTGCCTCGATATTGATGCTTCGGAAAAGGCAGCCCCGGTTCATCCGTACCTGCGACTCTTTCAACATTCCCATCGTAATGCTGGTTGACGTACCAGGTTTCTTGCCCGGCTCGCCAGAACACAACGGTATTCTGCGGCGCGGGGGCTGAGCTGCTCACGCCTGCGGTGAGGCTACCGTCCCGAAGATCACCGTCACCATGCGCAAGGCCCTACGGCGGGCTTATTGCGTGATGGGTTCCGAGGGCCTGGGCGCCGACGTGAATCTGGCCTGGCCTACCGCCCAGATCGCGGTGATGGGTGCCGCTGGCGCAGTCGGGTTCCTGCACCGTCGGGATTTGAAGGCGCTAAGGAGAAAGGGCTGGATGATTCTGAGCTGCAAGAACTGCAGAAGCTGTTCGAGAAGGAATACGAGGATCACATGTTGAATCCGTATTTGGCTGCTGAGCGTGGGCTGATTGACGCGGTCATTCTGCCTTCGGAAACTCGCGGCCAGATTTCCCGAAATCTGCGGCTGCTGCGGAATAAGCATGTGAATCGGCCGGCCCGGAAGCACGGCAATATTCCGCTCTAAATCAGTACTTCACGACATTGATGGTGGTCCCAATAATCATCTGGGACGGCTGCCAGCTCCGCGACAGGCAAAATGCTGGCCACTACCACCATCATAAAAAACTCAAAATCGAATAGGATTTCGAGACTCGAAAACCTACCAGCTGCCGCAATCGTCTTCGTATTGTGGGTGCATCGCATGCCTTCTCAAGGGGATTGTCAACCCCCTTGCCTCCTTAATAACTGCGACTCATGCGAATGCAGAAACCACTGATCCGCAAGGCTGATGGTGATGGGGCTGGTAGGTTTTCTTGGCGTTTCTTACCCCCGTTATCCCCTTTTACACCCCACATACTTTCATATGCCCCTATTACCCTCCTTATGGTTGAACACATCTCGAATGCGTCCCGATAGGTACACCTCAATAGGTGCGCCCCATCGAGGGATACCCGCATAGGGGCGCCCTGAAAAACAACCGCGAACAGGGGTACCACCGGTACCCAAAGGCGTCAAACATACCGGGTATAGTTTGCCCACCCCACAGTTCGTCAATCCACCACAAGGATAATTGCTGCTCAACCGGCATCACCCCAAGGCACCTACCCCGATTGGTGGTTTTTCAGGACGATAAGTCACAAATTTTTCGAACACTTCACAATTTTTGAGGCTACCCCTACACTGTGAAGTTGCGACAGCCGCAACAATCTCACAGCCAGGCACCACAGGTGCCGCAGCACCAGATTTAACCACCACCGCCGGAAAGCTCGCTGATCTGCGGGCCCGCATTGCCGAAACCCATACCCCCATGGGACAGGCATCCGTGGACCGAGTCCATGACGCCGGAAAGAAAACCGCCCGGGAACGCATCGAATATTTGCTCGATGATGGTTCCTTTGTAGAGGTCGACGCCCTGGCTCGCCACCGATCCAAGAATTTCGGCCTGGACGCCAAGCGTCCCATTACCGACGGTGTGGTTACCGGCTACGGCACCATTGATGGCCGTAAAGTGTGCGTCTTTTCGCAAGACGGGGCCATTTTCGGTGGGGCGCTCGGTGAGGTTTACGGCGAAAAAATCGTCAAGATCATGGACTTAGCCATTAAAACTGGCGTGCCGCTCATTGGCATTAACGAAGGCGCCGGCGCCCGCATCCAAGAGGGTGTGGTCTCGCTGGGCCTCTATGCCCCAAATTTTCTACCGCAATACCTTGGCGTCAGGTGTGATCCCCAGATTTCCCTCATCATGGGCGCCTGCGCCGGCGGTCACGTGTATTCCCCGCCCTGACCGACTTCATCATCATGGTCGATAAGACTTCAAAAAATGTTTATCACCGGACCTGATGTTATTAAGACCGTGACCGGTGAAATTTATTTACCCAGGAAGAATTGGGTGGCGCGCACACATATGGGCACCTCGGGCACCTCCATCTATACGGCATCTGACGATGCCGATGCGCCTCGACTGGGTACGGATTTAGTGGAGCTGCCGGCAAATAACCGTGCCGAGGCGCCACGTGAGCCCGCTGCACATTATGGTGGGATCGGTTCAGGAAAACATCTGCCGATTCTGATCTGGAACTTGATACTATTATTCCCGATTCGCCCAAATCCAGCCATACGACGCATGAAGATATCATCACCCACGTGGTTGATGATGGCGACTTCTTCGAAATCCAAGAAGGCTACGCCGGCAATATCATCATTGGCTTTGGCCGGGTCGAAGGCCGATCCGTGGGCGTGGTGGCCAATCAACCCACCGAATTTGCTGGCTGCCTGGATATTCGAGCGGCGGAGAAAGCCGCACGATTTATCCGCACCCTGCTGACGCCTTCAACATTCCCATCATCGAGTTTGTCGATGTGCCCGGCTTCCTCCCCGGCACCAGCGAGGAATACAACGGCATCATTCGCCGTGGGGCGAAACTGCTGTATGCTTACTCGGAAGCCACCGTCGGCAAGATTACTGTTATTACCCGTAAGTCCTACGGTGGCGCTTATTGCGTGATGGGGTCCAAGGACATGGGCGCTGACCTGGTATTTCGCCTGGCCTACCGCCCAAATTGCGATGATGGGTGCCGCCGGCGCCTGGGAGTTGTTACCGGAAGGAAATCAAAACCGCCGCCGACCGGGGCGAGGATGTGGTGGCCGTCGCTAAGAAATACGAGCAGGAATACGAAACAACGCTGGTCAACCCCTATATGGCTGCGGAACGCGGTTTCGTAGATGCGGTTATCCCACCGTCAGAAACCCGTGGTCAAATCATCGAGGGGTTGCGACTGCTCGATCGTAAGGTAGTGAATATGCCGGCCAAGAAGCACGGTAATATTCCGCTATAACTAACTAGCTTTTCGACGTGAGGAAATTCCCAATGTCCGACCAAAAAACCATTCCTACGGATCATCAAGGGCAATCCCAGTGATGTTGAGGTGAGCCACCCTCACGGCGTTATTTGCCACCATGGCGAATAACGCCGCCTCGGCTTTCTGCCCCTGGGCGTGAACGTAACCTGTGGGGAAATGTCTCTGAACGCCTGCATCGGCCTATGATCTATAACCCATCGGCTTTTTAGGAATGTCAGCTTCTACTAAGTGACATTCAAATAACATTCCGGTCTTTATCACATGTGATAAAGACCGGGATTTCGTCGTTCTATCCCACCTATTTGGGGAGGTGACCAAATTTTTCAATTGGCGAGGTACCAGGTAAATTCTTATAAGTAGCAAGAGTACCTAGGCACAATTCGCACCTCACATAATTTATGAGAATCACTACTGATATCAAGGTTGTCGATATGCAAAAAGGACATGATATAGGGGTTATTTGTGGTTTTCCAACCATAGGGACGTCGAAAAGCATGGTGTGCAAAATTAGTCAAAATCATTGATTTCTGACATATCTGCTATCGACAACTTAAAAAGATTTTTTCATATTTTTGGCTAATTCCTATTGTCTTTTTCGGCGGCCTACGATAGGTTGTGTTTTAAGAGTCATGCAAACGTTTGCGTGACCCCCAATGACTGATAAAACGCGGAAGAAGCTAATCCCATGGCAGATAACCCCATCTCGCCACGCGGCCGAGAGAACACACACCCCACCGAGGCAGAATCAGACGAACTGGTCCCCACAGGCGCCGCCGCCAATCGCCCTGGTCGACGCCGAGCACATCAGGGGCAACGTGCCACGTTGAAGGACATAGCCGAACTCACTGGCCTGTCTGTTAGCACTGCATCGCGTGCGCTATCACGCAACCCTGTCATCCCGCTCCTACCCGAGAGATCGTGGAAAGAGGCAGCGGCAGAATTAAAATATCGGCCCAACGCTCAGGCACGCGCCTTGCGGAATGCCCGCACCAATATTATCGGCGTGCTGGTAGCCCGATATCCAAAACCCCTTCTTCTCTACCTTAGCCGCCTCAATCCACAAGGCAGCATATGAGAACGGGTTTTCGATGCTACTGAGCCACACCGACGAAAAGCCCGATCGGCTTAACCGAGGCATTAGAAATGCTGGGTCGCCAACGGGTCGACGGTATCATTGTGGTTCCTCACATCCAATCGGCTCGCGCAACCTTGAACTGCATGATTCCGGCACGCCCATTGTTGCCGCTGGACCGTCTTATTCCCCATTCTGATCATCCCCTCAGTCACCGCCGACGCAGTCCCAGCATCACGGATGCACTCATGGCGCTATCCTCGCCGCCGAACGCAAAAATCGGATACTTGGCCGGCCCCCAGGACACTTCGACCGGGCAGGAAACGCCTCAATTTGGTGAAAGAAATTTCGAAAGAAATGGGATTGGAACCGCCAACAATCTTCTTCGGCGGTTACCAAGAATTGGCAGGGTTTGAAGGCACAATAGACCTGTTGGAGCAGGGGTGAACTGTATTTTAGCTAGTGACACGATGATGACCACAGGTGCTGTGGAAGCGTTGCGCGAGAAAAATCTCAAGATCGGCAAGCATGTGGCCTTAGTGAGGGTGTGACGACACACAATTATTCCGTCTGCAAAACCCACCGCTTAGTGTCATTGACCAAAATGTCACACTCATTGGTAAGAAAGCATTCGAAATGCTTTACGACTACATCACCTGGAGAAGGCACCGAAGAGCATGAAGATCCCGTCAATCTATCAGGGGTCGTGGTTCCCACAATGCTTGCCCCATAACGGGCGTAGCAAAATTTCAACAATTCGGTAATACTTTTGAAGCCGGTACAAAAACAACCTTAAAATATACAAAGGTTGTTTTGGGCCGGCTTTTTAGTTCCATTGCTCTAGCTGATAATTTATCCCAATTCATTCCCACTCTCACCCACTGATGTAGTGACGATTTTAAGGAGGCTACATACATGTCGAGTCCCTACAGACGTCCTCGCACACAATCTACCAACGAACCACCAGCTGACATAGATGATGATTCGTCAGCGATTCTCCAGCTCAAAGAGGTTTCCAATCTTTTGGTCCCGTCAATGTGATTGATCGGGTCAGTATTAATGTTCGCCCCGGCCAAGTACACGCGCTTCTCGGCGAAAAACGGGCAGGCAAATCAACTTATTAAAATGATGTCGGGGTATATCAACCCGATTCCGGTGCCATTATTATTGATGGCAAGCAAACCCACTTACCTACCAGCAAGGTGCGGAAGACCTGGGCATTGCCACCATCCACCAAGAACTCAACCTAGTTCCCACCATGACTGTGGCCGAAAAACGTCATGCTTGGCCGCTTCCCTACCCACTATGGTCTGGTCAACCACCGCAAATTAGATGCCCTAGCCCAGGAAGCCTTAGATCCTCATTGGTGTGGATGTAAAACTCAACGATCGCATCGGTAACCTGGGCATTGCCCGACAACAGATGGTGGAAATTGCTAAGGCACCTCTATGCATGCCCGCATTCTCATCCTGGATGAACCCACCGCAGCCCTCACCGACCACGAAAGTGAACAACTCTTCAAGGTGATCCGCGACCTCAAGGCCCAAAACGTGGCTATGGTTTTTATCTCCCACCACCTTGACGAAATCGCCGAAATCGCCGACACGGTCTCAGTATTACGCGACGGCCAGCTTATCGACGAAGTACCAGCCACCACCAGCGAAGCAGAACTCGTGCGCCCCATGGTGGGAAGAGAAATTACCAATCAATATCCCCGCGAATCCCACCCAATAGGTGCCCCACCCCTCGTAGTCAAAGATTTAAGCAGCGACGATAAATTTCAGAGTCGTATCGCTCACCGTGCACGCCGGTGAAATTGTGGGCATGGCCGGCCCTAGTGGGTGCCGGACGCACCGAGGTTATCCGCGCCATCGCCGGCTGCGACCCCGTCACGGGGGAACCGTTATGGTCACTAATCACCCCCTTAAACTAGGTGATATCTCGCCGTGCTATCCGGGCCGGCATTGGGCATGTTCCTGAGGACTGCAAAGCCCAGGGACTCGTCCTGGGCGCTAGTGTCAATGAAAAACCTAGGCTTCGCCACCCCTACAATCTACCTCCTGTTTGGTCTCGCCGACCGACGCGGCCAAAAACAACGAGCCACCAAGGTTGCGGAAACAATTACGCATCCGCATGGCCTCCAATTGACCAGCCAGTCAAAAGACCCTTTCCGGTGGTAACCAACAAAAACCGTCTTCGGTCGATGGGATGCTGGCCAACTCCCAGGTGCTGCATTTTCGACGAACCCACCCTGAGGCGTCGATGTGGGGCCAAGGTGGAAATCTACCAACTCATCAATAGCATCACCAGCGCGGGTGGTGCAGTGCTCATGGTGTCATCCGAATTACCAGAAGTCATCGGCATGTCCGACCGATTCTCGTCATGTCCGGCGGTCGACTAGCCGGCGAACTACCAGCAGGATCCTCCCAGGACGACATTATGGCACTAGCCGTTTCACATGTAGAAGATGCACTGCAAGATGCAGTTTTAGAGGAAATTACGGAGGAATCATGAGCCATACCCTCACAGCCACCAGACCAGCGTCGAAAAGCACAGCCCCGCACCCCATCGTCAACTGGATGATCAATAACGGTGCTCTCGTGGGGCTCATCATCATATGTGTGGGACTGTTCATCGCCACCCCACACTTTCTCACCACCACAAACCTCATCAATGTGGGTATTCAAACCGCTACCGTCGCCATTCTGGCATTCGGCATGACCTTCGTTATTGTGTCCGCCGGCATCGACCTCGCGGTAGGATCCGTGGCCGCATGTTCCGCCATGGTGTCGGCCGTATGCTTCGCCAAACCTGGTCTGCCCGACTGGCTCATGATTATCGTTGGCCTGCTCGTAGGGCTTCTCGCCGGGCGATCTCCGGCCCGGCCATCGCCTATGGTCGCCTCACCGCCTTTATTGCCACCCTAGCCATGATGTCCATCGCCCGCGGCGTCACCCCTAGTAATCTCTAAGGGCAACCCAATGTCCGCCCCACCTTCGGTCACCATGCTGGGTAAAAACTATTTCGGCATTCCCATGCCCATCGTCATGATGGCATTATCAGGAGTGATCTGCTGGTTTATCTTGTCTCGCACAGTTATCGGCCGAAACATGTACGCAATCGGCGGTAATGAGGAAGCAGCCCGCTCTCCGGTATCCCCGTGAAAAGCATCCAAGTAATTGTGTACTGTCTCTCAGGCCTTTTTCGCCGGCCTCGCAGGGCTCGTTATCATGGGCCGCTTATCATCCGCCCAACCCCAGGCCGCCTTGGGCTATGAGCTCGACGCCATTGCGGCAGTCGTCATCGGCGGGGCATCACTTGCTGGTGGTTCCGGCAAAAGCCTCCGGCACCTTGGTGGGCGCAATTCTGCTAGCGGTTATTCGTAACGGCCTCAATATTTTGAATGTGCCATCATTCTGGCAACAAATTGTGATCGGCATCGTTATCGCCCTCGCGGTAGGTTTTGACGTAGTTCGCAACAAAACCAGTACCTAATTCACATGTTTTACGATACATTTAATGTGACTTCATTTTAGAAGCCGCAAATTGTTCTTGTTCCGAAAAGGGTTCTACCTGTATGTTCAGCACTAAGCTTCGCAAAACACTTGCGGTCGTAGCCTCAGCAACTTTGCTTTGCACCAGTCTCACTGCCTGCAAACTCGCGACTCTGGCGGCAACAATGCCGCTGGTGATAGCGCAAAACAAGTCAATCACCTTCGCTCTGTCCACCCAAGCCAACTCCTTCATGGTGAAGATGCGCGAAGGAGCCCAGAAAAAGGCCGATGAGCTGGGCCTCACCATCAACTTCCAAGACGCATCCGATGACTCCGCCACCCAGGCCAACCAGCTGGCCAATGCTGCGGCAACCGGCGCCGGGGCGGTCATTGTGAATCCCACCGACTCTGATGCCATGGCACCAGCTGTCAAGCAATTAACTGATGCAAAAATCCCAGTCGTGGCGGTCGACCGCGCCGTCAATAACGCGGAAGTATCTTCCTACATTGCTTCCGACAACGTGGGTGGCGGTAAGCAAGCCGCTAAAACCCTTGTCTGAGGCAATCCATGGGGAGGCGAAATCCTGGTGTTGCAAGGCAAGACCGGCTCCTCAGCCTCCGGGAACGGGGGCCAGGGCTTCGACGAAGGTTTGAAAGACAGCCCCAATATCAAGGTTGTTGCCAAGCAAACCGCCGAGTTCGAACGGGTCAAGGGCTTGGACGTGACCACGAACCTGTTGCAGGCACACCCGAACGTCAAGGCCATTTTTCGCAGAAAACGATGAGATGGCCCTGGGCGCCATTGAGGCCTTGGGCGATAAGGCCGGCAAGGATGTGATCGTGGTTGGCTTCGATGGTGTTGAGGATGCGTTGAAGGCCATCAAGGAAGGCACCATGTATGCTTCTATCGCCCAGCAGCCTGCCGATATGGCGGCACAAGCCGTGGTCGAGGCTTCAAAACTGCTCAAGGGAGAAGCCGCCACCAAGGAAATGCAGGTGGATGTGGTGACCGTCACCAAAGACAATGTTGACAAGTTCAGCGGCTAAGGTATACCGCTAGAAAACTCAAGGCAGGTGGAATGCTTCGGCCCCACCTGCCTTTGGTTCTCCCATGCTGTGGATGGTTTCGGCAAAAGCCTCGCAATCATGCCTAGGGTAATCCCTCGTCAATAGTCATCCGCAATAGTCTTAATCCCTGCGAATGTGGAACTTACTCAGCTTCTGTCATCATTTCGGCAGCAAACGACACATTCAGCCACCTAGAAGATCAGACTGCCAAAGAGCGCTGAACTCCCATGGTCATCCTCTGGAAACGGCAAAAACCAAGGTAAACGACATATTTTTATGATTTCCACCACAAACGGTTATTTTTCTCGCAATACGCCTGAATAAGCTTCCCAATGATGATCGGTATCGCTATCACTACCCCCTAATGGTAGGGTTTGACGTCATTCGCAATGAAATCGGTATCTAATTCACATATTTCACGATATATTTGATATGACTTCATTTTTAGAAGCTGCAAATTATTCTTGAAGTTTATTCAGTTCCCGGGTCGCCCACCATGCTTCTGGTGGTCCCTAAAACCACCGAGATGCATAACCGTTACTTGAGAATTGGCAAAAACACAAGGTAAATAGCCATATCCTTCAGTATTTTTGCTGCCCAGCTACTATCTACCAATATGATTGTTTCCCATCAATACGCCTGAATAAGCTTCCCTTTCCGAAAGGGTTCTACCTGTATGTTCAGCACTAAAGCTTCGCAAAACACTTGCGGTCATAGCCTCAGCAACTTTACTTTGCACCAGTCTCACTGCCTGCAACCGCGACTCCGGCGGCAACAATGCCACCGGCGATCACACCGCAACCGGCAGCGCCTCCGCCAAGACAATCACCTTCGCCCTGTCCACCCAAGCCAACCCCTTCTTTGTGCAAATGCGTGAAAGCGCCCAGAAAAAGGCGGATGAGCTGGGCCTTGCCATCAATTTCCAGGATGCAGCCGACGATTCCGCCACCCAATCCAACCAACTGGCCAATGCCGCGGCCTCCGGCACCGGCGTAGTGATTATCAACCCCACCGACTCCGACGCCATGGCATCAGCAGTGCAACAATTAGTTGATGAAAAATCCCAGTCGTGGCGGTCGACCGCGCCGTCAATAACGCGAATGTTGCCTCCTATATTGCTTCCGATAACGAAACCGGCGGCAAGCAAGCGCTAAGGTCCTATCGGATGCCATCAACGGGGAGGGCGAAATCCTGGTGTTGCAAGGCAAGACCGGCTCCCTCAGCCTCCCGGGAACGAGGCAAGGGTTTTGATGAAGGGCTCAAAGACAACCCCAACATCAAGGTTGTTGCCAAAGCAAACCGCCGAATTTGAGCGAGCCAAGGGCCTGGATGTGACCACGAACCTGCTACAAGCCCATCCGAACGTCAAGGCCATTTTTCGCAGAAAACGATGAGATGGCCCCTAGGCGCCATTGAAGCATTAGGAAGCAAGGCGGGGAAAGACGTGAAGGTAATCGGCTTCGACGGTGCCGAAGATGCGCTAAAGGCCATCAAAGACGGTCGCATGTATGCGTCGATTGCCCAGCAACCCGTAAAAATGGCGGAGCAGGCCGTGATCGAGGCTTCGAAACTGTTAAAGGGGGAAACCGCCACCAAGAAGATGCAGGTGGAAGTTGTAGCAGCGACGAAAGAGAATGTTGACAAGTTCAGCAGCTAAGGTATAAACCTGAGACCAAAGCAGGTGGAGTGCTCCAGCTCTACCTGCTTCTTATTTGCTTACACTATTACTCCCTACCTGCGTCGATAAGCCTATGGGCTTCTGACGCAGGCTCTACCAGTAGTACGCTAAGTAAAATCTTTCTCTTCAACTGACCGATCTAGAACAAGAATGTGACTATCATGAAACGTGATGGATTGCTGAATCCTCAATTGAACCAGGCTATTGCCCGCCCTAGGCCATACCGATACCTTTGCCATCTGCGACTGCGGTCTCCCGCTCCCTCCCCAGGCAAGAATTATTGACCTGACGCTGATTCATGTTCCCAGCTTTTGAACAGGTTGCCGAAGCCATTCTTAAAGAAGTCGTCATCGAAAAAGTCACCATCGCCACCCAAACCCCAGATGTGATAATCAACACATTACCGGCAGATGCGCCCATAACGAAGATAGATCATGAAGACTTTAAGAAGCAGATCAATGACTGCACTCGTCGTTCGCACTGGTTCTACCACGCCTTATGCAAACGCGATTTATTACTGTGGAGTTTCGTTTTAATAGTTTTGAGGAGCTCTTATGAGCATTATCGTTGTTGGCTCAATCAACGCCGACCTGGCGGTACAGGTCCATCGTCACCCTAAACCTGGTGAAACACTTATGGGCAGCGGGGGTACGATTACCCCGGGGGTAAAAGGGTGCAAAATCAGGCGGTCGCAGCGGCATCAGGGGCGCATCGGTGCGCTTTGTTGGCGCCGTCGGTAATGATGCCTACGCCACCCCGCATTACGATGCCTCACCAAGTCCGGGGTCGACCTCACCGGTATCAGCCACGTTGAGGACACCACCGGCCTAGCCGTCATCGCAATCTCGGCCGATGGCGAAAACACCATCATCGTAGTACCCGGCGCGAATGCCTGGGTCGATGCGGAAGCAGTAAAGCAGCATGCCACCCACATTGCTGCCGCCGATATCGTGCTGCTTCAGGGTGAGATTCCCGCCGAGGGTTTCCAGGCCGCAGTTGCTGCTGCCACTCACCGCGTGGTGATTAACCTGCCCCGGTTGTCCCCGTGGATCGTGATGCTCTGCTCCAAGCGGATCCGCTCATGGCGAATGAGCACGAAGCCGCCCTAGTGCTGCAACAATTAGGTCGTGAAGTGGCCGAAGAAGACAGCAATAATCCAGAGAAGCTGGCCGCAGACCTATTGGATGCTGGTTTTCGCCTCTGTGGTGACTCACCTTGGGGGCTGCCGGTGCCTTGGTGGCTACCCCCGGAGGGCAGCGAGCTTGTGCCTTCCCCGAAGGTGACCGCGGTGGACACCACCGGCGCCGGCGATGCATTCGCTGGTGCCCTGGTGGCCCGGCTGGATGTCGGGGACTCGCTCCTGGATGCCGCCCATCATGCGGTGCGGGTGGCCGCTTATGCCGTCACTGGTCGAGGCGCCCAAGACTCCTATCCCACGAAGGATGACCAGCTGCCGCAGGTGTAAGGTACCAAGAACACATCGATAATATCGGGGGCAGGGCATGTTGGCGTGAGTCAACGTCAATCAGACCGTGCCCCCAGTCACTTCCCATTGCTAGCTGACGCCGATGGTATCGTCGTCAAGCTTCATCATTATAAACCGAAACCCGCTACGGTATGGGCATGCGTATTATTCTCGCCTCTGGATCCGCATCTCGAAAATCTATTCTAGAATCCGCCGGGATAACACCCGTGCTTCACCCCGCCGATGTGGATGAAGACGCTATTATCGCTACCCTCACCGGCGCCGCCCCCGAGGATGTGGTGCTCGCGCTGGTTCTCGTGCTAAGGCAACCATGGTCGCCACCGAGTATCCCCATGATGTGGTGATTGGTGCGGATTCCATGTTGCTGCTTGACGGCGAGCTTCGGGGCAAAGCCTCACACCGAGGCGGAGGCTATAAACCGCTGGCACAGGCAACGCGGTAAAACCGCGCAGCTCATCACCGGCCATCACATTATTGCGCCGAGCACCGACTATTGCGCGGCGGCGACAACCCACCGTGCGGTTTGCCGCGGACATCACTGATGCCGACATTGCCGCCTACGCCGCAACTGGGGAACCGTTGCCGTGCGCGGGCGCATTTACGCTAGAGGCCTTGGGTGGTTGGTTTTATTGATCGTATCGAAGGGGATCCTTCGAACGTCATTAGGTTATCTCTGCCGGTGGTTCGGCGGGCTCTGTACCATTTTGGGTATGATGTACACGACTTTTGGAACCGTCGAAAAGCAGAATAATGACACAATTTAACGACATGCTTGCCCCACCACCAATCAAGTTGCCGGAAGACCTGGTGCCCACCCCCATCACCGAGTCTGTGGTGTTGGCGCACCCGGCATCACCGTTAGCGTGGGCCACTCTTGCCGAAGAGAAGATCGCTGCGCCACCACTGCCCCGATGACCCGGAAGCGCAGGCCGTGGCCTACGCCTATGCCCGCACCGACTATCATCGCAGCCTGACCGGCTGCGCGCCAATGGTTGGAAGGGTTGGGGTCCGGTACCGTATTCGCATCTGCCGAATCAGGGTGTGTTGCGTGCGATCGCTGCGCTGGCCCGGGCATCCGCGATGATTGGCGACCAGGCTGAATATGACCGGTGTCGCCAGATGTTGTCCGACGCGGACCCGGACTGTGATGGGACCGCTGCTGACGAACCACTCAAATAGCGCTGAGCCGCTGTGCTTGCAGCCAGCACGGTAAAAAGAGCGGCTAGGGCAGTAGGGAATCGTTAAGGTCGTGCAGCTCAACGGCATTGCCCGGAATGCTGGCGGGTTCCTTGCTTGTTGCGGTTGTTGGGGGCCGATTTGTGTTGGTCAGCTGCCGCGGATAATCCCCCGGGACACCTGGGGCCCCGGCTGCACCTCGCCCGGCGCTGCGGGTTCCGAGGGGACCGCGACCGGAACCGACGCGGTTTTCGCCCACGCCACCGGCACTATCAGCTGCGGTGGCAGGCGCGCTGCCCTTGTGCACGCCTTTTTGGGCGGTAACCGGTCGTTCCTTTTCTCGAACCGGTGCGGCCTCAATGACGTTTTTTGATCTTGTCCCATAGGAAGGGGACCAGCGTCAGCACATAGTCATCGGACATGTGGTTGCCGTCGCGGTACACATAGATATTGCCGATCACTGGTGGGCAGAAATTATCAGGGCAGAGCCATTGGGAGGTGTCCACCGCCACCTGGTTTGGCGCGGTCAAGCATTGTGCAGCGGGATCCGTTGGGGAATAAATATCGGATCGTGGCCTGCCCACATTTTTGCAGATCGTGGGTTTCTTTCCAGCATTCAGACACCATCTGCCCTGTAGCCATCGGGGTTGAGGGAACCACGGGTTATCGCGCAACCCAACGAATGGAATGTTCTCGCGGGACAGGAAATCCCAGAGGGTGCGGTAGGAAATGGGCGCCTCGTCGAGGAAGCTGCCGCGCTCCAGCAATGGCCGGGTGGAGTTGGTAATCACCACATCGGGTTTGTCGGTGCGGAGCCGTTCCAGCATTTTTCCGGTTAAAAATCGCGCATTCGGGTGTGAAGCCCATCGTCCCGGTCTTCGGCGAACGCCGGACAGCTTTGGCGTACGATAGGCATCAACCCGAAGTGATGTTGTTTCCCGAGTTCGTCCAGGGCGGCCATCCATTGTTCCGCGGGATCCGCCGACTACGTATACGAGCTTGTCGGCGGTTTTTATCCCCATACACGCATTTTTTTCTGGGTAGCGATCAATGGCGATTTCTTCTGGATTGTCGTGGAGGAACGACATGCAACCGTCTTTCCACGCTGGTGACACCAGGTCCGCCAACATGTATGGGTCGGGTTTGGGGTTCGACCTCGGGGATGCGGGCCGCTCCCAGGCTGCCGCCCCGGATATAGTGTCGGGTCTAGTCGCATTTGTGATGCCCGCTGCACGTCATCTTGCCAAATGACGGGTACGTAGGCGATCACGGCCACGAGCACTGCGATGAGGATGGCGCCGAGCAGGCGGAATCGAGGCGGCCCATGCCTGTTTTAATTGTTGCAGTGCTTCAATGGCACGGTGGTCACCAGCCATGGGGCGTTTGCCGTGTTGGCGTAGCGGTTCCTCAATGAACCGGTGTGATAAATCCGCCAGCAATAGTGATGCGGCGATGACGATGACGCCCATGATAATGCTGGGGTGGGTTTTTGCTGTAGTAGACCGTGACCAGAATCAGCATGGGCCAATGCCACAGGTAGAGTGGGTATGCGATGGTGCCCAACCATCGCATAAACCTTCCGGCCAGCCATTCACCCCGTGGCCGCCGCCGAGGACCACCAATGCTGCCCCACCGAGCGGGTAGAGTGTGGCCGGCCCAGGGAACTGTTTCACACCATCCATAACTAAAACCGGTGGTGAGCATAAGCACTAACCCAATCCAGCTGAAGAATCGTTGCAGCCGCGGATTGAGTTTGATGCGGGTGGCGAAACAACGCCAGCAAGGGCCCCTAAGGTGAGCTCCCACATTCGGGAGAACGTGGAATAGTAGTTCAGCGACTGGTTTTCCGAAATATAAAGGTAGGTGGCACATACGAAGGAGGCAATGGTGACCAGCAGCAGCGTGGGACCCGCTAACCGGCGGGGACTCGCGGTTTTTCCCGCAGCGATAAGTCTACGGGCAAAAATCGCCACCACGGTCGCCAGCAGGATAGCAAAAATATAAAACTGTCCCTGAACCGCCATGGACCACAAAATGTTGCAGCGGGGAGACCTCATTACTGGCGGCACCATATGATGCGCCTTGGGATGCCAACATCCAGTTTTGGTAGTAGCCAAGACATGCCCATACTTGGGACGCCAGATTGAGGTTACGTAGCTCTGGGGTGATGAGGGGCGACGGTGAGGACGGTGGCGCCTAAGACAACAACGAGCACGGGCACCAGGCGTCGGAGGGTACGCCAGAATGGCCACCAGGGGTTGAGGTTGGCGCCTTCCCGCGTCGCATAGCGAAGTTGGGCGCCGAGGAAAAAAATAACCTGACAGTAGGAGGAAAACGTCGACGCCGCCGGAGACTCTACCGACGAACACGTGGAAGAGCACCACAAAGGCAATGGCAATACCGCGGAGCCCATCGAGGTCATAGCGGTATTTACTTGCGTTGAGTTGCTCCATTCATCTCCCCAGACGTTGTGACTTTAGGTTATGGCTTAGATTGTGGTCGTGAATATACGCCACTGAGACACTAGTTCCTGGACACCATATAAGCAGCAAGACCTCCGCAGAAATCTTACCGCAGATATGGTAATTCATTGGTTTATTGCTTCGGCAATGCTGCTACCATCCGGGGTTAGTCACTGGCGTGGTGGTGTTACACACAGATCACTATGGTACTGAGCTTGCCGCTAGTACTCCCCTGTTTAGGTTAGTTTTTCTCACACCCCACCAGGGTATGTGTCCGAGCGTGCAAATCCCCCAGCACATGTGGCATGGGTGCTGGGGGTTTCTTTGTGCTTGACGACGAGCTTCGTTAGGCGTTCTTGGCCCTCGACTCGGCCAATGGCTTCCTTCGCCACAAGCTCTTGGATGCCCATGTGGAGCTCGGAGGTGAATCCGACGCAGGAGCAGTTGATTTCCCCGAGAACGTAGGGTGTCGGATCCGTCTTCCGCATCGGCAAGCGCTGAAGTCGGCAGTCCAGATCAGCGGGATATTGTCGCCGCCGAGTTTTTCGGCGATGACTGGGCGGGCGGCAGCAAACATGTCGACCAGGTCTCGCCAGGATTCGGGCTTGTCGTAGGTGTATTTTGCGCCAGAGAAGAGGGTAGCGGAGAAGTTATCGCCGCCAGGCCGGCTTCTTGTGAACCACAAATACCGGGTGAGGGGCCAACCAGGAGGATACGGATTTCCCCTTCGACAATGCGGGGCATGAACCGCATGTCGACGAGCATGCCATTGTCACCAATGATGTATTGATCGCAGAAATCCATGAATTCGCCGAGTTCCCGGATTTCGTGTGATTGTCCACGGCCTCGGTGCAGCGGAGTTTAGTGTCAAGCGGCAGGGCGGTTCCGGGGGTGACGCTGGCTGCGAGTTCTTTGTCTTCAAGTTGCACGCGCCAAATGCCGGAGCCGGTGGAGCCACGGTTTTGCTTCAGAACCCGTTCCCCGTAGGACAAGGGAGGTGGGGAAGGTCTTGTGGAAGGTTTCCACGTCGTAGTAGGCGGCGGTGTCGGAGGGCACAAGGTCGGTGTCTTTGAGTTTGACCAGAGCATCCTTGGCGCCATAGGCCATCATCTCGGCTGGGGTGGACATGCCCACCAGGCCGGCTTCGCTGAGTTTGGTGAGCAGATCAAAGTAGCCCTTTTTCCCACCGGGAATGTTGCCGGGGTTCACGCGGGAAATATAAGCATCGAAATTCGAAGAAACATATTCGAATAGGGTTTCGGCCCATTCTGGCCGGTAGTACACTACTTCGGCATGCCAACCAGCATCTTTAATGGCATTAACGATGGGCATAGTATCTTTTCGGTGCCCGTCAATGAATTTGTCAGAGCCACCTTCGACTTCAAAAACCACGATGCTTTTGTGCACAGCAGTACCTTTCGCTGGTAATTATTGTTCACCTATTAGTGGGGTGAACAAGAACTGATAAGTTGGAGCCATTGTTTTTGCGTGTTTCATATACAACTGGTGAGTGCCGGTGAAACCATGCATTGGCATATAGAAAACTATAGTGAATTCACCAGTCCCACTGGGATGGAGTAATCAATAACACAATGTTACATGCCTAGTTTCGTGGGTAATTTACAACCAATAATTACCCCACCATAGGCCATTATAGGGTAACTACCCCGCCCACTACACCCATTGATTGAGCCCTTTTCGATGGTTAACCCCCTATGGGGTTAGCGTCGACAAGCAAAAATCGGCATATCTTTGGTCACATTTATAGTACTAAACGGTAACAATCCACTTTTCTCTACGATAGAGAACTAGATTACTTAATTTAAGAAGTGTTAATTATCTCCATGCAACTGAAAGGTGCGCTATCCCGCTATGCCCGCTTCTTTTGACCCCCAGCCGCAATTTCAAAATTATGCACATCCTGAGCGACTCGTGTCAGCGTCCTGGCTCTCGGCCCGCCTGGGCACCCCCGGACTACGAGTCGTGGAATCCGATGCCGACCCACTACAGTATGACATCGGGCACATCCCAGGCGCAGTCCGCATTGATTGGCGACGCGAATTAAACGATCCATTGTCCCGAGACCTCTTGACCGCCGAAAGCTTTGCCGCACTCATGTCGGCAAAGGGCATCAATCGAGACGACACGGTGGTCGTGTATGGAGATAAAGCGAATTCCTGGGCAGCTTTTACCATATGGGTGTTCGAGATTATTCGGGCACCAGGACGTGCGACTGCTCGATGGGGGACGCGACGCATGGATGGCGGAAGAACGCGACACATCTTTTTGTGGTGCCAGACTACCCGCCCACGCAATACCCGGTGGTGGAGCGAGACGATGTAACCAATCGGGCCTTCGTGGCCGACGTGCTCGCCGGAATAACAAACCTTTCCAAGAATGGCTCAGAAGGCCAATCATCCGACACAAGCGACGACACGATTGCGATCGTAGATGTCCGAAATGGAAAAGAATACATGGGGGATATTCCCGACAACTCCCCTGATTCAGGGTAATTCGACATGGCCATATTCCCTCCGCAATCAATATTTGCTGGGAAAACTCGGTGCTCGTGAATGCCCGATTCCGATCGGTCTCGGATCTCAAAAGCCGCCTTTGCGCCAGCGCTAAAAAGCCGAAAAAAAGTGTTCGTATATTGCTACCAGGGACATCAGGCAGCTCACGCATGGTTCGTATTAAAATACCTGCTCGGACACAATAATGTGGTTAATTATGATGGTTCATGGGCAGAATGGGAAATATGATACGTATGCCTGTTCGAAAAGGTTCCGATCCCGATAATGTGGAAAATGTCGCTTTCGTGGACGGAACCCACATGTTATAAGGCTGGTTTTTGTACATTTTGCTTTCCCATGGGGGATAAATGTGTAACAATGTTGTACGCCGAATACTTAAATAAATTGTGATGGTTCACGGGAGGCTTCATAAGCCTTAGCTGAACCTATCCCTGCCAATAACCACGGCAATAGCAAGTATGACGCATCTGCTGACAACTCGCATAATTTACCAGGAGAGCTTCACGTGACTGTGGAATCAAGGAAAATCACTAAAATTCTTGTCGCCAACCGCGGCGAGATCGCCATTCGTGTTATCCGTGCTGCTCGTGATGCTGGAATCCCCAGCGTTGCGGTGTATGCCGAACCAGATGCCAATGCCCCTTTTGTCAGCCTTGCTGATGAAGCTTTCGCTTTAGGCGGCCAAAACTCCGCAGAGTCTTACCTGGTCTTTGATAAGATCCTCGATGCTGCTAAGAAATCCGGGGCGAACGCTATTCACCCCGGATACGGTTTCTTGTCCGAAAATGGCGACTTTTGCCGAGGCCGTCATCAATGCCGGCTTGATCTGGATTGGTCCGTCCCCACAGTCGATTCGGGACTTGGGCGATAAAGTCACCGCCCGCCACATTGCTCAGCGCGCCAAGGCCCCCATGGCCCCGGGCACGAAAGAGCCGGTGAAAGACGTCAATGAAGTAGTAGCATTCGCCGAGGAATTCGGGTTGCCCATTGCTATTAAGGCCGCTTTCGGCGGTGGCGACGCGGCATGAAAGTGGCTTACACCAAGGAAGAAGTCCCAGAGCTTTACGAATCCGCCACCCGTGAGGCATTAGCCGCATTCGGCCGAGGCGAATGCTTCGTGGAACGATACATGGACAAGGCCCGACACGTGGAATGCCAGGTGCTGGCCGACATGCATGGCAATGTGATCGTGGCCGGTACCCGTGACTGCTCGTTGCAGCGCCGGTTCCAAAAAGCTCGTGGAGGAGGCCCCGGCTCCCTTCCTCACCGAGGAGCAGCGCACCACTTTGCATGAATCTGCGAAACGGATCTGCAAGGAGGCCGGCTACTACGGTGCCGGCACGGTGGAATACCTGGTGGACTCCACCGGGCTCATTAACTTCCTGGAGGTCAATACCCGGTTGCAGGGTGGAGCACCCGGTGACAGAGGTCACGACCGGTTTGGATCTGGTGCGGGAACAGTTCCGCATTGCCGAAGGCAAGAGCTGCACATCAAGCAGGGATCCCACGCCTCGCGGGCACGCATTCGAATTCCGCATCAATGGTGAAGATGCTGGTAGCAACTTTATGCCGGCCCCCGGTGCGATCACCAAATATGTTGAGCCGTCCGGCCCTGGTGTGCGCATGGATTCTGGTGCGAGAAGGCTCCGTGGTTGGGGCCAGTTCGACTCAATGCTGGCAAAGTTGATTGTGTTCGGTGAAACCCGTGAGGAAGCATTGCAGCGCTCCCGGCGCGCGCTGTCCGAATATGTGATCGAGGGCATGCCAACTGTGGTGCCATTCCACCGGCATATTGTGGAGAATCCGGCCTTTGTTGGTGATGATACGCACTTTGATGTGTATACCAAGTGGATTGAGGAGGAATGGGAGAACCCGATTCCGCCTTATGTTGATCCTGCGGATGCGGAGGAAGCGGAAGAGGCTACCCCGAACCAAAAGGTTGTGGTGGAGATTGATGGCCGGCGGGTTGAGATTGCGCTGCCGGGTGATTTGGCGTTGGCTGGCGGTGGTGCTGGTGGTGCTAAGAAGAAGGCAAAGAAGCGTCGTTCCGGTGGTTCTAAGGCGGGTGTTTCTGGTGATGCCGTGGCCGCTCCGATGCAGGGGCACCGTGATTAAGGTGAATGTGGAGGAAGGCCAGGAGGTTGCCGAGGGCGAAGTCGTGGTGGTTTTGGAGGCCATGAAGATGGAGAACCCGGTGAAGGCCCCATAAGTCTGGGGTGGTCACTGATTTGGCGGTTTCTGCTGGTGAAGGCGTGACCAAGGGTTCGGTCATGATGGAACTGAAGTAGAAGCTGGTCACGAACTGCTGACCCCTAGCTGGTGAACTGGTGGCTGGTGCTGGTGAGCCCGCAGGGGTTTACAGCACCAGCGCGATGCTGACAGCAAGGTTGCGTAAGTCCATCGATCCTCATGTTTTTATTGGTGAGGGTTGGCGGATTTTATTGTTCTCAATCATTCCGAGGCGGGTCCTATGGCGTTGAAAGCTCCACTTGTGACTTGCGGTTGTGCTGCAATCTCGGCGTTGTGGTTGTGCCGTTGGGAAGTGGAGCTTTCGAATTCGGTGATTGGCTATGAACGCCGAGGAATGGTGTAAGTTGAGTGCGCTTCATGGCCGGGAATGCCCTCCTACATTCCTCCCGCATGCATCTGCATGCCGTTGTCATCAAATTCAACCACTGCCGGCAACGGTATCGGTTGTGCTGAGCTGTACTTTCTCGATTCAGCACCCTTGGTGGGAGTCGCCTGTCACCACAACTCCAGCTCAGCACATTTGATTCCCAGCCGTCCCTGCGGTTCCGCGACGGGACAGCTCAAGGCAGCTCAAGGCTTTCGGGTGTTTTCAGTGTATTACCGAGGGTTTCATAGCCCCAGACACACAAGGAGCAGTTTCACTGAGCTGGGGTTGTGGTAGACAAGGCGTGTAGCTACGATGCATCCCCCACACAACGATGTAGCACCATGAGTACCCCAGCTCAACAAGGTTGAAGCATTGTGAAGGTTTTGTGGGTAATGGTGGCCAGATCACTAGAACTAGCAGTGCGGTTCCGGGAATGGTTGGGATTCCCCACCGAGCGACTTTAAGCTCCCTTTTGGGTTTACCACCTATGCTGAGCACACACACGCATTGGTGAAAGTGGAGCTTTCTCCCATCAACACCTGACGTGAAAAGTGGGAATGATCCCCTGCCGCCAACAGCGGTTCTGGGGATCATTCTTTGTAAGAGCTTTGTCAGTTTTCTTTTTTTCTTGAGGCCGACCATGCAGGAGGGATTTCACCCGATCCAACGCGGTGGCGGATTTCGCAGCTTCCGTCCCGGCTTAGCTGCTACTGACTTCTCGCAAGTTGGGACATGACTGCGTTATATACTTCTTCCGCTTCGGGCCCGACCACCACCTGGTATTGGCCGCCAGCCTGCACCACGTCGCGGACACCGTTGAGGTTGGTGATGATGTCAGTTTCGGCCTTGGTGGTGTCCTTCAGGTAGAACCGCACCCTGGTGATGCAGTATGTGACGCTACGGACGTTTTCCTTGCCGCCAATGTTGTCGATGATGTCCCAGGCCAGGGCATCACAGCCGGTGAGTTCCGCGGGCCGGTTGGGGTTTTCGGCAGGCGTCAACTCCTTGGGGGGGTGGGTGCGGCCTGCAGCACAGGCGGTTCCGCCTTGACGTAGAGCCACCGCGACTTTGTCACCGGCTTCAGCTGGACCAGTATTGACGTCGATGTGGTCGAGTTTTTGGTGGTGTTCGTCACCGTCACCACGGTGGTGGTATCTTTGCCACCTTCTTTGATTGCCCTCAACATCCATGGTGCCAATGCTTTGCCCAGCTTTCACCTCGTCCCCTTTGGCGATGGTCAGGGTGAAGGGTTTGCCTTCTAGCTCCACGGTGTCAATGCCTAGGTGCACGAGAAATTGCAGGCCAGACTCGGTTTTAAAACCCACCGCATGGAGAGTTTTCGCCACCATTATGACGGTGCCGGTCACTGGTGCGACAACGGTGCCACCGGGTGGCGTGCCGATTCAAAACCATCGCCCACAGATTTCTTCGATAAAACTGGATCGGGCACATCAGTGATATCAATGATGGTGCCGGCGATAGAGTGCCACCACCTCAACGGTGGTTGGCGTTGTAGAACTAGTCACTATGCAACTACCTCTTTCTTCATGGTCAGAGCTTCATGAGGGTGAAGCTGAATCGTGTTGACAACAAGGGGGTGCGAATAGTTAGTGATGAGCACTTTCCCTGTTGCGAAGTCTCTAAGGAATATCGTACGTAATTTTCTTGTCGGATAGGTGAACGATCACCAGAAGTTATTCATCCCTATGAGCGTGGGTAAAGGTAAACCCTATGGATGATCGAGCTGGCACTGGAAATGATCCCCCTAGCCGCCACTGGGTCGGGCACATCAGTGATGTCAATGATGGTGCCGGCGATAGGTGCTACCACTTCAACGGTAGTTGGTGTTGTAGAACTAGTCACTATGCAACTACCTCCTTCTTCAAAGTCAGAGCTTCATAGGGGTGAAGCTGAATCGTGTCGGCAACAGTGGGATTCGGATAGTTAGCAATGAGCACTTCCCCTGTTGCAAAGTCTTCAGGAATGTCGTACGCGATTTCTTTGTCGGACAGGGTTGATGATGACCAGGAGTTTTTCGTCATCGTGGGTGCGGGTAAACGCGTAAACCTGTGGGTGTTCGAGCTGGTACGGCTGGTATTCGCCAATGGAAATGGCAAAGGTGCTGTTTGCGCAGGCGGATGAGTTTTTGTAGTAGGCGAGGATTTTTCCGCCCTGTTCTTCAGCCGACACATTGATGTGCTCTTGGTTGGTGGGTCGTAACCATGGGGTGCCCGTCGTAAAGCCAGCGTTAGGGCCATCGTCCCACTGCATGGGGGTGCAGGAGTTATCACGAGCCTTGGGTGCACAATCGCAAACGCTTCGGCTGCGTTGATGCCTTGGTCGATGAGCGCGTTGTAGGCGTTGCGGGCTTCGACGTCAACGTAGTCGTCGATGCTGTGGTATTCGGGATCGGTCATGCCGATTTCTTCGCCCATGTAAATGTAAGGGGTGCCGCGCAGCATATGGATCATGGTGGCCAGCATGGTTTGCGGATTCCACCCGGTATGTTGTTGGGTCGCCGAAGCGGTTGACGGATCGCGGCTGGTCGTGGTTGTTGAGGAAGAGCGCATTCCAACCGTTGCCTTCTTGCATGCCCAACGCCCATTCGTTGAGGGTACGTTTGAGGTCGATGGGGTTGAACCGCACATTGCTCCATTTTTGCCCATTAAGGTAGTCCACTTTGAGGTGGTGGAAGCTGAATACCATGTCGAGCTCATGGTTATCCGGATTGGAGTACTCCACGCAGTTTTGAATGCTTGTCGACGACATTTCGCCGACGGTCACCGAATCAGGATCCTGGCCAAAACTCTCGGCATTCAATTGTTGAAGATACGCGTTGACATCAGGACCATCGGTGTACATGTAGCGGGGGTCTTCACCCGGTGCCGAGGATTTCAGTTCCGCGGCCTTGCCGATGACGTTGATGACGTCAAAACGGAAACCATGGATTCCTTTGGCCCGCCAGAAGTTTACGATTTTTACCATTTCGTCGCGCACTTCGGGTTACGCCAATTCAGATCAGCCTGGGTGGGATCATAAAAGGTGGAGATAGTAGTTGCCGGTGTCGCCGAAGGACGCCCAGGCAGGGACCACCGAATTTTTGATTCCCAGTTTGTGGGCAAGCCACCGTCTGCGGCGGGCGGCCGAATAATGTAGAAGTCTTGGTATTTTTATCGCCGGCGAGGGCCTTTTGGAACCATTCGTGTTCGGTCGATGTGTGGTTGAGTACCATGTCGAGCATCACGCCAATGCCATTGTCGGCGAGTGCGCGCACGAGTTCATCGAAGTCATCCATGGTGCCGATAGCGGGATCGATGTTGTAGTAATCGGCAACATCATAGCCGCCGTCACGTTGTGGGGAGACGAAAAATGGATTGAACCAAATCATGTCGATCGAGGGAGGCTATGTAGGGGATTTTTCGATGACACCCCGGAGGTCCCCTATGCCACTTCCGGTCGTGTCCCGGAATGATTTCGGATAAATCTGGTAGATAGCATATTCACGAAAACCCACTTTTGTGGGGGCTTCCCCATAATTTTCTCCTCACCAATGAAGTAAATGATAAACATGACGATCGACAAATATTTATCATTTTTGAGATATATTTCACAACATTTATCGGGTAGTGGCCCTTACTATACACCTCTCTTATTAAGAATGCAGCCCATATTATGATATTTATAGGTTGAAATATCACATGAAAGTCTTATATTGGTATTCATCACCAAGTACACATAGCGGGCCACCCCCGACCAGGGCCATTCGATAGAACCAATGGAACCCATAGCCACCACCAGACAAACTCCGGACGACCCCACCCCGACAAGCCCCACAATCACATACGAACACCAGTTTGTTTTACCAGCACACCTAGCACACAGGTCCAATTTGGCGCGTGTTACGCCACCACCCCACAGATATCAGAGAACCCGTGTTCTGCAAAATCTATGGTGCAATAACCAACATTTGACATCAGAAAGATATGACAATGTGTGTACCCCCGAAAAGACCTAAGCTGGTTTGAAGTACCATGGTAACCATGGCATTTTTACTGAAACTCATCGCTATCATCCTGCTTTTAGTAGCACTCTTTGCGTTTTACCAATCATGGAAAGCGAAAAAATCTGCCTCAAACGAGGGTGCTAGACAACGCAACGATCCCCTCGCCTTCGCCGCTGGCGTATCCGGGGAAAACGACTTCAACCCACAAGTCATAGGCCCCGGCGCAATCCTCAGCCGCGGCGGCATCGACTATGTGGTGCGGGGCACGGTGACACTCAGCCAGGGACCATTCGTGTGGTACGAACACATGATCGACGGTGGCTCCGGTAGCCTATGGCTCAGCGTCGAGGTTGATGAGGACAATTAGAACTCGTGCTCTGGAATCCCCGGAAAGACCTTAACCTTGACCCCATGCCACCATCGAAGTTGATGGGGTGACCTACCGGGAGATCGAACGGCGGCGCCCGCTACACCACCGAGGGCACTACCGGCCTGCCCGCCGCCGGCATTGCATGAGCTACGTGGACTACGAAGGCCCGAATGGGATGCGGTTGGGTCTGGAAAAATATGGGCCAACCACCCGTGGGAAGCCACCATAGGTCAGGTTGTTACCCCAGGCGAATTTAATGTTTTTCCCGGCCCCACCCGCCCAATAAGGGAATTGAACGTTCATGATCGAATTCACCATTCCTCAAAAGACGTGTCTGCCGACGCGCTGGGATTATGTTTAGGCGGTCCGGCGCCGGAAGACCAACTGCCGACACCGTTTTCATGCCAGCAGACCAATCCGATGATGGGCAACGCCTTTGCCTGCGCCTGTGCATTATTGGGGGCCTCACATGTTGCCGAGCTTCTTGATAGAAGAACACCGTGGTGTTTGCGGGAAGAAGTTTCGTGTGCCGCCCAACAACATGGTGGGGAACCATTACGCGATGTCCAGGAACCAACCATGCCGCATTTCCCACGGTCAATATCGTTTCCATGCCGAGCACTTTGCGCTATTCCCCGGAAGGTTTCACCGCCGCCGCGACGGACCTCTGTGCCGTCTTTGATGACGATTGGCTCGTAGGGACTTTTTCCTGGAGAAGGAAAATACCACATCACAGCACTATTTGGTATGCCCCAGCACGATGGATGGCTTTTGGGACACCTATCATCTCTACCCCAATGACTACACGGTGGTGCACACCACATCGACGTTTCAGCCGCTATCGCACCACACAACCACAAGCTAGCAATGCGGAATTTTAATGGATCGAAGGGACTGTAAGGGACATAAGTCATGGAAAGTAGCAAATGGCTGAAGATCGCTATCGCCTGCCTGATTGGTGCGGTACTCACGTTTTGTTCTGGGGGTATGCGGTATCGTCCGATAACACCGACATCAGCAAATATGTGCGAAAACATATAAAAAGGCGAGATGCTTCAGGTTTCGCCTCGGACCAAGCTGTGTACTCCTGCTCCGGTGAGCCCAAAAGGTAGCAAACGATATTGTTACCAAGGGCCCACGGCGGCCAGACGCGCAAAAGGAAGACCCCAAAACCAACACCGTCTAGTTGCGCTACCCCAAGAATTTAGTGCAGGTATTAACAAAAAATAATCAATGCCTGATTGTGGTGGAAAGCCATAAACGACTCAATAACGGCACCTATGTGTTCATGGGTCCGGGTTTTTGAGCCGTCATCACCAGGATCATCATCGGGTGGTCGATCCGGTTCCGGCAGCGGCGGCGGAGGTGGCAGCTCCGGCAGTGGTGTGAAATAAGCAGGTGAAATAATGAATGGGATGAATACCCAATAATTGATAGGGAGTGATAACACATGCATCACATACTGCTGGCCGCACAACCAACCGCGCTGCTCACGGAAGTTCCTGCGCCAGACCAGCCACTAGGTCAAGGTGTTATCAGCACCCTCGCCTATTTCGTCCTATCCATGACGATTTTTCGGCATTGGTTTTCATCGTCCAAGACCTGCTCACACCAGGCAAATTCCGCAAACAAGTCTTTGTGGACAACCTCCCAATGCCTGCGTGCTGGCCGGATCGCAAGCCATAGCAATCGGTATCGTTCTGGCCGCCGCCATATCAACCTCCCCAGCCGACCTGGTAGCAGGACTCATCGCCACCGCCGTCTACGGGACCGTGGGATTAGTGCTGCAAACCATTTTCTTGGTGCTATTAGAATGGTTGAACCCGGAAAAATTCCGCTACGTGGTAGAAGACAGCAAATTACGGCCATCAGTGCTGCTCAGTGGCATCATTCTCATCGTCGTGGGGATCATTAACGCCGCATGTCTACTGTAGAAATATCGCCAGCAAAACGGTTTCTGCTGCTGGTGTCGGTATCCATCTGTGCCGCCGCCGGCCTGGTCTACGAACTGGCCCTGATCTCCCTATCCACCGTGCTCAACGGGGGCAGCATCGTAGAAACCTCCCTCATTGTGGCGGGGTTCGTCGCCGCCCTCGGCCTGGGTGCCCTCGCGGCAAAACCCCTGCTTCACCGGGCCGAAATTTCGTTCCTCATGATCGAACTGCTCCTGGGGCTCATCGGCGGCATGAGCGCAATGTTGCTCTACATTACGTTCGTTATCATCGGGCAATCCCTCATCATTCTCACCCTATCGACCCTGGTCATTGGCATGTTCGTGGGCGCTGAACTGCCGCTACTCGTCGACGCTATTCCAACGCGGCCCGGCTTGTCGACGCCGCAACCTCCAGCTCGGTGCTGGCCACCCTCAACGCCGCCGACTACCTGGGGGCGTTACTGGGCGGCCTGGCCTGGCCATTCCTGCTCCTCCCTACCTGGGGCTCATGCAGGGGCACGCTGGCGGCCGGACTGCTCAATCTCACCGCGGCCCCTCGCAATCTCCATTATTGTGCTCCGCCACGACCTCAAGGTTCGACAGTTTTATGTGATTATGACCGGTCTTCTTGCCGCAATAAGCGTGCTGGTGGTGCTGTTTATCCGCAGCGACGGCATTATCACCACCGCCCGGCAACGGCTCTACGAATACCCGATCGTGTTCACTGCCCAAACCAACTACCAGGAAATCGTCGTCACGCAATGGGGAAGGATCGGCGCCTCTACCTCAATGGTGGCCTGCAATATTCCACCAGGGATGAATACCGCTACACCGAATCACTCACCTATCCAACCCTCACGGACACCACCGAATCGGTGCTCATCATTGGGGGCGGTGATGGGCTGGCCGCCAGGGAACTCCTGAAGGTACCAACAATTCACCGAATCACCCAGGTGGAATTGGATCCCATGATGATCGAGACAGCCAACACGGTGTTATTGGCCGATAACCAGGGGGCACTCAAAGACCCAAAAGTCCATGTTGTCATTGATGACGCCTTCAGCTGGGTGCGCGCTGGGGGCGATGGGCAGCGATATGACGCGATCATTGTAGATTTACCGGATCCTGATACGGAGATCGTGGGGAGGCTGTATACGGAGGAATTCTATGCGATGCTGCTCAAGCAGCTCACGTCGCGGGGGATTATGACGGTGCAGTCAAGCAGCTCGTTTACCACACCGGATGTGTTTTCCCGAATCTATTCAACGTTGCAGGCGGCCGGGTGTCACACGGTGGTGCCATATCATGTGCATGTTCCCACGTTTGGGGACTGGGGGTTTAATTCATGTTTTGCGGGTTCGCAGCCGTTTCAGCTACCCGCCACCCTCCCGAAAGATGTGAAGTTTATCACCCCGGAGGTTCTAGCGTCAGCAACTGTTTTTGGGTTAGATAATCAACCACGAAAGCTGGATCCAAACACATTAGACCATCAACGCATTGTAGATGATTTGCGTCGTGGTTATCGGGATACTGGGGCATAAAATTTGGGGGTATTCTTTCGATGGTTTGTCCGAATTTTCACTGCTATCTAACCCGAAAAATACCCCCTAAATGGGTAAGTTGGTGTGGCAGGGGTGATTGCGCTAAAGTGACGCCTAAGCGCGAGAATATGAAGGATTCACTCCCTAAATTGTAGGTAAGTCTTATCAAGGTTTTGCGCTATATCATTTCAACTTTGGAGGTTTGTCTTATGCCCCCACTCCGACCAGATGCTTACATCGGTGAGCATTGGTCAGCGCTGCGTGCTTGCTGACATCAACACGGAAAAGCTTAATGAGGCCACCCGTCGACGCCTCGCCGAGCTGGGATTTCGTCCAGGAATCACGGTCACCATTACCCAAAAAAATTAATAGTGGTGGCCGGGTTGTCAAAATTGGTAGCACTCGCTATGCAATTGACGGCCCCACTGCGCGCCAACTCCATGTGAATCCGATCCCCGCCTGATTTGGGCGCATTATCGCTGCGTATCACGTCGTAAAGCGACAAAAGCTATAAGGACCATCATGACAACAACCCCTGCCCTAAAGCAACAACATGCCATTGCGAATCGCACGGGCATGCTATGGCCCCCAAGGGCGCCCCCATCGTGGCGCTCGTCGGCGCACCCAATGCCGGCAAATCCACGCTTTTTAACAGCCTGACCGGTGCAAAAGCCCGCATGGGCAACTGGCCGGGCACCACCGTCGAGGTGAGCCGCGGCGCCTGGAAGCAATCCAAAGACGTTACCTACGACGTCATCGACTTCCCCGGCGCCTACTCGCTGGATCCCATGAGCCCGGACGAGGGCTCACCCGCAATCTGGTCATTGACGCCGCCGAGCAAGACCGCCCCGACCTGGTGATTATCGCCGTCGACGCCTCTAGCCTGTCGCGCAGCCTCTACATGGTAGCGCAATTGACGGAACAGGAAAATCGCCTGGTCGTGGTGATGACCAAGGCCGACGTCGCCGCCGCCAACGGTGAAGAAATTGATAGTAAAAAACTATCTGAACAGTTGGGTATCCCCGTGGTGTCTGTAGACCCGCGACACCGTTCGAATGTGGAGAAAAATCGGCGCCATCGTCGCCGAAGGCTGCAGAAACCCAGAAGGTACACAGGGATGTGCCGGCAGACGCCAGCGAATTCGACCTGGCCGACCGGCGATTCGAGATGGGTGGAGGCAGCGGTCAACGCCAGCACCACGGTCAAGGAAAGCCGGCAAGACCACCCTCAATGAGAAAATAGACCGGTTTGCGCTCAACCCGATTATCGGCCCGCTCATGTTCCTGGCCACCCATGTGGTTGGTGTTCCAAATCACCACCACCGTGGCCAGCCCGCTCAGGACGCCCTGACAAACTTCTTCAATGGCCCGGTCACCGACTGGACCAATGCGTTCCTGACCGCTATTCATTTTCGATCATCCGATTGTCACCGGCCTGCTCGTGGGTGGTCTCATCAATGGCGTGGGCATGGTGCTCTCGTTTGCCCCGCTCATGGCGCTCATGTTCCTGTGCCTCGCAGTGCTGGAGGATTCCGGCTATATGGCCCGCGCCGCCGTGGTAACCGACCGGGTGATGAAGTCCATTGGCCTGCCTGGTAAGGCATTCATCCCGCTCATCGTTGGTTTTGGCTGCAACGTTCCCGCTATTTCCGCAACCCGGGTGTTGGGCAAGCCGAAACAGCGGCTGCTGACCGCGCTGCTGATCCCGTTCACGTCATGCTCAGCTCGGTTGACGGTGTATGTGATGCTGGCGAACACGTTCTTCCCGGATAATGCCGGCACCGTGGTGTTTGCAATGTATCTGATCTCTATTGCCTTGGTGATCCTGGTGGGGCTGGCCATGCGGAATACCCTGTGGCGGCGCATGGGTTCGGAGCCGTTGGTGATCGACCTGCCCACCTACCAGCTGCCGGGTGCCCGGTTGGCGTTCTCGGTGATGTGGATTCGCCTCAAGGGCTTCCTGCAAACCGCCGGCAATATCATTGTGGCCACGGTGGTTGTGGTATTCATTCTGCAGTCGACCCCGCTGACCAGCGAATATGGGTTTGCCGATAAGGATCTGCCACCGCAGGAAAGCGCCTACGGCCGGATGTCCGAGGCTATTTCCCCGGTGTTTGCCCCGGCCGGATTTGGTTCCTGGTCGATCACCGGTACGCTCGTCACCGGTTTCGTGGCCAGGAGGCCGTGATCTCCAGTGGGCCCAAACCTATAGCTTGCAGGATCGAGCGAAGAGGATCCTGAGGCGCAGAGCAAGTCTGACCTGGCACAGGCCATCAGGCAGGACTTTGACGATACCTCCGGCGGGCACGCCATTGCCGCACTGTGGGCATTCATGGTCTTCCTGCTGGCCTACACCCCCATGCGTGGCAACCCTGGCGGCCCAGCGCCGAGAAATCGAGGTCAAGTGGACGCTCATTGGTATTAGTATTCAGTTAAGCACTGCCTGGTTGTTGGCAGTAGTGATTTTTCAATGTGTTGAAGGTGTGGTTCTAATGCGTCCATTATCAGCGGTTGAACAGTCAGTTCGTAACGGGGCCACCACCACGATGGAGATTTCCCGGCAAACAGGTTTGTCCGCCTCCACAGTGGATGCGGCGCTCCAGCAGTTGCAGCGCATGGGCATGCTGAAAAGCAGCAAAGGAAACCATCGCCTGTGACGAGTGCGCCCTGTCGTGCGGCTCGGATCATTCCAGCAGCTGCGGTTCCGGGTTGGTGACATTAACGTTGCTGCCCCACCGCCCCGAATAGCATCAATATGGTTGCGACCCGGTTGGTTCCTTTGCTCAACCGGGGTTTTTTGCTTTATTTCGGTTGCTTTACGACGCCCTACCTCAGGTGGGGATAAGTCATTATGGTGGTGGCCCAATCCACAATATTTTTCACTCGTAAATTACCAATTATCTTTGGCGCATAATGCACACTAATGCGGAGGAAAATCACCGATAATAGCCGTGCTCTTTAAGATTTACCCGGCTATTGCCGGGTTTTACCAGCCGTTATCTGGTATCGGGATCCAATGATAGTGTGGCATGACCATTCACCATAATTACCCCCGGAATACCCATGATAAAGAAACTCATTGATAAAAGCCGGAAATTCAGCCCTCATATAAAGGCTTCGTTCTAAGCTAGATAACCATGGATGTAATGGAATTAAACGGTGGTCGGTTTTATCACGACCCCTCCACGATGATAGAGCGTATTGATGACCGGCCGGCACTCAAAAAGTTACGGGTAAACCCGGACGATTTCATCAGCATGGCCCGTATTTCTCTCGACCGCTACTGTTGGGCAATCTGCGAGCAGACCAGCGTGGAAATGGTGGCGTTGGGGGTTTATGACCATGCTCTTGGCGATATTGTTACCCACCCCATCGGCGACCCCAACCGGGTATTACCTAACGATCCGGTGCTACCACCTAAGACCGTGCAGGATGCGGCCGATGATGGATTGGAAATCATTTCCCGGTGGGTTGATTCATATTTCCCGGAAACAGTAGCCACAGCAGAAGCTGCAGAAGCTAACAACAGTTCTCCCTCTTCCCCCGCTAGCAACGTCGATACCACTGCGGTTCGTGCTGCAACCTCGGTGGATAGCACGGACAACGCCGCCGATGTGACGGCATAAGATCACATGACTAAGCGCAGAAGCAGCGTAAGTGCATCATAAAACCGTGGCCGTCCAACATGGTGGTATGCCGACGATGCTATGAGGGATTTCGGTATCAAAGATCCGACGTCGCATATCAACAACAGTGTGTGGGTGTGTCAGTCCGGGGCGGGAATCAAATCTGTGTGCTAATTTTTCGACAATATCGACACACCATTGGGCGGCTTCTGCAACGGTGGGATTCTCCAAATCCGTAGAAATGATCCATGGCAGGGATGACCCCGAAAATTTCAGCCGTAGCCGCCGGGATGGTCGCGGATAATGCCGCAATAATATTGCGGCAGCGACGGCACTATCCATAAGAATTCTAGGGGCTTTCCATTTCTAGCCAATAAGGCAATTGCGACACAAAAAAACATCACACCAATGTGATACTGAAACTTATATCCGCGCATACCCATCAGCGCATAATACATAAAAATGCTGCGAATAAAATTCCGTCCCTATACGGGAGTGCAGGTCGCGGCGCAGAGTTTTCCGATGCGCCCGCCGCGCCTTCTTCACTTCACCAGCATAAATCCACGGTTCCAGCATGGACAAATACAGGTTTTCCGGCTGTGCGCTGCAAAAATCCTCGGTTTGGCTGAGCGCCTGTTCGCCAACAGACACGGCATCAAAAGGTGTCTCCCATTGCATATAATGCCTTGATATGGTGGATTGCGGAGCAGCTGGGGCATTCGGAGAAACTGCCTTCTTCCCGTGGTTCAGCCAGCCAGAGGGAAAACGCCTCCCGGGCGGCCGGATCATCGCCAAGTTCCCGGAACACATAGTAGGCACGCAAATAATATTCCTTCATGGAGCTCGCATGTGCAGACCAGAAGTCCCGAAGCTCAGCCAATTCTCTATGCAGGATGGCAACAGGAGTGTCGGGGTGGTCAAGCAACGCAGTGAGATAATACTTATATTGTTTTTCCCAGGTAAGGCGCCCAATCGGCCTGTTGATCCAGGTCGAGGGTTTCAAATATTATGCGGGCCTCCTGAAAGGATGTGGGGAAGTTGGCACAATTCCCCGCCATATGTGTAGGCGTCACCCAGCTCCACCAGGGCATCGAGCAATAACTCATCATCGTTCATGTACCGGGTTTTTCCCAACGAGCTCTTCCCAACTGAGAATCTGTTCTTCCCCATAATCGGCGTTGCGTGCCCTCATGAGGAGTTCAACAAAAGAAGTTTCCAGCTCGTCGGATTCACGGTCGTACGGGAACGACTCGGGGCTTTCCATAATGACCTTTCTCCCTTGCGAGGTACCCATACGCACAGGTAGGTACGGTACAAGTGATGATAAAAACCACCGGGAAATCTATGGGTGTCTACTATGATTATGCTGCTTAACACAGTTTTATTGAGGGTGATTTAACGCATAATACCACCCCGTTTCCCTACTATACTCATTTGGTTATCCATATGGGGTAGATCATGCTCATGCTTATCGACGCCTTACCAAATGTAGGCAGAACACTTCCCTGTCCAACCTGGGCCAAATGCAGCGGATCTTCTATCACTCACCCTTTGGCGCCCCAAACAGGCACCCGCAAATTGGTTTCCCCGATAAGGTGTCCCCAATTGGGTGGAGCTATCTGATATTTTCTTCAATTACCCCAGTATGGTGACCTAAAAATGGGCACCCGCGCTTGGGTGCCCACGATAAAGTGCAGCCAATCAGGTGTGTTCCTTTGGGTGCGTCTGATTGGGTTAGCCTAAATCATCATGTTCCACTAATTGGCGAGCCGCCTCTGTGATGGATCCCTGACAACGATGGGATACACGGCAAAGTATCTGCCAACTGATTCACCGTAAGATTATTCGTCACCGCCACCGCAATCGGTAAAATCAGCTCCGATGCGGTGGGAGCAACAACCACCCACCAATCACAATGCCGGAGTGTTTTCGACAAAACATTTTCACAAAACCGTGCCGAAGCGACCGCATCTTTGCCCGAGGTTAGTCTCCAAGGGCAACATGACCGTGCGGGCACTCACCTGGCCGATTCAATCTCATGCTGGGTCACCCCACCGCCGCAATTTCTGGACGGGTAAAACACAGCCGTCGCCACCGTCTTCAACCGCAATGGTGAAACCCCCTCCCCCAAGGCATGGTACATGGCGATCCGGCCCTGCATCGCGGCAACCGATGCGAGCGGAAAGAGGTCCGTGCAATCACCCGCCGCATACACGGGCACATTCGTGCGACACCCAGTCCACCTTAATATGTCCCGAAGGGGTGGTCTCCCATTCCAATGGCTTTCTACACCCCATGTTTTCGGGTATTAGGGATAGAACCCACCGTCATGAGCGCATGCGATCCGCGGATTTCTCGACCATCACTTGTGCGCACCAACACTCCCCCATCATCCATGCGCACCACCGAATCGACCCGCGCGTGCTTCACCAGGGACACCCCTCGCTCCGTCAACACGGTTTCCAGCACATCCGCAGCATCAGCGTCATCGTGTGGCAAGATTCGATCCCGCGACGCCACCATTGTGACTTTCACCCCGAGCTCCGCAAATGCCGACACGAATTCCGCGCCGGTCACGCCGGAACCAACCACAATCAAATGCTCTGGCAATTCGGTAATGTTATAGATTTGCTGCCAGGTCACGATCCGCTCACCGTCGGGCTGTGCCCCCGGCAGAATACGAGGCGACGCACCAGTCGCCACCAACACCAAATCACACTCAATGGTTTCTACCGTGCCATTGGCATGCTCTACCCGAATATAATGCACGGTTTGGTTCAGATTATAGTCATCAAAAGTGCCTCGACCTGCGATAATCCGAACCCCGGCGCGTTTCGACCGAACGATAAATATCATTCGACTGTTTCCCAGCTAATTGCCGTACCCGACTATTCAGGGGCGGTAACAAGCCTGATAGATCCTGCCCCTGCAGCATCCTCGGCTAGTTTCATGTTCAGCCCCATGTCTTCGGCACGCCGAAGATCGGTTTTCACATTGGCACCGGCAATAAACGATTTTGATGGGACACAGTCATCAATGACTGCGGAACCACCAAGACCATTATCTTCAATGAGAGTGATGTCTGCCCCATAGCGGGCACTCAACAAGAGCTGCTTCGTAGCCAGCAGGCCCACCGCCGATAATGACAATGCGCTTTGCAGAATGAGTGGTCAATCGTCCTCCAGAGGTAACACAACTATGGGCGTCGAAAAGCTTATACAGCAGACAATACCCGGCAGTGACTAAACCACAAACACCTGATCGGCGTGGGGAATTAAACCGATCCGCGACACCTGCGAAGAACCGCACCCCCACCGGAATGCATTTTTCATCCGCCAACATATTCGCCTTATGCAAATCCCCTTTCTCGCTCACGCCATCCCAGCAGCCCAACCGCGCCATCGAGCCCGCGACGTGCTCCAAATACCACGAAAAATCCTCCCCACCCGACGACTGGGGCGCCTGCACCACCGCCTGAGGATCCATCATTCGTGCCGCATCCGCCAGCACGGCTGTCGCCACATCATCGTTAATCACCGGCGGCACGCCCTTCACGTATGTGATCTGGTATTGCGCACCGGTTGGCGCAACAATCGCCCCAATGAGTTCTTCCAAAAGCGGTTGGATTTTTCCGCCACACATGGATATCTCCCGTGCGGATTGTCCCCGAATCGTCCCTTCTTCAGGAATAGCATTGGGGGCAAAACCTGCATTAATCGCCCCCAAAAACCATGACTGTTGCCGTCCGCGGATCCACCCGACGAGTCAATAGTCCTGGCAGGTCAGTGACTATTTTTGCCAGAGCATACACCACATCGTTTGTGAGGTGCGGGCGAGATGAATGCCCACCGGAACCGGTGACTTTAACCTCAATAACATCCCCGGCAGACGTGATGGGGCCTACCCGAACCCCGATCATGCCGGTGCGAATTTTTGGCTCTGCGTGGATCGCAAAGATATTACTGATTCGCTCCAAAACCCCCAATTGAATGAGTTCTGGAGCACCAGAATCCATAACTTCTTCCGCTGGTTGAAAGATAAAGGCGAATACCGATTTTATGAGTCCTCGACGGTCTCGCCTCGCGAGTACACACGCCAGCCCGAGGGCAACCGTGATATGGATGTCATGGCCGCATGCATGCATGACGCCGGCGTTTTGCGAACTATGCTCGCAGCCCGTGTGCTCCTGAATGGGGAGCGCATCAATGTCAGCGCAGAACGCAATTTTTTTCCGGGGTGTCTGGGCCGATATCCACCATGAGCCCAGTGTTGGGAAACAGATGGGGGGTGAGCCCGTGATCGCGCAGAATGCTATTGATGGTGGCGGTGGTGCGGTATTCCTGGTCGGAGAGTTCAGGGTGGGCGTGGAAATCCCAACGCCACTCGTAAAGTTCGGTTGTGTGGTCTGTTAGCCACTCATGAGCGATGTCCGCCAACGACGTTGCCGGCACCACTGATGTGGCTGGTTCCCCGCGTCTCCTGCGGTTTCCGTAGTGCCAGTTTCGGTAGCGTCGCAGGTTTCGCACCCATTTGGCATGTTGTTGTCTGGGGTATGTTCGTCGTGATTATCGCTGCTGGAATGGTGCTGTTTCACTGTGTTCTCCATGAAATACCCAAAAGTGTACTGCTCATTATTTTTCATCAATGTCGATGCTGGTTTAAGTTTATGCCCATCCCCACCCAATCCCATAATGAGATGACTAAGCTTTAAGAAGTATTTTGATATTTTTCCGACTTTCAGCATTTCAAGAGCATTCCAAGAAGGGCAGGCCAGGTAGGGGTATGAGTGAACAGCTAGCATTTGGTACTGCCGGGATGCGAGCCCCGATCGGTCCGGCATCTCATCAAATGAATGTTTTTCAGGTAACACGGATCACTTCGGGGGTGGCCATGTGGTTGGGGAAACACCGCATCATTTCCCCGGAACGCCGCCACCTACCGGAAGCCTATTCCATGGCGGAACAGTTTGCTACCACAAGCCCTTACGAGCTTGGTGGGTTGGATTTTTCACGATGATGACCCAGCGCCCCGGGTGGTGGTTGAGTTATGATGCTCGTTATGGTTCCCACGTGTTTGCCACGACCACCGCGGAGGTTTTTGCAGGTGCCGGCTTTGAGGTGTTTCTGCTACCCACTCCTTCCCCGACGCCGTTAATTCCTTGGCTGGTGCGTAGTTGGGGGCTTTGATGGTGGGGTGCAAATCACGGCTTCGCATAATCCGGCCGGCGATAATGGCTATAAGGTGTACATGAATAATGGTCGCCAGTTAACCAGTAGCGCCGCCCGAGAGATTGAGGCACTTATCGCCCAGCAGGTGCCTGCGGCGGTGGAAATACCCCGGGTGACGGTGCGCCCCTGCGCGGATCAGTTGCGTCGTTTCATTGATGAAGTGACGAGTATTGTGATGCCCAGCCAAAGCGGATTTATTGCGGGTCAATAATGAGCGGGCAAATATTAAGGTGGCGGTGACGGCCATGCATGGGGTTGGGGGCCGGGCCATGGTACAAACGTTACAGTCGGCGGGGTTCGCCCAAATCTTTCGGTGATGCGGCAACAATACCCGGATCCAACATTTCCCACGGTAGAATTCCCCAACCCGGAAGAACCTGAAGCTGTGGCGGAGCTGCTGCGGTTGGGAAAAAAGGTGTCAGCGGACATAGTGATCGCCCTGGATCCAGATGCTGACCGGTGTGCGGTGGGGATTCGGTTGAAGGACGGCACGCTGCGCATGTTGCGGGGCGATGAAACTGGGCCGTTGCTGGCAACCCGCATGGTTGCACCGTGGGATGGTAAGGGGAACAACCTATTGTTGCCACCACCATGGTGTCGTCCCAATTATTAACGGCAATCGCCGCAGATCGGGGTTGGGATTTTACGGCTCACCCCAACCGGGTTTTAAAAATCTCAATGCGGCAGGTGGGGAGCACACCGTGGCGTTCGCTTATGAAGAGGCGATAGGGATTTCGCCCGCCCCCTGGCTTGTCGACGATAAGGATGGCATCACCACGGCCCTTATTGCCTGCACCTGGGCTGCGGAGTTAAAAGGCACAGGGGTTGACTCTCGCGGATGAGCTCGAATCTCTGTATAAGCGTTATGGGATTTATGTGGGCCAGCAAATCGCAATTCAGTACGAATGATCCTACCGGTTTGATTGGGGCTTGTATTCAAAATCCGCCCACGACCTTGGCTGGGATAAACCTGGAATTCGAAGCTGTGTTCAGTGGGGAGCGCACGCCTACCGGGCTGCTGCTGCAGGGGCCCGAGCCCGGTAGGAAAAATTCGGGTATGGGCCCGGGCTTCCGGCACGGAGCCAAAGGCCAAGCTGTATATAGAAATCGCCGAGGCTACAAGCCGAACCCAGGCGGAGGACTTGTTGCAGCGGATCGCCCGGGAAGTAACCACATACATACGTCAGCTATAGTGCTCGGGCCGCAAAACGCATCTCAGCGTTGCCAGCAAACAGTATTGTGAACGATCCGTGACCAATCCGTGCTGCATGGCTATGTGAAACTACTGCATGAATGCGCTGCATAAACGTGCTCCATAAGTACTGAGCTGGAGTATTCAATGTGCTGCCTCGCTATCCCCAAGACGGATCATGGGATCGCCACCACAACTCCAGCTCAGCATCTCTTCTACCGGTCATGATCCACGAGAACACACGGAAACATCTGGATTGGCAGGATTCGCAAGGGGCAAGGCGGGATCATCTGGAGGATAGCGCAGGTGCTGAGCTGGAGTTGTGAATCAGGGCAATGTCTCAGATCCCTACTGAATCGAGAAAGTACAGCTTAGCATTAGCACCGCCTGTAGCGACTAGAGCTCTCAGCGTCGAGATATCGATCAAGACATCAATAGCCACAACTTGTGGCATATATTCTGAGCTGGAGTTTGTCGCCGCAGGGACATTCCCTCACCTCCGCCTCGTCCCTGCTGCCACCCGCCACCGCCTACTACTGGCTCTCCGCCACAAGGCGTTCAAGAATAACCATAGCCGTAACCACAGATCACTGATGATCCACAGCTACGGCCGAGCGCATATGACACGCGGTTAATATCGGGAACCGCGGTACCCGTTTATACCCGCATTTATAGCAAAGGCCTGATCCTCGGTGAATGGCTCAGTATCGCTCGCGTAGCGAGGCCACACGAGTTCAAAGGTGATAATGCCATCAACAAGCTCCGCAAGATCACACACGCCACCCACGATTTCCGAGCCAGCCGGCAGCATCACCGCCGGCGGCTTTCATAAGTGCGCTAGATAATTTATAGATTGTTGATAAGCTAGGGTCCGCTGGGGTTCTAGCATTATTATCATTACGTTCCAGATTGGATATCTGGTTTCTACTCAAACCACAAATCTCCCCAAGGCGCTGTTGGGTTATACCTCGAATATCACGAAGCAGCCGTAAGCGGGCGCCAAACACGCGACCATAGCTAGGCCACGTATCCCATTTTATTGCTTAGACCACTTCTTATAAGTAGTCGCATGTTTTTAGTTTGCCCAAGACTTTGAATTTGCACAAGAAAAATATGCAAACATTCACAGGGTGATAATATTCACACAGAATTACCTGCATATAGTGACCATAAAAATCCCACTACCAGCACTTTTACTATTTTTCTTATCAGATTTCGGATTAGATCATGGTCTACCCGTAATGACCTGCTATTTTGTTCCTACAAATCAATATTTCGCGGCCCGTAGAGTCGATCACCGGCGTCACCCAGGCCTGGAACAATGTAGGCATCATCGTTCAATTCTGGGTCGATAGTGGCGGTCACCAGCCGTACCGGTAGCCCCGAGATGGGCGAGGGCGTCTACACCCGGTTGGGCGGAAACCATGCATACCGCGGTGATGTCCGTGGCACCACGGTCGGCAAGAATCCGCACCGCGTGCAACAGTGAACCACCGGTCGCCAGCATTGGGTCGACCACGAAAACTGTGCGACCACTCAGGTCATCGGGCAAGGCCTCCAGATATGGGACTGGCTCATGGGTCACCTCATTCCGTGCCAGACCAATGAATCCCACTTGGGCATCGGGAATCATTTTCAGTGCCGGATCAATCATGCCTAACCCAGCCCGAACCACTGGAACAATAATTGGTGGATCGGCCAATCGTGTCCCAGTAGTTGCCGCAACCGGTGTGGTCAATGGGAATTGTTCAACACGTAGGTCGCGTGATGCTTCGTAAATCAGCATGGTTCCAAGATCCGCTAAGGCGGCGCGGAAACTGGAATTATTGGTTCGTTCATCACGCATAATGCTGAGGCGGGCGGCTACCAATGGATGGTCCACAAGTAAAAATATCCATATTTTTATGGTAGCGATCTTGAATCTCCTTGTCCCATAATTTCGGCTGGGCAGTCCAACTAGATATGAACGATAATCTTCACATTGATCCGCAGCACGTCCGTAACCTTGCTACCGGGCTCACGACCATTGCCAATACCCCTGTGACATCCACATTCCTCCCTGGCGAGACCATGCTGGGGGTGGGAAAATTCATTAGCGCCTTTAATGCCGCCGTCGATAGCGTCACTCTGCGAGCCCGCATCCAATGCGCCTACGTTGATGATGCAGTGGCCAAAACCCTCGACTACGTGCGGCTTGTCGAGGAGCATGATGCAGCCCTAGGCCAAGCACTGGAACATGGCGATGATTGATCTCACCCGAACCATTCAGGTATTGGCCGACCTCAGGCCGCCCCTACAACCCGTGGCGGCTCCCAGCGTTCCTGACTTCTCCCAGCTCCCCACAGCTAGCACAAGTATTCGGTAATAATCCTTCGCAGTTTATGGCCGATCATCGTGTCCTCATCCAAGATTCCACGAGCTCATACAGTTGCTTGCCCAAGCATTACCGGAGTGCGAGACCACCTGTCGTTTTCTCGAACATCTTATCCAATCATTCATAGCCGAGGTCACAGCCACCCTGTCGGTGGTGTGTGCCAGCAGCGGGGCCAATTGGGTCGCAGTCATCAAGCAGCTTATCGTGATGCCTAATAAATATATTGAACAGGCGGTGGCCCATCTGCAGGGCCTAGAGCAACGAGCTCGCGCCCCTCACCACTCGGTTAGAACAAATTTCCGAAACAAAAATCAGAGCTCGCCGCGCCGCATACCGTAACAGATGCCACAACGGATGCCGCAAAAATCCACAGATGTCGCCGCCCGAGTTGCCATTCCCTCGACGAAACATCGGGAACCACAAAGCCAACAGGGGACAACAACCAGCACCCATCATGCATCGTCCGACCAGGTGGAACGCGGCCAACGCGCCGTCGCCGCGGCAAAAACCGCTCTTGGCACTCCCCTATGCGTGGGGTGGCACCACAACCTCCGGTTTTGACTGTTCCGGTCTCACCCAATGGGCCTGGCGGCAGGCCGGCGTCGAGCTGCCCCGCCTGGCGGAAAACCAAAACATTGGGCGCCAAGTTTCCCCCGACGAGCTCATCGCCGGCGACCCTATTGGTATGGAATGGGCATGTAGCCATGTATGCCGGCAATGGCCAAATCATCGAGGCCGGCGATCCCGTGCAATTGGGGTCAATGCGCACTGAGAATCTGGGCATGGAATTTAAAGGGTACTTCCGACCCGATTAGTAGACTATGATGTATCCCCATGGCTAATAACGGTATTGTTCCTGTCAAGTTGTCGCTCACCAAGGGCGATTTCTACACCTTGTGGGCACCTTCTTGGCGCGAACATGGCGCCGAATGGCAAGCCTTCCTCGGTGCTGGCGATGACCTCTTCGTGTTTCACTCCCCGCGGAACTCTTGGTTTTCCTGGAATCTGATGAAACACGACCTGCAAAGTCACCCTAAATGGGAGGGCGTTTTCTGCGCGAGATGCGCTGCGTGCCGTACCTGCAGAAAAAGGAATTCGATCTCGTTGGGGTACCAGCATTCCTTGCCGATAAGCCTTCAAGTAGCAATGTGAAAGCGGTGGCCCGGTGCTTCCGAATCGCACGGAGCCTCGGCGATGTGGCCGCATCGACACCTATTCAGGTGTTTTTCTCATCACATTCTATTTTTGGGAAATGCCGAACGCGGATTGGAACACTTTTACCGGGCCGGCGGGTATGTCCGAATGGACCGCAATTGGCCAGGTGGTTCTCGTCAACTGGGATTCAGTGATTGACGAGCTCGATGACCTGGTGACGGTCAAAGAGGTGGACGAAGACAAGATCAAGGACACCGAACAGCGAATCGAAGAGACGAAGAAGATCAACGAGGAAAAGCAAAAAGGCGGAAGAGCAAAAACGTAAGGAGGAGGCTGAACAGGTCGATCCTTACGACAATACCGTGTGGGGAATCGCCGGCATCGACCCCATTAAGATCTCCATCGACGGCCGTACCGTCTACACGCTGCGCACATATGTGCAGGCCAAGCCGGTTTTCTTGGGGAAGTACGGTGAGATTTTCACTTTCAATTCTTCCAAGGCCCTGGTGCGGTGGCTGGTGGAACACGACGATCACGACCTCGCCAAAGGTTTCCACGTGGGGAAGACATTATGACCGTTGCCAATGCTGGCGAGCTCGGGGTCACGGTCCACCAAGATAATGTGTATTCCTTCAATGGCATTACCCGCGACATAGAAAAGGGTCCTGAGCAGGTGGATTCCAACCAGCTGCTGCGCGCCTACGAACTGCTTGCCGACGCCGCCGACTGGGCCGGCGACGATTCCCTCAACTCGTTCTTCCTGGCGAATCCCCGGATGCGGGACTACATTTCCTACCTCACCGGCTACACCAATAATGCCGGCTACACCCCGACGCCACCGTTTAACGAACACGCGGAGGCCTGGCAGCAACGAAGACATGCTGACCAAGCGGTTCTCCAAATTCTAAACCGAACTAAGTCAGGATTTAGGGCTCCTTTTTAGATTCTTAACGATTTAGCGGGCTCTCGGCGCTTGTCGACGCCGCCAGTTCCGGCGAGCCCTCATCATTCCAGGGCCTAAATCCGCCCAGGTGATGCCCAATTCCGCCAGCAGGGCCGGGTCAATGGCAGCAGCCTGCTCGGGGTGAGGGAGATCGGGGGTTCCTGTGCCGACTGTTGGGAAGCGGGTGAAGATGAGGATACGTCGAGTAGCAGCGTCGACAAGGTCAGCAAAGGCAGGTTCGATCACCTGTTCGCGCAATGCCATCCGTGTTCGCATCGGCAAAAAGGATGCCTCCAACGTGTTATGCAGCAACCGATAGTATTGGTCGATCTCTAGTTCGGTCGCCTCAATAACCTCCGCGGTCATGTCATCGACCGCAACATTAAACCCCATAGAATCCAATAAAAACTAATGGGTGATCCGACATTATCTCAATTTTTCTTGCCGAATATCTTCCGCTGGTTGACACAACAGCGGCGGGTTTACGATCAAGCACAAACACCGCAGCGCCCGTGGGAATAATCTCGGCGTCATCTGTGAGCTGGAAGTCCGACACCAGCCCAATGGCATCAGTGATGCGCGCTGCGGCATAGATTACCTGTTCTAATACGCTGCCATCGTAGATGTGCGGTACCAGGGCGTTTCGCAGTAATGCAGCCACTTCTGGGGTATGTGCTACCGCTCCGACGATTAATCCCGTAGGGTCATCCATGATAGCTTCAAGGTCTGCCGGACCGGTGCAATCAACCACAAAACCCACCATAATGCTCGATTCTTCAGCAATATTCGCCAACCGTGGCACATCCGCTACGGCTGCCAGGTGCTCTACATACATCACGTGGCGATTCTTTGCCTGAGCTAAAATTGTGCTAAGTCTCCCCGACTTTTGCAGGCATATTTTTCGGTAAGGTGGCTACCAGTTCCGGTGTCAGAGTTTTGTTCTCGGGTAGAAAATCAGGGGTTATCACCATAGGCCCCAGTGTAAGTGATAAAAGAAAGCTGGCTGAGATAATGAAACAGAAAAACTTTCAGCAGCGACCATGATGCTGACTGTTTTATGCTGCATGTCCATGCCGATCAGCGGCCATGCTCAAGCCCCCGTCACGCCCGACGCGGCGCAGGTTCCCAATTCGCCTGGCGTCCCCGGCGCGCCTCCCGCCGCCCGCCTGCGGCAGCCGCAGAGGTCGCAAACGCCGCGAATACCGCAAATGCTGCAAATGCTGCGGGTAGGACGGAAACGCCGGGGCTCCGGCTGCGGGTGGGAAATTCCGCCCCTGCGCCTGCCGGTAACACCAATCCCAGCCCTATCAGTACCCGGGCATGCCCGACGCCGAAATAACCCCAGCCCCTAGAACTAGCGCACCTGATACGAATAACTGTCCCAATGCGGAGCATCCACCCAAGGCTGTCACCACCTCCGGAACGGCCGGTTCCTGGTGCCGCCACTCCTACTCCGCTCCCCCAGGTCCCCAACGAGTTTGGCACTTGCGGCGTGAAAAGCCGCTGGGTTTGTTGTCCCAGACATTACCGCTAGCGCCTGGCTGGTCTGGGATCTGGACTCTGGTGCGGTTTTGGGTACTAAAGACCCGCACGGCAGATATCGACCCGCCAGTATTATTAAGGTCTTATTAGCCATGGAGGTCATTAATAATCTTGACCTTAATAAGGTGGTGACGGTGAGTGCCGAGTCCGCCAACCAGGAAGGGTCTGCTGTAGGCATTGGCCCGGGCAGGAAGTACACCATTGGGGATTTGCTTCACGGGCTGCTGCTGCAATCCGGTAATGATGCGGCGCACGCGCTGGCGCAAGAGTTAGGGCGGCAACGAGCAGGCTCTGACTCGGGTGAATGCGCTCGCCCATAACCCTGGGCGCTACCGATACTTATGCCGCCAGTTATTCGGGTTTGGACGCCCCCGGCATGTCCACGTCGGCCCGCGACATGGCGATTTTTACCATTATGCGTGGAAGAATCCCACGTTCGCCCAGATTGTGGGCACGGATGAATATAAATTCCCTGGCTATCAGGATAATCCGGGATGGCCGATTGGGAATGATAATGGGCTGCTCATGAACGACCCGGATGGTATTGGCGGGAAAACCGGTTTTACGTCGGATGCGAACCACACGTTTGTTGGGGCGAAAAAGGTGGGCAATCGCCGAATCGCCGCCGTGATTTTGGATACCACCGTGGATAAGGGCGCCCTGGCAGCAGGCGCAAAAGCTTATCGACGACAATCGTAATGTGACGGCAAATGTTGGGATGCTTCCCCAGCCTGGTGCGGCGGGGGCTCAGGCATCGCAGCATCCCTCGGCGTCCGCCACGCCCAGCCCCCGGCCGATTCAGGAGGTTCATGCCAGCAGTGGTGATGGTACGTATGCGTCACAGTTTATGAAGAATCGTTCCACCGGGGCTGTTTATATTGTTGCCGGTTCGTGTCTCTTCTTGGCGAGCGTTATTGGTTTGGCCTTGTGGCGGCGGGATCGGCGGAAGAAAACCGACTAGCGGTTAGTATTTTTGGTGGTTTTCGGCGGCCTTTGAGTTTGAGCATGATGGATGCGGCGCTCACAATGACCGGCGCCGATGGCGAGACCAGTGGTGAATCGTTGGGGTTGCCGGTGCCCGAGCTGATTTCTTCCCGCACATGGATGACTGCTGGGGCTGGCGTGTTGAGCTGGGCGATCGCTAACGATTCTTTGGTGGTGGCGGCTCACGCGTTGCAATAGAGTACGATGCGCCAAATCAGGTAGAACAACACCACTGACGCCGATGATGGGTCCGAAGGTTGCGCCTGCCGGGTTGGTGATGGCGGTGGCGAAGAATACGCTTCCCAATTGTTGAAATATTTCCAGGGCGATGGCCCCAATGATACTGCCCTGGAATGCGGATTTTCGCGGTACCTCTCCGTGGGGGATGATTTTTGATGAGGTGTAGATGACGAGGAAGTTGGCCACCAGGCCGAGGATGAGGGCCACGGCGACCGTTACCGCGCCAATCCCCGGTATATGATCGAGCCGTAGGAAAGCAAGCAGGATCGTGATAGGCCCGAGTTGCCCACTGCGGTGATGCCGACTGCGATAATCAACAACACTAGTAGTAGTACTAGTTCTAGGAGGTCGACGAGTTTGGTGATGATGAAGTTTTTGGCGTCAATGGAATAGTTCCAGATTTTTGATACCGCGTATCGGAGGTTGTTCATCCAGTTAATGCCGGTCCATAGTGCGGTGATCCCGCCCACGCCGTAGAGCGATCCGCGCTGGTTGACTGCGCTAATGAGGATACCGTGGAGGGTTTTCCCCTAGTTCACCGCCTATCGACGTGGTGAGTTGATTGTTGATCTGGCCGAGGAGATCGGGGACGGCTGGCCAGCACGGTGGCGGCAACGGCAAAAACTATCGTGAGTAGGGGGAACATGCTGAGAACGGAGAGTAGGTGATGCCCGCCGCAAATTGGTTCCCCCGATGGAGGTGTACCGTTCGTTCATGAGCATGAGATGGTCAAACCAGCCCCAACGGCGCCGGTATTTGTCGATGAAGCTGGGATCATCGAGGTTGGCGCGTTCAATGCCGTATTCGTCGGCATATTTTTTTCGTTGAACTGGGTTGTGGTAGCCATGTGTTGTTAGTCCTTGTAGGTTGGGGAATCGTCATGAGCCGGGATGATCCCCACTGTGAGCCCACCCGTGAAAGTGGGTACGTCATATGAACATGTGGACAGAACTTTTAGCGGCTATTATGCCAAAGTCTCAACGGCCTCCCTCACGGGGGTGACCATTCTGTGGTTTCAAAAAGCCCCCTTTTGGTATCTGACCCTGCTGCAGGTTGGGGCCTGGTGGTGAAAGGGGAGCTTAGCCCGGCGTGGCAACCATCAGCAGGAGCCAGCAATCCCGCCCGTTTTTCGGCAAGGTTTTTATGGTTGTCGGGCTGGCAGGAAGCCGATGCGATCGTAGACGTCGGCGAGTGTTTGGTGGCGACTTCGCGGGCACGTTCCGCACCGCGGGCCAGCACATTCTCTAGCTCGGCTTGGTCGGACATGTACATGTCGAAAGCGTTCTTTGAGGGGAACCACGAAGGCTTCCAATGCGGCGGCGGTGTCTAGTTTAAGGGCACCGTATCCTTGCCCGGCGTAGCGTGTCACGAGGTCGTCGACGGTGGTTCCAGTAAGTGCCGACTGGATGACAAGCAGGTTCGATACCCCGGGTTTGGTTTCCTTTATCGAAGCGGATTTCGCCGTCGTTGTCAGTGACTGCGCTCTTGATGCGCTTGGTGGAGATCTTGGGGTCGTCGAGCAGGTTTATCAGGCCCTTGGGGTTGCTGGTGGACTTGCTCATCTTCGCGGTCGGGTCTTGCAGGTCGTAGATTTTTGCGGAGCCGGTGGGGATGAATGGTTCGGGGACGGGGAAGGTTTCCTGGTATCGGGAGTTGAAGCGTTCCGCGAGAGTGCGGGTGAGTTCAAGATGTTGCCGCTGGTCTTCGCCCACGGGCACGATTTCCGGCCGGTAGAGGGAGAATGTCGGCAGCCATGAGCATGGGGTAGGCGTAGAGCCCGGCGGAGGTGCGGTCGGCGCCTTGTTTGGTGGATTTATCCTTGAATTGGGTCATGCGGCTGGCCTCGCCGAAGCCGGTGAGGCAGGTGAAGACCCACGCGAGTTGGGCGTGTTCCGGCACGTGGGATTGCACGAAGAGGGCGGCTTTATCCGGGTCGATGCCGAGCGCTAGTAGTTGGGCGGCGCCGGAGATGGTGCGGGCGCGGAGTTCTTTGGGATCCTGGTCCACGGTGATGGCGTGCAGGGTCCGGGATGAAATAGAACGCCTCGTAGGTGTCTTGGAGGTCGATCCATTGTTTGAGCGCACCCAGGTAGTTTCCGAGATGGTAGGAATCCGATGTGGGTTGGATGCCCGAGAGAATTCGTTGGGTTTTTCTCCATGGATTCGGTGGGTGCTGCTCAGTCATAAGTCAGCAGTATACCCACCGACCGCGTGTCTTACTGCATTTCCGGTTCTTTGCTGAACAGGAAGACGAACGAGCTCACTACGCTGGCGCCGCCGATGCCGAGGCAGAGTCCGCCGAGGAGGCCGTTGACGTCGTTGGCACCGAGCAGGGTACGGGAAATGAGTAGCAGAACGATTCCGACAATGAGCAGGATGACGCCTTTAGCGCGCGCAGACATGACCAATTCTCCTTGAATCACAGATTGTGGGTGAACTGCTGTTAATTTACCCCATTAGGTGGGGACTTCGCCAAGTTTTTGCAGATAGAAGATTCACTGATACCACACGGTGAGGGGTGCGTGGTCGCTCCAGCGGGCGGCATGGTCGACGGCCTTGTCGACCCGCATCGTCGTCGCCCGTTCGAACATGGATTTGGTTGCGGCTTGGTAGTCGATGCGCCACCCGGCATCGTTGCCGAGGCGCGGCCGCGATAGGTCCACCAGGTGTAGGGGGCGTCGTCGGGGTGGAGGCGTCGCGCCACGTCGTACCATTGTGGAGTTTTTGGGGCTTGACGACGTTTCTTCGACCGATAATTCACAGCCCCGTACCACCCCCCGCCCCCACCACCTGGGATTGACTATCGGGATAGGGTTCCGAACATGTGATCCATGAATGCCCGCTCGTCGGGCAGGCACCCGGAATTCTTCCGGTTGGCCTGATAGTTTTTGGAGGTCTTGTTCGCGGTGGCAAATATTCCAATCGCCCCCAATGACCATGTGGAATTTTGAATTTCCGTATCGGAAATTACCTGGTCGAAGGCATCGAGGAATTCGTATTTTTCATCCTGCTTTTCACTGCCGGCACCGCCGACAGGCAAATAGAGGGAGGCGATAATAACGTCGCCATCATCATCGGGGTAGGTGCCTTGGATGTAGCGGCCCACGTCTTCAAAAACCAGCTAGGCCGACCCGAACGTCGACAAGCTCGCGGCGGGAGAGTATACCACGCCGGCATGCCCCTTGCGGATGGAGGGCGCGCTATAGAAATGCCAGCCGGCGTCGAGCGCGGGGGCGAGCGCGGTTCGGGACTCAGCGTCGGTGGCGCGAGTCTCTTGGAGCAGCACCACGTCGGGGGCGACGTCGAATAGCCAGGGAGGAAACCGCGGTTGGTGCTGGAGCGAATTTTGATGGCGGCGCGGATGCCATTGACGTTGATGGTCGTAATCTGCATGGTCACTCACCCTACCCCCATTAGGGTGAGTGACAGCATCGGTTAAAAACAGGACAACCGTACTGTATTCGCGTTATGCGGCCGATTTCCCGCACTGACGGGGCAAATAATGGGGGGCAACCGGTATTCTGATTCCTTGTACTTCTCAAAACATTCTTTAGGGAGACCCATGGCTAAAATCATTTGGACCCGCACCGACGAGGCCCCGCTGCTCGCCTCGCTTTCGCTTCGCCCCATCGTCTCGGCATTCGCCGCCACCGCCGGCGTCGAGGTTGAGGAGCGCAACATTTCACTAGCCGGCCGGATCCTGGCACAATTCCCGGACTATCTCCCCGCCGACCAACAGGTTTCCGACGCGCTTGCGGAACTGGGTTCACTGGCGCAAACCCCGGCAGCTAACATCATCAAGCTGCCCAATATTTCCGCCTCCGTGCCCCAGCTCAAGGCGGCCGTAGCCGAATTACAGGCGAACGGGTTTGCGATTCCCGATTATCCAGACAACCCGGTCACGGACGAGGAACAGGCCATCCGGGCCCGCTACGATGCGGTCAAGGGGTCAGCCGTGAACCCGGTCTTGCGCGAGCAACTCCGACCGGCGGGCCCCCAGCGCGGTCAAGATTTTGCCAGAAGCATCCGCACCGCATGGGGTGTGGTCTCAGGATTCCCAAACAACCGTGGCGACAATGGAAGCCAACGACTTTCGCCATAATGAAAAAATCCGTCATCATGCCGGCTGCTGATGTGCTTACCATCAGCATGTGGCTGCGGACGGCTACCGAGACCGTGCTGCGCGACAACCTGAAGGTTTTGGCCGGCGAGGTGGTTGACGGCACGTTCATGTCGGCGAAGGCCTTAGACGAATTCCTGGCCACACAGGTAGCGAAGGCCGCCGCGACGGGCGTGTTGTTCTCAACACACTTAAAAGGCCACGATGATGAAAGTGTCGGATCCGGTGATTTTTCGGCCACGTTGTGCGCCTATTTCGCAGACGTGTTCGATAAAGTATGGTGACGTGTTGTTGGCCAATGGGCTCAATGGCGAGAACGGCCTGGCTGCTATTTATGTCGGCCTGGATTCGCTGGACAATGGTGCGGAAATCGCGGCGGCCTTCGACGCCGCCTTAGCGAATGGTCCGGCGTTGGCCATGGTGAATTCGGATAAGGGCATCACTAACCTGCATGTGCCGTCGGACGTGATTGTGGATGCCTCGATGCCGGCGATGATCCGCACCTCGGGGCACATGTGGAATGCCGCGGGTGAGGAGCAGGACACCTTGGCGGTCATCCCGGATTCTTCCTACGCCGGGGTGTACCAGGCGGTCATCGACGACTGCAAGGCTCATGGCGTTCGATCCGACCACGATGGGCACGGTGCCGAATGTGGGTCTCATGGCGCAAAAGGCGGAAGAATACGGTTCGCACGATAAGACGTTCGAAAAGGTACCGGCCGTGGCACTGTGCTGCAGGTGGTGAATTCCGCCGGCGACGTGCTCATCGAACATGAGGTCGAGGCTGGGGATATTTGGCGGGCCTGCCAAACCAAGGACGCCCCATCCAGGATTGGGTAAAGCTCGCGGTAACCGGGCCCGGCTGTCGGGGATGCCTGCGATTTTTCTGGTTGGATCCCGAGCGGGCCCTACGACCGGAACATCAAGGGGTTGGTGGAGAAGTATTTGACGGATCACGACACCACTGGCCTGGACATTTCCATCAAGTCTCCGGTTGAGGCCACCAAGGTGTCGATTGCGCGGATTCGCCGCGGCGAGGACACGATCTCGGTGACCGGCAATGTGTTGCGTGACTATAACACCGACCTGTTCCCCATCCTGGAGTTGAGCACCTCGGCGAAGATGTTGTCGATCGTGCCATTGATGGCGGGCGGCGGTTTGTTCCGAGAACAGGTGCGGGTGGTTCGGCGCCGAAGCATGTGCAGCAGGTGCAGGCCAAAAACCATCTACGGTGGGATTCCTGGGTGAGTTCCTGGCGTTGGCCGAGTCACTACGGCACATCTCGAACACAGGTGGCACGCCGAAGGCCGCGGTGCTTGCCGACGCTTTGGACGCGGCCACGGAACGGCTTCTCGACGAAAACAAGTCACCCTCCCGCAAGGCCGGTGAGATCGATAACCGTGGCTCGCACTTCTTCCCTGGCGAGTGGCGTGGGCTCCGGGCGCTGGCTGAGCAGACTGCGGATGCCGAGTTGGCAGCCATTTTGCCCCCGGTAGCTGCGGCTTTGACGGAGCAGGCCGACACTATTGCTGCGGAGTTGCTGGCGGTTCAGGGTGCGCCGGCCGATTTGGGTGGCTACTACCTGCCCTCCGAGAAGGCGACCTCGGTCATGAGGCGTCGGCGGCGTTCAATGCGATTATGATGGCCTGACCGCATAGTTTTTGTGGTTGAGATGCTCCCCGGTGGTACCGATTCGCCGGGGTTATTTTTGTCACAAAACAGGGGCGGCTTGTCCGGCGGGAGGAATATAGTGGCACGTAGGATTCGGTTAACCTGCCGGTTTCCGGGGAGATCACTCGTCTGCCAGCACAACGTATTCCTTCGCATTCACGCTGCTGGCGGCCAGGAACATTCGGTGGATATCGGTAGAGCTTATGCGATTATTGTCGTAGCATTTGTTGGTCATGACGCTTACTATGGCTTCGACGCCTTTCCCCGGACTGGCCTTCACGCTGTACACATAGATGGTGCTTACCACCGCAATCCGCTGAAATCTTTGTAGGGCGTCATCCCGCGCCTCAAGATTGCCACGTTCTGCCTTGGTGAGCAGGGCCTCGCTCCGGCGGTGTGCCGCGGATAGCCCAACTGGAATTGGGACAGTGCGAAAGCCAGCACCCCGGATCAATCCATTCAGCGTCGAGCACTGTTTGGTATTGTTCGACGGCAGCGCCGACTGCACGGTCCACCTCGGCTACCGGCAGGTTTCCTGAGCAATTATAGGGACCTGGTTGTGCGCTGGGTTGTTCCACCACTGGCTGCTCATCCCGCAGATAATCAACAATGGCAAAGATAATGGCAACCATGGTTACAAGCAGCAAAAAGCAGAGAAATATCGTGAGTCGTGGATGATTTCTCGTTTCGTAACTTCATGGCCCCATTTCATATCTTCATATTTGTTCAGGGTCGTTAGTTGACGAATTCAAATACACTTACGACCCCTACGTCAGGGGCCCTTTATTGTCTCAGCCACCAGCCAACACATGGGGGTAGCGGATTCGAAACATTGGCCTGAGCTGCGGAAATATTCCTTAGCGGAATCACCTTATGGTTTTTGCTAGGGCTCGCAGGGAATCCCGAACAGCCATTAAGATCCTCACCCAATCGATTCTTACCGCTGCCGTCACCACCATCGGGCCCAATAGGGAATCGTCTTTTGTGTTCAATCAGATAGGCGTCGCCGGTACTCAAGAGCTTGCGGGCAATGTCGGGATTTTGGGTAATTTTGCCAAAACCGCATCAAACATAACCTGGTCTTTTACGGATTCTCAATCTTTCCGCAGCGGTTTTTCCCGGCGCCCCACTTTAGCCGCCTGCCCGGGTGGTGTCAGCGACCGAATCAGGTTCTGGGTTTTCCGGGTTTAGGAACTTCATGGCCTGAAAATAATGTCTCGATGTGGGCCATCGTTTGCCATCCAGTTCAGAAGGATAAGCGGCAAAAATTAGAGAGGAAGCCATAGTCGTCGTGGACGCGATAAAATCGGTTCATTCATCACCTCACTGTGAGTGGTTAACACCAAAAACTATCTACTACATCACACTTCTGACCATTGCCGGTGGGGCAACCATGGCTACGCTAGGACGCATGAATCTTTCTCACCTCGGTATTTTGCAAAAAGTCGCGCATCTTCTCCCGACTATTTCCGACAAACCACTGGCAGAATGCACTGTTGCGTTCATTCCCTCGGCTGCCACCGTGGAGGATGTGGATTTTTATGTGGCAGGGGCCCGGCAGGGCCCTGGTCGACCTGGGCGCCACCATCAGGGAGGTGGACATTGCTTCCGCGGACGCCGCCCACATCGCCGCCGCGATCGACGCGGCAGACTGCATCTATGTTTCCGGCGGGCACACCTTCTACCTGCTCAAACAGTTGCGGGACAGCGGTGCGGGCTCTCTTATCGTCAAGCGGTGCGCCAGGGAACCACATATATTGGGGAGTCGGCAGGCAGCGCAGTTGCTGCTGATGATTGTGTGTATATTCACCCGCTGGAGGATCCCGAATCCTTTGATTTTCATTCCATGACGGATTTTGCCGGTTTGAGCCTCACCACGACAAGGGTGCTGCCGCACAAGCATAATCCCATGTTCGAATCGGCCGTGGACCAGGCTATCGCCGCGCACCCCGAGGTTCTAGCCATCACCGATAGCCAAGCCGTGCACATCACCGGCTCCGATCATGGTTCCGAAACCATCATGGTGGTGTCTGGATGATTTCCATTCTCACTCTGTCGCGCATCACCATGCTATAGTAATAGCCAATCACAATAATGCGATCATTAACTAATTGCATGATAACAAAATCATTATGAGACCGTCCTGAAGGCGACCTTTGGAAAATTGGGTAGGCTATTTGAGATTCTTGATGACCCACCGCACCATCCAGGCACAAATCACGATACAGGCGATGAGCAAAATGATGGTGATACCAAGAGCGATCCACTGTGTTGCATTCATGGCTGCCGAGTTTAGCCTTCGATGAGCAAACACCCCAAGAACATACCTCAAATAGCCAGAAGATTTTCTATGATAGTTACCATGACCGCTATAACCCTCTTTGGACATTCCGGCGTGCGTATCGACCGCATTGCGATTGATCCTGGCATTTTTACCAATCCCGCCATTATGGAGGGGCCGAGCAGTGCTGCTTACCCACTCCCACCCAGACCACTGCAATCTCGATATCGTTCATAACCTGCCGGTTTATGGGCCCGAAAAGAAGCTATTGAACAGCTGACGGATTGCGATACTCATGAAGTTTATCAGGCGACGAACTGGAGCTTGATGGGCATCATATACGTGTCGTGGGGGTTATCACGCGGTTGTGCATCCCAGCCTCAATCGGCCGACCAACCTGGGGTACCTCATCGACGGGCGTATTTTGCATCCTGGTGACGAATTTCCGACATTGCCATGCATTCGCTCAATGATATTGAGATCCTGTTCCTGCCAGTGGCCGCCCCTTGGCTGAAGGTGTCCGAAACCGTGGAATTTGCGCACAGCATTCTGCCACGATTATCCCTGCCCATTCATGACGCCATCCTATCGGCCGAAGGCAAGGCCTTGGTGGATAGTATTCTCACCGCCACCAAGGTGCCGGGCTACGTTCGACCCGACTTATTGACCACCATCGAACTGTAAACCTGAGGGCTGCAACTTTACTGAGCTGGGGTAACAAACATGCAGCACTTGGCCCGTAGGTGCCGCCACGTTGACCCGCCGCACCAACCTACCGCTCCCCACCGGCGCTTGCTTGTCCACACGAACTCCAGCTCAGCACATTATCTACCAGACCTTAGTTGTCCATCAGCACCGCCGAACCACGGATAACACGCCTTTTCCGCCCCGGTCCAGCAATTCCTAAGCTTGACTTTCTCGATTCAGTACCATCAGAGGCACCTCGCAGCCCACAACTCAGCTCAGCACTCGTGATACGGGTGATATGTGGGTGGCCTGATGGTGGATTGATGATGGTTTTTATGGGCGTTCCGGGAGTTGATATCACTTGTGCTGAGCTGGAGTTCTGGTGAGGAGTATTTCTACATGTCGCAAACTCCCAGGCCTGAATCTAGCACAACCGTTACCCCAGCTCAGCACTCGTGAAGCCGCTGGCGGCATGGTGCTATAGCATCGCCACTGCAGCACCACACCATCAGCGAGACCTGCCCCAAGCTCCCCTGCCGCCCATAGCTCACCACCACTGGCAAGGCACCAATGGCGCATGAATAAAAATATGACCCAGGTAATTTGCGCTATTTCACAAGGTATCACTGTGAGCCTTTCGCTTCATTGCACTAAGCAAGTAATTTCGGAACTCAGTCAGTGAACACTTTTATTGCCCTCGTTGAGGCGAATGAAGGAATGCATTATGTCAACCAAATACGATAATTCCAAACCGCGAAAATTGGAGCCTGGAGACCCAGGCGATCCATGCTAACCAACCAGTTGATTCCGACACGGGGCCCGGAATCTTCCCTCTACCTCACCACATCTTGCGTTTTCAATTCCGCGGAGCACGCCAAGCAGCGCTTCGCGCTAGAGGATATTGCCCATCTATTCCCGGCTCACCAATCCCAGCAATGAGGTGCTGGAAAATCGCCTGGCCGCCCTGGAGGGTGGCGTGTACGCAGTGTCGTTTGCGTCAGGTCAGGCAGCTGAGACCGCGGCGATTTTCTGAACTTGGCTCAGGCTGGGGATCATATCGTGGCCAGCCCTCGGCTTTACGGCGGCACACTCACCTTATTCACTGGCCCGCTGGAGCGGTTGGGCATTAACACCACGTTCGTCGAGGATCCCGACGATCCCGCATCGTGGCAGGCCGCGGTGCAGCCGAACACGAAGGCGTTTTATGGGGAAACGTTCGCCAATCCGCAGGCTGACGTGCTGGACATTCCGGCCATTGCCGGTGGCACACCGCAATAATGTGCCATTAATTGTGGATAACACGATCGCTACAGCCGCCTTGGTTCGCCCCTTGGAATTGGGCCGACATTGTGGTAGCGTCGCTGACCAAGTTCTACACGGGCAACGGTTCGGTGATCGGCGGCATTGTGATCGACGGCGGCAGATTCGATTGGACCGTCAAGAATTCCGCTGGTGAGCCGGTGTTTCCGGGTTCGTAACCCCGGATCCCGCCTACCATGGGTTAAAAATATGCGGACTTGGGCGCCCCAGCCTTTTGGTGTGAAGGCGCGCCGGCCTGCTGCGGGACATAGGGGGCAGCATTGTCGCCGTTTAACGCCTGGTTGAGTGTGCAGGGGTTGGACACGCTGTTTTTGCGGTTGGAGCGGCATAATGCCAATGCCAAACAGGTGGCGGAGTTTTTGGCCCAGCACCCAAGGTGAAGCAGGTGAATTATGCGGGTTTGCCGGATTCGCCCTGGTATAAGGTGAAGGAAAAGTTGGGCCTGAAATATACCGGGTCCGTACTTTCGTTCGATATTGATGGCGGCCAGGATGAGGCGTGGGCGTTCATTGATGCCCTGAAACTGCATTCGAATTTGGCCAACATTGGCGACACGCGTTCCCTGGTAGTGCACCCGCAGCCACGACGCATTCCCCAGGGGGATGCGGCGGAGTTGCAGCGTGCCGGCATAAGCCCAGCCACCGTACGGCTATCAGTTGGTATCGAAAATGTGGACGATATCATCGCTGATTTGCAGACCGGGTTTGCCGCCATAAGCTAGGCTTTACGACGGCGGCGCCAGGCGTCGTAAAGCGTCAATGACGAGCCGCCAGAAACCGGCATGGTCCAGCTGCACCGCCACCTGCGTGTGGCAGTCGGGCGGGGCGGGCGCGCGAATCGGCCACGGTCGTGCCGGTGGTCAAGGTGCCGGTCAGCTCCACGGACACCGGCGCGTCGCACTCGACACCACGGTGGATCGATGAGGTAAAGCGACGGTACAGGTCATGCACGGGCGGATCGTCAAAACCCTTGCGCGTTCTTATAGGGCCTCGCGGAAATATCCGAACAGGCCCACCACAAAATTAGCCAAGTCGGTGCCGAGACCTGCGATTTCCGCCTCCACGGGAGCGGTCGCCAGGGCTTGGTGCGTGAGATCCAAGCCCACCATGGTCACGGCCATTTTCTGAACACAATGTAAGCGGCTCGATCGACCTTGATGTTGAATTCGCCACCTGACCATTGCCCACATGGTAGCCGCCACCCATGAGCACGACTTCCTGCACCCGCTCCACAATGCGCGGCTCCTTGCGGGCAGCCATGGCAATGTTTGTGAGCGGACCGGTGGGCACCGGGTCACGGTACCCGGCTCCTCGGACATGATGGTGTCGATAATGAAATCCACGGCATGCCCGTCTGCCAGGTCAAACGCGGGCTCCGGCAGTTGATAGCTGTGGATTTCCATGCCCGTATCACCGTGAATATCGGCGGCCACTTCCACGTCACGCACCAGAGGTCGGGTGCAGCCAGCATACACGGGCACATCGGTGACACCGAGCAGTGCACACCACCCGGGCGTTTCAGGACACCTTCTCCAAGGTCTGATTGCCACCAATCGTTGTGATTCCCAACACTTCAATGCGGGGATCACCCAGGGCCAGGAGGATAGCAACGGCATCATCGTGGCCCGGGTCGCAATCAAGAATGATTCGCTTTGCGGTTGTCATGCGTCGATTTTCATCTTTTCAAGCGCTTCACGTGCATCGCGGGCAGCAACGGTGTCGTCAATGGTTTCCGGCTTCGGAATGAGCATCGACGTGCAGAACGCAATCGCCGCAATGATGACACCAGCGATAATGCCCGCAGCATAGCCGCCGTCTGCGTCCTTGAACATCGACACCACCGCGAACAGGGCGGCGAAACTGATTCCTGCACCCAGGTTGAAGGCGCCCGCATTCATGCCCGGAAGATAACCCTGGTTATCGGCAGGGCTGAGCACAATGCCCAAACCGCTGAGCATAATGTTGACCGTGCCGGCGTAGGTGACGCCCATGAAGATGGCGATGAATAGCAGCACCCATTCGTTCGCCATGCCGCTGCTAAACACTGCGATCAGAAGGCCGATGAACATACCGACAAGATCCAATCTCGAAGTACGCGCTTATAGCCCAATTTTGCGGCAAAGGTGCCAGCTGATCGGCCCCAAAGACCAGGCCAGCAACGCATACGGGGTGAGGGTGTACCAGGAAACCATATTGGTGTCGACGCCTGGGCACATAGGTAGCGTCTTGGGCCAGGTTGGGGATAATGCCGTTCATGACGGCAAACACGCTGGTCATGGTGAGGACGGTTGTCGACAACAGGGCCCAGGCCTACGTTGCTTCAGATGCGTAACAGATGACGAGCGGGTGCGGCACCTTGGCCTCAATCTTTCAAGAACACTGCGATACCGATGCCACCAGTACAAGCAGGCCAACGACCATCAACCAGTTGGCGTCGGCAAGCTTCCCGGCTTCGTTGAAGGCAATCAAGAGGTGAACCAATGGACACCGTCAGCGGCAACACACCAAAGCCAGTCCATGGGCATGGTTTCTTCGGCAGTGGATTCCCCGCGTGAACAGCCGCACGCTCACCACACCAAGGCACAAATGACGGCCATGACCCCAGAAAAATCGAGGCGGAACCCAAACGTTCCCGCCAACCAGCCACCGGCCAGGGCGTCCACACCGGCAATACCACCGTTGATCTGGAGCCAAAATGCCCATCAGCAACGCATATCGCTTTTCGTTGGGCACTTGCTGCCGCGCATAAACCAAGGTCCGAGAAATGGTTGAGCTGCAAACGCCTTGAATCACACGGCCGACAAACAGCACGGTCACGTTCGGTGCTATTGCCGATAACACAGCCCACAGCGGTGATGCTCAACATGCCCACCAAAAACTTTGCGACGGCCAATAAGGTCGCACCCCACCGCGGCAAGAACAGGGAAAAAGAGGGCGGCAGCTGTAAAGAACGCGGTTTGGGTGAGGCCAATCTGCGCCTCGGTGGTCTCTAGCTCTCACCTCCATGGTCTTCAATGCAGGTGACAGCATGGAGGCATTTAATTGAGATACGAACACCGCCACCAGAAGTGCCAGCATGAGTGCGATGGCTCTCTAACTGGTACTTTTTGGCACCCTGACACGATGCGGTGGCGGGTGGTATCACCTGCGGTGTGCGGCGAATCGGACGTGGGCATATCTCCCCTTTCTAGGGTAATTTTTGGTTAATTGTGCTCCAGATTGCAATAACATATTATTTATATGTTGCCACATTTAGGGGAATGTGACCGATTCGCAAAAATCTACTAGTGCCGATATGCGTCCAGATCCACCTGCGGTGTAGGTTGCAATTCTGCGGTGGCAGGGTTCACAACACTGCGATTCTTGAAATCCACATCATGGTCACTACCGCTATCCACATATGGGATCTTGCCGTCAAGAACATCCATAACTTTTTGCTTATCAATAGTTTTTCGTCCAGGTTCCGACCAGAAGCGTGGCAAACTGCGTTACCGGAGAATGAGTTAACGCCCTGGCTCCGGACGCGAGACCGTCAATGCCCACAATGACACCCACGCCATCGAGCAGTTCGGACGGTGCGACTGCAGGCCCGCCGCCAAAGTGGCAATGCCGGCACCGGACACGCCCAAGCGCCCCCTTAGATGCGCGATAATCATAAAGACCAACAGGCCGATTTGTTCGCTCAGCGACAGCGGCTTTGTTCATGGCATCAGAAATGAAAAATAGCCGACATGGTGAGATAAATGGCGGTACCATCCAGGTTGAAGGAATAACCGGTGGGCACGACGATGCCCACGGTGGACTTAGTCCACTCCCCACATGCTCCATCTTGCGCATCAGATTCGGCAAGGCCGACTCGGAAGAAGACGTTGCGAGAATAAGCAGATACTCGCGGCCCAAATATTTGGCCAATTTGAAAATGTTGAACCCGGTAACAGCCGCAGAACCAGCCCTAAAACCCCGAACACGAAGATGACGCAGGTGATGTGAAAGGCAACCATTAAAATGGCAAGCTGCTTGACCGCCTCGATACCGGTGGCACCCACCACGCCGGCGATAGCACCAAAAGCGCCGATGGAGCGATCCAGAGGATCATGGTGAGGATCTGAAAGACCAACCGTTGCAGGTGAGCAATGGCACCCAGTATCGGCTCGCCCTTCCGACCCATGGACTGCACCGCAAAACCCACAAGGAGCGCCACAAAGAGGGTTTGCAACACCGAGCCTTCAGTGAGCGCGGAAAACAGCGTATCGGGAATAATGGACTGGATAAACCCGATCGTGCCACCACCGTGATCGGCCTTAGCGGCATATTCAGCCCCCGCGGTTTTTCGTAGCCTCAATATTAAGATTACGGCCAGGTCTCAATAATGTTGCCCAGCCAAACCCCACGGCAAGGGCGAAACGTGGACATGGTGATGAAATACCCGAGGGCAATACCGCCGGCTTTCCCCACACTCGCGCGGCCCGCACCGAACCAATGCCCAACACAATGGTGCAGAAAAATCACCGGCGAGATCATCATCTTAATGAGATTGACGAACATGGTGCCTAGCACCTCATTCCTTAGCCACATTGTGGGAGCAACCAAACCAAAGACAATGCCGGCGATCACTGCAACAATGACGCCGATATAAAAGCCAGTGGGTGTTATCCCTTCTAGGTTTGGGTTCCGCAATGCGCGGAGCAGTAGAAGCTTCAGCCATGATTAAACTCAATTTCTTTTTACAACGGTTTCAGTGGTGATCACACGAGGAAACACGGGAAAAACGCATCTCCGTGTGATTCGGAACTCACTCAGTATATAGGGTGACCCAGACTACAACGATGCAGATTATTTGGAATATAGGTATAAAGCAGCCATTATCGTAACGATTTCACTGTTTCCAACTGGCACTTTGATATATTGCTGCACGCATCAACAACAAAATCAGGCCCTCACGCCTACCCTCAACCGGAGGTAACCAAAGAGTGTAAAAAGTGTGAAATTCGCCCCATAAAAACCGCCGAATGGCAACACCGTACCCATAAGTCCCCATGTTATCGTGGGCATAATGCGCCATGGTGATTCTTCGCATGCTGAAAAACTAGTCATAAGAATAACCACCATTTTCACCGAAAACATGAGGCGAAGTACGCAGCTAATTTTTAAGCAAGATATAACGTAATGCTATTACGATGAGTTGTGACGTTCCGCAAGGAACACCAAATCTATGAACAAAATAAAGGAGCAGCGGCAATGTCTGCCACTGGATTATTAGTTTATCTCTGCGGATTCTTCGCAGGAGCCTACCTGGTCTTTCAGGGGCCGTATGATGGGCAACTCGAAAAACTATGGTCAGTGCTGAATAATTTTGGCACACTAACACCCGCCAAAAACCATGCGAACGGCGGCGTTCTTCCCACCCGCCCTCATTGCTGCCGGACTTGCTGGCCAGCAACACTGCAATCTTGTTCTCAGGAATCTCTCCATTGCCATCCTATTGGCATTCACCGAATCATCATCAAAACCCCCGCGGATAATTTAGTTTTTGGTACTCCCGCCAGAATTCGACCAATCCTGATGCGGCTGAGCAGCAGAAAAACTCCATTGTTGCGGTGAATATTCTCGTCTATGGTCGTGGCGTTCATTACCTATTTCGGGAGTTTCCAAATGAAACTATGGAATACATTCCCTAGGAATCAGTGTCGTCTTTGTGATCGCAATATTCAGCTACCGACTCACGACGCTGAGCACACACAACGACCCTCCCTACCCCAGCGCAAACCATTGGCACTCCGCAGCCGCATAATATTGCAAAACCCATAATGGTCGTCACCTTGCAACAGGGACGGCCATTATGGGTTTTTCATCCGCCAGATGAACACATTACCAGCAACCACAGCCGAGCTAAACCGCTAAGCTACCTCGCCTGTTGCTGCGCGATATCAGCACCGATCTTGCCCACCACCGCGAGAGGGGCCAGAGCTTGACGAGCTGGTACCGGTTGTGTACTCGGCAGTCGTTCCGCCAGTTACCGCCGCAACCATCCCGGCGGGGAAGTCCCCCATTGCCCGCTGGCGGCGAAAACGGGTTGGGGGCACAGGGCAAGACTCACGGCCAATGCCACACTCATCACACGATATTTCATAGGGTTATCCTTTCCGGAAATAAGGTCGGGCAGGGTTTTTCTGCATTATCGGTGACAGGCGTCCGGGCCGTAGGACGCCACCACGCTAGCAGCAAAACAAATAATGTGGTCGCAATAGGCCGCGGCTGCATTCAGGTTAGTATCTCTATGGTCGCTTTGGCGGGCCCACAACCGCAGGGTGATGACGGTAACAGCACTCTTGGTGTGACTTATGCAGCATAGAATGCGATGTGGTTTCGCCATGGGCAGGCGTCGCAAAGCACACCACGGGGCCGGAAACCGACACTGTGGCTTTACCACGCATATTCTGACTAGACCAAGCTGTCCAGGTAGCATGAGTTCATTCCAGACCACGAAAGGAAACCTCATGCTCGACACCACGGGAACGCTGCATAAAGTAGACATCGGCGAGTTTTATAGCCGAAGCTGGCGCAACCATTCGATGTCACCATCGCTTACCAGGCATGGGAACCTTCCCGGCAATAACCTCATCGTGGTAGAACACGCATTGACGGGGGATTCCAATGTGGTCGACTGGTGGGATGGCGTGGTCGGGCCGGAAAAGCCCTGGATACCGATAATATTGTGATGCTCTGCACCAATGCCTGGGCGGATGCATGAGCTCACAGGGCCGACCAGCCTCGCACCGAGCAGCAGCCCACTGGGGATCCCGCTTCCCCGCGCTCTCTATTCGGGACCTGGTGGCGGCGGAAAAGCAATTCCTCTGACAAAAGTCGGGTAACGCAGATACTCGCGGTCTCGGCGGCTCCATGGGTGGGGCCCGAACCTTGAATGGACCCTGCTCTGCCCACAGCTCGTCAACGCCGCACTCGTGCTTGCAGTCTCAGCCCGAGCCAGTGCCTGGCAAATCGGGATACAAACCGCCCAAATATCCGCTATCGAACAAGACCCCGACTGGCAGGGTGGCGACTACTATCGCACCGAAGCCACCCCGCACAACGGTTTGGCCGCGGCCCGGCGCATCGCACACCTCACCTACCGAGGCGAACTAGAAATCGACGAGCGTTTCGGCACCACAGTCCAACCAGGGGAAAATCCGCTAGGTCCCTACCGTGATCCCCATCAACGATTCGCGGTACAAAGCTATCTTGATTATCAGGGTGAAAACTCACCGAACGATTCGACGCTGGCACATATGTCACCCTGACCGAGGCCATGAACCGGCACGATATCGGACGCGGACGCGGCGGACTCAATAAGGCGCTTGCCGCATCACAAGTGCCAACCATGATCGCCGGCGTAGACACAGACATTCTTTTCGGACCCTACCACCAGCAGGAACACCTCTCCCCTGCAACTTGGGCAATTTACTGGCGATGGCTAAGATTTCCTCACCAGTTGGACGACGCATTCTTGGTGGAATGCCGACAGGTCAGCCGAATTATTCGGCATTTTCTCACCATGGCGGATGCCAATGGCACAGACGCCAATATGTATTTCATTTAGGGCTTTTGGGGCTGTACCCTGCACAGTCCTGGGAGTCAGTATGACGGATCCGGGACGATCAAGCGAGCCCATTCCCCGGCGACCCTGTCACCATCAGAAACCTGGCCTTCACGAGTCACCGCCGAGACCGATTTCCCGCCTTTTTAAGGCAGCCACCCCACCAGTATCGAAACTACTGGCTGGAGTTGTGTTCTCCAGGCCCCACCACAGTGGCATCTGAATCGAGAAAGTACAGCTCAGCACTTGTGCTATAGCCACAGTGGTGCGATTATGTGGTGGCAGCAATAGGATAACAGCAGGGTCTGACACGCAAATATCCGACCAGTTTTCACCAAATCCACGATGGCAGCTTTCCGTAGCAGATTCGCTGAGCTGGAGTTCCGGCCGAGAGTGCCGTGACCACCATCAAGATACCTATAGCCTCAATGCTGCGTATTTGTTACCCCAGCTCAGCAAATCTGCAGCATCTTGAGATTTCCCAGCAGGCTCACCAAGCAGGCTCACCGAGACTCCCCAGGATGGTTCGTAGGCTCACGGCTCCCTGGCTAACTCCCAAGGAGTCCACGGACGATGACAGAAAGAGAATAAAAGCACCAACAACAGACGTAAAGATCGCATCAAACTTCCGAGAACGCACCGCCAACACCGAAAGAACTTTCGAATCACAGGTTAACCGCACCACCGACAGCCATACCAGTCCAGCTCCTAGAGTGAACGTGGCGCGGCGCCAGTGCTCCATGACCGCGAATCCGCCAGACACCACAATCGCTAACAGGAAGAGTCCCAAACAACCGTATTGCGCCGTCAAAGGCAGTTTGGAAGGTTTGCAGCCAACATCATGCCGGATTATCAAGGATGTTTGCTGGTTTTTGCCCTGGTGGGTTTTCCCCTCCGATGGATTATGTTCTGACGATTCGGGTTTTCGGCCTTAGCGGGAACGGTTGCAGCTGTCGCCTCAGCGTCAGCCATTTTGCTCCAGTTGCTGCTCCGCACGTTCTACCACATTGCGCACCAAAAAGGCCCGGGTTAGTGGGCCTACGCCACCGGGGTTGGGGGAAACATGGCCGGCAACTGCCCACACATCAGGGTGAACGTCACCAAGCAATTTGCCATCAACCCGGACACGCCCACATCAAGCACCGCCGCGCCGGGCTTCACCATGTCAGCGGTCAGCATATGTCCCTTACCTGCGGCAGCAACAATAATATCGGCAGCAATGGTTTCAGCCTTCAGATCCTGTGTACCGGTATGACACAACGTCACCGTGGCGTTTTCCGTCTTACGGGTGAGCATAAGCCCAATCGGCCGCTCCCACAGTCACGCCCGACCAATAACCACAACTTTTTACCCGCGGTCTCTACACCATAACGTTTCAGCAGATGAATGGCACCGTTAGGAGTGCAGGGCAATGGGGCGGGTTCGTTCAGAACCAATTTACCCAGGTTCACTGGATGTAGACCATCGGCGTCTTTAGCCGGATCAATACGCTCCAGCACGGCATTTTCGTTGAGATGCTTGGGCAATGGCAGCTGAACAATGTACCCGGTACATGCGGGATCAACATTGAGCTCATCAATGACGGCATGCAATTCTTCCTGGCTAATATCTGCTGGCAAGTCCTCTCGAATCGACTTCACCCCCACCCTGTTCGCAGTCCCGGTGCTTCATTTTGACATATGCATGGCTGGCGGGATCATCCCCCACCAGCACGGTCGTCAACCCTGGCGTGATTCCTTTTTCCTGGAGTGCCTGAACGCGAGTGGCGAGATCCGCAAAAATCTCATCCTGATAGAGATTGCCGTCAAGTTTGATTGCTGTCATGGTTGCCATTATATTCACCGCCTAGAATCTAAGAGCCGTAATCCTGCACTGATAATCATCCATGCGATTGCCCCACACCTACATTCCCTGACTGTGCGCTAACTCAACCAACCCATCGGAAAAATCGGCAGGGCGTATAGGCCATCATTATGAAGTAGTAAAAGGTGCTGAGCTGGAGTTCTCAGAATTAACGCCCCAGCAAATGGGTACTGAATCGGAAAGTCCAGCTCGGTACTTTCATCAACCTTTCGCTGTTGCCGGAACCTACCGACCCCGTGGGCATCCGAGCGCATACCCGTACGATTCAGCATGGCGGCGAAAACCAAAAATCACCCAGATTGAACGACTTCACCAATAGCCGGTCAGATTTTGCAACGCCATTCCCTATCAACCTCCTGTCGGTGCCACGCTATGTCGCATTATCAATACACCATCCGTTGCGGCGTAAAGTGCTTAATCATGACCACTGAACCTTTCGCGTCATTTGCCCATATTATTTTCGACCAACCATGCATTCCCCCAAACACCGGCAATGCCATCCGCCTCTGCGCAAACACTGGTGCAACCCTCCACCTAGCTGGGCCATTAGGGTTCAATCTGAAGGATAAAAATCTCAAGCGTGCCGGCCTGGATTACCACAACTTCGCCAATGTGCAGGTATCAAAAATCTCCAGAATTGTTTCGACACCTTACCGAGCACCAACACCGAGTCTTCGCGTTTAGTTCGCATGGCACCACCACCCACACCGATATCACCCTACTGATTTGGTGACGTATTACTTTGGAACGGAACCTATCTGGCTTGGATGAGTCGGCATTACACCATCCACGAATCACGGAAATTGTACGGATTCCCATGCGGCCGGGGATCCGGTCGATGAATCTCGGCCAATGCCGCCTCCGTGGCCATTTACGAAAGTATGGCGACAATTGGGTTATCCGGCGCAGCCGATCCCACCATGCCTGACTCCCACAACGCATCGAGCACAATCTAGCCAAATTTACCAAGCCCAAATCTCCAACAAACCGGAAACAACCACAGAGGCTGGAACAACCGCGACAATCGTAATGGCCATACCACTTGACTCAATACGCAACATCTATGGTTACGAAATCTTTACCCCACCACCCCCGGCTAATCTGCATAATGGGATAGTAAAGACTGCCTACACTAACCCCCGAAAGGAACACGTGTGGCACACGAGGCAAGTAGTAAGCGTGATCGAGATGAAAGCCCATCTACGAGGGCATTGGTTACTGGCAAGCTTTGGGAAAAAGTGCTTCGCCCTGGTGGAAAGAAACTCACCAATTGGATGATTGATAATGCGAATCCCACAAATAAGCGTGTGGTGGAATTTGCGCCGGGCTTAGGAATCACAGCTGCTGAAATTCTGGATCGAAACCCGAAAAACGCTATACCGGCGTGAGATCAAGACCCGGATGCGGCCACCGCAACCACGTTGTCCACAGCAAGCTCGGCTGGGAATCCTCACCGAGGTCATCAATGGTGGCATCTGATACTGGCTTGCCGGCAGGCTCTGCCGATTTAGTGGTGGGTGAGCAATGCTCACCATGCAGGGCGAGAGGGAAAAGCCGCTATTGTTTCCGGAGGCGAATCGCATCCCTAGCCACGGGGGACGATATGCCATCTCACGAGCTGCTGCTTTACCCTCAATAACGTCGATCAAACGGTTGCCGATAATCTGCGCAGGCTCTGGCCACAACGATCAAGCGTGAATGCTCGCCCGTTGACTGCCACCGAGTGGAGCGAGCTATTGGAAAGTAACGGGTTTAAGGTGCTATCAATCAGGTAGCACCCATGGGGCTACTGCAGCCCAAGCAAATGATTGAGGATGAGGGCCCACGGGTATTGAAGATTATGTTTAATCTGGCCCGTAACCCACAGGCACGCAAGCGGTCTTATGATGCGGAAGGTTTTCAGCGAGAATGCCCAGAATTTAGGGCGCCATTTCAATCATCGCGGAAAAAGTTTCCGACGTAAAGCCCGCCGAAACAGCGACGTCCGAGATACCTGAGTCTGAAGCCTCGCCCAAAGTTACCGAGCCCAAAGCTGCAGAACCTAAGGCCGATGAATCCAAAACCACGGAGTCCAAGCCACAGGACGAGCAAACCCGCAGTTGACGACCCCAATGCTAACGACTCCAAAGCCGACACGCTCAGCAAACCGGCAGCACCCAACGAGAGCAGCAGCCCCAGCAAAACTGCAGGCTGACAAGGTGGTAGAGGCCAGCAAAGCCGAGACCGCTAAGACCACAGCTCCCACAGGCCACCCACAAAGCTGCTTCCACGACCGCAGAAACCGAGGCGCAACCCCAAGGTCGAGGCTTCTAAGAAAGCCGAGGCCACCCCCGCCAACAGCGCGCAGGCTGGGCAGATACCAGCAAAAAGCCCGAGGACAAAAAGCCTAGAAGCAGCTCAAGACGCCACGCCTGAAAAAGGCTGTCCCCAAGCCACCGATCCACGAACCCGGAACAAGAAGTCATAGCGCTGGTGAGCAATGCTCATGCAATGCCCAAAGCAAGCGCTGGGCATCGTCTCGATTTAGGTCGCGTCCACTCATGCTCACTGGCCCCTGCACCAGGTGAAGTTTCACCGTAGAAATATTGGTGATTCGCTGGATAGGCCCAGTGAAGACGCCAAATTCTTGGATATGCCGACGAAACACGATGGCGGCACGATGCCGAAAAAGCCACGATGTTCGATGGCACAGTCGTCGGTAAGCTCGAATGTTTGGCGGCGAAAGTCGATGGGGACACGAGGAATGCGCGAGCTGGGCTGCGGAATTGGGGGTGCGCCGGCTGGTCGGGGTCAACCCGGCACCCGGTGAGCAGTTCGCACAGCATCATGGCCGTGCGTTTGTCGCCGACGGGGAGGATGGTCATGCCGTCGCTGCGCTCGCCGTAGCCTGCGACGGTGACCCTGGACCCGCCACCAACCAAACGGCCGCCATAGGGGCGGTTTTTCGAGACTGATCGCGGAACCCGGGACATGTTGAGGGTTTTGCGTTGGAGGTTAGCAAGCCCATAGGAAACATTGATAGTGTCGCCAACTCGATGGGCGGTGAATTGGTAGGAGCCATCAATGGTGCGCCAAATGTTGGGGATGGTGCTGACGAATACCGGCAGCAGTGCCGCCAAATGAATAGTCAAAACCCCATGCTGGTGAGGGTAAGCACCAGGGATATGAACGCCGACAGGCTAAAAAGCGACGCCAGCAGGAACGATAGATGGGGATGGGAGGAACGAGGAGTTCGCCTTCGGTGAACTGGCCGACAATTGTTTCTTGAGGTTTTCGGCGGCGCGGCGTTTCAGGTAGCGGACTTCAATGCGGGAGTTATGGCCCCCGGCGGTTTTCGATGCGCACGGCGCAGCCCGAAAAAGTCGCGCATGGAAGGGCTGGACAACATCAATGGCTTGGGTTCGGTCCAGGCGGGCACTGCGGATTTTTGCGCCGAATAAGACCCCACCGAAAGACGATATCGATGTCGGTGACGGTGTGGCTGGTGGCCCGCCACCACAGGAGGGAGGCTCCTGCGGCTATCACCACGCCCGCGCCAATGATCCCCGCGGCCTGGAGAGTTTCGGTGCGGTCGTTGGATAGGAGACGGTGGATGAGATCAAAGGTGTAGTCGCTAAAGGTGGTGACGGCAAAAATAATGGAGGCGACGATAAAGCTCCAGGCGCGAAGCACAGGGGTCAGGGGATGGACGCGATGGTTCATGCGGGTTTATAGGTCAATCATGTTTTCTTTGCTCGCCGGGCAATGCGAGCCCGGAGCTCATCGGCGAGGTCGGCATCGAGTCCGGGGATTTTGGCGTCAACACTGGCGGATGCGGTGTGCAATCGCAGGGTTTTCAGCCCGTACCTGCGTTCGATTGGTCCTGGCTCACATCGAGATATTGGACCCGCCCATAGGGAACAACGGTAAAGGTATGCCAGAGTTTTCCCTTGCTGAGCGGTAAATCGTTGTCGGTTTCGAGCCAGCCGAGGCGATAAACCTGGCGGGGGATGAGCCAAATCTGCCACAGCAGAAAAATCCCGGCAATAATGGCGAGATAATAGCCCCAATGAGATGCCCCAATATTCGTCGTCAAAATATCGTGCTTCACACAACCGCACCACCGGTAGCAATGATGCACCAAGGGATGCGGGCAAGGTAGCGCACCTTAATCAGGTCCAGCGACACGGGGGTGAGAGTTTCGTCCATAGCGGGTATCACTTTAGTGGACGTCGAAAAGCATACCACTCAGTCTGTCACCACCAAGCATGTTATCAATTTTGTTACATTTGGCACCCGTGGGCACAAAACCGCACTTACGACGCCGCATTGCGCACAATAGAGCGCTATTATATCACGGATCAAATAGACCAAGCTGTACATTTTTGAGCAACTGCGCTAGGGTCAACTGCTAGTTAAATGTACGCATACCTAATGATGAAGATTTCAACATTATGGGCATTCGTTTCACCCGCCTTACAGCAGCCACCGCCGCCACCGTTACAGCCGCCACCAGCCCGGTCGCCTGCTCCAGCAACAGCAATTCCACCAGCGCCAATGGCGAGAAACCACCATCCGCATTGGCACCACCGACGCGGAAAAAGAAAGCCTGGGAAGTATTCGAACAAAAAGGCCAAGGAGAACGGCATCAAACTGGAGGTCACAAGCTTTGGTGACTCATAACACCCCCAATCTAGCGCTGTCCCAAGACCAAATCGACGTGAACCTATTCCAACACCTGAAATTCCTCGCGGAATATAATGTTGCCAACAAGGACAATCTCACCCCCGGTCGGCGCCACCGAAATTGTTCCCTTGGCCCTATTCTGGAAGGACCACACTGGCCTCGACGGCATTGATGGGCAAGAAGTCGCCATCCCCAACGACCCCTCCAACCAGGGACGCGCCATTAATGTGCTGGTGCAGGCCAAACTGGTCACGCTGAAAGACGACACGAAAACACTGTCACCCCCACCCCAGAGGACATCGACCAGGACAAATCCAAGGTGAAGGTCGTGCCGGTTGACGCCGCCGAAACCGAGAAGTCGCCTACGGCGAGGGCAAGCCGGCAATCATGATAACACCTACCTCGACCGAGCCAATATCGATCCAAAATTATCTGTCTTCGCCGATGACCCCAAGTCGGAGGTTGCCGAACCCTACATCAATGCCTTTGTGGTCAAAACACGACCGCAAGGATGAGGAAGTCTTCCAGAAGCTGACGGAGCTATGGCATACCCAAGAGGTGCAGGATGCCGTCGCCGAGGACTCCAAGGGCACATCAATACCGGTCACGCGTTCCGCCGAGGATCTGCAAAAGATCCTGGAGCGGTTAGAACAGTCCAACAAATAATTCCTCAGCTCACACCTAAAAACCCTGGTAATACCACTGGGGTTTTAGGACGTAACCTCAAGAAAGAGGCTTCAGGTGATCGGTACCCAAATCGAATTCAAAAATCTCTCTAAAACATTCCCATCACGCAAAAAAGGTGCTGAGAACGTTGTTGCGCTCAGTGATATCAATCTCACCGTAGCACCTGGTGAAATCTATTGGCATCATTGGCTACTCCGGCGCCGGCAAGTCCACACTTTGTGCGCATGATTAACGGCCTCGACACGCCCACCAGCGGCGAAGTGCTCTCGACGGCACCAATATCGTGGGCATGAAGGAAAAAGAACCCGAGCTGTGCGCCGCAATATCGGCATGATCTTCCAACAGTTCAACCTCATGAATTCGCGCACCGCCGCCGGCAACATCGACTACCCACTCAAGCTCGCGGGCATCCCCAAAGACGAGCGAGACAAACGGGTGGCCGAACTCGACTTCGTGGGCCTCTGATCGCGGCACTAACTACCCCTGAACAGCTTTCCGGCACAAAAACAGCGCAGGCATCGCCCCGCGCACCTCAGCAACCCCGCCTCCCTGCTTGCTGACGAAGCCACATCTGCCTCGACCCAGAAAACCACGCATGAAGTCCTCCACCTCCTGCGGAAAGTCAACCAGGACTTAGGCATCACCATCGTGGTCATCACCCACGAAAATGGAAGTGGTTCGGCGCCATCGCCGACAAGGTAGCGGTCATGGAAAACGGCAAAATCATGGAGTACGGCACCACCTACGAAGTGTTTTCCAACCCCAAAAACCGTGGTGGCCCAAAAATTCGTGGCCACCTCCCTGCGGAACACTCTCGACACCATCGAATCGGAGGAACTGCTTTCCACGAAGGACGCTTTTTCACCATCAATCTCACGGAAGAATCCGGCTTTCGCCGCCGCCGCAGAAGCCTCGCAGCAACGGGGCGTCAATCGGCATTGTGCATGGTGGCGTCACCACTTTGCAACGCCACTCCTTTGGCAAAGTCACGGTCCGCCTGACCGGCCCAAAATCTGCGATCGACGACTTCCACAACCGGTTGCAGCGCACCACCGACATTAAGGAGATCCTGCGATGACCACTGCATATTCTGGGCCGCCGGCGAAACCAATTGAATCGGCTCGCCGGCCCATTCCAGGAAAGCCATCGTCGACACCCTGGTCATGGTCGGCACCACCCTCGTCATTGGTGGACTGTGTGGCCTCATCCTGGGCATGCTGCTCTACACCACCCGCGCCGGGGGCATCCTTCAAAACAAGTTCATTTTCGGGCTCCTCAACATCCTGGTCAACTTTGTTCGCCCCATCCCCTTCATCATTCTGCTTGTCACCCTCGGCCCCCTGACGAAAGCACTGGTGGGCAGCCAAATTGTCGGGACGCCGCCATCGTCGGCATGTCGGTCGCTGCAACCTTCGGGGTGGCGCGCATCGTGGAGCAAAACCCTGTGACCATCGACCCAGGCATGATTGAAGCAGCCCGCCATGGGGGCTAGCCCTGGCAGATCATCACCGGCGATCATCCGCGAGGCATTGGGTCCGTTGGTATTGGGTTATACCTTCTGCTTTCATTGCCATCGGGACATGTCCGCCATGGCCGGTTATCGGTGGCGGCGGGCTTGGTGACTTTGCCATCACCAAGGGGTATCGGGCCTTAACCTGGAGGTCACCGTGTGACCACGTTCATGATTATTATCGTGCAGATCGCCCCAGCTCTTGGGCAACTGGTTGTCCTGAAAGATCATGCGCCGCTAACTAAGGGTTAGCAAATTTGATGAGAGTCGGCTATGCCCTGGTCACGCTGGTAGCCACCCACAGCCTGGGTAGTTTTGGGTTGGTCCTCACAGCTGGGAATGACCCCCGAAGCTTCCCGCTGTTCAGTCACCAGCCACCGACCATCATCGGTGGGTGACCAGCAGCTTTTTCTACCCCTGGCCTGGGGCCGAGGGTTCCGCACTGGCGGCGTGCCGCATCGGTCGCAAACAGTCGCAACGGTAAGAACGCCGGGACGAGGCGTCTCACCCTGATCGAATATTTTTTCTAAAACCGCTATCTCTGCCACCTGCTGCTGACTGGTGAAGATTCCCCGGCCTCGATTCCCCGGCAAAAACAGTTTATCCTGCAGGGCATAGCTATATACGTCTTGAGCGGCACGGGAATTCAGCCGCCCATAAAACAGGCCCAGGGAAACAACATCATGGAGGGGGCGAAGCGATGCCCCTTCGTGTGGCTGCATTCCCAGATCGGCGTATCCGGGAATGCCCGCACCAGGTCCTGGGCGATGGGCCGCCCTTTGATCGCGCAGCAGCGATCCCGTTTAGCATGCGTGCAGACAAGAAGCTGCGGTTCAGTGATCTCGCGCGCTCGTTCCGGGACGGTATCGGAGCTAGTAAGATCCAGCTCCCCCAACTCATCAACGCGCTAATCATCAGATGCTTGCTGATCCCTTGCTCACAAAACACCAGGTAAGTATTGTGTCCCGGACCGCACTGTCGACCGATACGCCCTGGCTTACGGATGAGATAAAGACCAGGGAGTTGCTTGAGCGTTTCGGTGTCGGCCGCACTAAAGGTACCACCGTCGAGGATGTCGTGGCTCCACGGACCGGCATGCTCGTAAAGAACGAAGACGCCACCGGTACGAGCACTACCAGGCAGGGGTTCTGCTGCAAACATCCGAGCAGAATGTTCTGGACGAGGGGAGCGCACAAGCATTGGCTGCAAAAGGATCGTAGCCCACGGCACTGGGATAGGAATCGACGGATTCGATGGGGTTGGCGGCATTCATGGTTCCTTAAGTGTATGGGTTGGCATGCCCGAAGGAAACTTGAGCACTCTACCCCGAATTAGGTGGTACCTCTCCCGACACACAACCTGCCTAGGGCCTACCCACAACGCCGATCAGGACACCGCGCAGAATGCCGACCCGAGCTAGCAGCAACTGCTGAGCTGGGGTAACAAAAGTGCTGTTCTGCTGCCTGCGCCTTCCAGCCGGTAGCACCTTCGCTTAACCAGAACTCCAGCTCAGCACATCCACTACTCCTGCTGCCGCCCGATTATCAACCATTACCACCCCACCTGGCACCCCACGCCGCGGACCCTCAAGCTGTACTTTCTCGATTCAGCACCAACCCCTGGTGGTCCCCACAGGCCAGAACTCCAGCTCAGCACATTCCCTACCTGCACACACGCACCAGTTCCGGCATACCAACCCCATCCCAAACCCCGGCAACGACTACAGCAACCGCAGCAACCAAGGAAACCTGCGCAACTGGCACGTCCGCCACAGCCGACGCAGTCAGTAAAACCACCTCCCACCGCGGTAGTCCAGCTCAGCAGTTCTGTTTCCATAGCTTCCTCGTTCAACCAGCACATCTCATCTTGGCAAGAGCTAGCCCATAAACCAACACATCAGTCATCGAGTCATACGACCAAAAGGGCAATGTTAGTGGCATAACCGCAGCATATCGGTTTGACAATGATCGTTCCGATAATACGCAGTCGTACTCGCCAATCCCTGTTACAGAAGTTACTATTGTGATATGAGTGAAAAGAATCTGACCCCCGAACCTTAGCCATCATCATTACCGTTGCGGCGCTCACCCTCGCTGCCTGCAATAACAGCGACAGCAACACGAGCAAACCCGCAAACACCGCCAGTACCGCCCAAACCCCCTCAGCCACCGCACCCCCACCTCCGAACAGCCCGCACCCACCAGCCCCAGCACCCCAGCCACAACCACCGCAAGCAATAATGTCGAAGACAACACGAACCCAACCACAAACCAAAACACCGAGGGAAGGCAAACTCGTCCCCATTGGGATGATCGTCGGCAATTATGACGACTACGACCAGATCACCATTAATTTCGCTCGGACGAACACTCCCTGAATGGACCGCCGAATATATCGACAACCCCACCCAGCAGGGCAGCGGCCGACCCATCAAATACGATGGCGACCATGCACTAAACCTGTACATCAAAAACGTGCCATGTTGTTCGAAGTCGGGCGAGATGATCCAAATCTCAGCCCAGTACCAGGCATAGGGCCGGCGGTGTCAGAAGTGAGCTCCGGCGGCACATTCGAAGGACAAGCCCAATTTGTTATTGGCCTCAAAGACAGCAAACATCCCTACAAAGTCCACACAGAACAAAACCCCACCAGGCTCATCATCGACGTACAGCATTAACCACATAGCCCAAAAACCGAAAAAGATCGGACATGCTAGCGTGTTACCATGACCGCCACCCTCAGACTCCACTCGTGGTCCGTATCGTTTCCTCCGCGCTGTTGAGCTGCGCAGTTGCTGTATTATCGACCGATCTTCCCAAAAATATGCGGGCCATCATCATGGTGACATGCGTCGCAGTCGGCATAATGGTTATCTACACCCACCCCTACCGCAAACAGGTCCAACAGTTTCTTGCCAGCCATAATGTGAAACCACAGCCACGTCTCACCGATATGCTGCCCGTCATAGTGGTCTGGATTGCACTACCCTGGTCCCAGTTTTCGCCCCAGCCCCATGGTGGCTCACAACCATATGCTGGCTGGGGATTTTCGCGTGGATGTGGATAGTATTCCCCATCATCGACGGTACCCGGTCGCTGCGGAGGCTAGCGTCGTAACGCACCATAGCCCGGGTCGACCGTAGACTCCGCCGCCTCAACCACCACAATGGGCACCCAATTGCGCTGCTCAGTGCCAGTCCCAGGCAATAATGTGACGGTGGCATGCACCCATGTGCCGGCTGGAATGTTACGGAGCTTGTGCCGCGGGTCGGATAATTCAATCCGATAGGCACGGGCATCAGCAGCGCAACAAATGATCACCACCCGCGACAATAAGCTCACCCCATGCTCTACACTTAATTGTCCTGTGACCTGCACTTTCTTCCCGCGTAGCTGATCGTCCGCCGGCGCCATGAGCCGCCCTATAATATCGGGAATCTCTAATTCCGGCGTCTCCCCAGCTGGCAACGGTGGCATAGTGCCCCCATTATTTGTGGCAAGGCACCACCCGGTTTGCGGTCTCCACCTGCGCAGGCTGTAGCGCCGCAGGACTTGCCCCCACGATAATGACGGCCAAGAACCCCAACACCCACGGTGACCAGCGGTGATCGTGATTTCCGCAGCCACAATGTTCACGCTGGCAAGCCGTGGTCAGCCCCACCACCACGAGCCCAACGCTCGATAACGCAATCAACACCGGCGATTGCGACACCCACGCTCGATAACTTCCACTTATCGAAGCTGCACCCCAGGGCCACCCCCACCAACACGCAGAAACTGCCCACAACCCGCCGAGCCATCACCCCCACCACCCCATAGCCATGCCACCGTCAGGGTAGCGACTAATCGCCGACACAAAGCCACCACCGCAATGAACCGTGCTGGCCTATCCCCAAAAATTCTCCATCATCGACGCCAATTTCATATCAATAATCGGCCCCACCCACCATAAACCCCAACATTCCCGCCGGATGCACTCTCACCAGTGATGCTGCCACAAACGCATCACCAAAGGAACATAACGACGCAACAATCGCCAACGTCATCATGATGACCACCGCAAACACCACCTGATGACTCAGCGACACCAACAAAATGCACCGGCATCACCAGATTAATGACCGCAGCCAAGAACGCCCCCACGCACACAAAAACGTGAGGGAATCCACAAAACATCATGGCTCATAAGACCTCACCAGGACCGGACGCCCACCATCATGAGGCGCCACCAGGCCTAATCCGGCAAACGCCCGACCACCCCTGCACACCATGACGGAAACTCCCACCCCACGACCGCAAGCATTCCCGCAACAAGTCGGGCCACCGCCATCTCCCACCCACCGAATGCCATAAACGTAGCGTAGACCACCAATGGGTTTGCGGACGGTGCAGCCAACATGACCGTAATCGCGGCAGCTGGCGTGACCGAATTCATCATCCGCTTCGCCACTGGCACGGACGGAGCACCCAGCAGGTGGGCGCACATATCCCCACCAGGGCGGCAACCAGCACCGCGGCTATCCCCCGCCGAGGCAACACGCGAGCCCAGCGGTCCGGGGTCATCCACAGCGCCACGGTTGCAGACAACATAGACCCCACTAATACGAACGGCAGGGATTGCACCACCAACGCCAAAAACGCGGTGACCACCACGTGGACCCGCGGAAAATGTGCAAAAAACTGCTGTGCGACCGGATGCCCCCGACTAGCAATGGCCACCACCAGGACTCGCCACCAGGGTGAGAAGCACCTGACCACGGACGCTAGTCCAGGTCACGAGAATGCGCCCACCGGGTCAAGGCATGCCGGTTCGACTGCTGGGTTTTACGGAGAATATTCGATGCGTGGGTTTCGACCGTTTTGATAGAAATAAAGAGCTGACCGGCGATTTCCTTATATGTGTAGCCTCTGGCCAAGAGTCGAAGCACCTCCAGTTCGCGCCGGGTAAGGGCGTCGACTATAGGGTCGTCAATGGGGGGATGCCCCTGTTCGACCGCTTTGTCTCGTTCGGGGGCGTCGACCACACCGACGCCGGCTCGGGCGTCAGGCCGGGCAAAGGCGTCGAGAACGAAGCCCGCAAGTCTGGGCTAAAGACGGCATCGCCATCATAGACTCAGGGATGGCGTCCACGAGTCCTGACCGGAGATTGATTTGCGACATGGCCGCGGGCCCCGGATCTGATAACGGAGATGACATCTTCCGCAGCATCGGAGACTGATAGCGCCAAAAATTTCGGGATGGTAGCCACAGACCCGTTGACTCACCCTGAATCACCGCGACACCACCACCATCTGGCATGTGAACATCCAGTAAATACCACGTCTGGGGTGGTGCTCTGATATTGGTTATGGCGTCAAGGACAGGCGCCGGCCTCGCCAACGATGTCCACCGCGCCTTCCTATTTCGGCTTTTGACACCAGCGCGGAATACGGAATGATCGTCAACGAGGAAATACCTTCATATCATCTATTCTTACTGTGCTGGCAATCGAATCTCTACCTCGTTCCATGTTGCTCAGGGTTTGCTGCAACGGGGTGGAGTGAATGGTAACTTCACCCCGGCACGTTCCACTCCGGCCAAAATGGAGTCGCGCACCCCTATGACGGTTTATCGGGGATCGCATCCAGATCAAAGCCAGGCCCTCCCTCGGTCACGCACATAGATGGTGAGCCCGCCAAAGGTCTCCGCATACACATCGATACGTCGTCACCAGCGTAGCTTTTCGCGGCATTGACCATGGCTTCCTGGCTGCGAGGACACACGCCTGGCTGGCGCTGTCAAGCTGAAACGTCTTCACCATCGTCACCGGCGTGATCCGCACGCCAAACGTATCCTCTACCTCGCCGGATGCTCGTTGTAATGCGGCAAGCACCGTCACATCGGTCACGGGGTCAAAAAGCCACTGCCGTAATTCGCGTTCCTGACTGCGAGCCAATCGCACAACCTCCTCGGGATTGTTGGCACGTTTTTGGATGAGTGCCAAAGTTTGCAACACGGAATCGTGCAGGCGGGATGCGATTTCGGCGCGTTCTGTCGGCGATAAGCCAGCCTCCCGCTGGGCGTGGAGAATTTTTTCCCATAACCGCAGGCCAAACGGCACGATAAGGGCAGCTATCCCGGTAATGGTCAACAACACGGTGCCGACCGCCGCATTGAATGTGGTTCGTTCTTCCCAGTGGTAGGCCGCGAGTAATAGGCCGCTGATCACCAGCAATGCCCGGCGATAGATGGCAATGGATGCGCCTTTGATCTCGAATCGGTCGTAGGCGAACCATGCGAGGGATGAACCCACCGCTATGATAAGCAGCGGAATTCTAACCACAGGCTCACGGCGGCAACGCCGGAAAATGCCTACCAACGTAAGCATCAATCCTGCCACCACTAGAGTGAGTGATGTGAGCTTTATTAAACCGATCTGGAATCGGTTGACCTTCGGTCACGGATTTTGAGAGAATCCACAGGCCAATGTATATCCCAGCGCCCAATCCATTGAGTACGGATAACACAACAAAGGCAATGCGAATCCAGGCAACGTTAACTCCGCAGGTGCGCTGCTAGGTTGCCACTACACCGGCAACCACCGCACTGTCGCGGCGCCGGAGATATTTGGGATATGCAGGGCGAGGTCATGCTTTCTATGTTTCCATGATTTTTCGCTGAGAAGCATCAGGGTAGTCCCGGACTTTTGGTCTCAGGGCGGAAATCAGGGCAACCCCTCGATGTTTTTCTTATGTCCCCAGGAGAATAAAGAGTGCGAACACCAGTGGTCCCAACTCTATTATTATGATCCCGTCACCGACCCAGACGCTAATTTTATTATCCCTACCGGCACCACCGCGAATACGTGGCGACGCAGTGGGATCAGCCGACCGCCCCGGTTTCCCGGCGGCAAAAACGGTCTGAACCGCTGGGTGGTGTATGTGAGGGTATTGCGTAGATACCGTATCGACCCCACGATAGTGCGGTTGGCCTTCGCCATGATTACCCTACCATGGTGGGCCGGGTCACTTTTATTTGATGTGCATGCTTATCTTCCCCGCTACTCCGTGGATAAGGCTCCATTGAATAGCTTTTCTCAGGTCCCTGGATAAGCGGTATTCCCTGGGACTCGAAGAGTCGGCTGGTTTCGGGCCCTCATTCTCGCGATTCTTATCACCGGGCCCCTAGGATCGGTAACGGTGGCGTGCTGATTGCCACATTCGGGGTGGCTGCCCTGACCTGGTGGGCGTTAAACCAGCATGTTCCTAACCCGCCAGAGGGGTTGATGATGGGGCGGGAAAACCTCCAGTTTTCCGACCAAGTGACCTATCGGGATATTTGCCAGCACCGGGGTTTGTCGCCCCATCCGTTGCCCCCACCACAACGATGCCACAGTGGGATCCGCTGGTGAATCAGCAATACGGGAATCCGGCAATGACCCCCGGTTTTCCGGGGTCCATCAACTATGTGACCACCGACCCGACAATGTGGATGGTTCCCACGCCACCGGTAAAGAAAAAGCCGGTGGGCCCTCAGTGGTTATTGGTTTAGCCATCATCTTGGCACCTTTGTCGCGTTGTTGGAAGCCACGGCACCCAATATACGCAGATCACTACGGAGCAGGAGACTGCAGGCAACTATGCACCACAATATGGAGACGTCATTACGGATTTCGCCAAGCCTCCGATGTAAAGCAGGACTGCATACCGTGAGCACTCAGTACAATCTTAGTGACGTCCACGTGGTGCTGGGGATCAAGACCCGGTCTGCTGGTGGAATGCATCGACAATTTGGCATTGCGAATGTCCGAAGGACATCATAAACCCCTAGGCCAAGGGCGGGTTAGTAACAATCACGATGACTCAAAAATCTTGGCGACGTAAAGGTGGATACAAATAACGGCTCATACCACCGATACGTCGTCTTGTAGCAGGTGCTTTACACGATTATGCGTTGTAAAGCACCTGTATGGCTCACCCTCCCCCAAATGAGGTAATACGGTGGGGGTAATAATCACTTTGAAGAATCATGAAGAGGAATCAATGCCCGTAACCCACCTGGTCAAAAAGCTTCACTCTTTTCTAACCCTTTACTAGTGCATTTTCTGATTCTGCAAGTTCCTAGGGCGGGAAATCTGGAAAATAATCAGCCAGTTTTCGTTGGTGTCCCGCTGTTCATTTTTCACACATTGCTAGAATGGCAGCAAAGTTAACAAGGGCTCCAACTGTAGTTTTAGTCATTTTGAGTTTTTGCAACTCATTAATATTACTGAGACTAAATTACATTGGAGTGATTTACAGCACCCTATTTCGGGGGCTCATATAAGGGAGTAGTAACATCATGGGAAAAAGAAACTACACCAGCGAGCAGTCATGGCCGAAACACCCCACGGTCAATGAACTCTTCGATGTGGCTGATGTCACGGTTGGACCTTGATAGAGGAAACCAACCACAATGCCTTTAGATTAACCTGCCCCGCCGGTTGCTGCTCTTTCCGAGTCTTCTCCACCGGGCGCGCCCAGGAAAAATGTTCTGAAATCCAAGCGCAAAGATATAGTCCGCTGTCCGCATAGCAAATTTGCGGACTCCTACGTTAGAGAGGTCACCCAATCACTGATACCTGGAACAGCTCAATGCCACCAATATACAGATGAAGCTAACGGAAACCGAGAAGGCTTTCGATAGCGCCCAGTTAGACACCGAACTTGACGAGCTGCTCGGCAAGGTTGAGGACTTGGAAGAATCTTTGACCTCTATATTAAAGAAGCTACCCACCAACTGAGCGAGAATATGCACAACAAATATATCGGAGATGTCGCAAGCGGCAAACGATGAATCGACGCAATGTCCGATCCCTACTAAAACCCTTAAGCCGTGATCGACAAGACGTGAAACAATGTTGGGAACGACCACGCAAACTTAATAGTCAACTGAGATCGTCCCCTCCTAATTATCACCCCTAACACCCATGCACGCCGGTAATGGTAGCTGGCTCAGAGGCGTGAGCCTCCCCCCGCCTGCCTTCGCCCTGGCGCTCAGATGCTTGCGTGTTTAAACCGCATGAAAATCAGCTGCCAGTTGTCAACCACACCACTGGCTAGTTATCAAAAGTAGAGGCGGTTTAGACACGGCGTTGCGACTACCATCATCCCTCTTCGCGTAACCGGACTCGACATGTCCGACGACGCTACTGCTTGTCGCCCCCACGAACAATGGGAGCGGAACTGGCCACGAAGAACGACGTGACCATGCTGCTTCTGACCACCGACGACACTGACGATATCATTTCAACTGTCGCCGACTCGATCTCCCAAACCACTCTGGCATTCCCGAGGTAGTAGCCGAATCCGTCCATCGAGATTTGGTGTCCTATCGAGATAGTGCCGACCGGGTGGGGGTCACCAAGAAGCAGTCCGAAAGTGGACCATGCTCACCACCACCCCTTCCCGCACCAGTTTTCCACCATTGGTGCTGGCCAAAAGGTGTGGGATTGGATCGACGTCTATGACTCGGCTAACCCAAGTCAAAAAGTTTGACATGGAAGATGAGTTTCTTCCCACCCGCAAAGCAGGTCATCGCTATTGATGCCTATCTTGCGCGTATTCCTGATTGCATCGAATTGGAATGGAATCATCTCCAACCTGCAAGGCCCAGGCCTGAGCTTATTCCATTCAATGGTTCCTGGTGGTTTCGACGTGCAGTCCAAGACCAGCCGATTCACCCCATCAACCTCATTAGTAATGCGGGTTGAAATTTTTTCCAAAACATCATAAGGCAGCCGAGTCCAATCGGCGGTCATGGCATCCTCTGAGGATACCGGCCGCAATACGATGGGATGGCCGTAGGTGCGGCCATCCCCTTGCACTCCCACGGAACGAACATCGGCAAGCAACACAACTGGACACTGCCATATTTCATTATCCAAGCCGCATTGGTCAATTCGGTGCGGGCTATGAGATCCGCGGCGCGCAAGGTTTCTAACCGTCCTCCGTCACCTCACCAATGATACGAATGCCCCAAACCAGGACCGGGGAATGGCTGCCGATTCACGATCTCTTCAGGCAAGCCTAGCTCGCGCCCACCGCCCGAACTTCATCTTTAAACAGCAACCGCAACGGTTCTACCAGCTGGAATTCCAGATCTTCAGGCAATCCTCCCAGATTATGGTGGTTTCCAATGTTCGCGGTGCCAGCGCCCCCACCCGACTCCACCACATCTGGGTCACAATGCCCTGCACTAAAAATTCCACGGCACCTGCAGTATCGGCCGGCTCATCGGGCCAACACCAACCAAACCGCGCGTTCAAACGACCGAATGAACTCGTTGCCAATTGCCTTCCGTTTTGCTTCTGGGTCTGTGACCCCAGCAAGCTTTAGATAAAAAAGGCCTCCCGCTCATCCACCGTGACCAGCTTCGCCCCGGTTGCCTCGCACAAAAATCGGTCTGCACCTGCTCACGCTCTCCGGCGCGCAATAGACCATGGTCAACAAACACGCAGGTCAGTCGGTTACCATGGCGCGCGCTGCACCAAGGCTGCGGCCACGGCCGAATCCACGCCACCGGACAATCCGCAGATAGCGCGGCCGGTATCACCCACCTGTTCGCGCACGGTTTCGATCAATTCATCGGCGATATTCGCGGGGTCCAGTTCTGTCTCTAATCCAGCAATCCCGTGAGGAAGCGCACCAGAATCTCCCGCCATGGGGTGAATGCAGCACTTCGGGATGGTACTGCACACCGGCCATCCGTCGAGCCGCGCATTCGAATGCTGCGACGGGGGCACCAGCAGAAGAAGCGGTGACAGTGAAGCCTTCAGGGGCTGCCGACACGGCATCCCCATGACTCATCCACACTTTGTGAGTGGTTTCCAAACCGGCATGGAGCACCCCAGGGTCGATAACAGTGAGATCGGTCCGACCATATTCCCTGGTTGCCGGTGTTAGCAACCGTGCCACCTAGTGCGTGGGTCATGGCCTGGAAGCTAGCAAAATTCCAAAGATGGAATTCCCAAGTCGAGCAATTCCGATTGCAGGGGCCGGAGCACCGGATTCGTAGACAGAGCTTGGACCACCGGAAAGCACTAAAGCGGCGGGGTTTTTCGCCTTGATTTCCGCAATCGTGGCGGTGTGCGGAATAACTTCGGAATAGATTTTGGCTTCACGTACTGTGCGCAAATGAGCTGCGCGATACTGCGCGAAGTCCACGACCAACACCGGATTATGTTTATGAGGGTTATGGGGTGGGCTTGTTTCGTCCACAGCTAGATAGTGTACCTCATGAGATCGGTGCGGGCCCCTAATGCTACGCCGCATTTTGGCTGTGAATGCCCGCAACATGCCCACGGTCAAGAAGATTTCCGAAGATTTCACCAGTAGCTGATTTGCTGAGCTGGAGTTCCGAATGAGCGGATTTTTCTACCGGTTGAAAAACCGCTGAGCAAAACCACAGCACTTTTTGTTACCCCAGCTTAGCAGTGCGAACAACCCCGGAAACCCACCCTCAACGTAGCTTCTCACCCCGATGCTCCAGCCTCAGCAAGATTGCAGCACAAAATCATGAGTTACAGGCCCTTAGGGCCCCACTTATATTCATAAGCACTCTGCAAAGGATCGCCCTACACCTGAGCTTCAAAAAGTTCTGAGCTGAGTTGATGTCAATGGAGCTCACACCCTATATCTGAATCGAGAAAGCATAGCTCATAACCCGATCTGTCCAAAACCGGATCGAAAATCTCCACATTCATTACCACCCCCAATCACCCCAGCCACAACGATAGTAAATTTGTTGAGCTGGAGTTTCAGAAAATAGATCCCTCACATCCCGAAACCGCTGGAATGGAACACAGCACTTCTTTTGTTACCCCAGCTTCAGCAGTGCGATCAAGAACCTCAACATCACTAAGTTAGTCCGGCACTCACGACCAAAACTACGCTTTTCTGGGATACGCCCCAATCAACCCCTAACTCCCCCACTACTTAGCCGCCAGGCTACGGCAGAAAGGTAAAGTGTCGAGAGAATTCGGCACCTGGATGCCGCCTTTAGCCTCTCTTATATCCATTTGGGGCAGCAAATTGTAGTACGTGCGCCCCTGCCATGGCAATGTAAACGCATGCCAGAATCACCGGCCTTCCCTTGAGACGTGGCAGCGACAGCTCCATCCACCCTCAACCTCACCAGCCTTAAGGGTGAGCTCGGTGGCAAAACTCCCTCAGCAACAATGGGAATCGTATTACACACAAATAACGTGACCGGATAATCATCATCTAGGTGAATCTGACCAATGCCCACAGAAACCTGGCGAGAATCACAGGTAGTGAGCGCTGGGGTTTCACACCACATGGTGATAGTTTCTGGCACGTCTTGCGAACCCAAAATGGAAATAATAGGCATTTGGGGACGAACCTGGATGTCGATTCTTTGCATACGGTATTTCCTTCCATGGTGTCTTCGACATGAAGTGTCTTGGTCAATTGTACCGATGGTTTCCCACTATAACTGGGAACAGCGCCACCAATAAGGCACTAACATTATCCCCATGCGCCAGTCCCACAAGGTCACAGGCATTTTACTTGTGTTTGGCTTCAGTGTACATTGCAGTTCGCTGCCGCACTAGCAATGTCACTTTTCCCACTCGTGGGCCCGTGGACAACCACGCTACGCCAATTGTTTCTATCAGGTTTACTTCTGACCTTGGTGATGCACCCTCAAGCACACCAGTGGTCACGATCACAATGAGTAAGTGTGGCATTCTTTGGCTTGTCGTTGGGAATAATGAACGCGTTTTTCTATGTCGCAATCAGCCAGTATCCTCTGGGTACAGCTGTGACGATTGAATTTATCGGACCTTTGGTGTTATCGGCTGTGCTATCTGCCAGTATCCGGGACGTGTTGTGGGTGGGATTGGCCATGGTAGGTGTTGGGTTGTTTGGGGTGAGCGGCTGCTCGGTCAGTAGTCGCTCGCGCCCGATTGGGGTGGTTTGTGCGTTGGGCGCTGACTGTTTTGGGCGCTCTATATTTTAGCTGCAGACAATGCCGCAAAAGGTGACGGAACTCGGGAATTATTGCCATAGTACTTTTGATTTGATCCTCGCCTTTCAACTCCCACTCTGGCATGGCAAACTTATTCATGGTAGCTACTGACGCGCATCTTCTACTTCTAGCGATAGGCACAGCGATACTAGCATCACTGGTCCTTACACGCTGGAATTTCTTGCGTTACGACGTCTTCCTCCCAGTACTTTCGGCATTCTTTTGTCCATGGAGCCGGCGGTGGCAACCACCGCCGGCTGGCTCCTGCTGAATCAACACATGGGAGTTTTGGAATGCTAGCGGTGTGTTTGCTGTTTCCTGCTGTGTGAACCGCGACGTCGAAAAGTTAGTGAGTTAGAAACCAATCCGATAGGCCAGCTCGACCTTTTGGAAGCTCTTCAGGTCTTGGAAACCGCACTTTGCAACGGCACGCCGCAACCCGCCCGCGAAATTTTGGGTTCCCGATGGGTCGCTTGAGGGCCATACAGCAGGGTTTTCCAGGCTGGGCCGCTGCTCGGGATCTGCCCCACTCACGGGTTCGACGCGACCACGCGGGAACCGAGGGATGCCCGCAGCCGAAGGCCAAAAATAGCCCTTACCAGCAGCTTCTGGTGGCCAGTGGGGATCCCAGAACCACAGCATCTGCGCCACAGGCAATAGCAACCACAACATTGCCTGAGGTGTAGATTTCACCGTCAGCAATGATGTGCACATAGCGCCCACCGGTCCCATCCAAATAGTCCCTGCGAGCAGCTGCCACATCTGCAATTGCAGTGGCCAGGGCAGGCTGAATCGCCTAGGGCTTCGCCGCCATTGATGCCATCGCCGGCACCAACAATGACGCCCACGGCACCGGTACGCATCATATGCATGGCTGTGGTGTAGTCAGAAACCCCACCCACGATGACCGGAATGTCTAAAGAAGCAATGAATTCCTTCAGATTTAGTGGGTTCTCCTTGGGACAGGTAGTGCTCGGCAGACAGCAGGGTTCCCTTGGATAGATAACAGGTCGGCACCAGCCTTAATTACAACTGGGGCCAACTCGGCAGCATTTTGGGGCGAGACCCGCACCGCAACAGTAGCACCGGCCGCCCGGATTTGATTGATGCGTTCGCTCAAGAGGTCGGTGTCAAAGGCGCAGCATGAAGTTCCTGCAACTTGGCAATTGCATCAGTATTGTGATAGCTGAATTCACCGTTTTCATCACGGGCAGCAGCGACCACCTGGTCAATTGCCGCCTCAACATCAACATGCCTACCTCACAGGCCCTCTGCATTGATGACCATGCCACCCAGACGATCCATTTCAATGGCGAATTCTGATCGGCAATGGTATCGGTTGGATGTGACACAAAAGGAATGTCGAAGGAGTAGGCATCAATATTCCATGATGTGTCAACTTTGGAGGAGCGGGTGCGACGAGTGGGGTAAAAACTGTGATTGCCTCCAGTGAATATGCGTTCGGCGTGCCTTGCGCCCAATCCCAATTTCTACATAATCCCGCATCAGCTGGTTTCCTCCTTCAAGGCTTGTGCACTATCGCACTAATCCTACCTCGATTGCCCTCCAAAACCAGTGATAGAACGCCTCGTGTTCAATCTAACATTGCCCGAACGGGCACAAGCAGGGCAAAGCAAACACCGCATTTTACCGTTGTCGGCATCCTGCTACCGTAATTGCCCTCTTCAGGGGTTATTGGCGGACCAGGCATAAGACAGGAAAAGCGTTCTCTACCTCCTGGTAAGTACGGGTGTTTTTAACATTATTTTTGCCTCAGACACAAATATTTTGTTTCACAAGAATACGGACATAAATCACAGAATCCATCAATGGCCACATCCCCTTTTAACAACCTAGATGGTCAAAAATATCATCCCGAAGACTCCCACTACCACAGAAGCCACGATAGTAAAACATGCTGAGCTGAGTCTCCCCAGCTCTTACCGCCACAATACCTTACTGAATCGAGAAAGTACAGAAGCTCAGCACAATCTCTACCTGCACACAATTACTCTGCAACCTCCCCTGAAGCCCACTGAAATCTCAAAGTAACCCCGAAAACGCCTCAAAACGATGGTTCCCACACCCAAAAATATTCCGGGCACGCCTCAAACACCACTTCACCATAATCACTGGCAGAAGTGCTGAGTTGGAGTTCTAAAATCAGCCCCTTCAGCAATCATGATGGGCCCAATAACCACCCACGATGCCCCGAGCAGCACAGGGCTAACCCAAACCCAGCTCAGCACTCATGATACCCATTGCTATAAGGCATATTGGCTCATATCTCGTTGCTACACTCAAGGAAGCCGAGCCTCAGACAAGCCATAGCTTAAGATGCGAATGTGTGCCACAATAAGACCGCTGCATTCTGGCTACCGATAGTCGGCGCTTCAACAGTCTGTTGATGTGATGGGGGTGAGATTCCCGCAAGTCTGGCGGATGGATGATCTGCACAAACTTCGCTTGTTGCAGGTCCAGAATCGAAGCAGATCCGGTATACCCCATCGCGGCACGCAGACCACCAACCAATTGATGGGTAATGGCCTCGATGGCCTCGAACGGTACTTGCCCTTCAACCTTCAGGCACTAGCTTATCTTCCCCCTTCCGTCAGCCTGAAATAACGGTCTTTAGAGAGGAGGTTTTTCACCGGTCAGGTTGCGCCCTTGCATAGCCCCCTGAGCCCATGCCACGGTGTCGCTTGTATTGATGCCGTTGACGACCACAACATCGCCAGGCGATTCAGTAGTTCCCGCCAACATAGATCCGAGCATGACAGAGAGCGCCTGCGGCAATGGCCTTTAGCAATATCACCAGAGAACTGCATACCGCCATCGGCGATAATGGGCACCCCAGCAGCACGGAGCAGGCACAAAGCTCCATGATCGCCGTAATCTGCGGGCACCGACACCAGCAACCACCCGGGTGGTACAGATAGACCCCTGGCCCCAATACCCACTTTTCACCGCATCGGCACCAGCCTCGATCATTGCTTGAGCAGCAGCCCGAGTGCGAGATTGCCACCAATGATATCAGCTTGGTCACCAAATTCTGCTTTTCACGCGACTCACCATTTTCCAAAACACCACGGAGTGAGCATGGGCAGAATCAACCACTAACACGTCAACACCGGCGTCAATCAAGCGCTCCAGCGCGCTGGAAAGACTCTTCTCCTACCCCAATGCCGGCACCAACCAATAACCGCCCTGAAGCGTCCTTAGTTGCGTTAGGGTGTTGCTCGGTCTTGACAAAGTCTTTGACGGTGATGAGTCCAACGAGTTTATTATTAGCTGAAAACAATAGGGAGCTTTTCGACCTTAGTGCAGACAGCAGTTCAAGCGCTGCTTTCTTTCGTTACGCCTTCAGGTGTGCCACGAACAACGGCATAGGAGTCATAATTTTCAGATACTGCGACTGTAATCAGCCTCCAAAGCGCATATCACGGTTAGTGCAAATGCCCACTAGTGTGCCAGCCTCATCCACCACCGGCAACCCAGAGATACGATATTTAGCACAGAGAGCATCCACCTCAGCAATGGTCATATCGGGACTGCAAGTAATGGATCTGTCACCATCCCAGATTCAGAGCGCTTCACTATTTCCACATTCTGAGCTTGCTTCAATGGAAAGGTTACGGTGCAGCACCCCCAAGCCCGCCTTCGCGAGCCATAGCAGCTGCCATACGAGCCTCGGTCACGGTATCCATCGCCGCAGACACAATAGGAATATTGAGACTGATATTCGCGAGTGAGTTGGGTGGTGAGTAACTTCTGAGGGAATAACATCGGAGGCATCGGGTAAAAGCAATACATCATCGAAAGTCAATCCAATAAGGGCCACTTTATTAGGGTCATCGCCACCGGTGGTCACGCGCTGTTGCGTCATCAAAGGTCCTCCTCAATACTGCTGTGGTGTTTTGTCTAGCCTAGCGCCATCTATGAACGGAAGTAGAATTGCAGCGCCGGTTGTTAGCTATAACGCCACACCACCACAAAATATTCTGCAGCATAAATAGTGAAGCTTGATACTTTTTTATAAGGGCTTTAGGGTTAGGGCGTGACTTTTGATTGGCAAATGCCCCGTGACCCGTTCGCTGATGATCCTAACGATCCAGCCTCGCTTTTCGACGATGACGACCCGATGCCGCCACTCACTCAAGAAGAACGAATCCAAATTGAGCGTGATCTCATCCTAGTGAGGAAATTCAAGGCCGCCACAACCACGTGGCATTACACGGAATTTTCTTCATTGCGAGGATTGTGACCAACAACATTTTTATGATTGGGACATCATGACAGCAAATATGCGTTCGACGCTTGCTGGGGAGCTAAGCCCGGTACATGAACCCAGTGCTAACTCCTAACCCAGATGCCTATCTACCTTGGGATTATTGCCTTGGCTACCTAGATGGGATGAATTACCGCGGTTGAGAATTAACACAGACTCTCTATCCAATTATTTGCAGTTGAGGATGAATTCTGAATCGTTCAACCACCCCAATTACTAAACCCCCAAATCTGGAAATTATTGCGAAACTATGGACCTTAGGGCCCCTTATAGGCCTATAATTTCATGAAGTCACCAAAAGCCTGGCGCGATGTTTGGTTGTGGTCGCCAGCATCAGTCAGTAGCCCTGCTGATGTTGACGCATCAGCAGGGCACCACAACTTAATATTCTCCGCAGGGGGATATTTGAAGATACCGCTGATGAGCTGGAGTTTTGTCTTGATACCTCGGTATCAATGACCTAAAATAAGTGTCGAAAAGTATGGGTCACAACTCCAGCTCAGTGGCTTGTTACTGAGTCGCTCACTTTTACCAGTCGATAATCGCATTGTTGCAACAACAGTAGATGCCATCATCTGGGAGATTTTCGAAGATTTTCATGTTTTTCGGCATATTTAGACGAAGATCACATTTTTCTCCCCACCCACCGAATTTTTCTACATCGACAACCCCATCCACCACAAGTAGCGGTTGTGCTGAGCTGGGGTAACGGTTGTGCTAGATTCAGGCCTGGGAGTTTGTGACATGTAGAACATTCTCACCAGAACTCCAGCTCAGCACAAGTGATACCAGCTCGAACCTCAATAAAATCACCATCAATCCGCCATCAGGCCACCCACACATCACCCGTATCACAAGTGCTGAGCTGAGTTGTGGGCTGCGAGGGCCTCTGATGGGTACTGAATCGAGAAAAGTCAAGCTTAGGACTCATGCCCCAGACATGTTTGTGGCCCGCACCCTATTCCAGGATACGGGCCACAAGTAGCCAGGTTCGTGGTTAACGGCGGAATTCGTCGGGTAGCTGCAATGGCGGTTCGGCTGGTGCTGGCCTTGGCCAGGTTCGGCCCCTGGAGCGCAGCCCGTCAGAAGGCCGTACTGGGCAACCTGTGGTGTTGCAGCGTTCTGTGGTTGCTGTTGTTGGGTTTGTACCGAGCGACCGCAGGCGGCACTGCTTCACCGTCACTGTAACCGTAGTCGTTTGGGCGGGAGCCGGGAAGGAGCAGCCGGTGGCGTCACAGTCACAGTGGTGACAGTTGTCTTCGTATTGTCAACCTTCTGTTGCGCTTCGGCTTTATCTTGTCCATTATGAAGCTTGTCCACAATCTTTTTGGGCCTCTTGAAGGACTGCTATGCACCCTTGACATCACCTTTATTGGTGCGATTGGTAACCCTTCAAGTTTGCTAGCCAACTCTATGACGGCGGCTTTGTCGGCTCCCAGCCTGTTCACCAAAAAGCTTTCTGGTGCAGCCCATAAAAAGGTGAACCCTCTTGAGCACTAATGACTGCACCACCAGCACCAGCAGAACAAGTGTTGCAGCTGCAGCACCAATCAGTCCACTGGCGATACGTCCCAAAACCCCCACCTGTGGCGAGAGTCCAGGTCAATGACATTATCGGCATCATCGTCGTCATCATCAGACTGATCATCATCCGCGTCTTCTTCCGAATCTACGAGATCATCATCGGACACTTCGTCGTCAAACTCGGAATCGTCCAGGTCATCATCATCGTCGAAATCATCTTCGTCAATGGCTACGAAGACATCGGTGCGGTGAGTTGATCATCATAGTCGTCATCGAAGTATTCGTCACTGTCGTCGATGCCAAGATCTGCTAAGGCTGGGGCGGGCGGTATGTCGCTTTCCACCTCATCGCGTAATGCCAAAAACAGGTCAGCAAGTGGGTCTTCTCCGTCACTGACATCAACACCGCGGGACAATTCAGTCAGAAAAACGTCGTCGGCGAAGAGCTCGTCTAAAGCCCTCACCAACTCGTCATCATGACCGTCACTGCGGTTTGTCATTTCACTCATTCTCCTGCGCGATCGCCTTGCGCAAAGTTCCGGAGAGCACGATGCTGGAGCCACTCCGAACCGCACCAGGCGTACTACCAACAATTTCAGCGGTTTCTTCCGCTGAAAGCCCCTAAAACACCCTTAAAAATAATGATCTCGCGTGGCTTTCACTAAGTAAATCGAGGAGTTCTCGAACTCTGTTACTACCAGCTGCTACCAGCGCTAACTCCTCTGGGGACTCATGATCTACCGTTTCATCTGGCACCTCCTCCGTTGGGTTGGTCGGGTCACGCGCATAACTGCGATGCGCGTCGGCTACATTAGAAGCTATACCATAAACGAACGCCATGAACGGTCGTCCCCGGTCCACAAGTTTATGGATCGAGGTAGCAACAGCAAAGCAGATTTCTTGGGCGACGTCTTCAGGCGTTGGATGACGCCCACCACTAATCCGGGCACGGGCATATCGCAGTACCATGGGATAAATGATCTTAATTACTTTACGCAAAGCACGAGAGTCGCCCTGACTAGCTAGCGGCACTAAGCCGGCTAGCTGTTTCTCGGTGTCGCCCATACTTCCACTTTCTTTAAAGTGCAGCTGAGATTAACTGACTGCACTCTTTTACAACGCCATAAGACTCTTATTATCCCTACAAGCACTCTAGACAGTACCCACAACCTCCATGAGATGACGACCCTGCTGCCGCCATCACCACTAGGAATACATGCTATTTGCAGGGCAACCATATCACCCCCATGAGCGAAAACTTACGACGCCCACCAGCTGGTCCAGGGTGGTGGGCCATCAGATGCAGGTCATAATGCTCATTTGGGCTGATGCGATGAGGGTTTTTGGGCTAGAATCCCGTATAGTTGGTATCAGTAAATCATCTAGCTCATCGAGGGTAAAACCGTAATACGTGATAGCCAAGGGATAATAAATACCGTTCCTGCTTACTTGTTTCCGGAAGATTTCTGTCACAGTTGTACCATTCTCCCAGGCAAATTCTTCCGGTGTATTTTACGCGCCCATCCAGTTCAACGATTATATAATCATCCATGAGGTGATCTACCCTATAGTTGCCGATCATCACCTGCGGGGAAATTTTATGGGTGGGGAATTGTGCTTCCATTTGGTAGCGCATACTAGTTTCTTGTACTGAATCAATAATGTCATATGCCCTGAGTCTAGGATCCGTTGTGCCTTGAGCGACTCCCCGCTGACGGCATGCTCATGTAAATACTCTTGGAATTGTTCATGACTGTTGCCATTACGCATCGCAGCCTCCACGAAAGCTAAGGACTCCAATTCATCGTACATAACACAAAAATCAACAAACGTGCGTTCGATTGTGGTCACTCGTTTGCCGCTCACCTCGGTAATATCTGATTCTGGTAATGCGGCATCTCGATAATGCATGATTTCGGTGCATTGTCTTGACGATGGCGGATGTCTATCGCCAGGTAGATTAAGGCATACTACCAAGCACTTTTCCTTATTAAGTGTGGGTATTCCATGTATATAGGCCGCAGCAAAACCCACAATAACAGCGGTTTTTATTGACCGATTAACCGCCCGAATATGTAAAGCGAATTGCTCAAAACTCCGAGCCTGTTGATACTCCAACAGTGGAGTCCACCATGTACGTGTCAACTGTATATGGGCACGTTCGAACTCTTTTGTGAGACCGATATGGCTGGCGCACGAGTTTACGCATCATCTGATGATTCTTCCTGGTAAAAGTCGATGTAGAATCATCCAGAATGTACTCATACACAATATGGTAGCAATATGACAACCGCCACATATGAGTTTTGTTTTGTTGCGGACCTTCTTGACCTGTGTTTTATCTAGTGATCATTTCGCAGCGTTATTCCCCAACACCCCCATCCGTACGGGTAGTAAACACTGATTTTTCTAGTCAGCTATGCCCATGTCGCCGACAACGCTTGCAGCAACCGGTAGCATAGTTGCTGAACTGGGTTAATGGTTGCATCCCGCAAAACATTGGCAAATGCAGGAGCAACAATAGCACATTGCAAACCCCAGCTCAGCAATCATGCTGCAGGCTCAATGATGTTCCACGGTGTCCTCTGGTGTCCTGTGGCGCAAATGATCGGGGAAAATGTGGCGTGCGGAGATAGCAAAACGCACGGGTTGAACTGGCGCAGCCTGTAGCCCGGTGCGTTCCACTTTACGCTGAGTCTGGGGGTCGTTAGCTGCTAGCCATCAACTACCAACCTGACTAATGGTGATGAGTAAATGCTAGCACTACTCTGCTGGTAATTTGCTCTAATGATGATGTCCATGTCCACCAGGCGCCGGAGGCTGAGGTGGTTGAGACTTATCAACCACCGAGGCTTCGGTGGTCAACACCATGCGCGCCACCGAAGTAGCATTCACCACTGCGGAGTGAGTAACCTTCACCGGATCAATGATGCCTGCAGCAAGCAAATCATCATATCCTAAGGTTGCGGCGTTAAAACCGAATCCATTCTTCAGATCTGCAACCCGGGAAACTACCACCGACCCGTCCACACCAAGTTTTCAGCAATCCAGAAGTTGGTTTCAGAGTGCCTTCGCTGAGCTAATACACCGACTTGGGTATCACCGGAAAAACTCATCAGCGCCAGACCGCAATTCTTGGGCGATCTGTACCAAAACAGAGCCACCACCAGCGATAATGCCTTCCTGTACCGCAGCGCGAGCGGAATTGATGGCGTCTTCAACTCGAAGCTTACGCTCGGAGATTTCGGTTTCGGTGGCAGCGCCAACCTTCACCACGGCTACACCACCGGAGAGTTTCGCTAGCCGTTCTTCAGCCTTTTCCCGGTCCAGGAGGATTCGGTCTTGGCGATCTCGGCACGAATCTGATCACGACGTTTCTCAGTTCAGCGGCAGTACCAGCTCATCAACGATAATGGTCTCGTCCTTGGTTACGGTCACACGCCGGAGCCGGACCGAATACGGACAGGTCAGCGTCATGCATGTTACCCCGACCTCGGGATCAATGACGGTAGCGCCGGTAACCACGGCAAGATCATCCAGAAGGCTTTGCGACGCTCTCGAAGTACGGGCCTTCACCGCCACCGCCTTGAGGTTTTCGGATGGGTTAACAACCAATGCCTGCAGTGGTTCGCCTTCAACATCTTCCGCAATAATCAACACCGGTTTATTGGATTCCACAACCTTTTCCAGCAACGGCGGGAAGTCCGGCAGGAGGATCTTGTTACGCCTGCGTAACACAAGTGCGTCATCAAGTTCAGCTTTTTGGGAATCAACATCGGTGATGAAATAGGGATAAGAATCCCTTTTCGAATGACACACCTTCGGTCACATCAAGGTAGGACTCTGGTGACTGAGATTCCTCGACTGATACCACACCGTCTTTTGCCCACCTTCTCCATGGCGGCGGCAACCGTGTTACCGACCTCAGGATCGCGGGAAGAAACGGTGGCGACATTGGCAATGTCTTCCGAGGAAGACACCTCGGTGGCTCGACCTTTCAGCAGCTCAATAACCTTTTCGGCACCAATTTCAATGCCGTGGTTGAGCTCGATAGGATTCGCACCAGCCGCAACATTCCGCAGCCCTTCGGTAATCAGCGCCTGCGCCAACAAGGTTGCGGTGGTCGTGCCATCACCCGCAATATCATTGGTTTTCACTGCGACAGACTTCACCAATTGCACGCCAAGATTCTCGAATGGTTCTTCGATATCAATATCGCGGGCAATGGTAACCCCGTCATTGGTAACCGTGGGGGAACCGAACGGCTTATCCAACACCACATTGCGACCACGCGGCCCAAGCGTCACCTTTGACCACGTCCGCCAGGGTGTTGACGCCCTGGAGGATTCCTTCGCGGGCTTCTTGATTGAAAGCAATAAGTTTTGCCATATTTGACTACTTTTCGATAATGGCCAGCACGTCACGGGAGTTGAGCAGCAAGTATTCCTCACCGTCGTATTTCAGCTCGGTTCCGCCATGCTTGAAAAACACCACGGTGTCACCCACCTTGATGTCCATGGGAACACGATCATCACCATCAAAACGGCCAGGGCCGGCGGCAATGATACGCCCTCTTGTGGCTTTTTCCTTAGCGGAATCTGGAATGACCAGGCCAGAGGCAGTGGTGGATTCAGCTTCCTTGATTTGGATCAAAACACGGTCTTCTAGGGGCTTAATATTGACTTTGCCACGATATATTCTCCTTAATGCTTATGGTTGTTGACCTCACTGGCACTCTACCCCCGCGAGTGCTAAGGCTCAAACAGTTACGCTTTCAGCGAACATTGTCTTTGGTTTTTACCAAGTGAAGCTTATTCAGGTGCTGGGAAATACGTTCGGCTTCTCAAGACGATTAACGCACGTGACTGTTCTCTGAGGATAAGAATAACCAAGGTAGGTAGCATGTTCTTTCCGATTTGTCATCATTGATATGGCTGGGCTTTCCCAATAGCTGAATAAGCTTCAGTCTTACACCATCACGCAGCGCATTTGTTACCCCAGCTTGATGCATGATGCGATCATCATGATGTCCACGTAAGGTAATGCATTCCCCTGGTTTCATCGCCCACCGTAACAGTTTTTCGTCCCACAACGCCACATGCTTCACAAGTTCTGAGCTGGAGTTTGGAAGATGAGCCCACCAACGAAAAAGCATCTGAATCGAGAAAGTACAGCTTGGTAGCTTGGCACACATCCCCGCACCCCACGACCGGTCCAAACTTTGCATAAGCTGCAAACAACGTGTGCGCCCCACCATAAAAACCCTCAAAACCCCACACATACACACTGATGTTCGAGTGTATAACCCTATGGTTTAGGATTTTTCGCCGGAAGTATGTGTAGATGAACATAGCGGGTGCGATAATAGGAAGAGAAACCACTATACGGGTCGCAAAGATCTTTTCTGCTAGACGTAGTATCAATAGCGCTAATCAATGCAATCACATATATGGTGAGAATCACATTGAAGATAATGAGTGCTATGAACGCTACATCATATGCCTGTGGTGTTAACGGTTCATACCTTTTTCAGTTTACCGTCAAAAACCCAAAAACATAGCACACTACACTATTCTAAAATCACTCCGATACTAGGGGATTTCAACTCCAGAGAGGTATCAGTACCAATCGATAATGCCGACGGCTGAGCACCTTCATGAATCAGTTGGGCGGCTAACGCTGCGATCATTACACCATTATCTGTGCACAGTGTAAACCTGGGAACCTAAGCTCAATGCCCGCAGATTGACAACGCCGGCCTGCCATTCCCTGCAAGCGAGAATTGGCCGCCACGCCACCACCGAGAAGTAGCACTTGCGCCCCGGTGTCCTTTGCATGCCCGAATAGCTTTGAGGGTCAGCACATCACATACCGCTTCCTGGACGATGCGCACACATCTTCGATAGAGATTGTGGAGTTGTTTTCGCTCTGCCTGCTCCACATAGCGGGCGACAGCGGTCTTTGAGGCCGGAAAAGAAAAATCGTAGGGACTATGGCCCCCGAAATGCGATGGCCTTTGTTGCCCTGCTGCTGCAAGCTTGTCGATAGTGGCCCACCGGGATACCCCAGCCCAATAGTCGCGCTACCTTTGTCATAGGCCTCCCCGGCGGCGTCGTCAAGCGTGGAGCCTAGTTCCGCATAGGCTTCCCCACCGCAGTAACCTCCAGGAGCTGCGTGTGTCCACCAGACACCAAAAGGCGCGATAGCATGTGGCAGGGCTCACCCTCCAAATTCGCCACCGCGACATGCCCACCAAGGTGGTTGACACCATAGAATGGCACACCCCTGCCGCGGCATAAGCCTTGGCTGCGGACGCACCCACCAGCAGGGCACCGGCTAACCGCAGGCCCCACCGTTGCGGCGACAGCATCGCCGTAATGCCAACTTCAGATAGCGCCGCATGCATCACCGGCTCGCATGGCGCTCAGATGGGCGCGCGATGCGATCTCGGGGACCACACCGCCAAAACGAGCATGTTGGTCCATGGAACTGGCAACCGCGTCGGCAAGGATGGTCATGGTGCCATCTGCCGCCAAGTCGATGATGCCCACACCTGTTTCATCGCAGGATGATTCGATGCCCAGGATAATCATGGGTTTGTCCTATCCCTTTTCGCTTAATCGTGGCGCGCAACATAGTGTATGCATCGGCACCAGACGGCATATAATACCCTTCCGCACCCCTATCGTCGCAAATCCGTAGCTGTGGTACAAACGCCACTCGCCGGCTCATTGTCAGTGCGAACTTCAAGGAATATCGGGGCGTCCTGAGCATCAGCAATGCGGGTAAAAGCATCCATAAAGAGCTTGCCGATCGCCACGGCCTTGGTACGTGGGATCCACCGCAATGGTGCGAACCTCACATTCCGCATCATCAGGAGGCTCCCAACACCGCCATACCGGCGTATCCCACAAGCCGCCCAGAAATTTCTACGCCAAAAATATTTTGTTAGAACATGGGCGATCTCTGACTGAAACTCTTCAACAGACCAAGGTGAGTCACCCGGGAATAGGAGTTGTTCTAGCTCGGCGCACCATGGGGCATCAGCGAGGGTCAGTTCCCGAAGATTCATGATTCTTCCGAACTATCGCTGGTGACGGCGCTTTTTGGTGGGTTCTTTTCGCATCTGGGCGCCGTAAATACAGCGGTTGCAATGGTTTCAGGTTTGCCCGTAAAATCGGCCACCGCCACGAGATCCGCGGGAAGCGGCACCCCGAAAACTACTGTGGTTTCCTGCACCGCACCCGCAACATCGGCGCTAGTTTTGCCGGCACACTCATCACATCCACACGATCAAGTCGATAGTCGGATTCCGGCGTGGGTTCCCCAAGCCGAGCGGGTTGGCATACCTCGGGCCGGCTACTCGCTGCCCCCACGATAAGACGACCAATGAGACTTCTTTACGACGCGCATCGGTGGCCACTAGAAGGTTATCGGATCTCCCAGGTTATGGGCTATAGCATCGTGAGTGGGCACACCATACACGGGGATATGGCGAGCATCACCAAAAGCAGCGGCGGTGGCCATGCCGACCCGAAGCCCGGTAAACGGGCCTGGCCCCACTCCCACCACAATGGCATCAAGATCCAAGAATGTGAGGTGGGCGTCGTTACATGTGTAATGTTGCAGGGCACCAGAAGCTCATTGTGCGCACGGGAATCGTTGAGCACCGTTTCGCTTCGGTAGCACCACTCACAAACCACACCCACAATAAGCGCGCGGGCGTAGCGGTATCAATCGCAAGAATGTTCATATATTAACTCACCAAATTTCCGGGCACCAGACTGGGACTTTTTCAACAGCAACAACGAGTCAGCTCTAAACGACTGCTCCTTCTGAGTGCATAGATCCGCAACCCGACGTTCCAGCTTTTCCAGCCCGAAAACCTGACGTATTATCAGAGAGAGTAAATAATTATATTCGCTGGTAATTGGCTTCTCTGGCAGGTGAAGTTTCGCAGCATCTATCTTAAACTTAGCGGCAACAGACTGCCGAGGTCTCCCCAGGACACGCACCACAGTGGCTGCCAGCATAATTATCGCCATAAATATCAACCAGTCGCACAGCAGAAACCCGTAACCCCGCAGCATCAAGCTTTTCGATAGTTCTTTCGAAATTACCCTCTTGATCGGCCAGTTCGGTATTTGTATGAGCCGAATAAATCATGCCAATAACCAGCAACAACATGCCGGCAACACCTGACGCAACAATAATGCGCAGTGTAGGGCTTAGATTCATATCAGTTTCACTTTCGTCTTAAAATCCAATGAAATCAGGCGGGCGGGCCATCCAGGCACGCCTAACTTTCCGATGTCTCCACGATCCGCCATGAAATGTAGCGTGCTTGCGAACTGGGGGTCTTCTCGGACAGCAGCTTCCCTGTCGATTGTAACAAGCAGGGTATTGCGGCACGAGTTGCCCGACTAGCCTCGCCCCATTCCGCTACCACCACGGCATCGTCCAGCTCAGTGTCTAAATCCAGGGAGTCGAGGCTACCTGATGCATCGTGATCCAAGAGTCGGTAGGCGTCAACATGTATGAGCGTGGGACCACCGCTGAGAGATGGGTGTTCCCGGGCGATGATAAATGTTGGTGACGTTACTCGACCTTTCACACCCATTCCGCGAGCCAAGCCTTTGGGTGAAGGTAGTTTTACCCGCCCCTACCGGACCATCGAGAATCACCACGTCACCAGCCTCCAGGGCGGCACCGAGCTCGGCAGCTAACTCCTGCGTGTCTTCCGGGTCTCTAGCCTGCGACTACCGGATGTTGGGAACACATCACGCATGCTGACCCCCAAGGTAGCGGCGCACGGTCGCGTCCTGTTGGCGCGCAAATCACCACATCAATTAATGTCTTGAATCCTTCGAGGCCAACTCGGTGGCGCTCATGCCGCCAGGTCCGAAGATAATTGCTTCATCACCTGGGCGTACGTTGTGTGGATTATCCCCAAATCAATGACAAACTGATCCATGCATATCCGCCCTACCTGCGGATACCTGTGCCCACCAATGGTGACTTCCACGTGATTTTGGGCGCGCCGCGGCAACCCATCAGCATAACCTGCGGAATGACCGCCAAATACCCCGGGCTTGGCTGCCCGCCAGGTGAGGGTTATAGCTGGTCCCTTCACCTGGTTCGATGGGTTTAACCACGGTTACCTTCCCAGCCAGCTCATTGCAGGTTGCAAGCCATAATCGTTGCCATCGGCGAGCAGACTATAACCATAAACAGCGAGTGCAGGGCGAACCATCTCGTGGTAAAATCGGGGCGAGTGAGCACTGCGGGCGAATTGCTGAGGGTGGTTGACGGGCAGCTCTAAACCGAGTTTTTCGACCCAGGGCAATGGCCCGATTGAATGCGGCGGCTTGGGTATCGTTGGCCGGGTTACCGGGCTCATCAGCGCAGGCCAGGTGGCTCATGACCCCAGTTACCTCAATGTTCCCAGTCGCGGTGCCCGCATCCTTAAGCAGGGTGAATACCGCCTCCCATTGGGATTCATCCACACCAGAACGATGTAACCCCGTATCAATTTTTATGGTAGTCTGGACGAGTTTTTCTGGCTTGCCAGCAGCATACTTCACGATGGCCTGGGCGTGAGCCATGGAAACCACCGCCAGATGAATGTTGGCGTCTGGGGCGGCAGCAAAATCCTGTTCAGGCGACCAAATCCAACACAATATGGGAGCGGCTAATACCGGCTTCATGGAGTTCTAAGGCTTCGGCAAGAGTGGCCACACCTAATTGGTCGGCACCATTAGCTGGGACTGTGCGAGCAACGGGAATCGCTCCGTGATTACTAGCCATCCGCTTTCACCACACATTAATTGCGCTGGCTGAACCAGGTTTTGAGGATCCGAGTATTGGTTGCTATGGCATCTAGGTCGATGACGGTTTCCAACAAATTCACGACAACCCATTGTGCCATCAGGAGCGTAAAGCACCGAACCGAAAAGCATCTTCACGATGCCACCAAGCTTGCTTTACTATCGGAATCTAATGAACTACATAATGAGCTGCAGCAACAGTCAAAGTACAAAAGCTGGTTTTCAGACATGACGAGTACATGCCAACACTTGCTGATGTCTGCCAGCATCTGCCAACGCCTCCCCTGCGCCTACTAGCTGGTGCCCACATGCCACTCATATCACATGTGCTGAGCTGGAGTTCTGGTTAGAAGTGTTCCTACACGCCACAAACCCCCAGGCAGAAAAAGCAGCACAATCGTTACCCCAGCTCAGCACAATTGCGACAACACCTCACAGCGATAGCAACCTCGAAGCCCAGTGAAACCACGTGCAAACCCCGCAAAACCACCCGAAAAACCACCTTCAAACCCCACACACCACCCCGTAGCATAACTGCTGAGCTGGAGTTTAGCCACGGCCATCACACAACCCCAGGTGGCCCCAGCCGGAATAATGCCGCACAGCCACTACTCCAGCTCAGCATTCAAGCTACCACCAGCAATCAAGGGGCAGTCGAGGGGCGATCAAGGCGATCAGGACAATCAACGACTGCGGGGCAGAAAAATCATGACGATTCCGGCGTTCACTCCGCGATTCGTCCCGCTGCCGTGATGGCGGCCTTGATGAATGGCATTGCACGTTCCATGCGCTCCGCAACACTACCGCTCACCACCACGGAGGGCACGTCTTCAGCCGCGGCCGCATCCACAAACCACTGGTGCATTTCATGGCGAATGTGTTCGCCATCCCGGATACCGTCTTGGACGAAGGGGATTTCATCACCAGTGATGATATACAGGTCAGCCCGGTCACGTTCGGCGATGTTTCGCATGGTGTCGGTGACGTGCCCGAGATAGCGTCGCTGCCATTGCAGAGTGGCTCAAGCATTAGTGTCAGAGATAATGACACCATCACTACGAGCCGCCATGGGTGTTTTCGTATTGTTGTTGCAGGTTACCGATGCGATGAAAATCATCGTCGGTCCAGGTGTGAGTCGGTTGTGAGGATGGATTCGGTGTAGTATCGACCCGCTTCAGGAACCCATTCCACGCCCAGTTCTTCGGCAATTGCACGAGTGAGGTGGTGGTTCCGGTGGATTCGGCGCCAACAACTACGATGCGTGCGGCAAGCGGCGCACACGGGATCGGAGGGTATTGCCAGTTTCAAAGAGGTCGGCCCGAATTTTTGGTGCCGGATATGGGGTATGGTTTCGATTGTGGTCCACGGAAATGTGGGTAGCACCCATGTGGTAGGCCCGTATCCCCGTAGGTTTCGCTGGTGAAGACGGCATCAGGAACGTGGTGGAGAATTTGGTTGTGTGGGCGGCGAGGCAATGGAATCGTCATCTTTCCCAATGTCCGGGATGACACGCAGATTGGCATCGGGGTGGACAGCAAGCCAATCCCGGCGATGTTCTGCTGGGATTTTCTCACCAGGTTGTCGACCACCGGGACATCAACGTGGTCGCTGTTTCTTAGGGCGGTGTCGATGAGATGATGGTGTCCGACGTGAGGTGGGTAGAATTTTCCGATGACAGCGCTACGCGGACGAAGTGGTGGGTCATTTGGTTACGCACCTCCCGAAGCTTATTCAGCCGCTGGGAAAACATGGTTCGGCTGGTGGTTGGTGAACATTATTTTCGTATCACGTGACTGCCCGGATGGTTGTAAGTTTCGGGGGAGCCTGCTGGGGTGGATAGTATTCGCCATACTTTCAAAGTGTGGGCCATGGATCGTTCTAACTACGCACCGTATGGTATTGATTCCCTTTGTTGAAGCGTTTCTTGCCACCCAGTAAAGGTCTACCTGGTCTTCTCTTCAAAGATTGGCAGCAACCCCATCACAGCCTTTATCCGCAGTACAGTGCCAGGGCTGCATATAACCGAATAAACCGGTGCGTCTTATAGCTGCGATGTCAGCGCGTTGATCCGGGTAGTGGTGGTGAAATATAAAATATTTCACCCGGCTCGATCAGTGAGATTTCGCAGGTTGTGTCCTGCTTTGTGGTGTTTCCGCTGTACAAGTTCCCGCGTTTTTCCACCACCAGCATGGTACGAGCGTGCCGTCTAACACGTATAGCTGCTGACTGAGGTCCTTGGGCGCTTGGTGGGGTGGGAGCACCATATCAAGGATGTTCAACACAGTATTAATCGCTCTGGAGATAGATGGGGTTGGGACGTGCCAAAATACCAGCCAGGGTTTGTTGCCTTGGGTTTTCTTGCAGGTAAAGCATAGTAATCTGCACGCTGGTGAAGGAAGACTCGAGGCTTGGGTGGGCGGTGGTGGTCTGTTCCTGATGTGGGTGATGATATTGGCTAGGGTGAAGAGAGATTATCTGTGGTGAGGTGTGCTAGGATCAGCGGTGCCGGGGTCGATAGAGTATTTTATTTTTGTGCCACACTTACTATAAGTACTACCACCGGCGCGTTTTTCCTGCTGCTTTCAGCGATCGTTGCACTGGGTAGTGAGGGCCCTATTTAAAAACGCTTGAATAAGCTTCTCCGCTGGGATTTTCTGTTTTGTGCACAGTTGGTTCGGGGTGTTTTGGTGGTTTCCAGTCCCACCAGCCGTAGAAAGGCGCGTTGATGAGGAAAATAGCGCAGAGGATAGCAACCGAAGGACGTGTTTATGCTAATCAAAAGGTCCGACAGCGATGACGTCGAGGATGATCCATAGGTACCAGGATTCGAGGTTTGCGACGCATCGTGAGGTATTGAGCTGCGAACGCGGTAGTGGTGGTAATGGAGTCGAGGATGGGGAAGTCGACGGGTGTGGGGAGTGCGCTGGGGGCCAGAGGGTGAATGTTGGCGATGACGAGGCCCGAGGGCAATGCCGCTGACAAGGATGGCGCCGACCCACGCGTTGTGACGGGCATGGTGGTGATGGTGACTGATTGGCGATCGTCTTTGGAGTTCGTGCGGGCGGCCACAGGTACCAGCCGATCACCTGCGGTGATGAAATAGTACACTTGTTCGGCCATGTCGGGCGTAGAGGTTGATTTGGTAGAAGAGGAAGCCGAAGAGAGAATGACGCCAATAATGCCAATGCTGGGCCAGGTGGAGGAATGTTGCGTCGGGCCTGCCAGGATGACTGCAGCAGGCGTTAAAAATGGTACCGGAGCTCCAGCCAGCTAATTTGATAACCAAGCACGTCGAAGGCGCGATATTTGGCGACGCTGACGTCGCTGAGCGCTACTATAGTGAGTGTCATTTTTACATTTCAGTCAAGCTTTACGACGCCCACAGCGTCGCAAAGCAAACTACAGGGAACATACGATCTCCAGCTTAGAAGAAATTAAACCGATAGAGCTTCGCCGGCTGGTAGCCACCTTCGGCCCACATGTCACCAGTCTCCCGGTCACGACAGCCGCAGAAACTTCTTGCCGGAAATTCCGCTTATCCACAAACCGACCCAGCACCGCCTCATAAGCCCGTCTGCACCTGACTGAGCGTAAACGTCTCTCCCAATAACTGAAACTGCGTTCGAGATAGCTTAACTTTGCGATTAACCGATCCCGCCCATGCGCAACCAATCTCTTTGATGATCAAACGCCACCTGAGGCGATGAGATCAACCGACCACAACGCATGCGTGCAATCCCCACCCAACAGCGACAGGTTATACCCACAACCCCAAACTACACCACACTCACACCGCATGCCCACGGGGATCCCGCGCCACCGTATCTCACCGTCGCAACTGCTCAAAAACCCTAATCGCTGACCAATGTCATCCACCTTGGTTTCATCACTCGCTCCACCGCCTGCATGGTGGTTTCCCCAGCATTATAGCCCCCGGCGCGCCCATTCACCCTGAAGTGGTGGCGCCGTACGGTTGATGAAACGGGACCTTCAGCACGCGTCTTCAACGCAAAACACCACCATGTCCACGGTGAGGTAGGAGGGTGATAATCACTAATAGTGTTAGCCATAGTACTTCCAGCCTAACATTGATATCTGCTGCAAATTGGCGGAAGGAGTAAAGCAGAAATAACCACTCACCGCAAATATCATTCCCTTAACACCGTGGCTGAGAATCTATCCAAACTGATGAACAACAGCTGTCAAGCAACCCGCACCGAGTCATGGTCGGCAACCTCGACTACGTGGGATTACCGGGAAGAGCTCTACCCCATCGGAGGAAAACAATTGCCAGCCATCGCCTTTGGGCACGACTGGCTCAAAAGACATCAAGGCCTACCACACCTTCCGACACTTCGCCAGTTGGGGAATCGTCGTGGTCGCTAACACCGAAAAAAACTTCCAGCCTAACCATCGCGGTTTCGCATCAAACCTGGAGACCTGCTGCAAATCGCCACCGGCGTCAAACTGAAGCAACGGTAACGTCTCGGTCATGAGCCGCCTGGGCCTGGTGGGCATGGCATGGGGGCGGGGCCGCCGTACTGGCCGCGGGCAGGCCGACCCAATGTGGGCGCAGTCGTGGCAGCCACCCGTCATCGGTAACCCCCAGTGCAGAAGCCGCAGCGGCCTCGAGATCACCGCGCCGAGGGCTCATCCTGGGGCACAGGGGAATATGCGGTGCTTGATTTCCGGCAATCCCGCAGCCATCAGCGGCGAAATGGAAAGGCGAGGCGGCTCATCGAGAAATCACCGGTGCCGACCAAAGTGCTTTGTGCCCGACCCTGTGGCGAAACTCCTTGACTGGCCAGGGCACGAAGGCGAACGTTCGAGAGAGGTGTGGGCTCATCACCGGCTTCCTGCACGCTACCTTGAGTCAGGATAAAGCAGTACCGTGGTTTTGCCGCAGCCAGCGCCTGTGCGAAGAATCCAGGTGCCATTCCGTCCACACCGCCGATGTGGTGTCGTTCACCGGCTCGAAGCTGCTGAAAAAGCCGACTTTTGCCCAGACGTCATCGACGTAGAATTCCTTCACTCGACGATGCCGCCGCACCTGCACCGCTTTTCGACGTGCCCACCTCCGGTTTCGGCCGTGAGACTCGCTGCTGGGCTTGTATTTCATCGGTGACCATTGCTAGCGATCGCTCAAACTCGGCCATTTGCCTAGCCGGTTTCCTGCCGTGATCCACAAACTCTTGATAATCCATCATGACCATGCACCCACGCCTTATGCGGTTGAAAACCAACCCGTGCGGCGGCGCCGGCGGGTCCTGCGTGGCGCGCTGCCGCTGGTGGAACGCATTGCTGTACCTCTGGGCGTGACCACCGGCGGCGGGTCGGGTACGGCCCCAGGTGCGGCTCTCAGGGATGGGGGCGGGATCGAGGACAGGGTCAGGCGTGGGATCAGACTCGCTTCAGGCGCGGGAGCCTCGCCAGTCGCTAACGCTCGATCCCCACCATCGTCCGGAGACGGCGACGTCTCCCCGTATTTACTCCCGACGTCTCCGGTGTGGCTGGCACCGGCTGCTGCTCAGTGCACACCAGTTCATCACGCATTGGGATGGCTGGGTCGGGCTCAAACTCGCCAAAGGCCTGATGGGCTTGAGTGCAGCCCGGCCTCCAGTCCGGCACGATCCCAGCTGCACCTCCGCCCGCAATTCCGCCACTGCATCTGTCCTGCATTATCAGGCACTTCACCGGCGTCGTTCCACCACGGAAGCCGGCATTACCCGATGCTGCCCATACCCACGGATGCAGGCCGCGCAGCTCCACTCGCGCATCTGATCCAACACATTCACATGCCCATGGAGTACTTTTGTCAATCCCACAATTACGCTGCTCATACACACCGCACGACCCAGCAATAGCATGGTCGATGGCCGCGCCGCCACAACGCCGCTAACTTCATAAATTGGTGGGGGTTATTCGCTGAATCGATGCTCACCCAACACCTCACATATCTTATCCACGCTGCTGGCAGCCTGCGTCGCCATCTGTTCGCATGCCGAATGTTCAGCTTCCCGCGCGCGGGTGGTACTGGCGGCGGCTGCCGCGTGAGCACATCCGACACCACGGTGTTTATCGTCTCGGCATGTCGAGAACCCAATCAATCCACCACCGGAAAATCCCCTGGATAAGCTCGTGTCCAGCGAAATCTCCGATGGCGCTTTGTCGAGACCGGAACGAAACTGGGTGGTGAATTTCTTCCCGGACACACCGCCATGCCAGAACCCTGAGCGGCGGATAGAAAGTCGACCAGTATGCAGCTTTGAGACAATCAGCCAGAGAACACATAAACCGAGTCGAATGATGCTGGCTTCCGATAAATACCACCAGAAGCCTCGCCCGCAAAGTAGCAGTGCGCCAGCCAGAATGGTCACCGAGGCGTCGTGCTGCATCCCCATCGTGTGGGCAAAATTAGCATCATGATTCGGCGAACCGCCGCACTTTCGATGCGCGGCAGCGCTACGCCTCGACAGTGCTGCAACGTGCAGCCTGGGTCCGCATGTAGTTGGGCATAATGATTCCGTAGTAAGCGGCGAAATCCGCAAACTCGGTGCCTAAGTCGGTGACTCCAGCTCAGGGTGTATCTAGACCATGGATTTCTGGGCAACAAGATAGTAATAATGGCTTGGAAAATGGTTTGGACTTCGTGCAGATCTACCGCAACTGAGTCAAATGGCATGGCAATCTCCTTATAGTTGAACACGTCTACTACATAATTGACTGCCAGAACCAAATTTTAGCTACCAACGCGTTTGAAGCTATGCATGCAACCCATAAACCCTATGGCTTCATAAGTGCTGAGCTGAGTTCTGCTAGCGTCTTTGCCACGCCGCGAATCCCTGAAGGTTGGAGGCAGTACAGCCGTTACCCCAGCTCAGCACAATTGTGGCAACCCACCCCACAAACAATAGCTAGTCTGAAGTCCGCGAACCATTTATAAACCTGCAAACCAATTCGAAAACCGGCTTTCAGGCCCCCACACACACCACCCATAGCATACCGCTGAGCGAGTTTCAGTCACAACCCCACGCAGCCCTACAGGTGGCCCCAGCCGGAATAATACTGCGCATCCACTACTAACAGCTCAGCACTTATGAAGCAAACTCGGATATGGCTTCAACGCTCACCGAGGCGATGGCGATCAAAACTAGACGTGAGCAACCACGGCCGCAAGCTTACCTGCAACTGGCGCATTCTCCTCGCTAGACGCCTCAACCATGACACACGGAACAGCCTCGGTGCCGGAAGGTCGCAATAGGACACGACCGCATTCCCTAACTCATCCTTTTGCCATTCTATTGCCGCCACCACTCCTCGGGTGTGGCAATCACTGATTTATCCGACAATCGGCACGTTAATGAGTAACGCGGCAAAAACATGCATCACCGGCCAGCGTCTTGAGAGACAACAGTCTCGGCCATACGCGACATCAAGGTACAAGCCAGTCAATGCGTGCCGTCACTGGTTGTACCATAATCGGGCACATGATATGACCAGACTGCTCTCGCCACCAAGGCTGAGTGCTGGCGCTCACGAGATCCCAACACATACCCGTCCCCACCTTGTGGTGCGCAGACAACCCGACGCTATCCATGGCGAGTCGCAACCCAGGTTACTCATGACTGTCGCCACCAACGTGGACTTGCCGTAATTCCCCGTTCTCCTCTCATAGCTACCGCGAGAATAGCCATGATTTGGTCGCCGTCCACCATAAAGCGCCTTCAGCGTCCACAGCCACATCGATCGGCGTCACCATCGAGCCAGCCCCAAATCGCACCATGCTGCTGAACCGCAGCTCTGGACCTGATCAATATGCGTTGAGCCACAATTATCATTGATGTTGCAGGGCGTTTGGATTGTTAAGAATGGCGATTACCTCCGCCCCGCCGCCTTATATGCCATAGGGGTGACGGAAGAAGCTGCACCGTTAAGCAGTCCACAATAACCTTGATGCCGGTGATTGCGCGCAGGATTCTTCAAATGGTCAAGGTAGTGCTGCTGCGCATCCACCGCTCCTCAATGACCCTACTGACACCATGACCCACAGGCCGGTCTCAGGCAAGGACTCCGGCGGTCACTTCGATCTGAGTCTTCCACCGCATCTGGCAGCGCCAGTCCACCCTTGAAAAACTTGATGCCATTATTCGGCAAGGGATTATGGCTGGCGGAAATCATGACTCTATGTCAGCAACACCATAGAATTTCGTGAGGTAAGCAACGGCAGGCGTGGGCAGCACTTCAACCCGCAACACATCCACGCTGCGGCTGGCCATACCGGGTGACAGCGCAGCCGCAAGCATTTCTCCAGACACACGCGTGGTCTCGCCCAACCACAGCCAGTGGGCGGCGCTTAGATGACCGATGATCCACGGCACCTCAGCC